>Ga0210059_1000416_pt1 | contig 53154 bp, 32 predicted proteins | sample Ectturendosymbi2_FD_188042 | JGI IMG/M metagenome (GOLD analysis project Ga0210059, IMG submission 188042) | Ecteinascidia turbinata endosymbiont from Florida, USA - Sample 2 (SPAdes) (version 2) | ecosystem: Host-associated > Tunicates > Ascidians > Unclassified | place: Key West, Florida... | reverse complement strand
GTTGAGATTCCCCCTTTGGCCCAGTTCCACTTCTACTTTCTGAATGCTAGGACGCACTTCTGCGTAACTTTAATATTTATTTATTAAGTTGTAGCGCGCATTAATTTTGCGCTGCTACAATGTCAGACATCGCGTACAACATCAAAATAGCCAAAAAACGTCTGCAGTTCCTCAGCTCCTAAATGTTTGCAATCGCATCGCAGAAGACATACTCTTTGTGAAAATTTACTATAACAAGTGCTTCGTTTTTAAAAGCATTATGTCTTAAATAAATCTTCTTAAGTCTGTGCACCTCTGGATTTTCTGCATGTCAATAATTAATAATTCTAATTGTTCATATACTTAATTAGAATTAAATCTGCTAAAGATTCAATAATTTTGCTTTACGAATTGTTTGAGAATCTTTCTAATATATTTATCATATACGTCATCTTCAAATCTTTTTTGAAAAATTTCACCTGTACTCAAAACTGATTATTCTGTTTCATCGCAAAACGTTGATGACTGTTGGCTGGCTACATTAAAGTACTTTCCTTCACCTGACAAAAACTAATCTTGGCTAAACGAAACTGCCCAATATCTCTACACAACATTGCCTATCGCAGCTCTCATACATTTCACCATCTTTCAGGAAAAAATTTCACTTACCAGCTGCAGAATATTACGAACCACAGCTGCTCTTGCGCATCTGTTGGTTGATGACTATAGTCTTACAAATCTATGCTGAATACAGCGTAACAGTAAAAGTTTAAGAATGAATATTAGAAAAACCCGGGAAGTGCGCATACCCAATACTCAGTATTGAATAAACCTGTTTCACTGTCTGATTTTCTGCGTCCAGTCTAATGCTGGATTCGCTAAGAAAGGGGAAAGCCGTTCCCACACCAAATAAAAAGGAAGGCTGCACCAAATAGTTCGAATAAAGTGAGCATTCGCCTACAAGTATTTCCACACTGGATCTTCCTGCTTCATGACTTTTGACTAGCAGTGCGCATCTGCGTGTCGCTGGACACATCTGCGAGATCGCAGCCATGTTGCAATGTAATCTAGTGCAAAAAGGTGTTCCCACGCGTTCCCACCTCACTACACACCTGGGTACACTTGTTTTAAACCTGGGAGAAATATTGCATTAGACATGAAAGTCGTTTTTGTCTTTTGAGTTCACGTGGTATCTGCTTTTAAGTCTTTGAGGTGCGATTTTGCTTCTCCTGAAAACGTGTCATCCGAGGCATTTGACCTTGCCTGGCTACGCTTCTGCAAAACTTTACTGATTTCAGTCATTTGATGACAAGTCTTTCTGAAAGTGCTATGACTAAGATGAAAATTTTTATGTTGAGGAGTGCATATGTTTAATTGTCGAAAACTTTGAGCCGCTTGCGCTCACTTAGTTTTGCCTGGAAAATACCCTAATTCAAATTAGCGAGGGAAGGCTTTTTCACATGCACATCACCAAATTTCATCTAGGCTATCTATTAACATTGCTTTTACCAGATGTAGCGCTAAAATTATGAAAACAATTTTTAGTATTAGTTCTTTGACTAACTCGTGTGTGTCATGTGGCCTGATGTTATGGAAGTGCACCGAAAGCTTGGCAAACTGTGGTGATCATCTCCATACACAAGAAGGGAGACAAGAAAGCCTGCAATAACTACCATGCATCTCTTTCATTAGCCTCCTTGGAAAAGTATATGTCAAGTGCCTTGAAAAAAGATGCCGCGAAATAGTTGATCCAAAGCTAGAGGTTACCCAGTGCGGTTTTCGTCCAGACCAAACTTTCACTCTCCAGCAAATTTTCGAAAAATCTTGGGAGTATGCCAGAGATAAATATACGTGTTTTGTTGACATTGGGCAAGTACAGTATATCACCGGGCCCCTCGTGGAAAGCTTTGAGGAGCGTTGAACTGGTATGGTGTTAATGGCCGCCTGCTAGTGACCGCCAATTAAGTGATTGTATTCTTGCTGAGAAGTTTGTGTCCGTGTCAGCAGAGTTAAATCACAAGCGCTCACCGTGGATGAGCGGTGACTCTGACAAGGAGTGTGCTGTTGTGCTGTGCGTGTGCTGTCACCACTCCTCTTCATAGTCATATGAATTGAATGCACAGTCACAGCCAAATCGATGGGGTGTCACAGTTGGGAGCTGCAGGATCAACGGGTTGCTTGCTTTTACAGACGATTTGATACTGCTTGTATCCTCTGAACAAGGTCTTCAACAAGCGCCTGATCGGTTTTCAGCTGCGTGCTACCACGCGGTAATGAAAGTCAGCACTACAAAAACCGAGGTATTATGTCTACCCAGAAACCCAAACCAGTCGGTTCTGCAAGTCAGCGGCAAAACACTGCAGCAAGTTGAGAAGTTCAAGTTCCTTGGGGTTGCACTTGAACTTCACTAGTGACGGAAGGCAAACAAGGAGATGGATCCAAAGACTCCCAAATCTTAACTCCTGTATAAGGCTAACAGTAACACATGGCTGTTTACCATCTGCTTTTAACAATTTATTAACAAAGTTGGACAATATACATTCATATAATACTAGACAAAAAACATCTCAAGACTATATACTGTAGTTCCAAGCAAAAGATTGGCTACTGGACAAAAGTCTCTTGCCTATGTAGGAGGTAAGATTTTAGAGTCTTTGGATCCAAACTTAAAAGTACAACCTTCCTATGCTTTCAAAAAGAAATACAAATTATACCTCCTAAACCAATATTAACCTTGTCAAATATAAGCTACCTTAAGTATTCGCAATTACTACAACCTTCTCTCATGGTACAAACCATATTAAACGTTATTAAATATAACACTATCTCGCCATTAGGCTTGTTGGATACCTAACTAGAAAACCACCTGGCTATATTAGGTATCCCAGGAAGATGCAATATAATTTTCATTGTGTTTATCGGTGCGTTTGCTTGTTTTATCTTATCTTGTGAGTTTTCTTTATGTATGTCTACTGTCTCCTTTCCAAATAAAATGAATGAATGAATGATACACAGATTGGTAGACCATTGCGGTTCTGTGTGAGCTCTGTAGTTCTTTGTTCGCAAAACGGGAGCTTTCAAACACCGTAAAGCTGTCAGTTTTAAATCGGTCTTTGTTTAGATTCTCATCTATGGTCATGAATCTTGGGTAATGACTGAAAGAGTGCCATGCCATCTCACGTGCAGTACAAGCGGCAGAGATGTGATTTTTGCGAAGAGTTCATGGTGTGATACTTCGCGACAAAGCGCGCAGCTGTGAAATTCATAAAGTCCTGAATGTCGAACCACTTCTATGAATACAGTGATCTCAGCTACGATGTTTCGGCCGCGTGACAAGATTGTCCCATGTAAGATCGGCGAGGCATGTCCTACTGGCTTTATCCACGGGTATGAAAATGACTGATTGACTGAATGAATTTTTCAATATCTGACCTCGGACATGAATGAGAGACCAACAATTAACGACTGTACTGAGGATTGGACTATTTTTCTGATGCAGTGATGGCCAAACTTTTCAGAGAGGGCAGTATCAGTGGGCCATAAGAAGTTAAGGGCCTCAAATCTTTAAATCAGGTGGTGTGCTATAAGATAATACAACAAATATAGCTTATACATAATAGTTCATGAAAAATATAAACATAAAAATATTTGATTTATTTCTAATTTGTTGCATGCTTCCGTGGGCTGAACATAACCTCGTAGAGGGCCCCATTTAGCCCGCAGTTTACCCACTCATATTCTAGGGGGAAAGTGATTTTGCAGCCCCCAACCTAGAGCCCTCTACTAAAAGATTTTAGTGTTTCACCCAAACAGTTGAGTTTGTAAAGTTATCCAGGTATGATTAGTGGTGCATGAATCAGGAACATAGAAGAGTCTTACACCAAACCTAAGCATTTAGTTTACTTTGATATATCTACTCGGGAAACCTCTAAACGATATACGAGTCGGGAAAGGATGGGTATAATGCAACTCAAATTTGATTATGTTTTCCTGGGATCCGTTATTTCCGGACCAAAACTGTTTTTGACTTCCCGGTGTCCATTTTTAGTCACTTTCACAACAAAATCGTATCTGCGCAACGAAACATACATTGCATACAAATGTATACACTGCACCTCCAAATAACTGCTTTTTAGAGGGGAATTTTTGTTTGTGCGTAGAAAACGTCGTGCGCGTTTTGGATCCGTTCTTTCTTAATATCAAACCACGGTATAGGAATACTCTTCACATATAAGGTTTCCGATATCATATTTGGCCAAAAACGTTTTGCACTTAAAATCACATTGAAATGTTAAGGTAGTAGGGTGCACAAAATTTGCTACATCAGGTAACCCTGAGTAGTAGAGTACCCCTATTTTCTATTTATAGGCTTTCAGGGATATTTTTGTAAAGTAAATGTGGCACAATTCCATTTGTCTCTGAAAATCAGGAAAAGTCATGGAAGCAAAGGTTTCAAACATTTTTCTAAGGATATGAAATCGACAAAAAACATCGTGATCCACCCACGATTCCTGAGCAAGGTTTTAATAAAATCAAACAAAACATTGATTTTACTTCCACTGATCATTTTCTTCACCAGAAGGGAGCAACTTCCCGACCAACCAGCGGAGGCCTATTTTTTAAGATACTTTCTTTTGAGATTTACTTTGAATTATACCAGTACAGTCAAACTGTAGAGCCAACAATTTCCACCATGCACATAACGCTATCCATGCCAGCTGACTAGCGTATTTTTTCTTCAACGCAGTCATTAGGCCTAATTATTCATGGATGAATCGTTCATCTGGAACGCTGACAGTAGAATGGCAAATGCATGAGAAACATTAAAACTTCAACGTTTTTCACATAGTTTTGAATATTTCAGTGTTCACCAATAGCATCGTGTGTAAAATGAACTTCCTGTGGTTGTGCACAGAATCTCGCTGTACAAACGACTCTGCTCTTTTAACTACGCATTTATCAAATCATAGGTACACATTACCTGATTATGACAGCAAATGCGATGAGACCCCACACACTTAAATGGTGGGATAGAAATTTTCGCTCTGCTTATAGGGGAAACTGTGTTAGAAAAGTGCGAGCAATACCAATACCATGCGACGAGTAGAAACGCTGAATGCTCTTCATCCATTTGACAGCGTTAGTACTAATATAGCTACCCATGAAAGCGGTATAAGTGACACATGAAGGAGTTTCAACATTGATAGCATAGTTCATTAAAAATGCATTAGCTTGCTTTCGTTTGCGAAGAACCACAACAATTTGAACTTCGGCTTTTGTGTGAATATATACAGGCTGCAGGTGAACTGCAGTTGTATTTATTAACCAATGGATTCCTTGATCTTTTTTAGAACTTCAAAGTGAGCGTATAGACTTCTGCACTGCAACTGTACTAAATCGTGAAAAACTAAACTGCATTGTCCTTCACGAGTTTTTGCGATTATAATTTCAGAACGTTTGGCGATTTCAGATACGTTTTGCGCAAAAAGGTATTTTTTCTCATATTACTCAGATGTAGTAAGTGTAGCCTCATTAAAAATAGAAATGGAAAGTCTGCTTCCAGTCCTATCGCCACGAGGGCTTTGGTGGGCTTAGCCCCGTAAACAAAGCTCCAAGACCCCCCAAATTGAAACATGGAACACTATAAATCAGTGAACTTTTGTCAATTTTTAGAATGTCAAGTCCCCTGAACAAACGTAAATCCCCCTTACTGAACACTTTCTGGCGACTGTTCTACTGCCTTTTACTTTTTCTTGCACTTGTACAAAATATGAAAAAATGGATTTATCTTAATGCCATACACTAGTTGGCGTTTAAAATTTGAAACATGTGTTATTTTTGCAAGTGTAACTGAATTTCAAATTCATCTTTTAGTGTTTCTCCATAAAATATTTGTTTTTTCAATTTCCAAATGCAAGTTGAACCACACGCATCAGTGAAACCACAGCCGCATGCCGAAGAACTGCGCACATCATGGGGATTTTGAACGGTTTGACATGGGGTAAGTAGTAGGAGCCACTACGTAGTGGAAGGGGGCATATTTTCTGTAACAGCACACGAAGGAAAATTTTTGGTTTCCACTAAGAGACGAATTGTGGCAAGACGTTTTTGCTTGCTTCAGTACCTTCCCCACCCACACTGCTCAGGTTGCACCGTGGCTTGTATAACCAAATCTTGCTCCAACGTTCAAGTCATGAAACACGAATCACCAAATTGGTTTTACTACGGAATGCAGAGATTTGTTTTTCACACATTCGTAACAGCAACCTTTGACCTTCAAGCGACATTCACCGAACTCGGCGCAAATATTCAAAGTTTTGAAATTCTCACTTTCAAAAAACTTCCCACATTGCTTAAACAGATGGCTGTTCCTGATTAGGAGATATGTAACTGGAAAACAAACAATTTGCGAAAATGTTTTGTCCATTCAATCTATTAAGATCTTGGTTAGAGTCAAGTCTGCCTGTTACAGTATAACAAGACAGCAGTTTCAGGCATAGGGAATGACTACGCAACAAGTTCCTTATATGTGCGCATGCCAATAGGCACATATCATCGTTTCGTGTAGCTTGAACAACATACAATTTATGGACATTGATTTTGGGCATTGAGCATGCAAAATGCCAACAGTATTGTTCTAATACTCCGCAGATATTTTATTTCGCCTGTTGGACTCCTCTTTTTACAGTCAACGTATGGAAAGCATTTGATCCATTCGGAGCGAGAAAGAGTTTGGAAGGAGGGATAGAAATTATCCAGGTCTGAACATATACTTGTAATGATGTAGTGACGACTTTTGTGTTCGTTGCCTTGTGGTGCTTTCATCAAAAACAGCCTGGAGCTATGAAAAACCACTTGATCTCCTGACTTGCATACTTTAAGTTTCGCCACTTGCATCGTATTTCTATTCGGTATCAGTATAGGTATATCAGGCAACTTTTAAACAATAGAAAGTCTAAACGCAAGCTAAAAGCACGGCACGTGAGGGGAACATGAAACATCCCACTCCTGGGATTTGCCAGTGTGCGCGGTTGAGCATGCAAGAGAGCGCTCTTACAATTGCTCATTCCAATCTTATATAGAACGTATTGGTAACTTTGGTACACGAAAAGCGGAAGTGCTAAATAGCCTTATAATGAAGATCACGGCCAATGAGAACGATATCAACGCCACACAACGACAACGTTTCAATTTGCAATGCACTGATGATGATAACAGGAGTTATCGAAACGTTTGCAATATGCGCTGATATCGCTTTCTTTGGCCGTGATTTTGTATTAGTAACTACTTCAGAAACTAATTCAAAAGATGTAGATGTTGAACTGCGGATTGTTTATACCGGTGACGATGCGCAAGTGAATAGCAGTGAAAAAACATGTTGTTTTCGTGAAAGTTCCTCTCGACCCTCCCCAGCAATTAATTACATAGTGTGAACATACTCACAGCTGACTTCCTTGAAATAGGTATAGCCAGTTAAGCTTCTTTCTGTCGATTAAGCGGGACTGCATTTGTGAGATAGGGCCAAAGCAAGCAGAAAATGCGAGTTTGGTTCCGAGCTAAAATGTTATGGATTACAGCAACAAAACTTTTAAGTTGCCTGTATGCAAGATCGTTGGTAACGTCAGTAAGTACACCAAAACGGTCGGCGGAAGGTACTAAGTTTCTACTGCTAGCGTCTATAGAACGGAGTGAAAAGCGTTTAATAGAACGTATAGACCAAAAGACGATAGTATAAAGATTGTTAAACGTTGATTTTGCGCAACATACAATCGCCTGACCTTCGGTGTGGCAAAACATAACAACTGACGTTTACAAACAAAATGATCTACCTCATTACAGCTCATGGCCTATACCTCCACGTGCATCAACCCGGTAATTTACTGCTTCATGAACAAGAAGTTTAGAGATGGATTTGTTCGGGCATTTTTATGCTGCTTGCCTGCTTCGTGCGCAAGGACCATGCCTATGAAGGTGCGTAAAATAATTATAAGCGTACCTTTCTGCTACTTCAGGAATGTCTTCGTACCTGGGGAAAAATATCGCCAACTCCATGTTAAATAATGAAGTCGATGAGTACGAAGAGCAAGTTTTTCCGTTCTACCTAACGATAGGTTTGTTTACTTAGGCCATTTTTCGCCGAGTGTGACGATATTACATGCATTGTTCACAGCATTTGGACTGCGCATCAGTTAAAACGATCTCTGTACAGTAAACCTCGGTTAATCCGGATTCGATTTGACCGACGATTTTATCCGGTTTAAGCGAAGATCCGAATTAACCGAAGGTGGTTGTTTCTAGCCTGACGTCATCTACGTACTGACATATCGGTAAAATTTGCTTAAATTAAGCACATTCACGACCCAACAGCAGACTTTCCCAGAAGCAAAACGAATTTATTGATGTGTTTACAATTGTCCATCAAACTAGTAACCGCCATATCCAGTTAGTTATGAGCAATCTTAAGTTCATAATTTCACATTATTTGGCTGCGAAGAAATCTTGGGTTTTGGATTGCCGCAGAGATTTCTGCGACTGGTCCATAAGCGTCATTCTATTTGGGAGATAATATCCTCCAGACATCCTGCCGGGTGCAACACACCCATGGATAATGTTCTGCACAAGCACACTCAATATTGATCAACAAACTGAAACCGTGGTGCAGTGGCGTGCCTTGAGCGTTATGTTCAACATGATAAGTCCCGCACGTGTGTGACTTAACAATAGTCTCTACGATTAGTGAAATGTTTCGCGCAGTTGCAGCGGTTATGATAATTCTATACACTCGTTGGTGATCGCGAGCATGCTTGTGTTGCGTGTGAAAGCTGCCGAATCGTTCCTAGAGACAAAAATCCGGATTACGAGATGTGAAAAGAGCAGATTTTATCCGGTATTGGCGAAGATAGATCCGGATTAACCGAGGTTTACTGTGCTTTGAAAAACGGCAATCTAAATAAGCAAAAGCGAGACCAGCTGTCGTCGCGTATGCACGCTCACTTCAGGCTGTGAAATCAACTTAATTACTGACACATGATACTAACTACAGTTGATTGCATCCTGTAGCCAACGGGAACAGCCCCAGAAGTCCCCGTGTCTGAAAACCCCTCGACTCACTTCTCCATGGTGACACCAAGTCCTCGACAAACACGCTTGCGACCTTGAGAGACGCAACCAAGGATTGATCCGTGGAGGAAAGCAAGGGAAGATTCGCGGAGAAACCAAGTCTTTGACAAGATCGTTTGACACCGCGTCGTTGAAATAACTGCGGTTGGTGCCATGCACGAAGTTTGTCATTGGATTTACTTGACGTGCTTAGCATTTTAAAGACTGTGGGCTTTCTCGACCTTGAGCTTGGCATGGCTCAACGTACTGCAAATAATAACATGTTGATAAGTGTTTCGTTTTATTTCGCTTCTTGTTTGTGATAAACAGTGTGCTCGTTAAGTCGCTGCACGACGAAGACTTCTTGCAATGTTGTACCAAACACAAGTGGTAGTTCAAAAAAAGATGAACACAACAAAGAAGAAATTTGGCAGTTCTCAGGAAAACAGTCACTTAATTCTAAAAGCTCACCATGGGAAGTAAAACGTACAGACAGTAAAAAGGAAGCAACAGCTTGTGTTTATCTGCTACATATCACTAGTTTGACACCTACTATATCAAACAAATTTTGTACGTTTTTACCGGTTTCGATTTTACGTCCCCAGCTGAGCTTTTAGAACAAAGCCAGAGCAAGATTTTAGCAAATATGACAGAAAAAGAACACAATTTCGTCGTTTGAAAACGCTCACAGTAACATTATTTGCTGCTGGCCAAACGAATTCAAAAGCAGTGACCCTCGTCAACAGCACGATGGTATCAACACATGGTTTTTAAGTCAAAGATCAACTGTTCCAGCAGATTTCGGAGAGGGGCAGGGCGCTGCGGATGTATCGGCACGACCAGCTTCGATAGTACTTCGGTTTTCCAGCACACTGCGCGCCACGCTTCGAAATAAGTCTTCAAACAACGGGATCAACACGGGATCAATGTCTCCCGAGTGTAAAACGTTTTTTGCGGACACTGATCCAGCGGCTAAGGCCGAATCTTTCAAATTCTGTTGTGCGCTGTTGCTATCGCAGTCCTGGCCAGAATCGCCATGACGGGCAGGTGGTGTTGAAAGGCCAGCTTCCAAACCGCAGCAGGTGCCGAGCACAGCAGTAGTGACAAGCAAAGCGATCTGAACCAAACAATGGATTAAGTTTTAAGCCGAAGAAAGGGCACACACCGACATCGACTTACCGTAAAGCCGTTTAAGACAACGCCTTGCGTTTGTGAAAACGAAAGTGTAATGCGCGCAGCTCAAATCACAGTGAAGCCGCCAAGACGATGAGAAAACAAACAGAAACGATCTTATTCGTTGCAACAACACTTTACTTTCACCGGTGACAGTAGAACGTTTCAAACTGCAGACCACTGAACCTAACTGCCAATTCCACAGCATAGATGAACAAACCTGGTAGTAAGTTTGCTTGGCTGTTAAACGGGCCGAGGAGGAAAGCAGCAGCGCAGACGACGACTGCAGGAAACCTTCTGCATTGTCATAAAGTGTCTTCGCACATTTTTGGTCGGTGACGTCGCAAACATCTTGCCACAAGTGAAGGAGAGAAGGAACAAATAAGCTGTCATCTGTTAAGATAAATTAAATGTTGAATTTGCTTGGTCTTAACGCACCATACCAGATGCAAGATGGCGTGAGTTTCGCTACCATTTATCCGCCGGGCGTCTTCCACGTTGATCGATTGGGGGTAAATGCAAAATAGCTCTTCCGTATTGGCTGGTTAATGGATAATTTTAAAGCAAGATGGTGAACTGTTTCCAAAAATATAGAAAACTAAAATCATTGCAAGAACACCAAGAGGAATGGAATGCTACATAACACGGGGCAGCGCATTGCAATTGAAAAGAGCAGTAAACGGTATTTTCCAATCCGTAGTTCTTGAGTTTGCATGTAAAACTTCAGGTAGAACTCCTGACGGTCTGAAAACGTCAACCAAGCGTAAGATTCCAGTGTGGCCAAGCGCACGGTCCGCAATGAAAGATTCAACCGTTGCTGCTTCACTCCATTAACGGCATCGACAACAAAACGCTCTTGAACACCGTCTATAATTTAGAGAGTTTGATCGATGTTGCGTAAATATCGACACGCGGGAGTGTTGCACTCTGCCCTGGCCAGAATTTGATGGCATCGATCGGATTGGACGATCAGGATCAACGAAGGCATCACAGCCATTTTCGGAAGACGCAAGGGCAGTGCTGCCATGAGCCAAATAGTCCGACAAACCTTCTTTTCGGTGAAAAACAGCCAATACGCGCACGACGTTTCGCTATTATCGCGAGCACTTCAAGGCTTTAATGACTGCGAGCTACTTTCACCTAAATTTTATTTATTCGATTTTATACGTGTTTGGCTCAGATTCTCGGTCCATATCACAAGGGTTAGGCGAAATACACCGGAATACAAATATGCTTCGCCACAACACCTCACGCGTAGGTGTTAGTTGGCATGGGAAGGTAATAATGAAAGTGAGATGAAGATGCGTATCGTTGAACAAAGTCATACAAAACGATTCCGACCGATGCATCAAAATTAATGTCCTAACGAAGCAGTTGACTTGATGCTGACAAACACCTACATTCCTTAAGATGCAATGCAGAATTCGATAGACGTCGTTACAGGCAATGCACTGGCTTTTAAAACCGGACGGGGTGTACTGGATCCCACAATAGGCATGCGATAGGCACGAAACAAAGTACTTTTTACTGCAGTTGAGCATTGATCGAACTGTCCATCTGAGCTTGTTTGATGCACAATAAAGTGATTTCACATCACCTACCTGTGACTGTCATTGTCATTATTCACAGTGAGACGCGAAGTGGTGCACTAACACATTCGACTTGTTCAGCCAACTTAAACCGACACCATGCAGAGAGCATCTGGTGTTGCAGGATGTTTACACTTTTCAGGAGGAATAACTACACCGACTGTCTTGTTACAGTTCAAAACAATTAATTTCGCGTCCAGAAGCACAATCACAACAAATATTGAGAAGGCGCTGAAGAGCACAAACGCTGGGACCAAACGCACATAATATCATCAGAAAACAATAGGTGACTACTAACAACCACATTTCCTTCAGGCAATCCAGGTCTGGTTGAGAATTCACTTAAGGAAAACAGCGAATAGATATGGACAATAAAGTCTCCCTTTGTCTTACCCAGTTGGTTACAGTGAAGGGTCTGAAAGACAAGTGCCCCGCTTCACTTGCAGCACGTTAAACAAAAATTTCAAGATCTTTTGAAATCAATGCATATTAATGCTTTATTTCTTATAACTTTTTGCAATTATTCTTACCAGGGATGTAAAATGATGAACTGCAAGTTGAGACACTTTCTTTCAATGGGTCTTACAATTAAATGTACCGCGATTTTGCAGTTTAAAACTTTTGTGAAAAAAAATGTTGTCTGGATATTCACTGATTTTGTTCAACACGCTTACCTTATCTGGGGCTACCCGCCGAGTAAGTGCGCTGCAATGCAATCACCCCGGGAAATTATCACTTTCCAATCAGACAACTTCCGGCAGAACACTACATCTTACGCTGTGCGGAAGCTCACTTCGACTTTTTCGCTGTGAGTCGACGCAACAAAAAGCGAAGGATGGCAACTTTACCGTTTTAAATACTGCGATGCATGCTTCGCAAAGCACGCATCTCCGATGTTGCGTGGCAACCACTCGAACAGTAGTTACTGAGAGATTGCTTCCGCGCAGCATTTGCTCACGCAGTGATTGTTACGGGCAGGTGATCGACCTCACAACCAGATACAGAAGAATGCGCTAACAACCACTTCAGATGCAGCTTATCAGAGATTCTATCGCGGCTTAATTACTTTCGTATTAATCGCAGTAAGCAGGATTCCGATAAGAAAGAACAAAAACGTGCAATCGCACTGCGACTAAAAAAGAAAAATGGAGAAAAGTATTTAAAAATTATTTCTCCTGCATAGTCGCACCATGAATCTCAGACTATCTTCTATGGGGGAACTGGCGAACGGCAAGGTGCACGCAGTGTTTTCTTTCAACGTAAGTTTCCCAGCAGTAGCTGTTTACCACCGGTTCTTTTGTGTGTAGTGCCAACACACGCCGCTGATAATCATTTATTTGTTATTTCGTAATGCTTGACACCTTATGGTGGAAATATTAATTGCACTTGCAAAACTTATCCACGCCGATCGAGCCGAAGCTGGGACAAAAACTGATATTGCATGTGGTCATCATCAAAAACCTCAAAATTGTTTAATTACCAATTTCTCAAGAAGCTAAAAGCGTTTTGCAGAAACGACTAAACCAGTGAGAAAGTTAGAGACAACTTTTTTTCTTGAAACCATTTCATAATCCACTGCAGCTTTTCATGTGAATTGATGTGTAACGAGCGTCAATTCAACGATGTCGTTTGATGTGAAACGAGCCTTGGTTTGACGCAAACGACATTACCTTCGGTGCCAGAGAATGGACGAGTTGGTGAGGGTTCAGTGAATAGGCTTTCCACTGGATCTGAAGCAACGCTGGCAGAAGTCACATAGTGAATCAGATGCTCGTGAGTGTGAAGAATCAACCTGGAGGTTGAGCAACAGTTCAACGGCCAATGAAAATTTTCGGAACGAAAGGCAGAGCAGCATTTTCGTGAGCGCGCTCCACTATCCAGTCGAAAACCGATCGCGAAAGGAAATTGTTAATGATCGCGCCTCGAACAGTGAAACTTCGCCAGCGTACTTGAGGACGTCAGGCTTGAAATATCGACACACAAAAGCAGCTAACAATAGAAACATCGATCGTCTTGAGTTAATTATTTCGGGCAACACGCCTCGGCTCGCAAACGAGGCGACACAAGACGTAGCGTCACGCCATCTTAAATCACCTCACGATCGATCACGCTCATCAGAAGCTTTTCAGGCCACTTCGCAATCCATGGAAATAGTTCATTAATGGATGCACGTGTGAACCGCGCAGTAACAAAACACGTGACAGTTAAGAACGACGGTTTCGCCACAAAACTATTCAAATTAGAGGCGCGGGGTGGAAACAATGCGAAGCCATCTGGGCCTCGAAGTCAATGGAGCGTTGAGCCTTATTTTAATCAGAAGAAAAAGCAATAGATTCAGGAGCCTTTATCCAAGAACGTGGAATATTACAAGGACTCATATCGACCTGTACACAGCTGTGTCCTCATCAAAGACCCTGGCGGCTTCATGAGCTGCTTTCCATGCGCCGGTTCGGAGGCAGACGCTGGATAACGCTTTTCTTGCGTATGAGAATGCCTCTTCAGGACTAGCATCATTCTCAGCGACCACGGATGCGGCAAACATCGCTTGCAACGCGTCTCTGTCCATGTTCGGTTTCAAACTCGCTCGAAGCGCTAAACACTCGGCAGATTTTGAATAGTCGCCGATTGACGCGAAACACTTGGCAGCCATTTCGAAGGTCCCACCTGGAAGAGTACAATGGCATGAGATATAACGGTCTGACCAGTTTTCGTTTCAGGCTTACGTTAACGACATACAAATGGTGTATTTCACCCGACAGAGTGAATGTAAAACTGGGGTGAACCACAATCGTGACAGCACCGTGGGTGTGGTCCGAAACTGCCAAACCCTTCTTATCACAAATATCACGAAGCAGCCTATTAGTTGCTGCGGTATCCAAATTCCAAAGCAACTCGAACGGTCTGTTCATCATATTTTGTTTTTTTTAGGACTGGCAACGTTGTCATGGCAAACTGTAAACCATGCGTTATCGGCGCATAGCGACGTACGCCTTCGTTTCGTTTGCGAAAACTTTGTTGACGTCGGATCGATGGCGTCATTGTAATTTTGAAAAAGGCTGACTACTTGTTGACCAACATTTCGCACTGGTGGAGAGTTAAAGCAAAAAAGATTTGGAAAATGAATCCTAAATACACGTGCCAAGCAAATTCGATTCGTTCGTAATGTTTCGACATGAATAGTGGTGACATACAATTTGATCAGGCTGATTCCATGTCGGGTGAAAAATGTTCAATTGACTTTGCACGAAGGATTGATTTTGTCCGCGTTTTACGGCTAACTGGTAATTTCAGTAAATTTTTGAGACATCATCTGCGCAAAAATTTGGGTAAAGACTGATTTAAAGAACGAAGAAAGACCCGAATGATGAAAAAGGCAATCCGAATTCCAATACAGACTGGGTTTCACCCAGTCCTTGGGAAGAAATGATGCGAGAAATGTTGTTAATATGCAATGTGATTGATTTCAAATGGCAAAAGCTTTGCTCGAGTTAGTTTGCTGGCTTGAAGTAATAAAGAAGTGCTTGCAAGTCTCCTTGAGCTCTATAACACACAGGCGTTCATGTTATGCTGCGTGCTCAACCCTACGCCGACATGCGTTAGCCATTCCAGCGAAACACGAAAAATCGCCTCAAACAGCAGTCGACGTTTCGGACTTTTTCATTAAGTAACACAAATTTTAGCTATTTATCCATAGCAACACAAAATGTCCCAAAACATTTTTAAACATTTTTTCTTGATGCGTGTTTTCTAACATTTCCAGAACACTACTCACTGTTAAGGCAAACCAGCTGATAACAGTTATATAGCACACACGTCCTGCATCGCCTAACTTTGAAAAAAAAATTCGTCACCGGTTACAGAAAGCATGCGTGTGCTCGAGTGGAAAGTTTCATGGAGCACACCGCGCATTCTTACAAAACATCTGAACACGACCGAACCGCAGTAGCACAATGATGCGCTGGCTGATTTCAAAATTGCATCATTTAACTGCGCATGCGAACATCATCTGAAACCAAATGCCTGCGGGGTTGCTGTGACGGAAGCTTCAAAACTCACCTAACTTCAGTTTGTTGGCCCAAAGTTGAACTGTCTCAACGAGGAGTGGGTCGTTATCAATGAGTCGGGCACGAGCCAAGGCCACAGCTTCTCTGTAAAGTTTGCCCTCTCGCAGCGCGATTATCGCTTCATGAATCTTGAAAGCAAAAATCAATGAACAAACAAATGCAACTACTCATCCACAGTTTACTGAGCATAACGCGCAAACCTTGTGGCACGCAATGAAGTACTGCGATGAGTGTAAGTGCAGTCCGTCTCCCTTCAGCTGTTCAGCGAACGATTGAGCCGCTTGCTGCCAGACGTCATAACCGGCGAGCGGAGCCATGGCAACCAACTGGTCAGTGAGTTCACCGCGCTCGGTTGCCTCTTCGATCGCACCTGCGATTGTGGGAGGTTTTGATTCTGATCAGTGGGTGTTGTATCCTCAGTACCCCACAAACAAGTAAAATGGTTTGGCCAAAACAAGTCAAACACGCTAAATTCCATTTACTCTGTTGTTGTTACCACAGCAACAGGCAAATAACGTCTGATGGACAGCGCGTTGCCTCATGCAGGAAAAAATCAGTTTGACCTTTACCCCACCCCCGCACCTTTACCCCACCGCACAGGTGTCCCGAAAGTTTTTTCTCTGAACCTAAAAATTCCTTTAGGTACGATAAGTTTTCAGAACAACTATTTTTTTAAAGTTAAGCCCCATGCGTCTACTCCCCATTGACTGCAAGTTGACGGATAGAAATACGAAAAGGTGCGTGTTTATTGCTAAATTCCTTGTAAACCGTAATAAAAACTTGGCAAAATCAAATTCATTATACATTGTTTCGTTTTTGAAGATCTTCACAAATCCTAACGATTTAGAGGTAACGTTCCTTCGACCTCAAAACACCTTCAATGTTACAGTTCAGGAATTGGGGGTAAAACATCTTTCAATTACAGATTTCCACGCTGATCAGCAGACAATTAATTGTCTTTGATTAATAAATTACCTTAACAAGAAGTAAAATAAGACACGTCTTGCCTCAGTTACCGTACAGCATTACAAAAATCACTAATCACCATTACCTTGGTTAAATACCTTTTATCGCATGTGTAGGGGAAAAACACCAACAGGTTTAGCACGAAGGTTACCGAATCATTTCAGCTGCAAATCCGAATTCCATCAGTTACATAATATTTTAAACTATTTATATGATTCGGGGGATTTCGCCCAGGCTCAATCTGACTCCACCAAAAAATTACCAACAATATCTCCTCTCCAGGTGTGAAGTACGTGAGAAGCGTCGCGATTTCCACTTTCAACCAGCTTCTGTTCTTCCTGGAAAAACATCCTACAGACAAGTAGACAATGGTGAATACCTTTACAAAGGACAGGCTTCCAAACTAATGAGGATTTACCAGTAAAAAAACTCTGGTAAGCTTAACAGTGGTGCAAAACAAACTAACTTTTCACACGAATTTTTAAGTACTGCAATGGCACTGTAATGTTACTTGACTATGACCTGTAAGCAGATCGTCGGTCGATGTAAAGACCTAAGTTTGCTCTCTCAACAGTGATGTTGGCTTCGGGACGATGCGACGAAGATTTCAGTTTCGCAATCTCAACACAGTCTTGCTGCTGTGTCTCCTTATTTCGATTGTCCTGTGCAAAAAAGGAACACTTGTTCAGCACTGTTGTGAAAATCTTCATTCCGGCTCTTCTACAATCATCTCAAAGCAGGAAAACTTTCAAACAAACAGTGGACACCGAAGAGTTCGACAGCAATTTCCAGAAATCCTTGGCAAAATCAAGCTTTTACAAAAAACATTAGAAATCGAAGTTCTTGGATAAAGCTATTCATCTTTCTTTAATCCAAAATGATACCACCATGGGTAAGTATAGTAACTGCGCCCAGCTATCTGCAAAACAACTCACTTGCATTGGCTCGCTTATGAAACAAACAAAAGTAAACGGTTGCATTATGCCAGCTTTTTTCCGAGCACACTCCATCACTCAGGTGTGTAATGGAACAGCAGAAAACCATGGCAACCAACTGATGCAAAGTTTATTGGGAAAGTGTGCTGGTGAGTTCATTCAGCTATCAACTTAAAACGGCCTGTTGTCGTTTCGTCATTATTTATTAAAATTCAGCCAACAGTCGCAGCTAGCTCGTGGCAAACAGGGCACTATCAAATACGCAGCAAAAAGCGAACGCTCTGTTCTTTTATTAATAAAAAAGTTTTGAAGATTGTTTCCACAGATTCCTAAACTTTAGGCACTTTGTACGCAAACTTTTTTGGATATAATAAACGTTTCAGGAAATACGGCAAAGTTACTTGAAACTACAACGCATGTTACTGACAACGGACAACAATACATGTCACTGATAATGAAAAAAAACGGGCATAAAAATAACCGGCTTTCGTACATGAAATGATGCACGTACAGTATAACATCTGCGCGTTTCTTTCGCAAAGGAACCGTGTAAGTTGGGCGTTCTCCATCACGACTCACTGAACAGCAGATGGTGTTAAAATTTGCCTTGAGCAAAAGTTGTGTGTTGGACCAAGCAAACGTATGATTAAAAAGCAAGTCGTTTTCATTGCTGCTTCACGCAAGTCGCAGCAGTGTCGTTCGTCCATATTATGCCAAAGTAAGGATGTGCTAAAGCAGTACTTCAAAAACAGTGGAGCCATGGCCGTCAGTCTGTAGATTAAACATTGCTGATTATCTGATTAAACAATAAAGCAACAATTTTGAGAATAAGTGCAATGCCGTATGCACTACGAGAATCCTGCACAATGCATCAACAAAGGCACAAAGAAATCTTAACCCGTGTCTGCAAGTTTACGAAAAATTAGGCATTTTGGCCCATAAAAGCATGAAATTGTTTTCTTTTGCAACCTCCATTTTTCAGCTTTGATTTTTACGATAAGTGCAGTCTTCAAAAGTTACGTCATATTTGTGTAACTTTCAAGCCTTAATTCGAACAAGATTTTCATTTGCGTTCTTAAAGATGTTGGATCTATTGGTCGAACTCTGTACCAAGTAATAGCTTTAATGTTTTCCTGCAACTCAAGACAGCGTTACGGTAATGTTATTAACACGACATTCGTAAACACAATACAAATATAAAAATTTCGATACTTTCCATACGTTAATCAAACACTTTGCGAAAGTTTTTTTTCAACGTAATGTACCACACATCACATTCCCACAGAACGTGATTTACTGAAAGTCGTTTAAGAGAGGTACATACCAAGCTGACAGCAAGTGGGAGCAAATTCTTGACCCTCCGTTTTCTAAGCTGAAGTGCGTCGTCTTCTTTCGTTTCGACCTGAACTCTTCTCGATTCAGACAAATCGCTTAATACACCTTTCAGCTCCTCGTCGACCTTTTCGGTCTCTTGGCCCTCTTGGGCCTTTTGCTTTAATTTGAACGGTTTAGCGTTCGGATTCAGTTCCGTACGCGGCAACTCGGCCGATGAAGCAAAACTGAAAAGCACAAGAAATCGAAACTCGTGATTACCATTCGCTAAAGACATACCACTAACAACGCTGCAAGCTGAAATGAAACGGTTTTTCTGCAGCAACAAAAAACTATCTTGGACGACACAGAAAACTTTTAACGCAGCCAACAAATATGCTTACTTTTCACCGTTTTTCATACTGGGATCAGCGTCCATCTCTTCCAGAAGTTCTGCTTCTCTCTTTATGAGTAGAGCTTCTATATCAGGATCACAGAGGTTCTCAGAGTGATTGGCTGTATCTGGTTTGCAAGCGACGAAAATAGGAGTTAGCGATTGGATCAAATCGACTGCTCAGATGAATGAGATTTCCAAAAATATCATTTAGTTCAAATAACTCACTTTCCAAACCCGTTTTTCCTTTCGAGAGGTTCGCAGCAGAAGCAGCATGCCTAGGACTTTCGAAATACCTCAAGGTTTCCAAAGCCTCTAATGGTTCTGGTGGCTCAACACGAAGGCGGGATCAAGCCAGATCGAAGGTGAAATCATACCAAGTGCTCCTTAGTCTGCCTCTGGGTTGCTTGCACGTAGGTTTAGCCAACAGGACTCCCCACGCTAGCCTTTTCGGAGACATCTTGGTCACGTGGTCGAACCAACGTAGCTAGGATTTCTCGATTCGGAGAATTGACTTTATGGATTTTCGATTTTCACAGCTGCGCACTTTGCCGCGAAGTATCACGCCGTAATAAAGTTACATCTCTGCCGCTTGTACGAGGGATGGCGCCATTTCCGTCATTACTCAAGATTAACGACCGTACGTGAGGATCGGAACAAAGAACGATTGGAAAACAGAAAGATTAGCGTCGTTTGTAAACTACCGGTTTGCGACCACAGTATGATGAGACTCACGCAAAGCTGTGTTTGATTTACAAATCCGTGTATCAATATCCTTGTTCTGCCTTCCGTCTCTCGTGAATACCACTCCAAATTATTAGAAATCTCAACTTGTGGCAGTGTACTGGCACACGGCGCACACTTGCAGCGTAAACTGACTTGGGTGTCTAAGAGACATAGCATTTCGGTCTTTTCAGTGCAAATTTCATTCCAGCTTGATCGCGCTCTTCCGCAGGTCGATCAAGAGCATGTTGAAGGCGGTGTCCAGAGGATGCACGCAAGAGTGAGTAAGTGTTGCGACTCGCAACAACGAATCGTTTGGTAAGGGCAAAAGGTTGATCTTTCAACATACAACAGTGACACCCTCATCGATTCGGTTGTGACTGTCTATCCAAGTCCAACTAAGAAAAGGAGTATTGACAGCAAACACACTCAGTGTTTTTTTAGGTTTTGACCTTGGTAACCGTTAAGACGTTTTGAGAGACAGCAACTATTTTATCTAAATACCGAAATGGTCATAAAGCAAGGTATTAGTGTATTGCGGTAGTGGTCGTAAAGCGATGTTCTACTGTATTTTGAGAGACCGTTTGAAAAATTTGAGACCGTATCGGTCTCTCACAACACCTTAAAAAACACGACACACTTGTCCCAGTCGAACATCCACGACGAACGATTTTGACTTGGCAATGCTGACGCGGGCACAAACTTCTTTTTAAGCAGGAATACAACGGCTTGCTAGCCAGTAGCAGTTGGGCGTCAACATCGTACTCCAAAAAACCGGTCTTATGCATTTTCGCGGTCGGCGAAGCACGCGTGAACATCTTTGGGCATCCTTCCAAAATTTCTCGAAAATTGTTGGTGAATGAAAACAGCCAGGGCGAAATCCGCACTGGTTATCGCCAGCTCAGGTAAGCACTTGGCAGAAACTTTTCCAGAAAGGCCATGGAGGAAAATATTCTATTAGTTAGTGCCTGTCTCCTCTCCTGTGTGTGGAGATGATTGCCCCAGTTTGTCAATCTTTTAGTGCTCTTTCAGATCGTTAGGCCTCTTATTGACTCGCCGCACACACGTGTCAACCAAACAACTCTTTCTCCGTTCTGTTCAGTGTTTTTAAGGTGTTTTGAGAGACTGTTTCGATGTAGGCATCATTGATGAGGAGTAGGTCACCTTTATGTTCTTTGATGGATCTTGCAATATTAGATCTTCGGCCGCGAAGACACTGGGTGGTTTGCCTGAACACTTCGTTTGCTTGCCACCAAACGGAACCTAGATGATGCTCGCAATTCTCTCAAAATCGAATTTTTGACTTTTTTGCCGCCACCTACTTTCGCGCCTCAGCGTACCGCGAATGCAGAGAAGATTCGGCTTTGTTGTAAAGCCATGCTTGTAGACCACTTTTTTTTACTCGGATAGCATCTTTCACCTCCTGGTTCCACCAAAAGGTTACATTCTTCTCACCTTTCGCAACACCGAGTCGTTTCCGTCCACATACCAGAGCAGCTGATGAAATGACAGCTGCTTTCAGCATCTGCCATTCCTATTCCACGTCTTCTGTGCATTATATACAAGCTCTCGGAATAAGACGCTGCCAGCAAAGATCCTTCTTAAATCCTTGTCGACCATAGCCTCCCACTTTAATCAGTACAGTCCTCCACGGTGGTGTTACCCAAGTTACCCTGTGCAGGCTCTGCTAATTTTTCCGACGAAAGTTACAAACAACCTGGCCGTGATCGGTCTACAGTTCTGCACCTTTTTTGGCACGAACGTCCAACACTGATTGGGACAGTCACCTGAAACGATCAGATTCTTCCATACATTGCCACAGTTTCCAACGTGTGCACTGAAGTCTTCCAAAAGTATCGTACGTTCTCGCTAGGTTTACCCCTTCGCCGGGCATCCTTACTTTCCTCCACCAATTCCTGGTACTGAGGAGTTTAGTTTCGGTCGTATACCTATATCAGACACCGGGAGCTGCCTATCAATTTTGCCTGATTCGCAAAGCAACTATGGCGGAATGCTAACATTCAATACACTGATCTTTCTTGTGATGTTCATTTTCTGGAATTTAACAGAGCCAGTGAACGACCTCGCCGCAACATAAAGGTCACGAACTCCCATCATCAGCATAGATTTGATACAATCGACTAAACTGTTTTACTACGATCAAGTGTAACACAGGTGAGGCCTGCTGAACAACCGCCTTGAAAGACTCCATTCACGCGTAAAAAATCCAAAACGCTGGTGGTTAACACAACACTGCTATACTATTGCCAAAAACTTGATTTGTTTATGGAGAACCACGAAAGCAAGCTACACAAGCGACAAATCGTTCATGGACAGCAATAATACCGCCAGGTTTATACGTTGATCGCGGCAAAAGATCGTATCCGCAAAAAAACATGAAGTTTGCACCGAATCAGAAACACGCTTCCAAGTTCGCTAAAGCACATAATACAGTATACCTGCAGGGTTTGGGAGCTCTTCCGAGTTGGTTTCAATGCTGTGTGAAGGTAATTGCTTCGCAGCAGCTTTTTTCTTTTTGTGCTTCCGTTTCCGTTGAGCAGATAGCTTTGGAGCATGACCTACGTGAGCGTTTTCTGAAATCAACGCAATGCGTTATTGGAATGCAAGACCAGCCAAGTCAAGCAGCCTTGCAATTACGATCAACGCTTGATTACAGTTAGCACCTCTGAATGAACTAACAATCAAACTCGACCTAACATTCATGCAGTAGGAATTAAACCCTATATCTAGAAATTTTCCGGACTTCGAAAGCGAACACTTTAAAGCGAATTTAACAAAGAGTTCTTTGCACCAAAACGCTATATCTAGCCCAGTCGTTCTTAACCTGGGGTAAATTTACCCCTGGGAGTAAATTTCATCTTCCAAGGGGGAAATTTCCTGAATCATAAATTGCAGCCAATCCAAATTTTAATAAATCAATCTAAACTGTAGGAATTTGTAAATTTTGTATTTTCAATAAATGAGCATATGTACCACCATTGAGTGTACTGGGGATACATCTGGTAACCTTGTTTGACAAAAAGGGTAAGATATGTAAAAAAAGGTTAAGAACCACTGATCTAGCCGCTTCTGCTACTATCGACAGAAAAGCTCACCATAGAATGAAACAAAAAGTTATTTTGCTCTGTTTGGAGTTATTCTAAAATTTTAGTATAAATGGGTAATCAATGTACTGAATCAGATAATTAACATCCCCTCTCTTTTGAACAGAAAAATTGGAAGTTGGGTTGACTTTAATAATTTTGTTAAGCCAAGCAAAGTGAAACCTTTGGTCGGTGTCAACATAGAAACCATCTTCGTGTTTCGAACAAAAAACGATAACAGTAAACAACAAGCTCCTCTCCAATCAAACATATTAGAAACCTCTGGGTGGCGTTTTGCGGTCTTGTTTCTCTGCCTTCCAAACATGCACAGAGTAATCGTCGCCACCAGAGTAGATGACCCCACTGCGTGCGTCCTCGCCAAGCACGTGACTCCAGCAAACGCACAGCAATCTGCCATCGTGCCCTCTGTAATTTGCAACTGGAGCTTCGTCAGCCACATTCCATACCTGCACGGACGACAAGGCCGTGGACGATACGCATGAGATTGCAAAGGACGGAAAAAATTGTAGCTGCAAGACTGCAAGTTTTGCAAGTTACACTAATTCCTGTCACACTCTGCTCACTTCGTTGCTTGTGAGGCCCATGCCATAAAGGGTTTCACAGAAATTGTTGAAAAAAATTTTAACTCTGAAGATTCCTGACTGCGGTTAAAAGCACCAAGAGCCTGATGTGAAATGCTCGCACAAAAAAACTCTTTGCACTTTGTAAGCTTTAAATTGACTCCACAACCACTGGTATTTGCACCCAATTTCTACCAAGTGTGCGTAGCCAGCCATTAGGAATAAAGGAGCAGACTCTGAAGCATTGGCATAACCTGAGCAGTCCCATCGTACGACGCAGATACGAGTTGAATCGGATCGCTAGGATTCCACGACAGGCCGGTAATTCTGCCAGTGTGGCCGGCGAATGTTCGAACTGGTTCGGTGATAACTTGCGGCAAGGAAGGTCCTTAAAAAGTTACGATTTACATTTTTACACATAAACTCAACGCCGATTCAAGCCACTGACTCCACATTTGAATTTTTAAACGTGATTTTTAAAGTGTATGCATTTTTATGAATATCGAATACGTCTGGCACAAAAAAGCAGTAAAACAGGTCTATTAAAAGCTGGCAAAAAGCTGACAACACCACTTATTACTGACATCAGTTTCTCAAAAACAAAGCAAACAACAAGCGTATGGTATCGACTGTTATTATTCTATTTGCTTTTTCAAATGGTACAATGCAAACAATTAAAATTAAAAATAAATTACATTGAAATAAAATTAAAGCAATTAAAACAAAAAAATCAAACAATTAAAAAATATGCAGGAAGAAAACGTTCGATAAATGGTTTCACAATCCATCGTGACATTCTATTCAGTTGGACATGTCTGTTTTCGACAATCCACCATTTATATAGAAATTCGAAACAACGAGGCAGAACTCGTTGTGTGACAAAACAGCAGTTTACGAAAATTGATCGACATACAACTTTAAATCGCCAAGAATCAGCTTGAACTGCCATGCCACGTCTCAGGTGCATACATTTTCGATCCTTTGTCTTGTAAACACAAGACGAGCTTTGTGAGATATGTGCACATCATATACGTTTTCTTACAATTTAAACCTTGAGTACGAAAACAAAATGAAACTGAATGGTAGAATGGATATTTCTACTTCTAACTAATGACGAACACCACGTCAAGATGTGTTCACAAAATGGTTTCAAACAGCATTACCATCTCCTGACTTGTTGGTTTCTTCCAATCGGCGGCAATGTTTCTGCACAGCTGATTTCACGTCGCTTATGCACACAGTTGAGCCGTTTGAGCCAGATGCAATCCAGTAAAATGAATCTGCAGATTACTGGACATTAACGCAGCATTATAAACCACAAAAACCTGCAGCAACAAAAAACCCAACTGGTGCATTTAAAAACCTTTCGCAGAAGCAATGCAGATTTTTATAATTGTTTGACAACCAACTTGGCCTATAACAGAGAAAAACGCGATACCTTTGTTGTTGCTGCAACGAAAGATTAATATAATTTTGTTTTGGTAATTTCATGCCCGCAAAACCAAGTGAAAAAGTAACCACACGAAATACTTATACAACACTGTCACTGGCACATTTCTATTCAGTCTACAGCTACAAAAACTTCAGTACGAACGTCTTAGATTTCAAAAAGTTAAAATTCGTTTTTACCGCTTTCGGTATTGAACAGCGCACTATGAAGAATCCATTACACAATTTATTGACAGACATCAAGAGTGTATCATGTGGAGGTTTGCAATAACAATTTTTTCGGAACACTTTTCATAGTTTACGTGCGGCCAATTGGAGAAAGCAACAACCAAGTTGATAATCGCAGAATTTAAAACATAACACAAAATTTAGGTCATCACACCTATACCAACCCAAGCATTGACTTTTATGTGCTTAGCTGCACAGAAGCTTTAGGCTGCTTTCAGGGCAGGGGTGGTCAAACTACTGCCCGACCAGTTTAATCCGGCCCGCCAAATACCTTGCACATTTTTTCAAGCACCACGTTTCCGACTGTGGACAGTAGTGCAACAGCATTGGCCGCCGCCTGTATTAAATAAAAATATAAACAATATGGTGGATTTATTATTATTACCGTACTACAATACATTTTAACAACCCACTTTGCATAGATTACGTAAATCGCACTGTATCCGGCCCTCCAGTTGTCAGGCAGTCGCGAATTCGGCCCTCGGGTCAATAAATTTGGCCACCCCTGTTTTGGGCATCCAGCACAAGCAAACTGAATTAATAAGACAGCTGCTTTGGAACGCTGTTTAAATATTAATTTCTACGATGAAAATTACTGTGACTTAAAGACGAACAACTTGTTTTTTAGTTTCTTGACGCCACCTCTCTTGCTTAAAAATCAGGCTGAAATACTTTGAAATAAACACCAGCACATTACTTCATAATAAACGAGAATGCTCAATGCTTCCCTAACCGCGTACAAGCTTCATAACTGCACACCACCATACCATGCTGTTCGGATACCGGACACCATGAAAGGCAGTTTATGATTTTGTTGTGAACTTTAACTGTGATGACGTGCAAAAGATGCGGTGCTTGATAAATATCGAATGACCTGAAATAGAACAGCAATGGGCATACGAGAAAGCAACTGTGTGCGTAGGCTGCATCGAGTACAGCAACCACAAATACTGACAAGTTCATAATAACCATCACACAAATGACAACCTTGGTAAGAAACCTGCCACATCGAACAGAAAATTTCAACCCCGAAGAGAAGCTGGCGAAATAGAAGCCACCTAAAATCGCTTATCCTAAGTTAAAATTACGTCAAAAATTCAACTACAGCCACAAAATCGCACAATCTGCATGAATAAAAGACAGTCTACAGGGGCAAAAAATATCAAAAACTATACACCTTGCATCAAGAAGTTTGATCTTCCACAGGGTATTCCGACTAACAAGAATCCGCTACTTCTAAAGACAGATAAAGTTCTAATTTGCAACATAAAATCAAAGTTTAACAGTATTTTCGAATCCACTACCATGGGTAACGCTAGAAGGCACCTTCATGGTGTGACTGAAGCCTCTAACCGAAAACAATTAAACCAACACATTAACTGATAAAAAGGAATTCGCAAACTTGGTCAGATTTGCCTAGCTCAGCTATGTCCAACCCAAATGGCTTACTGAGCCAAAAATTATGTCACTATCTTAACCAGGACCGCATAATTAGTGACATATTAGTGAGAACCACACATTGAATGGCTTACTTTGATCTTAGCAAACTAAATTTAGCTCAAGCTAATGTACTGAATCCGGTACGAATCCAACTGCGATGGTAACAGACGTGTTAAAGTGGCACTGAAGACTGCTGAGGACTGCCTACATCAAACATGTCAAGCTCAAGATTATCAAAATAAGAACTGGTTGTCAGTATATAGGATACTTTCACTGCAGCTAAAATCTAAACTAGGCCGCATGCGGCCCGCAGGTTGGACATAGCTGGCCTAGCGATTGTACGTTATCGACTGTTTTTGACTACTGCAATTTATCAAAACATCCTGACTTCTCCAAACTTATGTAATTCATTTGTGAAACAAGTCAAAGAGTCAGAATCCACATTATGGCGAGTCTGTCAGTGTGGGGTGCCTTCCATCAAAATCATCCAAATGACGCAACACCACCTCATCCATGATTTTCGCCACAATCAGGATCTCACTGCTAACTTAACCAGCTCCATACAATAGAGGGCAAAGAGAGAATTCCAAAATACTTGTATTGCAACCACTGGGTTCAGCGATCTTCCTTAATAAGACTTTGTTAGAACCAGTCTTACCCGTTGTCATTTCCAGTTGCTACCAACTGCAGGTTTGCTTTCCACTGGACATCACTATGTCGGCCCTGCTTGTGTCCCCGGCCTTCGTTCGTTTTATCGATCACTGAGTTCATGTTCAACGCTTCATCATCCATTTTCTGATATGTAAACACCACAATGGTGCGGTAATTAAATGTGCCATGGAAAAGTAAGTCGTTCATTTTGAGGCCATGACTCAACGGGTTATTGAAGTTGAAGCGTCGTGCATTGAATTTATCAATAATCACTTGTCTGGATCGAAAGATGTTACACTCAAGTCAGTAAAATGGATCAGCCTTGAGTGACCTCTTGCAAATAATGGAGATTTTTTGTAGTTAATGACTCGATTCGAGACGCAGATTGTAAAGATAGCAAGTGGTGAGCTTTCACATGATTCTCGACATAACTTTAATCAAAACGGACGGAAACATTTTACGCAGTCACAGCGTGTGACTGACGTTGCTTCGCGACAATCGATGGATCAGCTTGTACTAGGCTTGCCTTAACTCGAAGATAATTGCAATGGGCTCAAACTCAAGTCGGAGGCCTTGTTGTTTGGACTCGACTTGCAAATCCACAACAAGCATTCACCTCTGCTTGAAAGTTCTAGGCATACAATGTTATACGATCAATATTTTTTCCAAATTTGCGCCTCCAGCCCTTCCTAGCATTGTCACAGCATGAAACACTCGACTACATTCGAACTGTGAGTCATAGCGAGGAAGCAAAGATTACGAAACAGGAGCATGATGCATTCTAAACCAGAACAGGCATGACAGCATGTTTGGCCAAGAACCTCCTAATTTTGTTGAACAATTTCGGCATCAAAACTATACCAGAACAGCGAACAAAACAGTAACATCAAAGCAGGCTATACACCCATGTCGATGACCAAAAATTGGTTTTTATTTGTGGCAGGAACTGAGCAAGAAAGCAGAACGAGCCTGTATCAATAAACGTTTAAGGAAATGGTTGATATATTTTTAGAGCCCTAATTGTATTTTTCAAATACAACAACCAGATTTGTTATTTTGTAGATCTGCATATCAAAGACATAGTAAGGTATGCTTTACGCAGTGTAGTATGCAAAACCTGATTTCAAATCCAATCGAGACAACGATAAATAAGAACTGTTTTATCCACAAAAGCGTTCCGTAGTCTAAAAGCTCCAGTCAGAAGCCATGTAAACGTTTGGTTTAAGGAATTTACCGCACCAGTTCGAATCAAACACCCATGAAACACAGCTTTACAGCCATACATTAAGCAAGTTTTCCACATGGGCCAGGTTTCCAGTTTTTATTTATTGCATTTTTTTTCGAGAATGCCGGTAGTTCTGGTGATCATTTGCAATATATTGCAACGTCTGCAGTGAGATTGATACACGGAGTGGTGTTAAGACAGGTTATCAATCTTCAACAACAACTTCGGAACCCAAGGTTTTTGAAGTTGCAAAACTTTCTGTTACTGATATCTAGAGATGATCTGAAAACTGCAATAAAGCAGCTTGGCTGTAATAGGCAATCATATAATCTTATACGAAGCATCTCGCAGTCTATTTTTGACCAAGATTTAAAAGAAACTATTACATAAAATTACTGGAACCCGAATGAATCTACAGGTGCAGTATTAGTAATTCACAGTCAGCATTTTCTGCTTGACTTCTGCAGTATGAACACAAAAAACAGTAACTGTAGCCCATCATTTTCAACACACTATTCTTTTGCGGAAAATATCATGGAAGACGTAGGTCAAGGCCTCGAGCTTAACAACAGTAAAACACGAATAAATGCTAACTAATGTCAAAAACGGAAAACCTACCGACACGGAATGCATTAATATTACGCCTTCTCCGCCGCAAGAAAACAAACACAGTTCATCGTTTAACGGCTTCGCATCGAAATTGTCGGAATAACATCGCGGTCCCCAAGACATTGCGTAGACGGGTTTCATGTGATAGGTTTGCGAAATCGCAGGTTGACGTTGCGTCAAAGTATCGTAAACGCCAACCTGAAAAAAAGGTAATAATAATCAATGGCCCATGTCGTTGGTGTCGAACAGCAGGCAGCACTTGGCGAGGCGGAAGGAAAATATGTCTACGAAAAGCAAAATGTCTCCATAGCGCGATATCCCGCAAGCCGACAACCGCACCTGAAAATCACAGCAAAAACGTCAAGTTCACTAGAAAAGAATCAAGGAGTTTAGAAAACTTCACGGCAAGTACAATTACACAGCTGGAGGCTATGAAATGGCGAAAAGGTATTAAAAAAACGAATTGTAGTGGTTGAAAGTTACAATGGGGGTGCTGCTCTCCCGATGGGTAATAGTACGCCAGAGTACGCCTTGTCACTTCGTCGTTTTTCTCGCGTGACACAAAAACCGCAGCGTTATGCCGGTAACATTTAACAGTAACACTAAAGTTTCTGTAACCTGTGCATCCGTAGACTTTGTAAAATACGAAACATTTTTGTTTGTACTTCATTTTAACTTTTGCAAAACAAAAATCGCCCGAGAGGATTGTGGTAGTTGAGAGTTACGATAGGCGTTCTACTCTCTCGACGCGTGATTGTCCTCCGGGATGCCGATTACATTCCTGAGAAGGCTTGCCTTTTGATGATGTCGTCCAGTGGTTGTGGCAGTTTACTTCGCGTAACGTGGTGTTCGATGCTGTTGCTTTGCTCCTCCGGTCTTTCTTTATTAAGTTAATATTGCATTTCTTTTCCGGGTCTGCCTTCGAATGACGTAAGTCAAGGGTGCACAGCCTGCGGCCTTTGATAAAGATTTATGCGGCCGCACACATGTTATTTCAAAATTAAGTTACGGAAGCCGTGCATTAATAAAAACTCTTTGTCTTCTACAGTATATGCAGATACTCAGCAGAAAGACGGCCAAGCGGGCGTTTGGAAACAGGCTAGGCTCAGTTGTAGAAACAGAAGCAATGCAAAAAAATTAAAATGTCTTGAGCTCACCGCCGGCCGTAATTCGACCGGCAATACCGAAAAAGTTTTGCACCCCTGCCCCTGGCTTAAACTAACCCACTTAACAGATATACTAACTTCGCAACTAAATCGGTGACGCAGGCAAATAAAAGCCATAGTGGTTTTGCCTCGTGTAAGTTGCATAGTTTCACGACTGCTCAATGTGTTTGATAGGGAATTTTTACCGAAAATTGCTCGAGGCTTGGATTTCAAACATGCTGTCTTTCAGTTCAGTCACAGGAAATTCTGATACCATTGTAAAGCTTCTGATGATATGGGAAAACAAGCCTTTAATCAACATTCCTTCGATTTTCTCAATGGGCTCGTAAATGATCGGCGTCCATGCAAATGAGTTCCTTGTTGAGGCGAAAGTGCTTTGAAGTGTAAAAAGTGTGAACAAAAACAAACCTAATCGCTGCGCATCAATCGCTGACACTGAACGGCTGGACAACAGAACTTTATGGATGTTTTTTGCTTGCTGAACGTTATGATTTGATTATACTTTATAACGGAATCTTCGTCCGCAGGTAATACAGAATTAGGCGAAAAAAGTCCAGCGATCAATGTTCCTTTATTACAAATGAACGATATTTCAATCATTATGCCAAGTGCCTTGAAAAACGATGCCGCAAAATAATTGAACCAAACTTGGATGATATCCAGTGCGGTTTTCGTCCCGGCCGTCGCACTGCAGACCAAATTTTCACTCTCCAGCAAATTTTCGAGATATCATTGGAGTATGCCAAAGACGTCTACACATGTACTTTCACCATGGCGTGTCTGACCAAAGGAGCTTGGAAACGCTTTGCCGGTATTGCGTAAATTTCACCAATTACAATATAAAAAAGCTGAATCACGACGGGGCGCGATCAATGGTTTCTCTTCGAACGACATTTCCATCAAGGAAGGTTGGCGTTGATAGCAGTCGAACTAATGTCAACAAAACAGTAACCAGTACAAAGACTAATGCGACGCCACAATGCTCTACACAAAGGTTGCTGCGCACAAAATGCCAGAAACCTACTTTGCCATCCTCCGTCCCAAACGCCAGAACGCCTTCCTGGAACGGATGCCAAGCCAACGACATCACCTGAAAACAAAGATACCATTGAAATTAGCATCGCTGTTACGCAGCAAACCAAAATATCAATAATACACGTTCATTCTATTTGAATAAGAGCTGGTGATGCTTACGCCGAAGGGGAAATATACCCGTAAGATCTTAGTATCTGATTCTTAGCTGTTAAAGGATTCCTTTCGATAGACAGTAGTATACGTTCATGAGAAAAAAGCACAAAAATTAGAAAAAAATGCCCACAAAACGAATGGGATCATGAATTCCACATAAAGCATGGAAAAATCTTGCTCCATTATACACGCGATTAAGATTTTTTCGAATAGACCGCAACGTCAGTTTTTAAAAACATAAGAAAAACAGCGATGCAACTAATTCCTGAGGTTGAAGGGTCTTCGCCACTTGGTAAGGTAGCAGTGTAAGACGTTTCGTCCAACGTAGCAAGAACGCTGTTTGCAACGTGATTTTTCATAAAATTTGGCTGGAAATACGATTGTATTTGGGGAGTACCAGCATGTATACCTCGAGCAAAACACAAGGAATATTTATCAATTAAATTAACAAACAAGAATTTTTTCACACAAACGACTGCAGTACGACAACTTTCCTTGCTTTTATTAGTGCGAAAAAACCGAACGGCTTTGTTAAATTTTTTTTCTCGCAACTTGCTTTGAACTGGTCGTAGCGCCACACGCAAAAAGGAACGACCATAGTAGAACAAAGAACAGGAGAGCTGTTTGAAGGCATGAAGTTTCTTGTAATAGAGGATGCGCGGGGTTGAGGTAATAGAACCCTCGCCCCTGGTGATGTTTTCTGCATCTTGAATATTGGGATTGGTCATTATGTTTTTACCGAACGTAAAGTTAGATTTTCTTTCATAAAAAGGCTAGGCAATTTTTCACACAAAAGCTACTTTCACTAAAAAGGCTACGCAATTACGCGACTGCACAACAGTGCAAACATTAAGGTAAATGAGTTCGTGTGATATTTGAATAAAAGCTCAGGAGAATGCTTTGAATCTATGATAATAGTTACATTTCGTGGAAATGGAAACAAGTTGTGGATCTTGACATTCAAAAAGTCAGACCTGAGTGAACGAACCGATTTGTTTGCGTTAACGCGTGTTGGAAACTAGAGTGCGAATTGTTGAGCGAAAGCAGATGTTGATTTTTTTTAGAAACGTGCAGGGCAGGTAGGATGCAAAAATGTATTTCTTTTATCTCGCGCGCTGTGGGCGAAGGAAACCAGGCACAGGAATCATAAATATCTCAAACATACCTTCTCTTTCACGCCTTGCCAGAGCAGGGTGAGGTCGTACGGATTTCGAGGATTTTTAACCTTCCAAATCCGAATGATACCGTCACCAACTCCAAGCGCAACAATGCTTGGATCTGCAGGTGAAACTACAAAAAAGCGAAGATTCTTACATAAAACATAACAGTTGGCAAAAAATTTGTGGTGGATGTATGGCGTGCAACTATAAAGATTAAGGTTTCGCGGCAGCTATATCTTTTCTTCATCCAATAATTTCGACTAGATCAAGCTTAGTTCCTGTGTATATAGACACGGCTTGCAATCGATGTCTCATGCTCGCAACTATTTATCTCACGTAATAGGGGGGAAAGGCAAGATCGACCGGTTATCAGGTTTTCGCTTAAGAAACCGTTGTTTTAACATCGTTTTAAGCATAATCGTCGGTTTTGGGAAACAATGCTCGTCTTTTTCTCACTAAAAATTATACTTAACGATTGGGAAGGTGCAAATTAAGTTGTTTGAGTCCAACTGTCTTGATAGTAAGTTCTATTTTGAAGCTGTCCCGTACTGAGTTTTTTGTGCACCAAAATAACCGGCACCAAGGCGAACCAAAATACTGGATAAAGCAAATCCGCACTACAACAAAATACAATGTGATTACTTGAAACTGCGTAAACGTATCCGCCGAGCGTTGGCAAAGACCACATCGGAGGTGACGATGGTGATTTCAAAGACCAGCATTTGATATATCGATCCATGGATGTGGATATAATAGTGGACTGTGGATCAGCACCAGGACACAGGTTAAAGACTATTCTATTATGGCTTGCATCTGGCATATCGCTTGACAGGACCTTGAAAAAAACAAAAGCCAAAGCTTGTGATGTTTAGGATCTTGAAAACATTTTTTTAGGCACCTTCTATAACAAAAACCTTCACATGCAAACCTGCCACTGTTGACCATCAGTTTCAGAGATATTCCAGAAAAGGATGTCGCCGTTGAAGGAAGACGAGATGATTTTCGTTTGCGAACCCTTAGGCCAGCACAGTGCCATATACAGTCTGGAGGTCTCATCATTTACGCGACGACCTATAATAAATTTGAATACGTTTATCTGGTTGGAAAAAGTAATTAAGCACCATGTTATCCTGCACGAAGGGAATAGGTAGAAACTATCGCTTCGAAGATATGAATTCCGGTTCTTGTGAATAACAACTCACATATATCTGGACCCACAACGTTTGAACGATAACATGGTATTATCTGAAACGACACCGTCAAGCAGAGATATTGCGCCCAAGTACAAGATGTAGAGTCTACATCATTGTAGACAAACGGTATTTCACCGCGAGCCTTGTAGAAAAATTTGTCACAAAACAGCATATTTCACATTTCTTTTAGGTTGGACCCCGTCCAAATTTAACCAAAACGACACAATAATGGTTGGTGAAAACGTGGTAATGCCAAACTGCAAGGGAAACGTAAATTAAGAAATGTTTAAGTTACACTGACTCCCTTCTGTTTCAGCACATTTTAATATACTAGCGAATACGCAGTTAACGCCATGGGGTTTCCAATTTAAAAGTTGAAAAACATTCGAAAGGAGCTCCAAGGGTCTATAGCTACAAGCATCCATTTTCGTTGGGGACAATTAGTTTAGGCGTTTCTCATGAATGCACTTAGTTTAATTTGAATTCCAAAGTAAATTTTAAAAAAAAAATATATATATATATATGTATATATTCAACCCTTGAAAAATGACGACAATTAAGAGCATCTTAACCCTTGATTTAAACCAATGGTGGGAAAACGTTTCAGAGGTCCGCATCAGTACGTCATAAAAAGTCAAGGGCGGCACCCTCTAGAATTTTGTGGTGCGCTCTAAAATAATACAACGTATACACAGCATGGTTAACAAAAACAAACAAATAATTGATGTTTTTCTAATTGCTGCAGACGCACGCGGGCTGCACAAAATCCTGAATACTGTAGAGCACAGGTTCTTAACTTGGGGTCCGTAAAACTCTAAGGAGTCCATAAAGGTGACTTTAGGGGTCCATGAATGTGATTTTTAAAGGGTTAATAGACTTTGCAGGCACATCGATAAAGGCCTAATTTCAAGTAATTTTTTTTTGAGGGGTTCAACACCTTTATTAGGATATAATAGGGACCCATGACCCACAAATATTTAAGTGTAGAGGGTATGGCAAGCACTCGAAATTCGTTTCATCGAATATGTCAACGGCTCTGAATTAGCAAATATGCCAAGATACAAGCACATAGGAAAGTTTCTTTCTAATGGTTTTTATACAATCGCGTACTGAATCAGATAATCGCGTTCATAAAAGCAAACTTATCGAGACTTTGTGACGAAGCGTCACAAAGCACCAACAGGAAGCCATCCAGCTATAAAACGCGCAGTGCAGCACAGGCAGTAAGGAGTGAACCTGGTCGAGAGGGGAAACTCTTGTTTGTGCCACCGAAACCCCCCGAGCCCTGCATTCTGGGTTCGCGTCTCCAAAAAGCGATCGTTACAAATTCCATTGAGTGAACAAATTTATCACCGTTTGAAGCAGAAGTTTTTGGTGACAGACAGATTTTTCAATGAAATGCCCACATATCCTAAAAAATCCACGTCAACTCGGCCATGCTGTCCAAAAAATAATGGCAACTATTACGGTGAGCTTTGAGACCACCAAACCGAATAAGGAAAGTTCTTTCACGGCGCAGGTCGTTGATATTTCCGCTTGGTACGTATCACGCAAGACAAAGACGAGGCGCTTGCTTCTTTGACCTTTGCCACAGCGATTCCCAGCAAAATATGCGTCTATTGAATCAAGGCAGCCTAGAAATTGTTAACGAAAGCTCTTGCTTTCAACGGGGCTGCCTGTCTTCGGGATTGTACAATCTGTTTCAACCAGTGTTGAAGTACAGAAGATGAGACTGCGTTTTGTTTCGACAGACTAAGTAATTGGGTGTACATTAGCTTGAGTCCTGTTCATGTTAAAGTTGCACTGACTGAAGACCAAACACTATGAGAACAATATTAAGATTGGAGGTGCGATATGCGCGATTGCGACAAACTTGCTAGCTTTAAGCGTGACATCAAAAGCCATTTTTCGAATACCACTCGTCACACTCCCTAAAGGACTATAAAATGTTAATATACATGTAAATGAACTAAATAACATACTTTAACCCTGTTTGCTTTGCACCCGCTCACGCAAAACACAATTAATCAGACACGATAAAGAAAACTCTGAGGCTTTCGTGTGTGAGGTAATCGATATTTAATAAACCACTTTCCAGATCACAGAAGTGATTCTACCTTTGGCCTCGCCATATCTTCATACCAGAAAATATTCTGTTGAAGCTGGATGAACTCTTAAACTATGGTCTGTTTCAGAAACTAGAGGAGGACAGCGCCGATGAAGAGCGAAAAAATTTTGAGCGCGAAAAATTGCGCAAATACCAACCAGGTGAAGACTGGTGCAACGTGCAAAGTTTTAATAGCAACTACAAAGCGCAGGACAGATTAGCAAAATCTTTGATGGTATTTAATGCAGAGAATGCAACAGCTAAAAAGTTACATTTTTTCACACTCCTCACCGAGAAAAACTCACCCGTATACCTAAATACGGACTAAATCCGTCACCACCTACCACCACCACCACAACTCACTTCACTATCTATCAATGTGTAACGAAAAATGATTGGGTTTCAAAATGCAAATGCTTAAACCGGTGACAACGAATTAAACACCTTTTTCTTCCATACTACAAATAAAATTCTTTATGAAGGCATGTCGCCTTACCGGTACAGCAGAAAATTTGGTGCCGTGGTTCTGCTTGGCAGCCAAGGCTTGGCATTTTGTTGGGGAAAAAGATTCGTGTAAAACTACAGTGCAATAAACGAATAAATCATCTACTCATAGCATCTTGTTCGTTGTACTCATCACTGTACTAGCATTTACGATAGGGTCGTTGAAATCGCTAAGACCTGCTCATACAAGGTTTTTTGACACAAACTACCCAACATAAAAAGGCGGAGACTCCAAAGACATGTGCCGTGTTTCATAAAATATCGCAGCTTTCCCACCTGAACTTTATATTTTTATCTGAAATCGATTTGAAGCATTCTGGCATCACCAATCGCCACTGACACCGCCCATGAAGGAGGTGCTCCTTAGACATTACTTTCTATTGTGATGCCATTATACACACACGCAAGTTTGCCGAAGTGAAAGAATTCTAGTGGCAAGGGACGATATAAAAAAAACCTTGCTGATTGAAACATTTCAAAGACGTTTTTCTTGATGAAATGTTCTAAACTAAATTTTCTGGGTAAGCTGTGCTTGGTAGAATATGTCAAAACATTGCAGTTGTTAGAAGTACATCGAGATTAAAAACGTCCATGGGGATCGAGGCTGTGATGAGTAGATTGCGAGTATTGAGTATTTCGAGGTGCTCGTGTGATGATGACAGCCACAACAGAATCTTTGGCTTCAAAAACCTTTCATACTGACGATGTGAATTAGCTGTTCTGTGCAGACGCAGGGTTGTTGTAAAAAAAGCGACCCAAAAACTCCACCTGGGTTTTTTTAAAGAAGCCCACTTGTAAAATATACAATAAAACCCACCGAAACACACACTCTACTTTTCCTTTGAAACATCTACTAAGTAAAAAATATAATAAGCAGGACATTTGTACAGTTAACTATAATTTTTTTTTAAATCAAACAAAATGAACAGCAACAAAATTTAAAGGACTTAAAAAAAAGAGAAGAATAAATCGAACAATTTTAGTAAATTATAATGGTTATCTTATTCAGCTCTACACAATTGGTATATTTTGACCAATTTTTCTGCCTTCTCTGCACCTAAACTTTTCCTGATTTTGGACCATACCAAATCATATGTTGAAAAAATACACTCTATGGATGCTGAATTAGTAGGGTATGCAGATAAACTTGACATGAGACTGCAGAGTTTGTGTGGGAATGGTATTTCTCTCTGTTTGCTTTGCCCATGCTTGCCAAGCCTTACCGCTTAGGAGTGAACTAACAACAGCACTGTGAAAACAAAGATGGGGTACATTTCTTTACCCTCAATTTTGAATGCCATAATAGGTATAAGTTATTATTGTGTGATTCTGAAAATGGTGATATTGCATGGTGCAATAAAAACAATTCAGAACGGAGTTTTTCCGTTTTCCTCAAAAAAAAGAACAAATCTTGTTTTATTTTTTAAAAAACAAAAAAAAACAAAAAAAACAAGTGGGTTGTTTTTTTTTTTTAAAAAAAACGAGTTTTTCTCAACCCTGTGCAGACGTAACATAAACAGTGAGTTTTTAAACAATGCATGCCGTTACGCAAAACAGTCGTTGCCAACGACTGAAAAAGTGCACTTCATTTATACTTTCACATGTAGTACATATAAACTTCACATGCTAGTACAACACCCGTAGGAATGTCGGTGATAGCCTTGAACAACCAAGGCGATTGCTCAGGGAAAAACATTAGACTTGTGGTCACGACAAGTTGTCATCAGCTAACGAAAATTTAGCAACGAAATTCAAATCACATCAGTCAATCGAACCATCCACTGTGCACATGCGGACTGTCTTGTATACATGTATTTACCTTTAGATGGTCTTGTTGGAAGCTTCAATACTTTAATGCATTTTGATTTGGACAAACTCCACACACGTATAGTTCTGTCTTTACTGCCCGTCACCACGTATCCTTCAACAGTTTGTCTGCCAAGAAAATTATATAGCACTTTCTTGATGGTCAAAAATGTACATTTGCCGTCTATAAGATAATGGCAAAAAATGAATTAAATCCCGGTAACTTAAATCAACGTGTGGCCACTTATACTAGCTGGGTTTTGTGTCAGGAAAGGAACGAAAAACTTTGTCCATCCTGTCCTATTATAAAAAGTGACGGCGCGATACATAGCCTCTGCATTGCCGAATGACTGCGCCTGCAGTAGACTCACGTAGGCCTCTTCGACATAAACATGCCCACACCTTCCCGTGATACCACCTGATACCGCAAAAGTTTCTGTGCAAATGGCACGACCAGCCTGTCAAAAGGTGTAATTTAGGCAGCTACTACCATGGAATTCGCAAAAATAATCAAAACCATCGCGCATCGGTCGTCGTGCGCGTGATCAAGGGCCGCGTTCGCACTTCAGGAAGAGGAGCCCGTTCCAAAATTCGCGACAGTCTCCCCCATCAGTTATCGATAAGTGGAGTCTCCACGTTGTGACCGCTGCGCATCTGGGGAGGTCTATGGGTAAAACACAGAGTGCTTCTGCTCTGGGAGACTTGAAAGCTACGCGTGAACGGCAATCTTGCTATAAGCTAGTGATTGGAAACTAGAACACCACTTCACTCACAGGAAAAAAGCACGAACTGGTTGAGAAAGCCCAAAGGTATTCCGTAGATAGTGTTGGAAGCTCTTCGACTAAGCGTTGTGGCTCCAACGCTATACAGCTGAACGATAGGTGGAAACTCCTCTACGCAGACGTCGAGTCAGTAAAGTTTACCTAGGCTGGGTGGGGATACTTCCAAACACTCAGCTAGCAAGATGTGTTGATGAATGAATCCCTCTAGACGGCTAGTCCCAGAGACTAGGAGAAAGGGTATACGCCTCAAACTCAAGTGCACTTTACCCGAAATTCGTGGAAGAAATCGGTGATGCTCTGCGAAGGGTTAAAACTAACGAAGCCACGGTCTTTTCGGGAGACTTCAATGCACACGTTGGGAACGATAGTGGGGTATGGAGGGATGTGATTGGCAAACATGTTGATGCTGACATAAGTGATAACGGACGGCTCCTACTGCAATTGTGCTGTTAACTACGCTCTGTACATCATGAACACTTTCTTACAACAGATATTTGCACGAGTACACCTGGAGCAGAGGTTCGTTTGGCCAATGACCACTCATTGATTGCTGTACAGTTTCAGCTGCATTGTTCCAATCAGTGTTAGACGTTCGTGTCAAAAAGATGCAGAATTGTCGACCGATCATCACTTGGTGATCTGCAACATCTGGTAAATCCAACATGGCCTACGCAAATGTGCATGAATAGAAGGTCCTATCGAATAAAGTGGGAGACCCTGGAGGCTGGAGGACCAAGATTTAAGGAAGACCTTTGCACACAGGGTTATTTTCCTAGTTCTGAGAGCTCTCGGAATGCACAGCGGACGCAAAGGGGAGTGGCAGCTGTAGTTTCATCTGCTGCTCGGGTATGCGGATGAAAATGACTTGGTGTGGTGAACAACGGCGAAAAAGTGACGGCGAGGTGATACCATGAGGTGAAAGATGCCATTCGAGCAAAGAAAGTAGCTTACAAGACATGGGTTCAGAACAAAGCCGAATCTTCTTTGCATTCTCAGTACGCATAGGCGCGAATGTCCGCAGCACTCAAATTTCAATTCTTGGGGAATTTCAGGCATAAACTAGATTCCAATTGCTAGCGAGCCAACAAGTGTTCTGGTAAACTATTCGGCGTCTTCGCGGCGAAAATCCAATAGCCGTGTAACTGCAGACCAAATTTTCACTTTCCAGAAAAATTTCGAGAAATCTTGGGAGTATGCCAAAGATGTCTATATATGTTTTATTGACCTTCAACAACATTGAGAAAGCATACGACCGGGTCCCTTTGGAAAAGCCTTGTAAGCGTTGCGGGCGTACGGAGTTGACGGCCACCTGTTATTGGCCGTCAATTCGTTTCATTCCTGCTTAGAAGTGTGTGTCCGAGTCGGCGGAGTTTAAATCACAACCGTTCACCGTGGATGTTGGACTCCGACAAGGGTGTGTGCTGTCACCACTCCTTTTCAAAGTCTGTATGAATTGGATAGACTGTCACAGCCGAGTCGGCGAGGGTGTCACTGTTGGGAGCTGCAGGATCAACCTTTTGCTTTTTTCGGACCATTTGATGCTGCCTGCATCCTCTGAACGGCGCTTTCAGCATCCATGTGATCGGTTTTCAACTGCGTGCGATTCAAGCTGGAATGAACATCATCACTAAAAAAAACGAGGTATTATGTTTCTGCGTAAATCCATGGCAGTGAGTGCTGCAGGTAAGCGGCAATAAACTGCAGCAAGATGAGAAGTTCAAACACCTTCTCGGGGTGGTATTAACGAGTAACGGAAGGCGGAACAGGGAGATTGATATACGGATTGGTAAAGCAAGTAGAGTATTGCGACCAGCTTCATCGCTCAAAGCCATATTCGCCATCATCATCAAGCACAGATGGCAAAGTCCTGACAGCAGACGAATCCCGTGCTCGGACACGAGCGGGAGCCGACGACAATCGCTCTGTGGTCACAAAACGGGCGCTTTCAAACAAAGCAAAGCTGCCAGTTTTTAAATTGGTCTTTGTTTCGATCTCCACCTACGGTCACGACACTTGTGTAATGACTGAAATATCGGTATCTCATATACAAGCAGCAGAGATGGACTACCGTGATGAGTTCACGGCGTGATACTTCGCGACCAAGTGCGCACCTGTGAAATTAGACGCCTGAACGTCCACCCACTTCTCCGAATAGAAAAGATACCTGCTACGTTGGTTCGACTATGTGACCGGAATATCCCATGAAAGATCGGCGAGGCAAATCCTGCTGGATACACCTACGATAAAGCGGCCCAGACGTCAGCCAAGGATCAGGTGGTATGATTATATCTTCGAGTTCTCCTATGGGGCTTCTGCCCCTGCGACCGTCCCCAGAGGAAAGGGGGTATGAAGTAAAGAATAAATGAGGTTACTTATGCTAATAAACCTGCGGCAATTGTGTGATGCTTTCACTCAACATGCCAAATTATAAATTACTCCCAAATTTCATACAGCTATAAACCACGTTTGTAACACGACTGGAATGAAATCAAAAATTCTAATGGTTTAACTGCAAAAAAGCATAAAATTATGTCCACGATTGTCGTTTTGTTAAAATTTGGGGGGGACTTCAGGTATTGGTCGCAGTCCCACAGTTTAGAATAACATTACAATGGACGAAGTTGGAAACTGTGTAATTTTTTTCTTACAAAGTAATGAGTATGAAAAGGTAATCGACTTTTTGCACACCAGAATTATCGAAACGATTGTTCATCGCCACAGACTCAGTTTTGCCACGCCACGAGGTCTCCTTGTGACACGAAGTCACTGCATATATCCCCAAGTTAAGCATTGACTAATCGTATCTATCTTACTGAGCTGACCAAAATCAAGCTTGGATATACCAACCCTCAACAAAGTTGGACTCGCAAACCTGTTCATCTGGGATTTAACGGATCTTGCAGTTAGTCACAGGTCGACTCAGCAAAAAAACAAAGTTTTGAGTTCAGATATTCGAAACGTTTCCAGTGGTAAGGTTTTGCATGTTGCAAAACTCGGCAAATCTTCGTAACAGCCGGCGCAGCAAGGAAAACGTTCAAATGTAGGATTCTTTTTTCTCCATGGCTGAAATGCCAGAGTACCAGTACATTACAGAAGAGCACAAGCTTTATTTAGTCGCTAAAGTAAAATAACACTCCAAGTCGGTCAATGTGAAACAACACAAGGGTTCTTGTTATATTTCAGGCGTCAGTCGCATCGTGAAGTATGAGACACTTTTCCGCATTACAAACTGCATGCAATGTGCAAACCAAGACTTACTGGGCGTAACTTGCAGAACCTTGTCCAACGGACTGATGACTCGACGTGCCATTTCTTTCAGCGCAAGAAAATGTATGTTTATGTCCAGGAGGTGACCACACCAAAGTTTGTATTTCATTTCCATGACCACGCAATTTTCGCAAAACCTTTATTAAGAATAAAATAGGTATAACTTGCGGAGCAAAGAACATGCCCAAGAGAAACCCAGCACCTGAACTAATATCAAGACACATGATATAATGGACAAAAAACTTCAAACCAGTAAGTAAGTGCAAACTTGAAATTCAAACCAGAAACCGGTAAAAATTAGAAGACAATAGGACGAATGGCAATCACACAAAATACAAGGGAAAATAATAATTCCCACCCAAATTGAAACTAGTGTCTATTCGAATCAAAGTAAGTGCACTTTTTAAATATAGGCATGCTTCTGCATATCATCTTATTCAAATATAGTGATGAAAAACTGGTCTTCAAAGCAAACTATCGTTATACCGTATATCGTTTTTCATTTTCTTAAAACTGTCACCAAATACATTATGCTTATCAAAATTTGAAAATACTACAGAAACTGTTTACTTTGACGAAGTAAAAGATACTAGGTAGTATCTTTTGAAATGCTTGTACAGATAAATTTGACGCTGTTGCAGAAAAGTAAACAGTGCCTGTAGTATTTAGATTTCGATAAAGCATACTGTATTTGGTGATCACGCCTATACAGCATGGTGATATTTTTGAAACTGATTTCATCAAAAAAAGAGAACTATCTGTTACTATTTGCAGACTCCCTCCTCAAGAGTCAATATTTTGACCTTATGGTCTAACCAGTGGAGCTCAGAGCAATTTGCAATGATTAAACAATCCATCATTTGTGGCAATGACACAATAGTCAAGCTTTCATCCTCCAAGGCAAAGGGAACCTCTTTCTTCATACTCAAACGACCAAACAGACTGTTTTTGCCTATGAGGTCTCAACATTAAGCAAAAAACACAGCTACAGCTACCAAGTCATTGTAACACTTTGAAAGAGCAATCCAATTACTGTCTAAACTTTACAAAAATAACAGAATTGTGCAACTTTGCAACTTCATTTGCATTATTGGCGGCACTCGGAACATTTGTTAAAACTTGTTCTGGTTTTTGTAAAAAATCAATTTACAGTAATAGTTAAATCATATACCTTGAAAACATTGCTTTCCTGAACTGATGAAAATAAAAAGCATGTAGCTTTGCACAGGCCTTGGAAATACTGAGTTGGTGGGAGGTGAGCCCGAAGTTTGTTATAGTGCACAGGCACACTCATATGGCTCACACAACATGCGGTTGCAACAACCAACAAAAATAGCAGCAATTATTTTTCAATCATTTAGGATAACATTAACTAGAAATTGTTTGTGACAATCAATACCAGCATAAAAACTGCCTTTATCCAAAGGTTACTTTTAGACAGATGTCTTCCTTCAAGATAAAATAGTCTAAAGGGGTGTAAAAAGTGCACTTTATTAAAGTAAATTCCATCCTCATGAGTAGAGTACCATACTCAGTTTTTAAATGAAAACAAAAACTTGAAAAAGTGGGGTTACCATGTGTGCGAAAACACATCAAATATTCTTAATACAAGGCTAAGTATGGTGGCTGAACATACGCATGTTATCATTAATTAGTACAGCATAGTTTGTTTAATGAAAATTATAATATAAAAATCAGTTCGCAAGTACACAATACGAAATTGTTTTGAAAGTAGCATTCTAATTGCATTTCGCTGGCATTAATGAATTAAGCAACTTCACTCCACAGGTGGAACAAGCAAGGAATCAACCGCAAATTTTTAATAGAAAATCGATTTCACGTAACACTACGCATCGTCGCTCCTATCGTCTGCAAGCAATGCTAACAGGTGAAACGTTGAAAGGCTAAAACAAGGTCAGAGAAAGCAAACAACCTCAAGACCGCAATGAGAAAAAACGCACAACCAATAGTGCGATTAACTTACGTGAGTACAGATATGCGCATGTTTGAAACATCGCAAAAAGATGTCGGCTGATTTCCTCGTAAGCCGAAATCTAGAGCTTTTATTTGTCATTAATGAATTAAATATAACGTGCTACGCAATGATTACACGCAGTGGAATTTCTAGTGGCGTGTACGTCGGATTAGTCTGTTACGTTTGCGTACTGTGTTATTCGTTAGTTTCCCAGTACACCAACCGCATGTGCAGTTGCACTTGAATAAAGCCTAATTTGAGGTGAAACTGACTGCTTCTACAATTCATTCTAGTGCATTCGCTGTTAGCATTGCGGCTAAGTACTTCAGACCCCAAGTTTTATATTGATCCTAGCTCTCCATGAAGCGCAAGAAACTGGAAACGCTCCTTTGAAAGCTACACACACAGACTTAATAGCGTTACAGAAGACAAGCTTGACATATTGATTGGCTTGCTACACAATTTAGTGTATTCATATATCAGCGATTGTACGGCTTACGACAATGCAACGACCTGTCTACATAATGCTTATTTAAAGCCAGCCAGTGATGCATTCGTCAGGTACAGACTGAATACATTTCAACAGAAGAAATTCAGAGAAACTCGCAAGGAGTTTCTGCAGCGTATAAGGACTGCAATTTTACAGCCCTTTCTGCCTGTAGCAAATATGGAAGCAACAATTCGGGATGCTTCCGGCGGTGGGCTGAGCTCAACATACATCTACGACAAAAGCTTTTGACAGACAACGTCTTGCAAGTTCAAGTTCAAGCAGCTTTTCAAGGCACAATCCCTTGATGAAGTACAGCGAAATGCTGAAGCGTATACACCGCGATCTATGAGGGAGAAGGATATCGTAGCAGTATGCCATTCTTCAGAGGAAAATAATGCAACAGAGCGCTTGTTTCTTTTGCAGTGAGAAGCAACATCAACATGAAAGTTGTCCAGCGAAGAACAGTACATGTCACAAATGTGGATAAAGGTCTTGTTTGCAAGATGTCAGCCGACAAGAATAAAATTTGTATCAAGCAGGAATTCGCACGTTTGTCGTTGGTAAAAGATGCTGACGACGAACCAGTCAACGCGAACATAATCAGTGCGTTGGTGGCCAAGGGGCTGTTCAACACAGGCGCGAAGTGCAAACACAAGTGAGAACTTTGCTAAATGTGCAAAGCTTGAAGTAGAAAATAACCAGTAAGAGGCCGATTGGTGCTGGAAGCGGCAAGTGTAAGAACCAACGGACTGTGCTCAGTTCCAATCGAATTTTTTGATAAAAGTTAGACGTAAAGCGCTCGTTTAAGTGGGAGTTTTAGTAACATTACACGCTAAACCTGTCCAAATATTTGAGCATCTGACTCCGGACTACCAAGCGACAACAGCCAAATTGAGGAGCTATATCAAGATTTCATTCAAAGTAATATAGCTCGATTGTTTAAGGATGACATAATTAGGCTGATCAACTTAGTCTTATCGAAAGGCTCAGTTCGCGATTGTAAAGAATGAATGTGTGTGGAATACAGTCAAACTGTTAATGAATTTACTTATCTGAGTACCACTTCATAGCATGCAAAGTGTTGCGAACAACGTTACCCAGTACAACGGCAATCAAGCTTAAATCACTGAATTGCATACTGTCATAGGCGTAGCCAGGGGGACCTAGGGAGCCATAGCCCCCCAAATGTCTAGCATACTTTGTTATTTTGTGCTTTGAGAGACGGTGTCCCAAACAAAATACTGTTGTTCGCTTAAAACTGCATACTATCAAGTGCAATTTTTTCCAGAGGAAAGGAAGTTTAGATCGTTTGAAGCTAACGGTCAACTCTGACGTTTCAAAAAAATTACCGTTTGGTCTGTGGAATAATGTCAATGACATCGTTGCTGCTTATAACTGCAGACGAACTTCTGCCTATCTTGACGATATTACAGTGCAGAGGAGTGCTTTTTCACTGTTTCACAGGTTTATTACAGAAAATAGGATATCGTAGCAGTATGCTAGACACTTGGATCATTGCATAGGGCTCCATGAGCAATGCGAACATTTGCGAAAGTTCCCCTGCAGCAAAAAGGTCAAAAAACACTGATGTAGGGGAAAACACAGCAAGAGCATGATAAGAACTAAAAATTCCTTAGTGAAGACTGCCAAGTACTTTCAGCACACCTAAACGGGGTCAAATCCACGCTTGCCAAGGAAACTATCGCTTTGTTAGGGCACCGCATATCGAAATGGGCCTTGCAAACTGATCCTGATCGAGTGAAGCCTGTATTGGAAATGCCAGCACAGAAAAGCCGCAAAGAGCTGCTTCATGTTGTTGGAAAGTTTGCGTGTTGCAGACAATGGACTCCCTGTCATTACGAAAAGGTCAAACCACTGATCGTCGGAAAACGGTCTCCACTAGGTAGCGAGGCTTTGCAAGCTTTAGAAATGTTGAAGGGAGAACTTGCTGAAGTTTCGCTTGGATCAATAGATGAGAAAGTTCCATTTGTCCTGCAAACCGACGCATCTGAAAACGCCATTTCTGCAAACCTAACTCAACAATATCACCCAATGGTGTTCTTCAGGATTCTAACCAAGAATGAAAATTTTCGTGCCATCGTAGAAAAAGAAACATTAGCCATCGTGGAAGCGGTCAGGAAGTAGGCAAACTTTCTCACTGGAGGTCACGTTACAATCGTAACGGATCAAAGGTACGATACCAAAATTCGAGAAAATTTGCGATGGTGCATAGAACTTGCCTGAATCGACTCTGACATAGTGTATCGCTCTGCAAAAAAACAATTATGCGCCCGATGCGCTGTCTAGAAATGCACGAAAGTAAGCTTTATAAAGTTAACGAATCTTTGTGTCACCCGGGCGTCACTCGTTTGTTTCATTTCTTACACTCTAAGAATCTACCTTACTCGATGGAGGATGTCCGAAGAAAAGCAGCACAGCAGCGCCAAGTTCGCGCAGAAATTAAACCCAACATTTACAGGGTTACTACGCAATTTTGAATATAAATTACCAGACCTTTTCAAGACATTTTCAGGACGTTTTCCAGACCTAACCTTTCCGTATGACCTACCCAGATCAAATGCAAGCACTATAACTTTTAACATGATGTAAGTAAAATTATATCAGTCTTGAATAAAATATTATGAATATGTATGTCAAAATATCAAGTCTGGAAAATTATTTTCTTTTTCCGTACTAACAGACGAAAACAAAATTATTCCAGACTTTTCCAGACTGGAAAATGACAAAAAAATTCCATATTTTTCACGACTGCGTAGGTACCCTGCGTCTAAAGCGGAAGGCTGCTCAACTCATCGAGAGCACTCAACCACTAGAAGTTAGGTCTGGACTTTAAAGACCCACTGCCATCGTCGATTAAAAATCATTATATGCTTATAGTTGTTGACGAGTTTTTACGCTTTCCATTTGCATTTTCTTTCTCCAGGACTGATGTTAAAACCGCGATTTCGTGTTTAAAGCATATGTTTGTTATATTCGGTTTGCTTGCTTACGTTAAGTCTGACAGAGGCTCTGCATTTATGTAGCATGCGCATACTTCAGATTTCCATAGTTGTGGCATTACTTGCAGTAAAAGCTCTTTCTATAACGCCCCACTTAATCACCAGTGCGAACACAATAAGGCAAGCATTGGGTTTGCCGTGAAACTTGCATTGAAACCTCGTAATGCGAAAAAACTCGTAATCTCACTTTCCCACAGTTGGGAAAGCGTGTTTCCAGACGCACTTCATTCAATTCAATTCTTACTTTGCACCACTGCGAACGAAACGTCTCATGAGCGTATGTCATTTCCAAGATGGTTGAATTCGCCGGGTTCTGTTTACTTAAAACGTTACTCACGTATATCTAAATACCATCCTGAAGTGCATGAGGTTGAATTTGCTCATTCCACGCCCAATAATGATCGTGTTTGTTTTTCTGTACGTAGTGAAGCATCCATGTCTTCGCACGACATTGCGCCATTAAATGGATTTTCTTGTGCGTTGCTCTTTGAGCAGCTTGCAACGAGTGATAGTGCCGATGCAGCGCAAGATACCCTATGTGAAAATAGTGTTTCTTGCAATGTCGTGTCTAATGGTGAAGTGGACAAAGGTGTTCACAGTGAAAATGCTTCTCGCAACGAAAGCTCTGACTACTGAAATCTCACATTGCCTGCGCCACGTCCTGTAGAGCAACGAGATTTACGTCGGTCAACACGTCTGAGAAAACCTGTTGGTAGGTAAGTTGTTGTCTCGAACAAACGATACGTTGTGTTTTGCTATATTTTATTGCACTGTTACATTGTCGTTCGTTGTCATTCAGCTCGGGACATTGTCGTGAATGTTGAGCAGCGTGTGATTAGTCTGTTAAGTTTGCCTGTGTCATTCGTTACAGGTTTCCAGTATATGTAGTTGTACATGAATAAAGCACAATTTGATGGTTTGCCTTTAACGACGAATGTGTGTCTTAGAAATGTGGCAATGCACAAAAATAAAACCTCCATTCAAACTAAAGCAATGCACTTACATTTCCCTTTTTGTCCAAGTCTATAATTGAAGCAGCACCAGATTTGTAAGCAACTGCAACCAAATTTGGTTGAAATGGAGAACAAACAACACAAGAAAGCTGCTGCTGGCTATTTCCATCAGGAAAAAATTTGCTGGTTGCATCTTTTTCCAGATTCCATGCAATTACATATCCCTTTTCATCACCAGAGACCACAAGATGCCAAACAACTATGCAATGTAAAATTCAGAAGTTTATTTTGACAGGTAGTGCTAAAAGTACTTGAACTCACGGCTAATGTTAGCATTTGCAATAAAAATAATTGTAAAAATGAATTACCATCTATTTACAGCAAAACGTTTCTCACAGCATTTATCTAATCAGATAAAATGAAAATCAATAATTGCATAAAATTTTGCAGTCCAACAAAGTGTGTTGGATACAATACATAAATCAGTGTTTAATTGAAAACATGTTAGACATTTTAAAAACAACTGTTTTCATCATCAGCATGAGGCAATTAATTAACAGATGAAAATAGCTGTGGTCAAAATATTCCAGCAGTGGTTAAGCTGTCAACCAACTGCAAAACCCTTAGCAACATTCTACAGATTGTTTAAACTGCAATAAAAGTGAGAGCAACATGAATGCTGTATCACAGCACCATAACAGGTAGGTGAAGAACCCCAAGTGGACAGCACATTTAAAATCTGTACACTACACACAAATAGATATCTCCTTCCCTCACAAAATATTTCATTAACTTTTTTTTGCATGTGATACAAAACATAGTAACAGGTCTACTTTTGTATAGAAATAGTCAAGGCACAGCCTACTTGAGATAGTTAAGTAGGCCATAGTCAAGGCTTCTTAGTAGGCCGTGGTCAAACAATAAATTTAGATATCGCAATCACTGGTAACATGGGCATCACAAGGAATTTTTCCAGAGGATGCCAATAGTGGATTTTCCAGGGGTAGCCAAAAAGATTTTTCCAGCAGGGGCAAAGGTGGTGAAACTTAATTTTATCCACTTCAAACTAAAAAAAAACTTTCTTTGATAAAAATTTAACACAAAAATGTTTCAAAAATGCAGTGTGACCACCGCCCTCCTGACCTTTTTCCGATGCCAATGACTGGTAATTAACACACCACATTCTAGTCTACATCTTTAACTGCTCTTCTGCACTTCCACTAAATTTGCAATATTTTCTGACCCTGGCAATAATTTTACTCATTCTAATGTATGCAAACTTTGATCTTAAACTTACCAGGAGAACAGTGCACAGAAATTACTTTGTTGCTTCCATGTACTCTGTGTTCATTGTATAAAGATTGAGCATGCACATTCCAAATCTTAACTGTGGAATCATCACCCCCAGACGATAAAAGCTGAACTCCAGCATCATTTTTTTTGTTAGCAAATGAACATGTGGTAACTCTGTCTTCATGTCCATGTAACACACCTTGAGATATGAATGAGATTTTTAACTAAAGAAAAAAGTAAATCACATTAGACACTTAAAAATTTTCAAAAATTTAAATGTACCTTTTACTACATCCATCTCATAGCTTAATGCAGAATACTAAATTTGGCATAACAAATTGCATTTTTTCGAAATGCAGCAAAAACAGCAAAAAAACAAATTGCATTTTTTCGAAATGCAGCAAAAAAAAATCTGTAGCAAAAATTATGTCTCAAAAACAAAAAAATGGTAAAAAGTGTAGTTCACATGAACCTTTAAGAATAGTGCAGATAGCACTGGGTGCTGGTCTACTTAAATATACGAATGTGGCTGAAAATCATTCTTTTGGGTATTGACTGTAATCTTTTTTTTGTAAGTACATAAATGTATGTACATAGATTATGAAGAAAAAAGCAGATTATATTTGAGATTGCTGGTTTCCTATAGATTGATTAAAGGCTTTTTTTTCAACTAGGCTATGTCAGAGTGCAAAGGTTCATGGCATTACTGCTGTTTATTGTTGAAAAATTCTGGCATGGTACAGTTAATTTGTGAAAGAGGAAAGGGTTTCCATAACATACTTCATAACTGATACTGATATGCATATAACAACTGCCTTTAGGTGCTTAGAAATAGAATTGTTACCTGCATTAATTTCCACAAATGTTTGCTAGGAAACAGCATTTTGTTAACATGGCTGCATTGGGTTCACTAGCTTGTTATTGATATTTGTAGAAATGTTTTTTAATGTCGAACACAGGTAGGGCAGGAATGGCTGTTTTTTTATTCATTCTTTTTTAATAGTTGTTTGTGCTTCAAATGATCATGTTTCAGGCAGGATGTGAAAATATGGAAAAATTACAAAAATGACCTGATACCAAATGATGAATCATGGCACAACCCCAGGAACCATATCACAAATGTTAAGGCATCAACCCAACAACAAATTGCACATTGATTAGTCTATGCATGTTTTTATCACAGTTTTTCCTTAGAAAAAAACTAAAATAAAATTAAAGAAATACAATGTAGTAGGAAATATTTAGATATAACAAAAAAATTAGATTCTAAAAAGTGTTTATTGAACTAGAATATGGCACTGGCTGGCTTTTGTGCAATTTATTTTCAAGCCATGAGCTCACCTCATCCTCACTGCTATCATCAACAAACATCAAACCACACCCACATTTTAATTGTATGAATTGCGCATTGGGCACAAAATTAAATTTTGACTAATGCTTATGTAAAATTATACTAATTTCAAAGTAAACTCAAGTTCATATTAACTGACATTACTTTGCTTGTACTAAAACAAAAGAAAAATATCAGTTAATGGCTTGAAACTCATAATTAAAAAACTTTCAGCAAATTTACAAGCAAACTCTCTTCTCATAGTATTTTTACTACAGCATATTTTGACCTTGTAGATTCAGTCTAATGTTTACCATAGACCAACAGTATACACAGATTTTCAACCTCATCAATTTAAATAAAGCTATATCAATCATTTATATAACTTAAAAAATATGACACACCAGGCAATAATGCGATTTTTGCAAAACATGATCAATGAACCAACATTGAACATTTTCTTTAATTTCTCAGAGTAAAATAGTACAGTTGAAAGTCTCAAAGTCATAGTTCAAATTAACAACCAACCATAATGCACTGGATATTCATTGGTGATATCAAGTAAATAAATTAAATTCCTTGAAGCAAATGCAAAGCACCCATCAGATGATGAATCAGCACCACGTGATTGGTACCACACTGGAGATGAAGGGATAACAACTTCTGCCATAGCAACAAAATGCTTAGAGCAACTAGTTTGCAAACACTAAGAAAACATTCTTCAACTACTTAAACCTTTATCTCTGTGAAAGAACATAAATGTTGAAACAGCTATGTGCATCTAACAACAGATGTAATTGCTCAAATTTAAATAAAATGGCACAACAAAATTAAAACTAAGTGGCTAGTTAGTTAGTTACAGACTTGAGTCATGTAAATCAAACCTGATTTTTCTTGATCAATTATAACATAACTTTTCTTCTTGATATTTTGACTATAATTCAATAATAAAGAATCTACATTAAAGTACCAAATCTCCCAGTAGCCCTTTGAAGTAACACCTTGGAACAAAAGTTCAAGACCACCTTAAATGAATGCATTTTTGTAATGGGCAAGCTTGTTATTCCCAAAATCTTTAGTATTGTTACATTGCAATTCATATTCAGATTTTTAAATGACATGTAGTGCTGTGGAATAAGACACTGATTTATTCTTGCATAGGGCAAATCCATGTTGAAGGTAGTACAAGGGTGTTTCACTATTGTTGAAACAAAGCGACAGCTTCTAAAACCTTTATCGATGACCTTATTCATTTTCCTCTTTCCAGATTGTCATAGGGAAATAGTTAACCTTTCTATATATTAAACAAAAAATAGTCTAATGATGCCTTGGTCGATGGAGCAGAAGATCTTTTGTGTAAAGACATATTACGAAACGAAGTCTTTCCAGATTGTTCAAGC
>Ga0210059_1000415_pt1 | contig 53156 bp, 30 predicted proteins | sample Ectturendosymbi2_FD_188042 | JGI IMG/M metagenome (GOLD analysis project Ga0210059, IMG submission 188042) | Ecteinascidia turbinata endosymbiont from Florida, USA - Sample 2 (SPAdes) (version 2) | ecosystem: Host-associated > Tunicates > Ascidians > Unclassified | place: Key West, Florida... | reverse complement strand
CTGCTGGGAGCTTGCGCTCCCGCCAGCATAGCTCTAGGGGTCACAGAGGTACGCAAGCCCCTCCGCCGCGACAAGGCAGTAGTCAGGAGAGGATTTTCAAAAAAGTTGGCTATACATTACTGAAAAATAATTGCCACTGTTATGATTAAAGAACGTATTTTGCGGATTAAGGGCGCTGGAAACCGTGCAGCTCACTTTGATTTAAAGGGCCTCATGCTGAAAAGTACTGTGGGTCCCAGGCCGGCAATACACAAGTAGCTTCAATTGAAAGTGTAAGTTTGCGTAGGCTAGTAGTAGTAGGTGAAGCGCGGGCCCCCTTTGGCGCGGGGCCCGATTGGAAGCAATCGGTGCAATCGGCTAAGAGCCGGCCCTGCATGACGCAATTAGTTGACCAGCACGTATAAATAAAAATGTAAGAGATTATTTAACAATTAACGATCCTCTAAATATGCAGTGAACAGCTTTCTAAGAAATGAAACATGATTGTGTTTTTCACAGTTCCACTGGTAGAGAACACGTCATCATGGGGAAGTGTTGAAAGACCTTGCTTGGATTATGCACTCTAAGTCTGCTGACTAAATTTATAGCTTTTACTGCAAACATTTTAGCAAGAACACAACTAGTGCATTATAAGCAAGTAGATTCAACAACTGCTCTAAGCTTCATACAACGTTATGTGAGCATGAAAATTCAAAGAATCGTTTGGAAGCTACATGGAGTTTCTAGGAGTTTCACCAAAGAATGTGTAATAGACAGACAATTGACGAAGGGCATGAAAAAATTGTCAACGTTTCAAATGATGTTGCAGCAGGTGCTAGTGGATTCGCTGAAGATGTTAAATTACCATTATAGTTTAGACATTTTCAAGAAAAAGCTACGACGAACAACCTGAAAGACAATGTTTTCATTTGAGACAGAACAGAAGATCAACCTTTGGATGATCGGAAAGAAACATACAGAGATCAGTGCTTCAACTTTGTGCTAGGACAACCAATGTCGTCCATACAATAGAGTGAACAACTCAGAGGCCATGTAAAATTGTTTGGATTCCTAAATAACTTTTAAAATGTACATAAGACAGAAATAAGGAAATACTCAGCAGAACTTCAGGCAACTTTAAGAGTTATCACAAGCACACAGAGTAGGCCTACTGTTGGAGGCGTGGTTGCTGAAAAAATGAATGACGTTGACAGCTAAGTGTTGGCTGAAGAACTTGAAGTTCTGAAAACTTTCTTCCCTGCAGTATCTTTACGTCTCATGCTCTGTTTGAATACCTGCTAGTAGACAATCGATTTACAGCATTTCTTAAAAAGAAATTTAACACTAACTTACGATCAATAATTTCACATGATAGACTAAACAATTTGGCAATTGGTATTGTTAAAATCACTGAGCTTGAAAATATGTTCAGAGACTTTGCAAAAAAAGCCTGAAAAGTATTTTTCCAAAACACCTGTGTATAAGCATTATGTCTGTAATTGTTGTGTTTAGTATTTTTTAAAATAATTACAAAGCGTTCAGAGTCTTTCAAAATTTTAGTGCATCATACATTTACTCTTTTTCTTAAGGATGAACATAGTACATAAAACAAAAACATATATGAAATTTTGCTCATGTATAGAGTGGGGACCCCACCATCAATTTTCTAATTGGGCCCCGCATTTCCTGGCATCGGCCCTGCACACAGCAATTTTAAGGTAGGTTAAAAGATCCAAATCTCAAGGTTAACTGGAGACGGACACTGGGAATAAAGTTTAATTATTGTAGATTCTGTCAGATCACCGTCAGAAATGCAAACATGTCCATGTTGCTGCGATATAATAATTCAGACATGCCTAAAAGTTCATTAGTAAAGTTACAGTACCTATTCAATAACACATTTTGTGACTTAGGCTACTGATGCCCAGCCTTGGTAGAGTAGAGAGATTCACCTAATTTTGTGTCTATCTGGGATTTTCTGTTCAAAACTTGGGTTTTGGTGGGTCTACATGGGGTGTTTGAAAAAAACTTATTGGCAGCCCTGGATTTAGCATCTATTCGTTAGCCATTGGGTAGTGAACTTAGAGTCTCATTTTACAAATGTGGCAAATGACTTACGCACTTGTTTAACTCTCATGATGCCCAACTGCAGTCGAGAACGATAATTTTCTGAACTTACTCGTACTATGGTAGAATGAACAAAGAGCACTATTAGCCAAAACAAACTGAACATCCTGATTCGAAAGAGCATATACTGCAGTTAGAGCAGTGGTTCTTAACCGGGGGTACACGTACCACTTGGGGGTACGAGGAGCCAAAGCAGGGGGTACGAAGCACCAAAGTCTTCAGGGATACACGCTCTGGAAATTTAAACCAGACTTTATTGAACATTCATCGTGATTCTCTGTAGTGTGACGTACCATCATCCATTCACTAGGGCTGGTTCGTTATACGCTTTGAATATTATATTTAGCTTGCTTGCACAGCAAAAGTGCTGTCGCCTAACTTATTTCATTGCCAGTGGTTGAGTAAAGAAGTCATTGCTAAATGTTAGTTGTACCACTACATGAAAACGCGAGTACCACTACATGAAATCGGCAAAGTCCAAGACAGAACCAACAGAAATCACCTAGTAAAAAAGTCGAAGTTCGTAAGCCCAATTAGGCCAGAAGCTAGACAGCGTCTCTTTAGTGTAATGGCCCCGCGCGCAAACGTCATATTATTTGATAGTTTACCAATTGATCAAGATAACGGTTCAAGTCCCCACGTGAATGCGAGTCGATCATAAAAGTCGGGTCGTTCCGCATCAGATGCTTCAGTATAGTTGTTGTACTTTGGGAGTCAATTGTGATTATCAGCAGTGGCGTAAATGGAGGTTTGAGCCATGGGGAGAAAACTTACCAGTAGCTGAAAGGGGCCCACTAGCCAATACTAAGAAAAAAAACCTGAGAAATGATGTTGAATCCGGATGTGGATGGGTATACTAAAACCCTAAATCCCCGGAAAATACTTTAAAAACGAAAAAAACAACGTCCTGCTGAAAACCAAAATAATAGTAAAACCGAAGTATAAGCTAAGTGGGGGCCTTATTTTTACATTTAGCTTGCCAGGGGGCTGGCGATTTGCCCCTCTGTCCCCCGTCATTCACGCCACTTAATATCAGTACATTTGATTTTGAAGAAACATGTCCAAGAAACGCATATATCAAGTGAAATAAGGCCTATGCTAGATATGGTTTCACTTGCATGACAGAAAAAGATCGAATACAAAGACCACAGTGCATATGATGCAACACGGTATTTACTAATGCAAACCTGAAAACTTCAAAACTTAATGAACATTATAATAATCGGCACGGGAGTGTGCAGTCGGGGAATGATTTCAGTACCCTGAAAATCAAAAGGGCTTGATTTGATAGTGGTGGAACTTTGTTAAAGCAGGCATTTGTACCGATGGAAAAACAATTATTGCTGGCATGTTGCAAAGTTACGTTCTTGTGTGGCAAGAAGAGAGCCTTATACAGCTGCTGAAGAATTTGTGACACCATGCGAACTACGTTGGTAACAGTTACTGCTTGTCTTCAGACAAGGGGTACGAGAGAATTTTATGAAAGCTCAGGGGGTACGAGTGCGTAGAAAGGTTAAGAACCACTGCTATAACCGATTACCACCCCTCCGCCAGAAGTAAATTCCATAAGAACAAGTCGCCATAACAATAGCTAAGGTGCACATGTGCGCATTACGCATCCGATGACGTTGGTAACAGTTACTACTTGTCTTCAGACAAGGGGTACGAGAGAATTTTATGAAAGCTCAGGGGGTACGAGTGCGTAGAAAGGTTAAGAACCACTGCTATAACCGATTACCACCCCTCCGCCAGAAGTAAATTCCATAAGAACAAGTCGCCATAACAATAGCTAAGGTGCACATGTGCGCATTACGCATCCGATGATAGTGCAATAATGTCGCGGTAGTCCTGATCCAATTACAAACAATGCGCTTTTAACTTGCGTTGTTGCAAACACCGCTTTTGTTGATCGTGTTTAACAAACGGACAACAGCAATTGTGTTGCAACAATGAACACTGACTACCGCGCTGCTATCGCATCATCGCTTCAATGTATTTGTGAAATGTTGGAGTAGCGCTTCCGTAACTTGTGTGCCACATCCACAAACGCTGGTTTCACGTTTGCAACAGCTTGGATTGTGAGATCACAGTTATCATTATCATGCCTCGTGGAAAATGTGGATAAGTTAACCCACGAACACGATGTTTTAGCTTGCATACAGTATAAACCAGCGCGCTTATAGCCTAATACATCATGTTAAGAAAAGTAGAATCGTTTTAAGATGTTACGTGCAACTGCTTCATAGCGACAGTTGTCGTCACTAATGAGTAACGATTGCATCTGTAATCATATTCATAGCGCCATAAACGTTACTTAACATAACGCAATTCATTTTTCATGCAAGTTTTTTAAAATTAATCTGCGCTAAACTAGGCATCGCTTGGACTTCTGCACCTAAGTACCAGTCAAACTTCTCGTGCTGCGAAAACTTCCGGAAGTACAACGGGAGTTTATTCGTACACAACACCTGCACGTGGTGGCTTCGAGCATTGCGAAACCTCCCGTTGATGCTTTTGTTTCGGTTGTGACGACCGACGCACGCTCTGTGGTTAGTCTTGTCTGTTTGTTCATGAAACCGCACCTGACAGCGTAGTTGTAAGATAACTGTCTCGACTTGCTTCGTTGTGCTTTCTTGCGCAAGTTGTCTGGATGCGTGAGGAATATAACAGCGTATTGTCAACTCCTATCGAGGCCGATAATATCGGCCGTTTTGGCCGATACCGATATATCGGTAAAACCCAAATATCGGCCGATCTCTACTCCAGATGCTGCAAAAGTTTGTTCACCAAGCGATTAAGAGCAATGTTTGAGCATTTGTCGCCATCCTGTTTATCCTGATTTTACTTTTCAGGGCATATGAAAAAAATCAGGACAAACATGGTGGGCACAATTTCAAAATCAAACGTAGAAATTCGGATATAATAGAGATAGTTCTTTGAAAAACGGTGGGTGAAAACCCAACCCCTGAAAAAAGCCTTTAGCCTAGCCTTACTGTGGCAGAAGTTGTTTTACTACCTGGGTCAAGTAACTAGTCTTAACCAAGACGCTGGAGTTGAATCGCTCAGCAAATTTTTTAAATAAGAAATCGATTTCACGTAACACCACTCAACCTCAGTCCCACTATTCAACTAGACATCAGACTTCACACGCTCACATCCAGTCACCGGCCGCCCAGTGAAATCATCCGGATCGCGACATGTCCAGACTGCTACTTATCGCATTAAGATAGCTGATCGACTCCCGGCGACCACACATCAGATTGTATCAGAATGTACACACGGAAGTCGCACGCTCAAGAGAATTGTTAGCTGACGTGCGACTCTACTGCACTTACATTAGACTTCGCTTTGGCCTGTAACTGGTGATGGTGGTTGAAACTTTTGTTTGGAGTAAGAAGGTCAAGAGTTGCAGTATCAAAAGTGACTGAAGTTCTGCCCTCCAGTCTCTTAAAAAATTCCATAGGATTCGCAGCAGTACCCGTTTTAGTGAAGAGGTGAATTTCAAAAAAACGCGTGCAGAGAAAACGCTGGTTTGTTCAGGACCGCTCAGTAGATTGTTTGTTTTTGGCTTTTTTTCCAGGATCAATCACAGCCAGGCGCAAACAGGTTTTTACAATTAAGTCTACATTTTTTGTAAGTGTTTGGCATTTTTTTACTTTTATATCAGCAGGAAGCTATTGCATTCAAAGATTTAGCCCCGATTAGAAGTATGTAAATACAACAGGGCCTTTTTAAAGCGCTGGGAGAAAGCCAGCACATTTGGAATTTTACCTCCCCGTAATTAAAGGTTTTCGTTCGGCAAAAAATGCGACAGTTTCCTTCAATAAACCAACGCTTCTAGATTTTGGGGTGAAATTACAACCCGAGGTTTGCGAAAAAAGACTGAACTTTTATCAGAAACTCTTTTTTCGAAATAGGTTGAATACATATTGAACACACGTCTTGAGTGTCAACAGAGGGTTGCGAGAAACGAACGGAAAACACCGAAATGAATGATTGTCAACCTTTTGCTGGTCGCGAACCAAATATATGTAATTGTAGGTTACGAATTTCACATTGAAACAACCTAAATTTTAAAAAATTACGTGGGAAAGGAACAGGTTTGCAAATTTGTTTTCGAACTAGAATCACACTAAATGATATATACCGTATTTATTCGATTGCAAGAAGCAGCTTATAAGTTTGTTTTTATCCGGCCTATATTCAAGTGCGACTTACAATCAAGAGCGACTTATTTCTTTATTTCTTTACCTTATCGAAAGGTATAGATGACGCTCAGTCTTTCCTTGGTTACAGTTACGTTTTTTTCGAAAAAACGCTCTTCTCTTTTCACATTCTATTCTCTTCCGCATCGTGTATACTCCGTCACAGGAGGGATTATAATGAACAGAAGGCAGTTGTAATGGTGCAAGCATCATTACCAGGGTTGCTAATTAAACGCGGAACGTTCTAGTACGCGAAAGTATCTCATTATGCATAAAACACGCTAATAAACTGAAAGAAAAACTGTAAAAAATTACGTCTCCCACACGAGTAATGCTCAACGGCACTGACGCGATCAAGCAAAAGGATGCATGGAACAGCAAACTTCACAGAAATTTGAGGTCCGCTGACCACAAATACAAAATAGCACTAGTTGGTACGGAATAAAAAATGAGTAGAGAAGGAGTAAATTGCGTTACTCATATCAGTCTGAACGCTTACCCTCCACCAGGAATTTGCGATTGCGTTATTTTACAATCGACTCCAGAAAAAAGCATTCCTATTAAACATAATATATCGACGATTCATATCTTTAACAGGTGCATTTCGTAAAATAGAGACGCTGGTGCCGTTTTCCTGTATGTATAATTAAAAAAAAACGTATCATTTCATGTAAAGTGCGTCGTTCCATACATATTGACGTAACTCAGCTAGTGCGAATATTAAGCTATCGTAAGACGCATCAACACTGAGTGGAAAACAAGCCACCAGATCTACCTCTAGAATGGAACAACGTAACCATGAAATCTAATATTTTTTTCTTACAGATCTTGGTTCGAAAACATTCGGCACCTTTTTACTGAGGGTTTTCATTCACCTGTAACGCATTTAAAATTCTTGGCTACAGAAGTGCTGCCTCTAGAAATTATTCTGACTTCATCTCTGCAGACTGCATTTTCACTTACGATTACGTTGTATCGCCGACTAGACCTGATGAGTGAAAGGTTGCTTTCCAGCGACAACATGCGGTAACACAACATAAAACAGCACAACACTTGGGGGCGATGGGAGAAAAAAAGGCGCAAATTTCTACGGACAGCGGCAACAAGTCGATCGGCAACATTCTTCTGTCAAAATTTGGACACAAGGCCTTTTCTTTCCAAACGCATGTGCAGGTAACATCACAAGTTTCAATTAATAATGGAAAATATAGCCTACAAAATGACGAAATATGACCAATGGATATCAGGATAGTTTCAATGTACTATTTTAACTGAGATGTAAAAACTGAATCGGCTTTGTCAAGAGAATTTGTACAAGTGGAGTGGGCGAGATTTAAAGTTTTAAGGCTGCTCGAGATAGCATGGGATTGATGATCCTCTTTAAAAAGTAAGACGACGGTTTTCTGCAACACGGTGGCGCATGGATAGCAGGCATTGTATTTTGACAAAACTTGTACAAATCTTTCGCTTGGTCTAAAGCAGGAGCCGGCAACCTTTCATTTACCAAAAGAACCATTCTGCTTCACCTTCCAGCATATAAGATATGAGGAGCCACAAAACGTTAACACCGTTTCATTTTTCATGCGACTTCATAGGGTATCCGCTAAAATGTAATTAACTCAATTCTAATCGAACGCAAATTTAAATTCCAAGTTTTATTAAATCTAGAGAGCCACTTCACAGGAGCTAAAGAGCCGCATGTGGTTCCGGAGCCGAAGGTTGCCGTCCCCTGGTCTAAAGCAAGAAACAGTTACAAATTCCCCCATTTCACAAAACTACTAACTTTTGCGCAAATCAGTTGATTCTTTGTAAAACCTTAGAACAGTCATTCGCTGCATCAAGTGCTTATCTCGTGCATGACGCAATACTCAACGGAAGAACTGAAACGTGCCCAGCAAACGTGCGCTGGTATGGCATGCCGCAGCGAACGAACGCTACTCTTGTGAATTGTACTTGCTGATCAACTGCTTCCAGCAAGTCAGTGAGTCGTTAACAACCGAAAATGTAAAACAATCTGTTATTTAAAGCATATTCTCAACATCCGTTTGTAATCGTGGACAATGGAGCCGATAAATAAAGCATGATTTTCTTTGCTTACTGAGACGCGCAGCATGATTTTCTTTGCTTACTGAGACACGAAGCACAGTCAACATAGACGGTAACACGATTAGTGATTGATGAACAGAGATTTCATGAGTGGTTTCCGCAACAGCTACTGATGCATCGCACGCTTAATGTGAATAAAGTTCACACAACTCGGTGCATCAGCTGTTGGCAATAACGCCAGTGACCTGGTACTGCTCTGTGGATCATTTTGCATCGGGCTGCAAATTACAAAGACTAAACGACTTCTTCCATCACTGAACAGTTAAGAAGTTTTAGAGCGTCTGTCCTGCAATATCCTGTCCTTGTAACACATTCTCGCCACGATGACTGGTGCATGGGGATAGGTTTCTCATGTAGTCAGCCGCTGTCAGGGGCGGATCCAGGGGGCGATCGCCCCCTAAACCTATTAAAGTAACTTTATTCAGCATGATTTTGTATAATTCAGAAAACAGCATTCGCGATATAAGGACATTTGCCATCCATTGTATTGCCGCAGCAGTGTTGTGAAGTATACTTCATCTCTTTTGTAGTAGTGAACCCATGAGGAGACTTGAGTGCCAAATATCACTGAAATCTCCCCCCTAAATTTACTGGCTGGATCCACCCCTGGCTGCTGTGCGTCAGATTATTCACAATGGGTACAATAATAGTTGTTTAAGAGGGTAGTTTCATTCTAGGGTATTCTGCAATGCTTTACAGGAATAGCATTTGAAATCGAGTCTTGGGACAGGCTGGCCACTCTATACTTTACCATGAAAACTAACATTCAGAATGGAAAAATAATGATGCATATGGTAGGTTCAAACCTTCATGGGTTTGAAATATTCAGCTACGAAACCACAATAAATCTTGGCAAGTGAATGTAAAAATCTAGTGGAATTTTGTTATTACTGAAGAATATGATTAGAAAAAACTCTGAAAGAAGTTTGTGGACAGCATTGGCTTATGTGCCATTTTCTTCAAGCGTTCATTCATTCATTTTCATGCCAGCTGTTTCTCTGGTGAGGGTTGTGGGGCCAGCAGCCTTGGGAGAACTCAGAATACCTCACAGTCATTAGCAATCTCACATAATCCTACATCCTACAGGCTCCACACCAAGACAGGACCAGGAAAGGTCAAAGATGCAATCACTCCACCTGATCCTTGGATGACCTCTGGGCTGCTTTCTATGGGCGTAGCCAGTAGGACATGCTTCACCAAGCTTTCATGGGACATTCTGGACACATGTCTGAACCAGCATAGCTGGGATTTATCGATTCGGAAAAGTGGCTGGACATGAACGGCTTGACGAATTTCACAGCTGTGTACATTTTCACCAAGTGTCACACTGCGAACTCTTCACAATAATCCCATCTCTACTGCTTGCACTTGGGATCTGTTTTTTTGGTCATAGACTGATAACATTTTTGAAATGACCGAAAAAAATTCAGACATTTCGGTCAGAATGTCTGAAATTATAGGCTAATGAAAACTGTTATGGTGGGTTTTGATACAACTGTTAGCCAAATGACTGAAATGTTTCAGCGACCAAACTGTCTCAGGAAAAAAATGACCGAAATATCTCAGCGAGAAAAAACAGCTTGGGATAGGATTTTTACAGTCATTACCCAAGTTTCATGACCATAGGTAAGGATCAGAACTACTGATTCACAAATTAAAAAGCTTTGGGGTGTTTGTTGCTCCCATTTTGTCACCAGAGCAATAAAGCTCTTTCAGAACTGTGTTTGCTTTACCAATCCACGTATCAATCTCCTTGTTCTGTCTTCCATCTCCTGTGAATACCATCCCAAAGTACTTGAACTTCTCAATCTGCTGCAGTGTATTGCCGCTCACTTGCAGCATACACTGTTTGGGTTTTTGGCGAGACATAATACCTCGACTTTTTTGTGCTATTTTTATTCCAGCTTGGTCACATGCAGCAGAAAAAAGATCAAGTGAATGTTGAAGGCCTGTTGAGAAGATGCTAGCAGTACCAAATCATCCACCACACAAAGCAAATGGTTGATCCTGCAGCACTAAACAGTCACACCCTCATCAACTCGGCTGTGACTGTCCACCAGATGTTCACATACCTTGGGAGTTGGGAGCATATTTGCTCATACAAATGGTAAAGTCTTGCCTAAACTTACTGGATCGTCAACTGACCAGTTAAAAAAAGCTTTCAATTAAGTCCATCAATTTCTGTTTATTTTTTATTTGTTTCTTTAGTTTGCACATGTCTTTCCGATGGCATAACTCTGCCATCAATTGTGCTAGAGAGCTGTTCAAACCCTCAAAAGACTGGGCATCTACACTGAAAAAAAATTTTTTGATTTTGGGTTTTAGATTTTTTGTGAGTGACTTCATAAGTGGAGTAGTTTTAGGCCTTTTTGGGTTCTAGGAGAACTGCCACCTGGACAACTGCCACAGTAGGACAACTGCCACAGTAGGACAACTGCCATCTGGGCAATCACCACCCAGGACAACTGCCACCTGGACAAGTGCTACCTAGGACAACTGCCACCTAGGACAATTGTTACCCAGGACAACTGCTATCTTGGTCTTAGAGTTTTTTGCGTTTATTGACATTAAAGCCATTTGAACTTCAAAAGTATGTTGTGTATAATAGAAATATCTTCAACCTTTGACCATTTTAAAGAAATGTAAGTTCAACTTTGAACCTTTTGGGTGAAGAATGTTGTGTCTATATCATTGCATCTTCACAAACATTCTAACGCAGTGCTAAGCTTAATTTTATATGGGCATTTTCAAATTTTCACAGAAAACTCTTTTACGCACATCACTTTCAATCCACACACTCATAAAACACCTTTTCTTCCTTTCATTTTACGTTGTGTGCGTTATTTTTCCTTAGCTTTTGATTTGTTAGTTACATGGCAGCAACAGCAACACTTCAACTCACTTTTCCTAAAGTATGTTGAAGCAATATTATTGTAACGACCAGAGGTTCTCAAGCGCTCTGCCGCGAGAAATCCTTTATGTGCTACAATGCGATATACCAAACTGAATTTGATAGCTTGTGTGTGATGCATAAAACGCAATATTCTATAGTATAGGTGGTAGATATCCGGGTGGCACAGGGTGTGGTGCTAGAAAAGAAGTGTGGAAATGCACATAAAAAACTAGCAATTTTAAACAAAACTTAAAACTAATTTTTGAATCAGTTTTAATGATGTACACTGTCTATCAAAAGAAATCCTTTCTTAGCACAGAATCAGACACTAAGATCTTACAGAGTATATATTTCGCCTACAAAGTAGGCATCATCAGCTCTTATTCAAATAGAATCTTTAGAATTTTAATTCAAATAGAATTTTAATGATGTATTCACTTGTATTGCAGTACAAAGAAAAACATGAAGTGTGGGAACATGTTCCTGCCCCATGACACCAATGGGGTGGCAGTTGTCTGGACACAGCCTTTTTGGCCCAATTTATCTGGCCCTGGCACCAAACCACTAGATGGTAGTATTTGGCTCAAGTTTTCTTTGGAAACGAGGCTAAAATCAGAGTCTTTTGATAATTTGGATGACTTGCTGGGGTTTCGGGTGCAAAGTTATGGCCCAAAAACAGCAAAATAATTAATCCAATAATTATATAATTTTTTAATTTGTTGTTTTCAGGCCATAACTCATACACCAGAAACAGCAGAAAGTCGATCAAAGGTTAAAAAACTCGGATTCTAGCCTAGTTCCCACTGAGAACTTCAGCAAAATACTTCCATCTAGCAGTTGGGCCTTAGGCCAGGTAATGTGAGCCATATTGCCTAAAAGCTATCTCACTTACGACACCACTCACGAAAAACTTGAAACCCAAAACCATAAAAATTTTGTTTTCATTGCAGACTCTAAGACTTGCCTAGTCTTTTGAGGGTTTGAACAGCTCTCTTGCATAATCAACTGGCGAGCTACGGAGGTGCAAAGTGGCATGAAAATAGCATTTTCAAAGTACGAAATATTCGTACCCCAGCAGCGAACATGTTAACCACATGTTGTACTGTTCCCTGAGCTAACTTCAAATAAACTTTACTGTTGTTTTGCTAATGGGCAACGTCAGTCTATCCACATGCACTCAGTTTGGCTTAAGTGTGCCATCACTTGGAAGGGAGAGTTGAATAATAAAACAGTTGGTAAATTTTTGATCTGTAAGCATGACAAAGAATACCTTAATACTTTCATGTCTGGTCTAAATCAAGCAGTTCGTGCCAAAACAACTGGATCACATGTGGCTTTGTGCGTGCGTAACTCTGGCGCTGAAAGTGGCAGAGAGCTGTTCAAAGGCTCAAAAGACTCGGCAAGTCTTCTAGTCTGCACTCAAAAAAAGATTTTTTGGTTGGGGGTGCAGATTTTTTTTATTGGAAACTAGGCTACAATCCAAGTCTTTTGATACTTTGGATGACCTGCTGGGGTTTTGGGTTAAAAATTATGATCTAAAGCAGTGGTTCCAAAAGTGGGCAGTACTGTCCCCCCTTAGGGGCGATGAGAAACTCTAGGGGGTGGTGAAGTAGAAATGGGCGGTTGGGGGGCGATAGGAGACCCAGTTAATAAGACACTAACTTTGAGTGACCAAATGTCATAAAAACAGTATGATCAACAAACATGTATGCATGTAATTTGTAAACAAAAACTTTGCGTTTTGGAAACAAAACAGGTGAAATGCTCGGAGATAAATTGATGAACTGCAGTTTCCATCACTAAAAGTAAGTTGCACAGTAAAACTGTCCTCCTCTATAATGAAATGATCATGATTGGAATTTTCATCAGCTGTACTTCTTGGCACGGGTAAACTGCTACTTAATAACACCCGTTTCATTACAGTGGTTATCACCAGTCGAGTGTCAGAATGCACGCTTGCACTTAGACTCAGCATATAACCAAAAGCGTGAGCTAATTTTGGAAGGAGTTATTTAATGATCACAAATACAGTAATAACCTTGTATGAGTTCAATTCGAAAGTATAAAGGCAATTTATATTTTTACAGATACAGTTAGGTGCCAACAAGCATAAGTTACCTAAAGGGAATTGAAAATATTCTGGAAAACAGAAGTGTGTTTCAGAACGAACTTTAGCTTGAGCAGCCCCAAGGAAATCCAGGTAGGGAGAGATGGTAGAGGTAGTGGACGACTGCAAGTGTCACGGCTAAGTTCAAAAACTTTTAAAATGTGCAGATTAAATTCAATCCTGCACTGCTCCGAATTCAAAATTTACTAAAAATGTGGCAGAGTATTAATGATCAAAGGACACCAAAGGGTTTAGAACTGTTCTGCTAAGTTTAGGCAATGCGGTGCACTCGGATAATGATGAAGAGAGTTTGTACGTCTGTTGCTGCACACAGAAAGTGGCTGTCAAAGGGTGTCATAGATACAGTATCTTGGCTGTCACAATCCACAGATATCTTCACGAAGTTCATGAAGTTAATTTGCAGTTGCAGGGGAATGGTGTCAACCTCATTAAAACCAAATCAGCAATCTTCACTTTCTTGTCCAAGTTTAATGCTGTTCAAACGAAATCCAAGCCCGTCATGAACTCTAACAGTTTCCAATCATGAACTCTAACAATTTCCAAATCATGAACTCTAACAATTTCCAACTACTAAATGAGTTAATTTACTAAATTAAGTTTTATGGTGAAACGCATCTTTGCGCTCATTCTTGTTTTAATCATTTTCAAACATACCAAATATACAATACAAAAAAATTGTGCTGATATGTGTGCTAGGCATGGTAGGAGGGTGATAGAAATTTCTTTGTTAGAAAAGGGGGCGCTAGCCAAAAAAAGATTGGGAAACACTGATCTAAAGTAATAAAAATATTTGATTAATTAGATAGTTAATTTGTTTATTTTAGATCATAACTTTCAAACAGAAACGCTAGAAAGTCGATCAAAGCCCCAAAAGACTCAGACTCGAGGCTGGTTTCCAATGAAAACTCCAGAAAAATACTTTGGCCTAGCAGTTGGGCCCTAAGCCAGATAGCATGAGGCAAAATGACCTAAAAACTACTTCACTTGTGACATCACTCACAAAAAATCTGCAACCCCCAACCAAACAAATTTTTTTCGAATGCAGACTAGAAGACTTATGAATCTTTTGAGGGTTTGAACAGCTCTCTAGTGCAATCAGCGGAGGAGCTGTGGCATTGCTAAGGCACCGGAAATCTGCTGGTTTTAGGTCGATTTCAAATTATGAATATATTGTTCCTCGGCTCTCAAGGTGTTACCTATCAAGAAAAGGGAGATGCTTTTTCACATATATTGACACGGATGTGCTGCTATAAGCATGCATTGAATGGTCCTGGCATGACGCAAATCACCATAGAACAATAGAAATTAAGTAAAATGTTGTATAACCTTTGTTGCACAACAAAATAACATTACTCATATTGGAACTACTAAAAGTAGTTTGATTCATGTACTGTGCAAACGTTGGCATTTACTGCTTACCTTATGCTCTACTGCAATCATTGTTTTACCATGTTGATGTTAACATGTCATCATTTCACATGTTATGCTATCCATGTTGCCAGATACAGAATATTCAATCAAATCAGTTGTGTGGTGGTAGAATGTAAGGATTATTTCACAAATTGCATTACATGATGCATGTTATGAGCTCATCAGTATTGGATAACCAACTACCCTATTGCAAACAATGTTTTTTACACATTGCACATATTTATGCACTGATGCAATGGTCATTGATAAGTAGCCTTTAACCCTTTACATCCTGCGCAAGCAAGTCACTATTATAGTGGCTGGCACTTTCTTGGCCATAACTCACCAGCCGCTAGAGCTAGAGAGCTGTTCAAAACCTGTACGGATTCAGCAAGTCTTCTGGTTGAAATTGAAAAAAAAAACTTTTTTTGTTTTTGGTGTGGGGTTCGCTAGGGGGACCGCCACAAGTGGAGGTGTTTTGAAAATTTTGGCCACTTTTGGCCAGCCCTGGGCCCTAACCTATTAACCCATTCTTTTGACTCAAAGTTTTATTGAAAACTAGGTCAAAATCCGCGTCTGTAAAGCCCTTGATTGATTGGCTAACATATCTGTAGCCAAAATTATGGGCCAAAACCCAGTTTTTGGCCTAATTACAAACTTTTCAGAAAAGGCATAATTTGCCCTTTTAGGGCAAACTTTGGCCAGCCATAACTCAGCAGCAGATGGCCAAAATAACGCAAAACACCCCTACTTGTGACATTTCCCCCAGAAAAGCTCAAACCCAAAACAAAAAAATTTTTTTTCAGTTTTGACTACAAGACTTGTTGCATCCGGTTTCGGATTTGGGTTTGAACTGCTCTCTAACAGCTGGCAAGTTATGGTCAAAATAGTACCGGCCCCGACCTTGGCCATTTCGGGACATAAAGGGTTAAAGGAAGTTTGTAATATTGATACTGGGTTCTTTGATGACCACCAATGTTGGTGCAGCACAGCACTGCACTTCTAGATACATGGCATTCGTTACTAGTGGTGTTCTATTGAAAAAGCTTCATTCCATTCCTGACTTGCCATTCAACAAAGTGTCTATGCCAGATGTAAGCTTCACAAGTTCCAATAATATGTGCTGCTATACACTGATCACGCCTCAAAACTTTTAGTTTAAAATGAAACTCTTAACCCTTTCCACATTGAAAGCAGTTAGCATTAGGGTTAGCGTCAAGGCTACAGTTAGGGTTTATCTTTTACATTTACTTCTGTTCTCCCAAGCCTGTTGGCACCGGCATCTTGGCGGCAAAATAGACACTGCCTAAGTTAAATTATAGCGAGTGGCAGTGCCAATATCTCTTAATAATCAAACGTTGAACAATCAAAATGCTGCTACTGCTAGTGCTACAGTTTCACATGTGCCACGTTCCAACATTTGCTATATTAGATTAAATAAATTCAAATTTTGAAATTATTGCATGAGAAACCGTGGATATCTAAAACTTAAACTGGAATCAGAATATAACAAACAGTTAGGTCAACTTACCATTTAAGTTACTGCATGTTCCGGCCATCGTATTTTATCTGTTGCGTGGAAGCCACAAAGTGCAAGAACTTCTTGAAGAAGCTGAGGGACGAATCAACCCGCCGGGTTGATTGATTCAATCGGAATGTAAACTGCTTTTTATCTTTTAAGAAATCTGTACGTTTCTTGATAGTGAATGACGCTCTTCAGCATGAAATAACCCCTAAACCACTTTTCCACGTTCCCAGGCACAGTGTGCAACAGCACTGACATGAATTGAACGTATGGTTAGTGGCTAGTGGCTATGGTCAGCTTATGGCATTATGTTTGTGGGAGTGGGACTACCCCGACGGCATTTTCACCATGGCGCCCTGTGATTGGTGAAGGCGATCGAGTGTAGCCAACCGCGCGAACATATCCCGTGTCAAGAGAAATTTCTGACCTCTGCGACATTTCTGACCTAGTCAGGGGTTTCGCCCGACATGTCATGCGAAATCTTTAACATCTGCGAATTTTCTGACATATTATTGTATGTCAGTCATTTTTCTTCTCAGAGTAAAGGAATGAATTCTGAATTCTTTGGCGTATGTTGCGCAAATAAAAACTTTTGTTTAGACGTCAGATAATAAACAACATGCGATGGTTTGGGAATAACTACTAATAGCCATCGCCACTGAAAAATATTTGACTTAATCTTTGATCTCAGTCATTTTTTTTTCAAACCTAACCCAACTTCTCAGCCCTAATGTAAGTATTAAATCCTGACCACTATCATCAGTTCTTAGCATAGCCCTGCGGCCAGGGCTTTTGCAGAGGTGAAGAGCATTTTGCAGAGTTGCGATATTGGATCCTTTGGAGTCAAAAATCATAAATTTGGCTCTTCTGAGCACTTTTCCCCCCAATTATTTGTTTGGCTACTTTTGCGAGTTGCACCTGTACCTTGCGACCATAGAACGAGAAGTGGGTCACTACACAGTTGTGCAATGAGCTCCCAGGCAGACCCAAGATAAAAGCATCATTTTTCGATTGTAATTTCTGATTGTTCACACAATTGGAAACAGTAGCGTAGCCATCCCAAAAATTTGGGGAGCCAAAATGTTTGAATTTACACTAATAACACCTATTTTGTTTGGTATACCACCTATCAAAGCACAAAATGACAAAAGTTCTAGGCCCTCTAGGCCCCCTGGCTACGCCTATGATTGGGAATCCATCTTCATCTTCTACTAATGAGAAAATTTTGCTAGAGAATTTTTGCTTTTGCTTGGGAAGGCGATTCAAGCACTGGCGATTCTAGAATTTAAAAAGTGGGGGGGCATTGCGGGGCCAAGGAAAAAGTAGGGGGGCCAACATAAATGTCTATCTTGCATGGTGATTTTCATTGTTTTGAAGATTAAGTTGCTGTGATTAACCTTATCAAACCCAACATAGGCTTGTGGATATCATTAAATATGAACTAACGTTATTATTCACTACACCTAAACGCCACTGTAGATGCAATCACACACGTTACTGCTATGTCGAAAATTCTGTGCTAACCATGCAACTTCCGCAGCTCTGCACAAGCAAATCGAAACACCATTTTCCGTACACACTTGTGCCGGCGTCATATGAACGAAAGCAGCTTTAGACACGGCCGGCCTTGGCAAGTGGCAAGTGTGGGGCCCAATGTAAAACCGAGGCGCGGGGCCAATCTAAGCAGTGGCGTTATGACGTCATCGTGCTCATTCAACCGTGCTATGACCTTTTTGATGGTTATGTTTTTACAAAATAAATATATAAATATAAAGAAGGTGGCAAATTTTTGGAGTTAATCTGTATCTGTGTTCCCCAGCTGCGTCCATGTTTATGACTAATATCATGCTGCTCTGGTGGACATCAGACAGTTTACCGTTACCAACGTAATCAAGCCGAAAGTTGTAAAGGAAACTCTGCAATGGAGATCCTAATGGCTAGCGTAAGTGCAAAGTTTCTTCAATCAAACCGAACTGACAAGTGAATTGAACTTACAATGCAATTATTTCACTCTTGTTTAACGTCAAGAGTGGGCACATGATCGACTATCCGCTTTATGACGCAATGCATGAAAGAAAACATACTTCACATAAGAGCAATCCATGCATCCCCAAAGTTCCCCAAAGCCCAATTTTATAAATATTCATGATGTATGCACTTAGACTGCAAACTGTTCTTTATCAATTAGAAATGTAATGTACAAAGATTTCGCAACTACTGTACGGCGTCACAGATATACAAACACTTATCAAACGCATCATATAATGCCCATGCTGGATTGATGAAAAAAAGCATAGAGCCCAATAATATATTGCCAAACAAAAACGAGTGTGCTGGATAATATTCACAATTTTTCCTCGCCTAGGTTAAGCTGCTGGTTTTAAGAGTCCTTTACGTTTATGAATCTGGATCTGAAGTTGTGGTTTTTCTACCTTTTTACCCTCGCAAACAGACAAAACACAATGAAGGTTTGGCGGGGCGGAAAATGATAAAAGTACTTGCACAACCAACAAATAACGCGGAACCATTTTGGACAAAGAAAGGAAGCAATTTAAGTGCAAACACTTTACAAAATTTTGCGCTGGTTTGCATGAGATTTTTGACTTTCACGGGTTCAACTTTTCAACTTTTGTCATTTGTTTCAATTTAGTAGAGTTAACTTTATTCTGAAAAAACATTAAAATATCTAGTCCATGTTAAAATCTTCCATGAAGCAAAACTACAAGCTTTTGTCGAAATGCAGATGACCGTCAACCAAACAAGTTCTTTACAAAACAGAATTATATTTCGAGAACTGAATAGCGTTGCGTTGGAAGAAATGCCAAGTTAATACGGTAGACACTCGCCTTAACCTATTCATTGCGAGTTGAATCATTGCACACCTGGTTGCCAATAACTGTAGGTTTCCTGTAGTCTTAATGGACACCAGTAACAACCAAGTTCCATCCATAAAAAGTGGACCATGCGGGAGCGCAGACATAACGCCCTAGCATGAGAATTGAGCACATTTGATAAAGTTCCTTATTTTCTAACAATGAGATTTAAATGTCGTTTCCACAATTCTTTAGCGCAAGGATTATCTGTCAAAAATGAACAACATGTCCGACCACCATGGCGAGAGGCCTCCAGAGGCGCGGGGCATAATGCAGCTGTATTGGATGCATCGGCTTGAGGCCGGCCCTGGCTTCATAAAGTGAAAACAATTCACATGAAAGCGAAATGGTTCCAACCACGAATTCCATCTTGACACAGAGACAAGTAGGCTGTTGATTGCCAACTAATTTCGTTAAAATATTCTTACTGCAAAGCACATAAAAATGAACCATCTGCCATTGGTTTGGTGACTACTGACAAATCCGTTTTTGTGGTAGTTTACGGACGTTTTTGTGATTAGTGGTATAACCATAACAATGTTATGCAACTACTAGCACGAGTGTGCAGCGTGGATAGGGTGAGGACTATTCAATGCAGTATTCAGTTAACAGCAGCGAGGTTTCGGCACCAGCTGCACCATAAGTAGCATAGTAGCGCCGCATATAGGTGTGCATCGGCGTGTACCTGATAGCAAGATGTAATAGCAGGCGTAAAACTTGTATTGCAGAATATTCCTAACGAAGTCGTTCATTTCATTATTCACACTGAATTTTCCTCTGATTGATCCTCAAAAGCTGACTTTTCAACCCTGCGTTGATTTATGACTGTCTTCTCACACGCGAAACACGCACTACCTCTAAACCAGAGGTTCCCAAACTTTTTGCTCATTGGTACCCTTCGGACTCTTTATAGGTTCGCATGTACCCCAAAATTTTGTCACATTTTTAGCTGCTAATCTCAACTTGATCTGATGCACAATTTGCTATCTATATCTAAGCAACCCATTGCAATCCCTCTAAATACTTTATAATCGGCAGTTTTAGTTTAATATGTAAGCTGTGTGATTATTAGGCCTACTAATTACAAACAGACAAAATCATTCTTTGTCTTTGAATTCCAGATGACTCTCTCCAGATGTCGAGTGAGCAGACGTGGTTTCATATAATAATTTCCCGGTGTTTTTTGACATAGTACATGCACAGGCATATCCAAACCATTGTTTACCGTAAATGTAAACCTGAACTTTAAATAGATTTCTGAACAATTTCTTTTTTGCTACTCATGTTGAGCTTTTTGCCGGTCAGAATGTCCGAAAGAATTTGTTTAACTACAACATTGCTCCTGCTACGAAGTCCACATTCTGAGCTTTACTAGCAGCTAGTCTTGGCAGTACATCAGTATTGTGTGGCGGCCAGAAGATGGCGCCACATGTAAATAAATGGTCACCACTAGATGGTGCCCATGAGTAACAAGTCACTGTGATAGTCACCACAAGCGAATTACTCAGTGAGGGAGCTCTATTGCTGCTGGTTGCTTTCCTGTTAGTTAATGCCCCGAATTGCCATCTTTCGCTTGTGCTTGCCTCAGTAGTTCAAGGCGATGCAGTCAACTGCAACAATTGTTACATCAGCATTACACAAGCGCAATAAAGCCTACTATTGACGTGAAAGGTTCATGTAGAATCTTCTGAATAAGCAGCATTTAATGATAAATAAATTATCATTTTCATGGAAGGACCTCTCTGTGGACCACTTGCGAATCACTGTATTACTGTTTTCAAACGTTGGTAAAACACTGGAAACTAGCGAGAATATGTGTAAAATATGGCACCTCCAAGTTTAATCAATTAGTCTTACAACAGAAGAGTTGGGTAGGAATATTATGTTACACATAATGTACCCCTTGAATAATCAAAATGTACCCCTGGGGGTACATGTACCCCAGTTTGGGAACCCCTGCTCGAAACCAAAAATGATTCAGACAAATAGACAATGAGCAATATAATTCTCACACAGATTCCTGCACAGGCTACGTTCAAATTATATATCATCATCACCTCAACGTAACTCAATTCTTCGTTTATCATGACGGCTGTCCAATTCATCAACGAAATCATCTAAATCTGTTTTTCAACTAGTACCTTTCAATTTAAAGTAGATAAATGTTACCCAATCATTCACTGGTAATCGAGTTTCTGGGAAATGTTTTCGCTAATTTCATTTTTGAAAAATTTCTCTCGCATGAAGCACTGGTGACGGGAAGAGTTACAGCTAGCAGCAACAATCAAACGCAGCTTTTTACGTAGTTATAAATGACAAAAATTGTTCGAGCCATATACCCAGCTTCGACTCTTTCCGAAGAAAATTATTTGCCAAAGTTATTTCATGTTTTAAATCATTTTAACTGAATGAATATGATTTGTTAATTGTTTCAAGTTTGTTGCGGATAAATGTTTGACCTCCCGGGCAAAGAGCTGAAATACGCGAAAGAATTGTTTCTGAATCATTACGGAAAATCCGTACAAAATTCTATGAGGTTGCAGGACCTGTGGGTAGAGTTAAAACTGTAGTCACGAACCACTTACGTAAGATATTTCGAAGTCGTATACATAAGGCAGCCAAATGCAATACCACACCCAGGATAAATTGAGATTAATTAACTGAAACCAATTCTTAACGCTTTCCAGGCTTGTAACCAGGGGAGAGCAGGGGGCGAAGCCCCCCTAGAAAATTTTTCGCCTCCCTAGAAAAATATGTTGGACATAGTTTAAAACTACTGGACATAATTTAAAAAATTTGGGTCCCTATCGGAAAACTCTTCGCCCCTCCTGGTGTCCCAAGCTGGTTATGGGTCTGATGCTTTCACAAAAACTTTTGCTACTGGGACAAGCAACAATCTGCTGACGGTAATATAACCCAGCTCCATCTCACACTGAAATGCACGAAAGATCAATCTTCCACTTCCGTGACTGTTTCTTAGTTTCGAAATGAGTTTTTCAACACTACGACCCCGTCTGACTAAATTTCACGCAGGATCCGAACAACCCTGGTGTGTGTCGTCATAAACAACACGTTACCCAACTGTCAAAAACAACAACACAGCTTATCATGCATTTGGGAAATATTGAATGCAGGCTAGAGGGTTTCTAAATTATCGTTTAAAATATTGCTGGCTGAAAGTTATCTACTGCATATGTCTAGGGTTGTCGGATGGCCGGTATTTTACTGCTAATTTAGCAGAGGCCGGTAAAAGGCCGGTATTTTGACGATCACTGTCTGGAGCCGGTATTGTGAAAATAAATAATTTACCGTAATTCAAAAAGAACTAACGCAGAATTTCTCAAACTATAACGACTCTTGTAGTGAATCCTGTCAGGACAGATCCTTCAGCGAAGTTTGTTTGCTGCTGTTGACGCAATCCTTGGTGCGATTCCAAAGTCACACACACACCGAAATGTAACGATTCAGCCAAAATACGGACAAATCATTAATTGTCGCTTAACAATACTGATTGTCTCACTGTTTTCCCTGCGCCGCTTACGAATTACGACACAGCTTAGGTCTGGCGCTGTTGACAAAATGGCCGGTATTTTTACAAAACGCATTTGGCAACCCTGCATATGTCAACCAAACGATCTTAAAATTAAGAAAAAACTGGGGTGGTCAAAGAAGGGGCCAAGCAAAAATCTGTGCGCCATAGCCCACTCAGGCCCCCCCTGAGAATCGCCAGTGGATTCAAGAATTGAAATGATAATTTGTACGTTTTGTTGAGGTTTTACATTAGAGGTTTACAGTATTTTTCAAATCTTGGCAATCTTTTAACTCCATTTTCTGTCCTGGATTAAAATTTAAGTCAACACCTGCTACCATAGACGTCCAGCGCGGCGGTGCTGCACTGCCGCTAATTTTGCATTTTTTCACTGAGCAGTTCTTTGTTACAAGAGCGCACGCAAGGGGGTTTGGGATAAAAGCCCCCACTTGAGCTTGATATTTTACAAAATCTTTATTACTTGCACAAAGGAAATTAAATGTTTTCGCATACTTCTTGCTTGTTAATGTGTCGTCCTAATGGAAATAACACGGAATAAATTTGCATGCAACTTTCAAGGAACATTGTAAATGGGACAAAAAGTAATAATTAGGTTTTGGTGATAAAATCAGAGTTATCGTCTGCGTCCAGAAACCATCTCACCACTTTTTCCAGACCTTTCGTCCACTAGGCATGTTTAAAGATTGTGTTCCGCGGTAGTTCACTTTATCCGAAATACTTGTCTTTATTTTGTCTGCTATGGCTGATCAGCGCAAGCGCTGACCGTATTGGCTACATTACCAAATTCTGTAGCATCATATAAGTGTTGCACGAGCTCAAAATAGCAGTTTTTAACAGAGAAGCATTCAGGCATTTCATAATGTCTCAGTGGGGGAAAAGGAAAACCAAGTTTTGTGGACATCTATACATAACAAAAAATTTGAAAGTTTTCTTGCTTACTTCATGCGCATTCTCAATTCTTTTGTAGCAGGGTTGCCAATTTGGCTTTTTTGAAGCCAGATTTTGAAGTTCTGGATTTTTTTGAACACCTTTGGCTTTGTTTGGAAATAAAAATATCAGAAAAATCTGGCTTTTTCTGGCTTATTTTCACGCGGATAGGCTTGGCTCTGGCAAAACATTGTCTGAGCTGCATATTCATTACAAATCTCTTGCGACGAGGGTCGATTACCACGCAGGGTCCACAGAATATTGCAAAATTTTTTCTGTTGCCCAAAAAATGATCTATGTTATTCATAAAAAACAAATGCACGACAGTGTAATTACGGGGAAAGAATATGCTTCTAAAGATTGGATTTGTGTTGTATCGATGTTTTTGACGAGCTTTAATGTCTATTTTGTGTGTGGTTATGCATGTTTTATGTCTGGCTTTTTTTGGTGAAGACAGATTGGCAAGCCTGTTGTGTAGTTCAGCAAGATTCGATCTTGCAAACCAGGTTGCGCGCCAGCCAGTCCAGCCGCACACCTACGCTCGACTGCTCGTATTCGACGAGACATTAGCGCAGCCTCAGTTTGCAGTTGTAAATTGCTGTGACGCATTGATGAGTGTGTTTTACTTCCCTTTTTCAACACGCAGCCAAAACCTTACAGTTATGACGCAGCCAAAACTTTGCAGTTATCCTGTGTCGTAGCCAAAACTTTGCAGTTATCCTGTGTCGCAGCCAAAACTTTGCAGTTATCCTGTGTCGAAGCATTGTGTTTATTTTCTTCCGATATCCCAACTTGGAGCGCTGATAGTTTGTATTCAGTGCAATGACACATAAAATAAGGAGGGGAGGCCGTGTAGAAGAATATGCGCATTAGCCTATGTCAACAAACTTCGCCAAAACGTTGGTTTGGAAACATGGATATGACGTCAAATTGTGACGTCACAAAGACCCCACACCAGAAACAAATGACCACCATATGCCACTGAATGAACCCCCCATGAAAATTTTCTGCGTACGCCACTGCTTTTTTAACAAGCACTAGGCTATATTAAGACATTATTCTGAAATTTGTTGAAATTATTTCTGATAAATATGTAATAGAAGACTTAAAATTCGCAGGTTTTGACGTCATATTTTGTGACGTCATGGATTTCGCACTCCCGTAGAAATTTCAAACTCGGCGCCTGTGCCTATTGCTACTTGCTTTCACCAGACGCAGCTGCGATCGGAGGGTTTGTCACTTTCAATTGCGACTGGTTCTTACCATCAGAGCCGTATCACCCGCACCCCATACCTCCCAATTGGGGGGAGGGGCCCAAAACTCAGTCCCGTCATCACTTACCTCCCAAAAGAAAGCTTCTATTCCCAAATTGACATACGAAGCACTAGAAATCAGTGAAGTTGGGGGCCCTTTGAAAAAAAATGTTTATATGTTACAGTAAGGTCGGGCCCTTTTGAAAGCAAGGTATTTACACTTTACAACTACTGTTGAGGGACCCTTTAAAAGCAAAGTAGCGCAATTATACATTACAGTTGCTGTTGGGCCCTTTTGAAAGCAAGGTAGCCTACTTTACACATTACAGTTGCTGCTGGGGGCCTCTGATAGCATAGTGAGCCTACTTGCACATTACATTTGCTATTGAGGGCCTCTTTGAAAGCGTCGGACTTACACATTACAGTTGCTATTGTGGTCCCATTGAAAGCGGAGTGGGCCTACTTACACAATGCAATTGCTGTTGGGCACCCTTGTAAAGCAGAGTACCTGCACGTTACAATTATTGCTGGGGGCCCCTTCGAAAGCAGAGTAGCCAGCCAACTCACACATTGCAGTTGCTCATGGGGGCCCCTTTGAAGGCAGAGTAGCCTACTGAATAATGATGTGGTTCGGAAAATATTATATGAGCGGAACAATAAAATTTTCCCCAAAAAGAGGAACATTTAGCCTACCTGCGAAATACATCGAGGTGGGCCCTAAAAAGAGGGGGTCGAGGCAAGTCTCTCACTTGCTTTCGTTTAATCACACCCCTGAAGAATACCCTGACAATGATCTGATATGAGAATACGAAACCGATTGAACACATTCTGCTTCATCCGATATGCATACTTTCTCACCTGATATGCCCATGTAAACACTGTAATGTAAGATTATCTTCATATAATTGAACACATTGAAGTTGCTGATGAATGTATCACTTCAAAAAAACACAGATTTAACGCGATTTTTCATGATTAAGCCTAGACACCCAGGTCGACTAAAAAAACAGATCTGGGTGGAAAAAACCCTCAGTGAGAGCCCTGATAACTTGCGGCAAAACGCCTACTGCCGTAACTTGAAGTGAACATATGAAGATTTATTGTCCTGATATTGCTACATTTACTATGGACTTCGTGTCTGGTCACAAACAAAAACTAAAGCAGTTACGCAATAAAGACCAAGAGTACAACAATCCGCTAGCAAGTTTCGCAACCTGCTTTAGCAGGCAAAGGATCGGACATGAGTGAACTGCGCAGTTACGTTAAGCGTTTCGGGGGCATCGCGGTCACGACTTTGCCCTGATGGGCCTCGCGTTCATTTATCTGGCCCTGCCTACATGCCTAGTTGTATACGTCCAGACGTCAGACTTCCACTTGATTAACATGTTTTGTGCAATGTGCAGTGGTTATTGCAAAAAATGTACTATGTCTAGTCCAGGTAATCTTCTCTTATTTTGTACCGCACAGCAGCAAGCAGGCCCGTAACCAGGAGGGCTTCGCCCCCCCCCCGGAAAAATGTGTTGGACATCGTTTAAAACTATTGGGCATAGTTCAAAAATTTTGGGCCCCTCCCAGAAAACTCTTCGCCCCTCCTGGTGTCCCACGCTGGTTACGGGCCTGGCAGCAAGATACCTTTGGTGTTTATGACCAAAGTTACCTTTGCGCAGCCTGATGTTTAGACAGCCAGATGGAGTTAATTGCGTAATTAGAACAGTCTATTTAGCAATCATTGCTAAGTTGTCTCAAAACAGAGTGGTGCAGCAAGGTTTATGCATGCGTATTTTGGCCAGTAAAAAGCCAATGCGCACGCTTTGTAAGTACAGTAGAATTTGCCTAATTCGTCACCTCAAGGGGATTAGAAAAAAGTGACGAATTTAGGCGAACTGACGAATTATGCAAACAGGTGCAAACTCTATCATAGAAGCCCGTATGCTTTATCATAGTAACTCGTATACATAGTGCTCTTATTTGCAGTAAAATGTACAAGTTTGTGACGTTATGGTTGAACACAACAATTAATTCCTCAGCTCTATCTGGACTCCTCCATATAATCAAGCACCTTTTAAATCTTTGATAAACTTTTCCGCGTTCTCTCAATGGGGATCGGGTCGCGCTTCGCACCTCGTGTATAAATTCGATAAACAAATTACGAGGAGCAACAATTCTCAGATGAAGATCCTTAATTTGTTTGAATTCCCATACGTACTTAGACATAAGTGAAACTGCAAATGACGAATTAGACGAACAAAACGCTTCTCAGGGATAGTAAGAGGTGACGAATTAGACGATGGTGAATCAGACGAACAGCAATGTACACAAAAGATACGGATTCTGCCGGGACCGACGATAAAGTGACGAATTAGACGAGTTCTACTGTATATTTCACTTAAGCTCATTGTAAAGTTTATCAATTCGCGCTAATGAAAGAAAACATTCATCGCGGCGCACATGCTTTGACCAGTGTCATGTTTGCTCCTTCGGTAATAATGTTTTCATAACTGAATGATAGGATTGATTTTGATTTCCTGCAAATTTTTAAAATTTGCATTTCATTACGACATCTCTAAATAAGCGCCGTCAATCAAATGATTATGATTTACGACCCAATTCCTTTTAAGCTCGTTCAAAAAATTTTAGTTGGAAACTACGCGCCTATTACGGGTATTTGCGGGAAAATATTTATAACTTGCACCATCTGCAAATGCTGTTCACGTTGTGAATTAAATATAAGTTTTCAGAATGTCTAGCCCTCCTGCACAAACATGAAGGCCCCCAAATTTTTGTTGTGCTCAGAAAATTTGTTTTAAACATGTGATAAAAACAAAAATCGTTCCCACCTAAACACGTATTTTGCCCCCCCTCCAAATACGGCCTGATTCTGCCAAAATTTTGTCTGCAATTAGGATATTTTCTTTTGAAGGCCATTCGACCTCGAGATGTAGCATAACGCCGAAAACTTATTTTTATAAATCATCATTAGGGGGTCCCTGTAAGCATTTTGGGGGGCAGAGTTGAGCTGCTACGGCACTGCTTACCATGCAAAAGAACTTTTGAGCTTTGGGTACATTTGTGACGATAGCATCAGCTAACGCAAACACGTCCACTGTCCAACCTGGATAACAACGCAAGCGCCACAATTAGAGACAAACGACCGACTGGTTGAATAAAAACTGATGCGGGTCATACTGTGACGCTACAACCAAACTTTTAATGCACCCTGCATTTCCTAAAAAATCGCTGTCCATCAAATTCACAGGTTCGGTCTTTTGAACGCAATCAAAGGTATATCTTGTTTCATTTAATCCACAATAAAACTACCATCACAGCATTACCGAAAAAGAAAAAAAATGATGCAAAGCACCATTGCTTCGGTTTGGCTCGACTCGATAAACACATCTTTCCTTTTCCTTTGATGCAAGAATGGCCACAAAAATAGTGCAAGTACACAAGAAGAGAAATGAAACACGAGTTGAAGACTTAATGCACTTTTTAAACATTGCACGTGTATCAATATTTCAACACAACACTTTGGTTGGAAGTTTCAGAATTAAGAATGCAGATACCGCCAAGCCAACTCAGATATACGAACAGCCTCGATTAGCATTTTATGTGCTATTGCCAGTTGTGAAAACTTGATCAACGAATTAATGAAAAATAAAAGCTTCTCCATTTTCACTGAGTGGTTTTGACCAACGATGACCAGTTAGCTCTACGGGGCAATGCCAAACGAGCTGCAGATTGCCAAATTCTATAGTACAACACGAGTGTGTGTTACTGTCCACGGTGACATTTCAGTAAGAAACATGGAAAGGTGAATGGTGATGCCACACAGCCTCACAAAAACACGTTGATTTCAATTCATTGAATTGTAAGTGAAAATTTAAATAATTATGAGGCATAGCGGGATTTTACCTCTTTTTCATGACCAATGCAATGGGTTAAAAACGGTGACAGAATTAAAGTTCGTTCAATACTTTCTAAGCCAGGGGTCGGCAAACATTTTCTACAGAGGGCCACACTGAAGATTTTAGTGCTACGGAGGGCCGCATGGTCGTATTACATATATTACACCTATAATCGCTTTGAAAACTTCAAAAAAGTTTTACATGAGCTACCACAAAATTAAGGTAACAATAGTCACTTCCGGTTGAGCAAAAATGCGGTTTCGAATGAAACGTGTGGACACAAAGCTTGATAATTCTAATCCATAAAATTACTTTAACAAAGATTCCAAATATGTACTACTATCTATGTACGTGTGACTGCCCTGCGGGCCGTAGCTTGCCCACCTCTGTTCTAAGCAATACGAATGTGGTTAAAAAATAATGTCGCGCGAGTTATTGGTCTTCAATTCCAACGTGACAATTCTCTCAAAACAGAAAAAAAGACAAGTTTTTTAAGTCTGGGTCTTGGCACGCTGAAAGTAAAAAGTTTGTGTTTTGGCGCACGTCGAGATCACCCACTGACATAAGAACGCGTACAAGTATGAAAGAACAGCAACACTCAATGCAAGGCATGGATATCGACGACTAAACTTGCGGCACCCAGTACGTTAACTTCTTGTTCAGTCCGGTCCAGCACGCCATGCTGTAAATCGCATAGATCAAAGTCGCAACAGCAGCGCCTCTGAAAGAGTACCTTAGTATTTTCCTGCCTTTTGAAGGAGGCGGCAAACTGCAAAAGTAAGTAACTTACGTAAAAAGAACACCCGTTAGAAAAGCGATCACGCTAGCACACATCACACGATGAATACTGCAGTAAAACGCCGAAGACTGCACGAAGCCGGCATTTAGCAGAAGTTTTATAAAACAGAAAACAGGTTTTGACTCACGGACAACCTTGTGCTGCCAGACCAACAACTACCGATTCCTCTACTAAACGCGCCATAGAATTTTGGATTCAGGTCTCGCGCCCGCTGTTCAAAAAGTTCAAACGCTTATTGAAATAGAATATTTGCCTCGTTTACCGATAGTGAATGAGAACGCAAAACAGATATAGGCAGCTGAGTGACTCCCGGAGTTCATGCAGCTAAAGAAAATGACGATGCTGTGGTCATTGCTTCTAAAACAAACGAACGCAAGACCTGGACCGAACAAACCCACGTGACAGCATCTCATTGCCGAATTAACACAATTTAACATCAAACCGGTAGGGCAGGTTGAGTGCGCTCGTATTGACACTGATGAAGATGATACGTAGAGCGCACATGGCAGTAGTCACTGACTATGCTTTCTATTCAAACTTTCTTCATTCGAAACCGAAGTATATCTTGATAGCAGTTGTGTAAACTCAAGCTGTTTAACATTACTCTTAACTCATTGATGCCGAAAAATAAAGATCTGCACTATTCGCTTAGAAACCAGCGCAAATCGGAAAAGGAAGTACCTTTGTATTTCTTTCATTACTTCCGGCGCAACATCGCAGTTGAAATGAGATTTTATTCCATTGGCATGACCGATGCCCACAACAGCGACAACAACTGCTGGTCGAGTAGCTAGAAAGAAATGGATGCTATTAGCACGCCGTCTACCAAGCGTTGGGTATTGAATTGCGTTTAGTTAAGAGCATGTTTAAGTATTTTACTAAACATCACCGAAACTAAGCAATCGTACTGGATTTGCACTCCGCAGAAAATTGTCACTTAGAGTTAGACCAATAGGTCTTCCATCTTTGAAATGTACTGGTAATTTATGGGTAAAAATATCAGCTATGAAAACACGAACTACTCAGAGAATGCTTACGCAACATACGTGTAGGTCTTTGAAATGACACTGGCGTTTATCAGTTCAGCCAGCAATCTTGCAACATAAGCGCCCAGCAGGAAGTAGCACTTCCCTCTTGAAGTTACACATGCTACAAAACTCAACTCTACACACAAGCGGCAGCTGTTTTGGGAATGTACATCTCTGAACGACGTAAGTGTTTAGCTGTTTTTTTTTTCGGTCATACACCGAATTTTTTTAATGAACGAAAAAATTAAACCAATTCAGCCAGAATGCCTGAAAATATAAACTAATGAATATCGTTACGCCAAGTTTTAATACAGTTGTGAGACAAATGACCGAAATGTCTCGGTGACCAAAATGTCTCACCAACAAAATGACCGAAATGTCTCAGCGAATAAAATCAGGCGGATAGCACAACTGTTCTACTTGAACACAGCGTTCGTTTTGAATGTTTTAACCAACAAGATAAACTTAACACGTCCAAGCATGGTGCGCAAACGTGAAAAAATCAAACATCCGATTCACACTACCCCGTTTATACATCATGTGCCGATGTTCCGACTCGATATAAATTACAGCCGAAGCACATGAAAAACGAAGCTTGATTTACAGTCGCGTTTCGAAAACAAACCGCATTGGTCAGTCGTCGCTCTAGCGGTATTGTTCATATTAAAGCACCAGCTGGATGCGGTATGGTGAAGAATAAAAATTAAATGAAAAACAGCAGATGCCTCACAAAATCACAGAGAAATTGCAGAAATTCGATGGTAGTGGAGATGAAAACAAAAATCTTGAATAATGACGCACTTCTTGCAAATGGTATTAATTTTTAACGCAAGTAGCGCAGAAATTAACAGGTGAGTGTTAAAATTTTTCTATTCAAATGCACACTTCATAAGATTCCCCTGCTATTCCAACGTCCTTCACCAACTAAACGATTGGATAAATAGCACATAAATATTTTTACCGTATTCTTAGCAAACTTTTAACATTTCAAGAATTAAACAATTTTTCACTTCTCTATACCAGTTTGAAAGCAAACACTAGGGCAAAAATCACCAAGTGATACTTCACGCGGGTTGGATTTTCAAAAATATCTATCGCCAGTCACATATTCGAAAACCAACAATGTTTTAGCCTCAGTTACCGTTTTCCTCACACTTTGTTGCATGGTTTCCACTTAAAACGTTTAGAAGTGTACTTTAAACTTTGTCCAATACACCTCGTAAAAAATAGTAGCTTATTTTATGACACGCCTTATGCTCCAAGACCCGCATACACTCCCAAATAAATCGATCGTACAGTTAGCTCAGAAACAAGCGAGATAAGTTGAGAACCCAAGATTGCTTGACCCAGAAGATTGTGCACGTCATATATCAGCAAAAAAGGGAGGCAAATTTGTCATTGCACACCTCACGCGAATTGGTTCAAAATTAGTTCAGCCGACTCACATAAACAATGCAACCATTGATCAGCACCAGGAAAACTGTTGGCTAGGTGACGTGGTTAAAAGCAGGCCTGTGGCCACGGGGTGGCATTCGGGAGCAATGCCCTCCAAATTCTGTTGTGCCCGGAAGTGTGATACCAATTTCTCTTAAACATAACAAAAATCGGGCTCCCCTAAATATGTATTCTCCCCAAAACCTTAAAACCTGACTACGGGCCTTGTTGAAGGTACAGGGTTACTTCTATCCACTGCACAGAATTCGGTTTTGACAAAGACGTTCACGCATTATACTCACAATTTTCAGGCAATTGAACGGGGATTCTTGAAACCTTTTGTAAAAATCCAGCAAGAAAGACATCTCTTTCGTATACCAAGACTTTGGCCATGTGGGGAAATTCTTCAACCATTTCACTGAGCAACTGCTCAAACATATCCTTTTCCTTCATCTTTTCTACTTCTTCAGCACTGATAAAAAATAGCAAAAACCGATAAAAAAATAGCAAAAATTCATCCAAATATTACAGCTGCTGCATTAAAAAATGGACGCTGACGTTTCGAATAGGTTAACAGCGGGATTACATCAGGGGAAACAAGGTTGATTGAGGAGGTTACCACAACTACGGGTAAGAAGATGTGGTCAGTGATTCGTAGAGATAAAACACTACAAAAGCCAAGATATGCTAGAGGTAAATTGTAATTAAAAAAACAAGCAAAACAACGCGATAAATCAACAAACACAGCGATGGAATGGACCAAAAAAGCAAGTTAACAACATTGTCAAAACCGCGCTAAAACCTAGAACTAATCGCAAATTTCAAAATGCGACAAACGAGCTAATTTGATATTATACTATTCCCGTTGGCTCGTTCTGTAACCATGTTAAAAATCATTGTTTCATAAGCAAACATTAATTTATCAACTATCAGATTTGCTATAACCTACCTGATCGGCTTCATGTCGTGCAATATCATTAGACCGAACTTTAGCTTCTGCCAAAAAGATAGCGAAGCGAGCATCCTCTGCAAAGTTATTTCAATTGGCCGATCGCCCAGATACAAACGGCAACCCGGTACCCTGCAAGAGTAGATTGTAAAACAGAGAAACTTCACAGGCATGATGTCAATAATTCCTCTCATCCTGCCGACACAATTATAATTCCTTAATATATTTCCAGTTAGCTTTCACTTCAGGGCAAAAATTAAAGACGCCAAACATTTCGCAGAAGTTTACACAATGTGTCGAATGCTGGCGAACGTTTCCATGATATGTGTTGAAAGGTTAACATCAAACTTCTTTAATTTCCTTGTAATAATACAACAGCGGTCTACGCGACAGTTTGCCAGGAAAAAACTTACGGTACATGACCAAATGAAATGTCTTATAATGAATTAGTAAACCAACAGCCATTTCTGCTGTTCATAAGCAAAACAAAGTACACGTCGTGTTGACGACAAAAAACTGTTATTTCAGAAACCAGTTTATAAATGCTGTATACATTATTACCGGTCTAATTTGAGCCACTGACGCACGAAGCCTTGAATCGTTTTTTTTTTTACCAGGCAAACACTGCGACAGTCAATTCCTCGTAAAACCGTGCTTTTCACTGTTTATACTTTATTTTTTTGTGACCTTGTAGCACATCGTATTAAATGATTTTATGATTTTTACATGCCATTCCGCAAATTAACTGGCTAAATGGCACAGTTGGTGGAACACACGCCACCAAAGCTGGTAGGCTGTGTTCGATTCCCTGTCGGGTCATACCGAAAACTTGAAGAACGGTCGATTCCCTGTCTAGCCTTGTGCTCGGAGTTAATGGGTGGGTGCAAGGGAACGGTACGCGGGGTGCTGCCACTGGCTCGGCAAATGCATCATTCACTACCCTAATGCCCAGTGGCGTAGCTGACGGGGTACAAGGGGGCGAGCCGCCGCCCCTGGCAAGCTAAATATAAAAACAGGGCCCCCTTTAGCTGACATTTTGATATTTAGCATTCTTTAGGTTGTTATTTTTTCGCGTTTTTTCAGGGTGTTTTCGTTTTTTTTTTATCTAGTACAGACATTCCGGACATCCAGAGATTCACCATCATTTCTTAACTTTTTCTGAGTTTTGGCTAGTGGGGCCCCCTTCAGCCAGGCTTTGCCCCCTGGCTCAAACTGCTAGTTACGCCACTGCTAATGCCCACGTGGCCCCCGGCGTAAAGGCGCGCCGCAGACCAATCGTGACACTGCCGAAAGTAAAAAAACGAGTGCAAATAAAACCGAACTGATTCCCCACATGAAGTTGAAGATTGGAGAGTGTATGCTACGGCAAGAGCGCTTATAGCATTGGTGGCGCGGATTGGTGCGATGGAATGGCCAGATCGTGATCCAATAACGACTCGTTTGTGCTCGAAGTGACTGAGTTGGCGCTGAATTGAGTTTGGTCAAACTGCGGGAAGGCAGAGCCAGTTAAGATTCGAGTTTGCAGCAGGAAGGAGCAAAATTGTTTTTAACCGCCCCATCGCTCGCATGTTTGGTTCCTGTAGTTAACTATTCGCTTCGACCATTTATGCTTTGATTTTCGTGGAAGGCACGTTGTTGAGAGATTCATTTATGGGTTATAGTTTGGCGGCGATAGCATTGGTGCGCTGTATCGCGCAACTGACGCCTTGAAGCTCGCATATTGGTGCGTTGAAGCGCTGAAAAGTAGTTTAGCGAGTCTTGCGTATTTTGCGCGCGTCGTCTGCCAGTGTTTTTCGACGTTTTTTAGTTTAGTTTGTTTCTTCTTTTTTAAGGTAATTAAAAGGAGCGCGTTAACGATTTACCTGTTGAAAACTTCAGTGTTACTTGCCGTAAACGTATTAGAGTTTTGATTATCTCAATGATCGTCAGTGCTTGGTGGAAACAGAATCCTTGACCTATCGCAGGTCCGCCAAATCCGGACTCAAGCAGCGGACTTCATTCGAGGGTGTATTAGTAAATCTGAGTTAGTCCTCAGCAATGGAAATTTACCAGCTTCCATTCAGCGTACATTTCCTATTGACTTAGTTATACGATTTGATATATATTGCACAGTTGGAAAAAAGTTCTTCAGCGAAGATTCATGTGATTCCAAGTTTAACCAATCTCAAATAAAATTTCCAGCAGTGTTGACCAAAATTTGGCACTTTTCAGACGAACTTAATGTTACTTACAGCTGCCTTTAAGTGGGAGGCCACTGTAGGATTCTGTGACTGAAAACCCATCCCTATCAGCCAAAATTCAAGGGCTGCCAATGGAAACCTTGATTTCTATCGAAGTGAAGAAAAAATATTCACTTCAAGCGAAGATTTCGCAAGAAAAATAATAATTGTACCGTTCTCTCAAACCCGACAAATATCTGTATGGGTGGCTTACTTCCTAGACACAAATCATCGCTTGTCGTTTAGAGGTTCTGGCACATACATGTGCATTGCACCTTCCGTTGTAACGGGGCAAGCAAACAACGACCTCCAAAGATTTTCAAGCGGTTTACCGAGATCAAGTCAAATATACCACTGGTAAAAAAATTCTTGCATGGGCTTTTAGGGTAATTTTGGAGTGATGAATCCGAATCTGAGCTCAGACTTTCTCCACATTTTTTCGCAGTCTGCATGTTCCATGTTAATGAGTTACACCAGTGGTCTTCAACCTTTTTTGTTCAATCGCCCCCCCTACAGGAACTTTGCTTCAAAATCGCCCCCCACTTATGATTTTAATGTTGGCAAAAATATTACTTTAATCTGAAAATATTTCAATGCTAATGAAATAAAGGGGTAGTTTAGTTAGCACAAAAAACGAACTAACAAAAACGAATGCAATTGCATTTATAAAAACAATGTTATTCATTTCCAAAAACAGTTAATTCCAACCAGGGCTCCGGAGCCGGAGCCAAAATTTTTTGAACGGTGGAGCCGGAGCCTGAAATTTGAGTTCCCGTTCAACAAACAAATTTTGTATAGCAAGCCAATTGTACAAGAAATGCAATGGTTTTTAGTTTTTAATGGACAAAATCGTTCTGGAGCCAGAGCGAAAAATTTGGGATGCCTGGAGCTGGATCCAGAGCCCGAAATTTGAGTTTCGGTTCCACAGTCCTGGTTCCAACTACTGCGAACCTTGCCCCTGGCTTTTGTCTGCAAGTTTTTAAAGCAGGTTGCAAATTGGTGAGCTTCAGTCGTATGGCGTTTCTTCCGGTCTTGTTCATGTCAAGACGATTGCGGTATTCATTACGCATGTGCAGTACTTGGTTGAAACTTGCTCACCAAGACATTTCGTGGGACACTTTAGTAATATTATCTTAACTTTCCACAAAACTTCCGGAAAACGCTCACTGCCCTTGACCGAAACGTCTGACCATCCGTGATAATAAAATATGGCACAGGCTTCATCATCGCTTTGGTAGTCGATGAAAAGTTTCTGGATGTAGAATCGCATTCGCTTATGTTAGTTAACTGGCAAACACTTCACTCAGTCACGTTCTACGCAATCCAATTTTGGCGTCAATTCCACAACAGAAAGACTCTTTAGCAAACCTCAAACTACAGGTGGCGGAAACAACTGTTTGGAATTTTTAGTTTAGCCAAGAAGGGGGTGGCTGGACTTACTTGCTAGTATCACCAGGGATGTAGTGCTAACAAAAAAGCTGTGGGAACGCATCAAAAAATATAGCCATTTTAAAACAGCTTCAAACTTATTTTGAAGCAAAACGTGAAAGTGTTGGAACGCCGTTCCACTCGTTTCCGCCCCACTACACCCCTGAGTACAAGTTATCCCTTTCCTAGCCTGCTGTACTGACATACTGCGTCATTAGGCAGATAAACACAGTGGCCTACCTACAGTAATATCTACAATCACAGTAAAACACTCGAACTGACTGAAAAACATGATAAGCATGCTTTACAATTACGGCTAATTGTAAATAATTTTGCTAGCCATTAATTCCTACGTAAATCGTCTCATTAACAGTCATTTTTCACGTATTTTTTAATAGAAGACACTTGGTTCCACTATTTTACTCAAGTTACGAACCAAAGTTTATAAAACACATGATAACGAACTACTGTTTTGCCTACGAAACTATGTTTTGGCAATACTCTACCGAAAACTATATGAAGTCTTGTTTCAAGGCAATTTTGCTAATAATAACACACACAGTTAGGGGGATTTGTCTCAGTTCACGGGGAGAAACAAGTAGGCTTAATCACAACTTTTTATTAATTTTCTTAATCGCAGCACAAGTCGATGTGATGATTCAGTGGCAGCAATGTTATGATTGCTGGACTATTTTTAGTAGTATCTTCAAAGAAGCTGACGTTTTTCGTCTATAAGAAATTGAGTTCGGTCGATTGAGTATTTTCCGATGGCTATATCAGTGTTGGTTGCTTTCAACCAATATAAATATAATAAAACGAATCAATGCACACTACTGTATGTATACGAATTTAACCAATATAAGCAACATAAAACAAACCAATCCATATTCTTGTATACAAGAAAAGTCCAAATTCCGCGCGTGTTGACATGCCTAGAGACTTGCAGATGTTACTGCTTGATGTCGCTTTTTTGACGCTGCTCATGACGACTAGGTCAGCTATATCCAAACCCCGGCCCGCAGCCCCACATGCGGCCCATTCGAAGGTTTTGCGTGGCCCATTAGGTTTTCGTTGTGGTAAAAGTATCTTCCATACTGACAATTTGTCCTTATTTCGATAATCTTGAATTTCATATTTTTGATGCAGGTGGTACCCAAAGTCACTTTATCGCGTCTCATGCCATTACAGTTAGGATTCGAACTCTTTCAGTACATTGACTTAAACTAAAGAAGCCATTAACTGTGCGGCCCTCAGGTGTTTATTGTCATTCAATGTGCGACCCTGATTGAGATAGTGACATAATTTATGGCTCAGTAAGCCATTTGGGTTGGACATAGCTGGACTAGGTCAACATACTACCAAAACTTATCGCAACAGTTTCCCCACTATTTTACCTTATTTTGAACATTAGGCTTAACAATACACCTGAAAATTCGTCAGAACCACAGTGTTTGGCTCCCAACCAGTAACACTCTCGGTGGCCTTGGGTAGTTAGGGCAGTAATGCGTTACACAGGTCAATGCTAGTTTGACTATTATATCATCAGTCCTATATCTTGTGTTTTATAACCTTTTTTTACGAAACATGAAGTCGAATGTGCATCCAATGTGGCAAATATAGTTTTTATGGAATCAATTCTGAATTTTAGTACATCCTAACGTGCAGAAATCGCCCCTGGAAACTGATATCAACCCTCAAATCTAGTAAATCACAAAATCGCCTCCCTTAACGCATAAAATCTCCCCCTGTGGGGCGATTTCGCCCACGTTGAATATCACTGGGTTACACAATAGTTGCTCATTTACTCCATGGCTGCAGTCTACGAACGAGATTGCAGTTTCTGAATCAATTAATGGAAGCGAACTTCTGGCTTCCAGACGCAGGAACAACATCTCAAAACCGGTGTAATAAGTGCTTCGTTTTATCATGGTAAAGAAGTGAAATTGAGAAAGTGCTTCCACTCTGACGGCCAACTTGGAGTAAGACACATTCTAGGCTTCTTTTTGAGGTATCAATAGTCTCCAGTCACTTAAATGATATGCTGGCAAGCCCACAGCAGGAAGACCCTCACAACATTTGCGCAGTAGACGTGTCTTACTCCACAATAGTTAACAGGTGTAAATCCATTCCCACAGTATAGAACACTCTGTCATTCTAAAAAACTACGCAAACATCAACGTTCTGTTTGAATGAATGAAATGTTGCGACCACCAGTGGTTGATCTGCATGGAATTGAAAATGGTGAATTTCCTACTGGGACAACAAGGAGGTCACACTAAGTATCCTTGTTTTTTATGCTACAGAGATAGTAGAGCTAACAACGAGAATTGGTTAAACAAATAATTACCTCAAAGAAATACAATGAAATCTGGAGAAAAAAATATCATAAACAGCCCCCTAGTTAATCGGATAAACATCACTTTACCACCATTACATACCTAACTTGGACTAATGAAGCTGTTTGCCAAAGCACATGATCGTTCCGGAGACTGTTTTGGCTACATACGCTCAACCTTTCCTGGTTTTAGCTATAAGGAAAAAGATGGGATATTTGGTGGGCCTGAAATCAAATCATTGTTTAAGGGCCACAACTTGTGATTGGAGTGACTATACCGTTGAGGCTCGAGCTGCCGCATGCGTTTGCTTTATTGTTGTTCATAATAAGAATGTTGACAATTATAGATGATGGAGGAACTTCTCAGCCTGCAAGAACTAGGAAGTAGGATGAGCGTTAAAGTATCTTCACCGAGAAACTTGACGACTTAGTGCGCAGCAGGGCGAGCGTTTCCATCAGGATATCAAAGTGATGGAAGAAGGTTACCAAGGTCAATGGAACTGCAACATGACGGCAGATTACTACTAGAGTTTAATGAGAGATGTCCCAAATGCAGTTCATAAGAGATCAGCGACAAGAAGAAAATGTATGATGTAATAAAGTGATTGCTCTTGTGCCGAGATACGATTTGGATTGTTGCAACACTGCTGATCGTTTTAGCGAGTGTTACCTTTCCTTGTACTTTCGCTTGCTTTTGGCTTAAATCTATAAATTCAGTTTTGTGTAAAAGAAAAAGAATTGTAAGTTAGCTTTCCAGTGAGGTCGGCTACTGTTTGGCGCCAGTGCAGATACTGACCAGTGTTTATAATGAAAATGGGACACAAAGGGTCGGCCAAAGAAAAACATGGATAAAACTTTAATCCACATCTTAGTTGTAAGCTAGACTTCGCAAATATTCAAGTGGTGCCAATGAGTCAAAATGTTTTGCGAAGTTTAGAATGTGTTCATCAGCCTTAATGTATTTAAGGAGTGTTTGGTTAGGAGCATTCCCAGCAATCAACTGCTCACAGTAAGCGTCACGCCCTTTCTGTATTTTCCTAATATCATCAGTGAACTACCAGGTAACTGGATGGTTACTTACCAATTCGGCATACACTTTTCTGTGTGCTGCCTCGGCACGATTATTGGATCAAACAATACAAGCGAACACCAGCTGTTGTTCGCTTGTATTGATTCCACATTCCTATTGGATAAACTGGTGGATGTCGTGCATCACCTCGTCTCTTTCGCCGCCCCACATAATTATCTTCAAAGCAGTTCAGCAACAGTTGAAGTTCATCTGGCGAGTCCTTTCACTTGATACTACATTCATGTAATCATCCATATGGGACTCAGGTACAAAAGGTAACGCTACTACCATTTATGCTTTTAAAGCAAATTCTGGACAATTATTGTATAGTTGCTTGAGGCCAAGATGATTCAAATGCTTAAATGTATATTATGGGCCAGGTGGAGGAAACAACCTTTCAACTCAACTCCCGGACAACATTCTTCCTTGGCAGAAAAGGCAGCATGTTTGTAGTCGCAGTAGATGTGGCTGTACATCTTGTAACAAATCAAGAATCATGCGGAACATTCGAATGTATGTTACTCGGCGTTTATTCGGTAATAGAGCATACAACACAGGGAAAACCCCTCCATGCCTTCTTGCCAAAATGGCATACACTTGATAAAACAACGAAGAAGACATCGTAAAAGTCCCGTCTGCGTACCACACTTCCGACTCGCATAAAAATACTAACCAGCTTTGCATCCCAAAAATTGACATTCTCTCGTCTTTTTTGTCCACTGTCACCAATTAAGAAGTTTTCACTTTGACCATTGATCGTCACATAGCATTTGTAGTCGTTCGCAGGGACGTTTTTACGCATAGGCCAATTAGGCCATGGCCTAGGGCCCCGCGCTTTTGAGGGCCCCACGCAACTCGCTCCTATGACGACTCATTACTGACTTAAAATTTTCGGAACTGCGCAGAGGCACAACTTCACAATTTACTTTGAAACGAGTGAAAATGCAAACGTCTAGACTCTTATCAGTACAATAACAACACGATAATATTGTTTGTTACGCAATATAAGAATGACAATACTGTTTTTCATCGGAGTTCTGCAGCTTAGGCGCCGAATTTGAAATTTATACGGCAGTGCGAAATCCATGACGTTGCAAAATATGAACGTCTAAATCTGTGGTTTTTAAGTCTTCTCTTCCATATTTAACCCGAAAAAGTTTCAATGAATTTCAGAATAATGCCTTAGTACTTGCTAACAAAGAACTGCTCAATCAAAACATGAAAAATTAGCGGGAGTGCACCGCACTCCCGTACTCGGGGCCTGTATTCTGCAGTCTGGCGGTCTTGCGTTGTGAGCTTTTTGTCAGTGGAAGATATAAAATCAAGTAAAAAGGTACTGTGTGAAAGGCTTGATACTGAGGAACATGGCTGGGCGCGAGAGAGATGGAGGCCGTCTGTATGAAAGTGGTTACAAGAAAAGAATGAGAAAGAAAGAACAGGAAATAAGAAATGCACTGAATTTGCAAAAAAAAACAATAAACTAAGTGAATTTTTTACTTGTGACAAGCTCGATTCTCCCTCCGCAGTAGAGAACAGTGCTTATCGGCAATGCTTGATGTGAGTCACGAGGAGAGATATCTGTTCCAGCAAGATGTTAATGCTAAGGAAAAATATGATGGAGAGCAGAAGACAGCAAATTTTAGTAGTGTGGAGCTTGTAGGTGGTAACGATTTTCCGTACGACGCTAATCTGGATGGAATGACGGTAGAGAACCATGAACCAAACTACTGTGCTGTTGGGAGCTGTCTTCATTTTCTGAGGATCCACCCGAGTGGGAAAACGTTAGTGCAGACTTACGCAGGTGTTTTGCAGAGAAGCGGCTTGAACAAGATTTAGACTCACTTAATCTTAGAACCTCGGCCAGGACCTACGATGATGGCAGGACAAGATACTTAAATAAACCTAATTTTTTAAACTCTTATCAATGGGGAACGAGTGAGGCGAAAGTGGCTTATATATTCTGAGTCGACCGGGTTAGTTTTTTGGTATGTTAGTAAGCTTTTTTCCTCCTGTCAAGTATCATTAACGATCGGACTCAACGACTGGAAAAATATCCAACGTCTGTCTGAGCACGAAGGCAGCACTTCGCACAAAGAATGCATCTCCGCTTTATGCGTTTTCGGTCGACAAACTGAGCGACTTGATAAAAGCTTGGCTGCCCAGATAGAAGATGAACAAGATTACTGGAGAAATGTGTTGCCCAGAGTTGTTTCAGTTGTAAAATTTTTAGCTTCACGGGGCTTGCCTTTCCGAGGACGAGATGAAAAAATTCGTTCTAACTATAATGGAAACTTTCTTGGAATAATTGAATTGCTGGCGCAGTATGACGCTTTTCTAGCAGATCATCTACACATGTTTGGCAACGCAGGAGGTGATACATCTTCTTATCTCTCCTCTGGAATTTTCAATGAATTTCTTCAGCTTATGGCTAGACATGTTTGGAGCACAATCGTTGCTGAAGTCTCATCAGCAAAGTACTACAGTATAATCGTGGATTCCACGCCAGACATTACCCATCTGGATCACCTAGTGTTTGTAGTGCGCTATGTCAACAAAACAAAAGTTCCTGTTGAACGGTTTCTGAAGTTCATTGTAATGGAGGAACATGACGCAGAACGTCTGACAAACAATGTCATCAACATCCTGAAAGACTTGAAAATTTCAATTCACAATCGTCGCGGCCAAAGTTACAACGCCAGCAACATGGCGGGAAAAAACTCAGGAGTTGAAGCCAGAATTAAAAATCTCAATCCACTTGCACACTTTGTTCCTTGTTCTGCTCATTCATTAAATCTCGTTGGTTCTTGCGCTGCGGAATGCTGCGTCAACGCCATTTCGTTTTTTCGGTTTGTGCAGAACCTCTATAACTTTTTTGCCGTCTCTACGCACTGGTGGAAGCTTCTCACGAACTCACTGGGTCAAGAAAGCGTTCTGCTCAAAACATTGTCGATTACGAGATGGTCACCGAGGTGGGAAGCTGTTCGCGCACTGAGAACCAGCTATCGTTAAATAAATTCTACACTGAAAAACATTTCGAACGATAACAATGGGACGGGCCAGACTTGTTTTGAAGCTTCGTCTTTAGCCACACAGATGACGAAGTTTGAGGTTGCAGTACTGTGCATTTTGTGGGACAGAGTTTTGTGGCAGTTCAACGTTGCTAACTTGCTAGTAAGACATTACAATAGGAAAGCTGTGATATCTTAACGGTCGTAAGATTGTATTATGGTTTGGAGAATTTTGTGAAGTCGCTGAGAGATGACTATGATTCATGTGAGGAAAAGGCTAAAATGCTCACTGACAATCACATGTATAAAGGCAGACGCGGACCAACGCGGAAGCGGTTTTTGCAGGAAGGTATTGAAAATGAGGATAATCGACATCTCACTGCTCGTGACAAGTTTCGAGTTGATACCTTTGCAGTTATTTCAGATTCACCGAGTGTTGAACTTGAACGCAGAAAGGAAGCCTATGCAGGGTTTCATGAAAGGTTTCAAGTTTTTTTCCAGTTGCGTTGGTTCTCCTCTGAAAAGATTCGTCACCTTGCTGCGAATCTTCAAAAGGCCTACTCTTCGGATTCGGAAGAAGATTTCCCTGATGAAATGGTTCGTTTCTCTGGTTACCAGAACCAAACGGATGAAAACGTTTCCACGCCAGTAAAGCTTTTGCGGGATATCCGAGAGTCAGATATCGTTGACGCGTACTCCAACGTTGAAATAGCGCTGAGGTTATATCTTACTCTTCCAGTCGCGAACACTGAAGGGGAACGTTAATTTTCTGTACTTAAGCGAATAAAAAGCAGGATGCGTTCTAACATTACGCAAGAGAAACTAAATGACACTTCTATTCTGACTATAGAATCTGATGTTACGGCCGTCTTAAATTTCGAAAAACTTATTGATAGCTTCGCTTGCCTGAAGGCACGAAAAAAACTTTGTGACAGACTGAGTTGTTGGATGTGAGTTGTTGGATGTCGGTGACAAACGTATGGCATCAGTTGACGCAAATAATTATATATTTGCCCTCTTCTTCATGGATACAATTGCCTGTGCTATTGAGGACTACCTGTGTTAACGGTTTCAAATGTTCTTTATAGAAAGACTTAGAGCAGTGGTCTAGCCAGACATTTTAATTTGGGTGATCACAAACCGTGATACCTCGCTTTGCTTATGAATTTAAACAAATATTCACAAAGTGACGTCATTTTGCTACAATGGCCCACGTGTCCACCTTGGCTACGGCCCTGCCTTACAGTATATACCTTGTTGTTCTGCATGGGCGCAATTTGTTGTAAAATGTGGGGGGACAGCTTGTTTTGAAACCAATATATTACGAAAACTAATAAGAAAAATGTTGGGGGACATGGCATATTATATTATCACTGTGGGGAGGACGCGTCCCCCGCGTCCCCCACCTAATTGCGCCCACGTTGTTCTGTAGTGATTTATAGCAAAGGCAGAGTTTTGAAGATTTATAAAATTTCGCGATCTAATTTATCAGTGGTGGGTTTCCGTTCTCAAAGTTGTTGTAGTAGTAAATCATTTAGTCTTTTCTGAAATACTAGAGCCTTAGTCACTGCAGCACAGTGGTCTCTAGTGGTAAACGATTTGCCGATTACACTTTCTGCAATATTGAGCCTCAGGAGGCAAACTTATAGCGTCTTTGATGCGGATCCTACGTTTGATTTTTCAAACTAGATCGCCAGTTTACAGAGCTCGCTTGTTGGAGCTCTAGATGTTAGTCAAATCAACAAGAATAGTTTCTCGTGAGTTTTACTTGAAAAAGCGTGATTGCATTGGGCTTACCTCAGATATGGTTAGCTGAGGGTGTTGCGAAAATATTTGCAGTGCAAAACATGTCTTCATGCTGTTTACCAATCAGCCCATAGTGTAGAGGATTAAAACACTATATTTTGTATTGCGTGGAAAATGACAACTTAAAAACGGCATAAATAACCCTGTGTTCTATAAAATATGCGGTTACTATAACGAAGTAGTTCGTGTACAGCTAATCAGATCGACAACTAGACGATATGTTCGAGGGCAGCAACACGGTCCCACATGAAAATGTATATATCGGAAAAATAAGCTTACAAAAACGCTAGAAATTACGAAAATTTAACGAAGAGAATTTCTGAAATACATGAAAGAGCTATAAATTCCAAGAAAAATCGCATTGCCGTTCGGTCTTAAGAATGTAGGAAAGGCTTTAATTTCTGTTGAAGATCTAAGGCAATCGTAGAACCAAAGTCGCCACCACAAAAGATAGACTTTTGAAAGGGCACTACACATAATAGGGCACTCCATAAATCCGTCCCTGGTCGTTCGGATTCACCCATCCCCTTGACATACCCCGCACTCCATAAATCCGTCCCTGGTCGTTCGGATTCACCCATCCCCTTGAATTTACAGGGCTGGGAGGAGCACAATTAGATTGCGTTTTCTTCGTACGATTTTTTCAATCCTTGCGCAGCTTGAGAAGTATTTTCAGTACATCCGCTTGCAATTGTTGACAGCACTTCAAGAGTTTCTTGAGTTTTACGTTTCAAATATGTTTTGATATAAGCAACCTCAACATCTACTGCAAAAGCACCGTGAGTGTTCATTGACTTTTTTTAATACTTCGTTGTTTCCACTGTGAATCCGCCCGTCCTTTACAATCGTTTTTAGTTCGCATCTCCAAAACAGTAACAATGGGTCACTGTTACTGCGTTTATCAAAAACGTATAGATACCCATCGTGGGAAAACTTTGGCTTATGCCTGCTGCTAAGATTTTCAGCCATTTATTTTATCGGTTCTAAGGAAAGCACTTCGTTAAAGTCCTAAAACAGAGACATGCGCTCGATCTCAACTCAAGACAAATGCATACCGTTTGCTGCTTTCTTAAAAACAGTTCCTTTCTTGAAAAACAGCCGCGCAAGATTAAAAACATACCGTTCTAGAGGCAATCACGTGTGCGTACTAGTAATCATGCAGATAAGCATTAGCGCCAAACAGTTGTCGCCAAATAGTTCCAGCCCGTTTCAGTGGTGCCTTACCTACATGCTGCGCATGATGATCCAGAATTTTTTTGTTTGTTTTACTTGTTTGGTGCTTGTATTCAGCAGCCAGCAATGCTCAAACAAGGTACAAGCAAAAAAAATAACTTTGGAAATGCGTTGTTGAGGAAGCTGCCGCCCATTGCTTAAATTATTCCACAAATGTGTGCTTAAACGCAGCGTAAACTTCAACCTTCGGCAGGAAAACATCATTTTTTTAATTTGTTTTTTATATCTCAAAAACGTGATGTGATTATTAAAAAAACACCAGATTCGGATTTTGCACCCTCAGTTCACACAATATCCATCGAAAAACTCCATGCAGGAAAAGTTTTATCAGCGATGAATGACGATGTCTGCTGAAGACAGAGATTATATTAGCCGTGGTGGGTCTAGCCTCGTATAGACGGCGTTTTACCATCTCACCGAATCACATTCTCGGTGACCAAAAAATAAACGCATTGTTGACGTTGTTTATCGTGGTATTTACTTTTTACCATGCTTATTTCGGAAGGACACCATTCTAGTTCGTATTTGACAAGCTTCTATTTCTCACAAAATTTACCCAAACAGATTTCTTCAACGCATGCTAAAACGCGAAAATTTTTGGACGAATGATGTATTTTAATAAACAGCAAAATAAAAGTTTTTAAAGGAGAATAACTTTCTCCTTTGACGTTAAAGTTTAAACTTTGTTTGATGCACCGATATGTTTGCCTGTATAGCAGCAATGCCGTCGACAGTTGACACCATAACATTCGAGACAGATAATTAATTCAGACTTGAAGAACGTGACTTTATCAAAAAATCTGAGACGAAACCAGATTTATTTGTGCTTTCACAATATCTTCACTGGCGTGAAGCCTTCTTCTTTGCGCAACCAAGTCATTCGCCAGGTTATAGTCGTCTTAATTCGAACTTAACGCGTATGAATAAAAAGGTCATCTACACTACAGAACTCCAGATTGATGATATTTCACCCGATTTTGCTTTTTGCGCGAAGATCGACGGAACAGCGAGCAAGTTGAGCTCATTGAGTTTTACAGAAATGCATCGAAATGAGAGGTCCGCTAACTTTAGATACAATTTTAATCAAAGAAAGAATCACAAAAGAAAGCAACTCATCTAGCAAAAAAACTTGAAGAAACAACAAACTGTATTTAAGAAAACTCCACCTTTACAAAAGAACACGACAACGCGAACTCTCTTCTGTCTATTTTAAATGCTAACTATTTTACTTGATGTACCAATATGCGGCCCCTTTAAAACTGTGAATTTCTGAATGCAGCCCTTACTTTGAAAAGCCTGCCCACCCTTGTTTATAAGGACATACAGTAGAAGCCTGGCGACGGAAAGCCTGAGTCACATGACCTCAATTAACGGTTAGCGTCGGGATTCGGTTTACGTGTGGCCGTAGTCTCTCTTGATCAAGTCTCTGATAGGATCTACCCCTGGGTTAAACGCGTGCTGGTCACCACACATTTTCTATGGCACTCAACTTTTTTCTAAAAGCTTCTCGAAGTCACCTAAATATTAAGCAATGCAAAATTGCTATAGCAAGCAAACAATAAATAAAAGCACATGTAAAGAGAAATACGTCCGGAAACAAAATTAGGCTTACGTTTTGCAAGCTTTCAGGGCTGCTCTGAACTCACTTCCAGGAGCCATTTTTAATTGTTCAGTAATGTGAGAAGACATCTGAAGCATCATATATAAAACCAGGCCAGAGAGAAAGCCTTTCTAAAAAAAGAAATCTGTAACTGGAAAAAGATAATAGAACTCAAGCAATAACCTAGCTGTGCAAATTAAGAAAAACTACAAAAGATTTCGTTACGAATCACTTCATCTGGCGTTGCATACATCAGTACAACTGACAAAATGTACACAAAACAACACCTAAACAAGCACAATCGAGGCCACAAGAACTTCAATCAGTACAGCTGGCATGATTTAAACTGCTGCGTTGAACTGCATCTAATCAAAAAATTACCAATATCATTAATTCCACCGTCATGTAGTACCTGGTTAATGCACTTCTTCAACCTAACAATTTTGCTTTCGTTGGATACTTCATTTAAATACTCTTCATTCATACTGAGGACTTGAACACGAGATGCACACAGTTCCACCACAACAGCATCAGGCTGAACCACTGAAATAACCTGCAACAAAAGAATTCCTTACTCACAAAACTGCAGTTCTGCATGATTTTAGTGATCACGTCTATCACCATGTGATTGCAATGAAGGCCCATAATTAAATAAAGCTTAGAAAATTTACTCTTCTTTGACTACGATATATACATTTGTATATGTGCATTATATCAAGAGCGCCTCACAATAGACTGGTCAAGGAGGTCAAAATGCACACTTCAGGTTGCAATTAATTTTACTCAATTTTTTAATTAATTCATTCATAGATCAGCCATGACCTACACACATGACTGACAGCACACACTATGCCACAGAAACTGAGACACCAAACTTTTTCGTGAAAAATGCCGAACAACTCTGCAAAGTGACTGGATGGTAAGTGTAGAGTTTTGTAGGCTTTAGTTACCTCCATTTATTGTTCAGCTTCATTTCACTGGCTTGAAAGCACAAAATTATGCATGTTATATTACTTTCCTATGTATCCCTTAAAATCAGCAAATCTTTGGACAAATTAATGTCAACAATATTAGAGTTTGTACAGTAATTTGTTCAATGACATGACTGATACTCACCTGTGGTACAGAACAGTAATTATTGAGTCACAGTGTGACTTAATAAATGTTTTTAAGCAGATCTTTTTCATATTAAATGTGTGAAATGCACTGGTGCTGACTAGGACACAACATAAATTGTTTTATACTGTCTCGTTTCAGATGCAGTAGGTGTGCTGGTATGTGTACCATTTAGATAACAACTCAACTACAATTTCAACTTTTTTTTATCTAACAGTTGCATTTAAGCCAGTCTAAATGAAGTGTGCAACATGAACTAGGTAATGTAAATGAATTGCCAAAGTACATTTACATCAAATTGAGCAGTGGTTGGCAAAATGTGAGTTTCGGCCTAATTCTGGGCCTTTTAGCACTTTTACTGGGTTGAACAACATTTTCTGTTGTGGACCGTGTGGTATGTAAAAGCTACAGCCTACAGTCCTGTACTGGTTGCAGTGCCGTAGCAGCCCAACTCTGGACCCCAAATGCTTACGGGGGACCCCCTAATGGTGATTTATAAAAAAGTTTGACGTTATGCTACATCTCGAGGCTGAGATGAATAGCCTTCAAAACAAAATATCCTAATTGCAGACACAATTTTGGCAGAACCAGGCCCGTAGCCAGGTTTTAAGGTTTGGGGTGGCAAAATACATTTTTAAGGGTGAAATATTTTTGTTTTTATCATATGTTTAAAACAAATTTTTCTTAGCATAACAAAATTTAGGAGGGCACAAAACATATTTGGGGGTAAATGCCCTCAATTGCCCCCCGTGTTTGCCAGCCTGTGCAGAACAGTCACCAGAAAGTCTTCCATTGGGGGCCTTCATGTTTGTGCAGGGGGCTAGACATCCTGAAAATTTATATTTAATTCACAACATGAACAGCATTTGCAATGTGCAAATTATATATATTTTCCCGCAATTACACATAATGGCTTTTAGTTTCCAACCAAAATTTTTTTTAACGAGCTTAACAAAAGAAATTGGGTCGTAAATCATTGCCATTTAATTGAGGGCAATTATTTTTAGAGATGTTGTAATGATATGCAAATTTAAAAAATTTTAAAGAAAAAACTATTACCAAAGGAACAAACAAGAGGCCAGCCAAAGCATGTGCGCCGCAATGAACACTTTTTTTCATTCGCCCAAATTGATACACTTTACTATGAGCTAAGTGAAATATGCTTACAAAGCATGCGCATTGGGCTTTTTACTGGCCGAAATATGCATGCATAAACCTTGCTAATGTCTGGACTTGTTAATCTCTTGGTGCATGGCACATGTTTAGATCATTAACATTTTGTATCTCAAATCGCCTATAAAGATAAAAAATGTAGACTAAGGCCTACATGGATGCAAAGGTCAACATCCATAATCCACTAACTGCACCACTCTGTTTTGAGACAACTTAGCAATGATTGCTAAAGAGACTCTTCTAACTACACAATTAACTCCATCTGGCTATGTGAACATCATGCTGCACAAATGTGTAACTTTGGTCGTAAGCACTAAACGTGTCTTGCTGCTGTGCAGTACAAAATAAGAGAAGACTACCTGGACTAGACATAGTACATTTTGTTACATCAATCAATGCACATAACATGTTGATCATGTGGAAGTCTGACTTCTGGACGAATACAACTAGGCATGCATGCAGGGCAGAATAAACTAACGCGAGGCCCATCAGGGCAAAGTCTTGACGGTGAGGCCCCCGAAACGCTTAGCGCAACTGCGCAGTTCACTCATGTTCAATCTTTGCCTGCAGAGACAGGTTGCAAAACTTGCTGGCGGATTGTTGTACTCTTGGTCTTTATTGCGTAACAATAACATGGCAATAAATCTTCATACGTTCACTTCATGTTACGGTAGTAGGCGTTTTGCCGCATGTGACCAGGGCTCCCACTGAGGGTTTTTCCACCCAGATGTGTTGTTTAGTCGACCTGGTTGTATAGGTTTTAATTATGAAAAATTACGTTAAATCTGTGTTTTTTGAAGTGATAAATTCATCAGCAACTTCAATGTGTTCAACAATATGAAGATAACCTTATATTAGTGTTTACATGCGCACATCAGGTGAGAAAGAACACATATCGGATAAAGCAGAACGTGTTCAATCGGTTTCATGTTCTCATATAAGATCATTGTCAGGGTTATATACAGTGATGTGTTAAGGGAAGGCAAGCGAGGCATTTGCCTCAGGCCCTCAAGGTATTTCGCGTGTAATTATTCCTCATTTTTGGTGAAAAAATTATTATCAGCTCATATAATATTTTCCTAACCACATCATAATTCAGTACTCTGTCCTCAAAGGGGCTCCCAAGAGTAACTGCAATGTATATGTGTAAGTAGGTTATTCTGCTTTCAAGGGGCCCCCACTAACAACTGTAATGTGCAGGTACTCTGCTTTCAAAGGGACCACAAAATAGCAACCGTAATGTGTAAGTCCTATCCTTTCAAAGAGGTCACAATAGCAAATTTAATGTGTAAGTAGGCTCACTATGCTTTCAAAGGGGCCCAAAATAACTGTAATGTATAAGCACTTTTCTTTCAAAGTGCCCCCAACTTCACTGATTTCTAGTGCTTCATATTTCAATTTGAGGGATTTAAAGTTTTCTTGGGGGGCTAAGTGGTGACAGGACTGAATGTTGGGCTCCTATGATAGCATGGGCCACCTAATTGGGGTGTATGGAGTGCGGTTGATACAGCTCTGACTGATTGCATGATCTAAAACACAGGCTACTGTAACAACTATGGAATAATGATTGTTTGATGTTAATACAGCATTATTTTTGTCATTATACAGTTTATTACATTAACATACCATTGTTGTGTAACATGCAACTGAATACAGCATAAGTTTGAAATTAGGCTTTCATAAATAAGCACGGGCTTTTAATTACAACTGAAAAGGTGGTTTGGGCCATCATAATGAAAGTTTGCCAATCACTAAAGTACAGCTTGTTAACAGAAAGATCACTAGTCATAACATTTGCCCATTATGATCTTTTTGATCAACATTCAATATAATCCCAATATCAAGAATTGCTGTTACTATACTTAATTGCTACAACACTTTTTGTAGAAAACATGAATGCCCTGACAAGAGCACAGAAACAGACAACGCACAAATTGAACATTTTAGTGGGTTTTCATTACACCAAAACCAGTTGATTCAGTATATATTTGCCATGGCAAGAGCGCACATACTGCTCTGCAGCTTTTCATCAACCCTCAAGAGCAGCTTCTTGTAGTAAAATTGAGGTTCACAAGCAAAACAATGTTGCAAATACAACACAATCAATGTACAAATTGGTTGATAAATTGTATTAACTGTGAATCTTGAGTGATGTGGATAAGCTTTAGCTTTTTAAAACTTGTCCACAACTACTAAATGTTCACTTGCTTCAACAAAATAAGTTCTTCAGGGATACTAAAAATACACAACAGGCAAAGACAAACCTTGTGAACATCTTCGCAACTTTCTTTACTGAAGTGAGCTGTCCCTACCACATATACCACTTCTTTACTGGCACCAGTAAGCATTGTCACAGTCTTAGGTAGGTCCAAGCCATCAGATTTTCGCAAAAAACTCCGCATCAACGCAGCTTGTTTGATATCATCTTGAAAAAATGTGACAACTACAACCACTGCAACACTACCACTAGCAATTATTGCATGCACAAGTACTACCATAATGTACATCCACCCTTTACCATCAGTTCACAGTCCAATATAGTAAGGCTTTATTGATACGCAAACATGTTCAAGTAAACTGCATTCAGCAAAACAAATACAACCAATTTGATAGGTAAACACAAGACATGGGTGTTCACTGTCGACCCAGACAGTTGTTGCAGGTGACTGAGGCATGAGGATTAGCATCTAGTGATTTTATGAAAAGATTGGCAATACCGATTGAAAATGTTTGAATTTCATGTTTGCAATTATAATTATAAACTTGCAGCATATCCTCAAGCACTCTAAAAATTTTACCCACTGTGCAAAATATCCCTAGCCATTTTATTCTAGTTATTCCTAAGGCTACAGCACTGATATGAAAGTGGCAAATTTCTAGTGGTTGAGAAAGCCTGAAAATAACTCATACACCTTCTAGTGTATAAAATATGGCAATAAAAAGGTCAAGAGAGTGTTCTCGCCATGACCAGCAGTTGAGTTGTTATAGCTTGGGTCAATGCAATTGTTAGATCTATTGTTTTCACAGTAAAATTCATTTCTGAGGTCAATGCCACAGCAAGTTCTTCAAAACATATTA
>Ga0210059_1000414_pt1 | contig 53205 bp, 47 predicted proteins | sample Ectturendosymbi2_FD_188042 | JGI IMG/M metagenome (GOLD analysis project Ga0210059, IMG submission 188042) | Ecteinascidia turbinata endosymbiont from Florida, USA - Sample 2 (SPAdes) (version 2) | ecosystem: Host-associated > Tunicates > Ascidians > Unclassified | place: Key West, Florida... | reverse complement strand
TGGCGAAAGACCGTGGCGGTCATCTGGTCAACCAACCCCGTTTATCACTTTTTGACAAGTGTTGAGAAACAACAGTTGGACATCAAATAAGCATAATGAAAAGAAAAGAGAAAACGAATGAACGCAGAACATGGTGAAGAAATCGTACGGGTGAAAGTGCATGCCTATGTACACAGATGAGTGGATCGAATTTAAGTGAAGGATTTTGGTGTGGTTAGAGCATTTTTAGCAATACAAAGAAATTAAAAAATAGTAATATAAAAAGTAAAAAAGTTACAAAAACTTATTAATGAGGTACAAAAGAAAACAAAGCAAAACAGAAAAAAACAAAAAGTGTACTTATATGCCAGAAAGCGTATAGAAGGTGCACACAGAAAATACAAAAAGCAAATACACAAAAAATAACACAGAGTTACAGAATACTAGAATTCACAGTAGTTTGTTGGACAAATGAAATGTTGCTAAAGTTCATAATTGGGAATTTTTTTCATGTAGGAGGTGTTTCTTAAGTTTTCATTTAAAGGTAAAGGTGGTTGAAAGTTTAATATCGTCTAGTATTGAAGACCATACTTTTGGACCAATGAATTTAAGAGAACATTTTCCTGAGGAAGAGTTAACTCTAGGTCAAAACAGGTTTTTAGAGGTTGCTAGTCTTGTGGAGTGATAAGGAATTGAGCTGAGTGGAACAAAATATTCATCAAAATGATTTGGAAGCAGTTTGTTACGATAACAGTGTATGAATTTGCCTACTGAAAAGCCATATAATTTGGGAAAGCATAAGATGTTTAAGTGCTGGAAATGGTCTTCTAGTGATCCCATGTTAGTTGGATTTATTATTTTTATAGCTTTATCTTGGAGCTTAATGAGAGACTGAATGGTTGCATTTGAAGCACGTCCCCAATTGAGGATTGAGTAATTAAGGTAGGGATGGATTAATGAGTTATAGACAACTTTCAATACAGGTATTGTTGTATAATGTTTAAGTTTGGATAGAATTCCACAAACTCTTGATAGTTGTGTTTTTACACTTTGTACATGAGGTTTCCAGCTTAACTTATTGTCAAGAGGGACACCTAGATATTTTAGGTTGTCTTCAGGGGAAATGGTGTGGTTATTTATGGTAACTTTAAATGAGGCAGGATTGTGTTTTTGAGAAGTTAATAGCATAAAATTAGTCTTATTGTAGTTAAGAGTTGTATTGTAGTTAAGAGAAATGCTACATTACACAGAAAAATACTTTGAAACAAAACAAAAACAAAACAAAAAAGAGTTTTTACGACGCAAAAAAAAGCTTTTAAACCCTGGCTAGTTTTCAAATGTTTAAGATTTATTGAATTTGATTTCAAAATTCCTCGACTCAACCACTGCGCAGCTGCATGATGGTCCATGTGTGTCACCCTAAAATTTTCTTCTTTCAGGCATTTTTTCAGCTGCTGTTTCCATTGTTATGTAACAACAATTTCTAATCATAAGGTTTCAGTCGCATTACTCCTCTGGAAACAGCTAGACGTATTAGTTGCACTTCACGACAAATACAGGAAATTTCAAAGAAATCATTAAATTTAATCCAATTTTTGTTTTCACTTTTACACAGTTTTATCTCCAATGGTGAATCCTGCAGTAATCTTCCTAGTTCTTGAGAATTGTTTTACCAAAGTGTATGTAGAGCAGAATGTTTTCAAAAACATTTGCGGTTCGTTTGAACTTTACGTAATTCAAAGTATATACGGGATGAAAAAGTCACTGCTTATCTTCTCCCACCTGGATGTTATTTATGAGTGTCTATAGATTGGAAAAGAAGTTGAAAAAAGGCACACTATCATTTGGAAATATTTATCAGCAAAAATTTCAGATCTCCACTACAATTGTTATTGCGTCCAACGTTTCTAATTTATCAAAATTTTATGAATAACGTTCATGTAATGAAAGTAGGACTTGGCAAAACTCGTGCTTCACCAACGAAAGTGGAAGGAAATTAATATTAAATATTTGATATTTTCATCGTTCAAACTAAATACATGGTGAGCGATAATTTCCTACCCATTAGTACGTTATTATTTATTTTTTTGGTCTTTATTGAAAATACGTAACGCATATAACGTAAAAATACATAAACAACATGGCATGTGAAAGTCCAGTTACACTCTCATTGAAGGTACATAAAGCATATTATGTTTAAACAATATTTGCATTATAGTTACACTAGGGTTACCATATCTGGTGAGGCGCAATTCCTGACAGATTTATGTTAGTCACTGTAATCAATTTGTGCGACGAAAACACTTTTATTGTGATATAAATTCTGGATGCATCCAAAGCACACTGCCACCGTCGCTTTCCCGTGAGAATAGGATAAATACAGTACAAAGCAAAAACAGCAAAAATTAACTTCATCTTCTATTTTACATCCCGTTGTGACAAAATAGTTTGTCACTTCACTTGATCAGGAAGCTCCACTTACTGCTTTGCAATGTTTATCAGAACTAGGGTTTTTAATTTCCCGGTTTTTACGACGAAGGGAAACCAGGAAAAATCTTAACTCAATCCCGGGAAAAAAAACGGGAAAAATAACATAATGTGCAAGTGACAATACAAGCAAAATCAAACAGGCAATAATGCATGCAAACTTTTTATTCATTTTTTTTGTAATAGCTTCGCAGAAAACTGAGGCCATTGACTGATTGGTCACTCAGCCGCGGACGAATTTCGGTGGCAAACAAGCCTGCAGCGGAGAAAGCACGTTCCGCCTCAACTGAGGTTGGCGGAATGCTCAGTTATGATTTTCTTGTTCAGTTATGCTTGTTATAATTACAACACACATGCAGTCGGCTCGACATCTAAGATCTGACTACTAAACCGGTTTAAATCAGTTGTTCCCCACTAAGTATATGGATGGACAAGTTTGAGAGAAATATGATCATGCCATCACAGCAGGGTCCACCACAACAGTCTGGGCTGTCTCTACCATTGCAGCACTCGATTCACTGCATTCGCTGTGGAACCACTACGAATTTCAACGTTAAATGTTTGGTCTACAACTGTAAGCAGCCTACACGAATTTTTGTTTGCGAAGTACAAAATGAAATATTTTGTTTTTCAAATTGGTGACATATTGATACCATCCGGGTATTCCCTTGAATTTTGTTCGGAAAACCGAGAACCGGGAAATGAAAAAAGTCACATTCCACAAGACTAGCAACCTCTAAAAACCTGTTTTGACCTAGAGTTAACTCTTCCTCAGGAAAATGTTCTCTTAAATTCATTGACCCAAAAGTATGGTCTTCAATACCAGACGATATTAAATTTTCAACCACTTTTACCTTCAAATTGAAACTTAAGAAACACCTCCTACATGAAAAAAATTCCCAATTATGAACTTTAGCAACATTTCCTTTGTCTAGAACCAAATACTGTGTATTCTGTAACTCTGCTCATTTTCTGTGTATATTTACTTTTTCGTATTTTCTGTGTGCACATTCTATGCTTTTTGGCATATCTACACCTTTTGTTTTTTTCTGTTTTGCTTGTTTTCTTTTGTACCTCATTAATTAGTTTTTGTAACTTTTCTACTTTTTATTACTAGTTTTTAATTTTTTTTTATTGTTAAAAATATTCTAACCACACCAGAATCCTTCACTTAAATTCGATCCACTCATCTGTGTACATAGGCATGCGCTTTCACCTGTACATTTTCTTCAGCATGTTCTACGTTCATTCGTTTTTTGTTTTTGTTTTTCTTTTCATTGTGCTTATTTGATGTCCAACTGTTGTTTCTCAACACTTGTCAAAAAATGATAAACGGGGTTGGTTGACCAGATGACCGCCACGGTTTTTCGCCAATCCTACATGACACAGCGCCCCTCTTTGTTTACACTGATCAGCTATTGTGCCATTGTGTTTTCATTTGCTCTAATGTTCGCTAATGGTTGGTTTACTGCATGCGATGGCTTTTATGGTGCTTCTGCTTTTTGGTTGAGTCATATGAAACAATAAACCATTACGGGAATTCTCGAAACCAGGATCCCGGTTTCCAATCCCTGATCAGAACTGAGATGTGATTTTAAATCTGCCATACCTTGCATATCTGCCATACCTTACCTGGTTTACAAAGCTTCCCATTCATTTTTACCTTTCCGGAAACATGGATGTATTGCCGTCATCTCGTCAGTAACTTTACATTTTCGCTTAGCCATTTTTAACAGTAAAAAATTACAAAGTTTAATCTTTAGCGCTAAATAATTCTTACTGTGAAAACATTGCGGCTAGATTTCATAAAATGCATTATTCCGAAATCCCGGACAATGAAGCACTGTTTAACATTTCTCCCTGACGCATATTTGACCACCAAAATCCCGGACATGTCAGGGAAAAACCTGACGTATGGCAACCCTAAGTTACACCCAAATACTTCAGGGTAACGTTGGACAGGTCTCTCACGGATCGTCGACACCTCGAGTCACTTTGCAAAAAGTTGGCATCACACGTCGCACTCTTGAGGCGGCTTGCTGCCACCGGCTGCCGGGGTGCCGGGGCAACAACGTTGCGAACAGCCACCTTAGCCTTGGCCCATTCCATAACAGAGTACTGCGTTGCCTTCTGGTGCCGCAGTGCTCATATCCGTCTGATTAATCCTTAATCCTACGAACCAACGACACCTGGCGAACTGTGTCTGGATGTCTACGTCCCACAACAACGGACAACCTTCCAATCCTCGCAGGCATCCAACCTGTTGAGCTTCGTCGCAAAAGAGTCGCACTGCCTCTAGCACGCCGTGCCATGGATCCTGGGCATCTGCTCCACTCAGCACCCATCTGCCCACCGAGTGCAGATGCATGGCGCCTCACATCGAGACACCGATTTGTACCTGCCGCACAACAACTCATCAGTTTATCTGACAACAACAACAACATACATGCTGCGCTCTGGGTGGATCATCGGTGGAATGCGGAGTAGTTGGAAAACTTTACGAGACTCCGTACGTTCATCCTCGACACCGGCACCCATCTTCCTGGAATGGTCGTTCTATGAACAGGGGTTGTCCAGCTTAACCATCTCCGCACCGGTGTCGGACGTTTCCGTCCCTGCTTGTACAAATGGGGTATGTCCTCCTCTGCGACCTGCGAGTGTGGCGCAGATAAACAAACCGTCGACCATGTTGTCCTCCAATGTCCAATCCATCGACCTCCTCATGGACTGCACGGCCTGACGTTTCTGGACGATGAGACAACTGAATGGCTTCTCAACACCTGGTCCGAGATCTAGTGCGGCCTAGCAGTGAATTGTAACAACTGGCTCAAACGACGAAGACAAAGTTTGCATTATAGTGATGAACTGAAGACAACTGTTACCACAGCATTTGGGAAAATAACCCTTGCTGTGTTGAGAAAAAGATCTCACTGAACATGGCGTAGCATAATATCCTGCCGCGAGATTGGGGGACCGATTACAGGTACACCGGATATATGCAAAATATGGGCTGGTAGGGACTTACGACCCACACTGTGCTAGAAGTGTGTAGTTGTTGCTTTTTCCAGAATGTTTTGATTTTATTTGCACGCAAATAATTTTCTTTGGCCAGAAACAGGAAAACATCAAAGAAAGTGGATGCTGTTTGTTCTAAGGTTGAAGAATCTGAGATTCTGTAATTCTAAATCCACGGCATCAGGGATTTTTGCGGAAAAAAAACTTGTTTGCTTGGAAACCGTATCTCGTAAGGAATTTTGGTTGAAAAAGTTTGAAGAATTTCTTTGACGATGTTTAGAAAATTGGGTTATGGCAGTTTTATCCAAAATCGCTTTTTGCACAGTCCTTACGTAACAGTGTTTGCGTTTGACAACGTTGGGGCTGGTTTGACAACAACTCTTTATACCATTCACTCACGTTTTTGTTCTCAGAGACTTTCATTGGCGCTGGCAAGAGATTTAAAGTTTCATGGATTTGTTGTTAGTTGATTGTTTCTCTTTCTTGATTATATTCTATTTGACCAAAACGTCGATAATAATTATCATTGCTTTGCAAATTGTACCCCGCTGTAAAATTCCTGTAAGCATGGGTTTCGGAAGGACTTTTTCCAGGTGGTCCAACAATGGCGAAATTTCATTTTACCCATTCATTCGAAACTAAAAGAAAAACATTTTTCTGCAAGAATTAACCGGAAGATATCAAATTTCACAATCCAGGGGTGTCTTTCCCCCTTGCACCCTGTTCCGGCGCCCGTGCCTGGAAGTGTAAACTTTTATGTTATTAACTGCTGTGGTTGACTGTTTTTACCAATAACTGCTGTGCCCGCAAGGATTTAATTTACCCTTTGGAAAATCCTAGCGGGATTTATCCCACCAGGATATTTGTAGAAAGTTTCTTTTGGCAATGCTCAACTCTGCAATCGGATTATATGCACATTTGTAAATATCTCGTTATTCTTGTTATTTTATTCTCCGTTCCACTGTTTTGCAGGCAGACTACAAAAGAAGATGTTGCTCACTTACCCAGAATAATTAGTAAGTGCACTGGTTAATCGAATAATTTTTGTTTCAGGAGAGAACAGCCCATCCTCCATTCTTGATCAACAACAAATCTAAGATTTCATGAATTTGACAGAAAAGCAGTTGATCTTCGGGTCATTGACTGCATTGTCTAGGTTTGGATCAGATGTGTCTTTCAAGCCGGTTGATTTGGTTTCAAAAGATTGTAATAGTTATTGGTTCGGTCACAATGAGAAGGCTTTTAAATGAGGTCATGGCAGCAGGCAACGCTGTCCATCCCATTAGCGCTAATCACGGACAACGCTCATCGATGTCTGTGGACGTACTTAGATTGACATACGGCTCTAATGTCAGTGACGTTGTGTTCTCGCTGATCATGGAAACAAAAGCAAGCGCTTCTGCTGCACATGTTTCAAACCTGATGGAAAGCAAGGTGCACACCTGCAACAACAACTGTACGAATATTTCAACGGACTGGCAACTGTTCTGCGTGACTTCTCTTGAAATGAATACAAGGTGGGTAAACAACTTTTTCTGGAAGTGTTTTTCTAAATTTTTTTTATGTGTACTATCTTCACTATGTTTTGGATGTTTTACATGAAATTAAACAAAGAAGTGATTATGAATTATTATTATATACGAACCTAAAGAAAGTGAGACCCAATAGTTCACCATGACCTTTCATAAATGTAAAAATTCAAGAATAACTTAGAAACGTGAAAAGGTGTTGAAATATTGCGGGACATGTCAGTTGCAGAAGGTCTTCGCAAAACGTTTTGTTTTGATATGTTGTGAAGCTCATTTAGAATCTACCTTGGAAAACACTCTATGTTAAGATTTAGAGTCTCAATCAAGCCGTTTTGAAGCTAATCCCATTCCATGTAGCAGTGCGTAAGAAGTAGGGCCGTGCAGTGAGTTTATATTGGATACTGTTTCAAGATGATTTGTTGCACCTTACTTTTGAAAACGTTTCCTGAAAACAGTCAATGTTTTTGCGTGAATGTTGCAGTTCTGCACATTCAGGTTGAGCTTCCTGGTTTATGTGAAAAACCCTGAGATCCTGATGCAGACGCATGTTGTTGGATGCTTTTCTGAGACTGCGACTCATTCAACACTTGAACTCGCAACTAACTCTATTCTTGTAACGAGCAACATTGAACAAAGGAAGACCCAGCATCTGCTGGGCAGGCAAGAAAATGACGTCTTTGAACCTCACTGTAGCTTTTTCCCAGTAACGTATCTCTTGCAAAACGATAGGAAGGCGCAGACGAAAAGGCTTCTACCATTGTGGTTTCATGAGAACTGTGTAAAACGATAAGTGCCTGGTCAAAGGTCATGCGGAGGTCAGGCACAGGTCATGGACCACCGAAAATCCGTAAATTCCTTGCTGCAGTTTTGTTTGGTGAAGTTTCTTGACAGACAGAAACGGGAAAGTTGGAAAAGCACAGGATGTTTGCTAAGACTGTATATTTTGTGATGCGTTTCGAAACTTCCACCACCATCGTGATATTGTTGTCATATGACTTGATCAGCGCTTTCTGTGAAAGATTGCAAATAGATATACTGCAAATAATAATTCTAACTTACCCAGGAAACACAAAATTGAAGCAAGCTTGTTGGGAAAAACCCGAGCCCATCAATCGATAATATTGTGTTTATAAAACTGTCAGAGAGGAATTTGTTGATGAACTGCTTTCCATTCAATTTCTTGTTCCGCAACTATATTTTAGCGAAAGATCTACTCTGAAGGGTTCGCCATTGCAGTACGAAAATGTATTTGGAGGTATAGCGAGTTTATTTAATATGCAGTACTCAGAATTTCAAGACGATTGATTTTCTAAGACAATGAAATCCACTGCATTCAGTCAGTTTGACAAAATTTGTGAAAAAGTCCAGCAACTGTTGCCGAATTGTCAGCAAATTTGTTCTTAAACTTGTCTTTATCAATGCATATGCTTATAAAAGAATGGAAAGTTCTAGGTTTCCTGCAAGCTTTCGAGGAATCATCCGACTGGGGTCTACTTTCATGACTTTGTGATGATTCCGACTTGCACGCATCTTCAGGTAATCAACCTCCACAAAGCCGACGAAGTTGAATCAGTCAACAAAGTTTTTAAAGTTAGAAATCAATTTCCCGAAACTCTCCGCATCGTCAGTTCTTGAATCTTATTCAAATAGACTGAGGACATGTATAGTAATGTGAAACGGACTTAAATATTAAACAAATTTGCTGATCGATTTGACTGAGACATCTAAGCTGAAAGTAATTACTTAGAAGTCATTTATATTCTTCTTGTGCAGTAGTTGGGAGTTTTCACAAGTTTTTCTTGAAAGATAGACTGGTGCCTGATGCAACAAAACGATTTCAGTAACGAGATAGTATTACTATAATCAATTTGGTGGAATGCTAAACTAATTATATTTTCATGTACAATTTGCTTATAGGTCTGCTTTTCAACTCCTCTTTTCACTATGATTTGTTTGCTGTTCTTAGCTTTCTTTGCGTTGCTGTAAAGTTCCAACCAATGTACCTTGTAAATTTTCCCTGTATTTTCGCGACTGAAGATCGCTTCAATGGAAAATTTTTTCTTTGATAAAATTATCTGGTGTTATAAGTGCAACAAGAGAATGACCGACTTTACTTTATGCACTGACAAAAGCTCGGGTAGGCTGTCAACAAAGTTTCATAAACTCCACTTGAAGTAATTTAAACAAAATGGATAATAAAGAAATTGAGCGCTGCAAAGCGAAAACATCAGAGAAAACCAGGTGAAAATTTACTTTTATTCTCATTCTTAGTACTGCTCTAACAGAAGGTTCACGTGGAGTGTCTTCATAAGTTCAAAACAACTTCATGTGCACTTCATGAGCTTGAGCTACTGCCAACTTTTTATTGATGATACGAAATCATGACCTAGATATCTGTTAAGAGCCAGTCAAAGGTAAAGGCTAAATTGCACATTATCCGTGGGAGCGTGCCTTGTCTGCACTGCACTGCACTGTTGTAAAATTGACTCTCACGGGAAAAAATTTTGACTCAAACAAAGATTAAACCGGAAGACTGACTGAAGTTGATTGAAGCTGTTTATAATGTTTGAACTGGTAGTCATATTCCGAAAAAAGTGAAATTAAAGTGAAATATGGAGAAGAACTATGAGGTGCCCGTACGTGGAAAGTTTCCTCAATTAATAATTACAAAGTTTTGAATAAAAGTTTAAGACGTTTGAAGAAGGTCATTAATTTCGATGACATTTCTGCATAAAGTAATTTTTTACTTTTAGTGTTCTTTCCTCATAGGGTCACAGGAAGGCAAATTTGTTTTCTTTAAATGTTTGTTCTGAAGACCCCAGTTCCTTGTTTTTGTTTTCGAAACAAAATATAAATTTTGGGAATAGGTAGAAGTTCTGCATGAGCAGTTCTTGTGACTGCCATGGATAACATGACACGCAGAAAGGCCGCTCTCTCTCTCAGAAGTTAATTGTTTGCGCAACGGATGGTGCGGAAGCAGCTGTGTTTTGATCCGATACGGTGTAAGGATTGCACGTCATTGGTTCGGGGTGGAGTGAGGATGCTTGAGCGTTGCCTGATCTTGAAGGGTTGTGCGATCAGCGGCATGCCCGTTGAATAATCAGTGAAGCATGTCGATGACAGCGGCTTGATTTAATTTCATTCAACAACCGTGCATTTATTTCTCTCCCTGTCCAGCCTCATGGTTCGCAAAAGCGCCAAGCTGCACAACATCTTTGTTCAATTGCAAATGTAGGCGGCGCGTGAAATCTCATTAAACCCCATAAATAATTAACGATTTTTATCTGTATTACGTTCAGTTATTATATCTGCAATTAATCAGATAATTTCTAAATGATTGAAGCAACTAACAAGAAGAAACAAACAATTTTTTGTGAAGCAAACAATGATCTCAAACAAACATTCACCCAACAGCTTCCATGACAAAGCAAATCTTGCAATGTAGTATGCTTATTGGAATTTTTGTTCTTTTGAACCAGGTGTTGATTCGGATCAAATTTACATCGCTTCTTTTGTTTCCTCTGTCACTGTCTAATGTGATTGTGTCCAGGGCAGGTGTGTGCGAGCGATATAAGGTTTCAATAACAGTTACCAAATACTATAGAAAGGAATTCGTCGAGTATCCTGGGCAGATGGCAGAAGACTGATGTACAAAGATTAAGCCTCAAGGTTGCAACAATTAAAACGAGCTACAGAACAGCAAGTCGCCGGTATGTGCGTTAATGAGTCGGTTGTTTCATAAAAACACATGGTAGTGCTGTGAAAATTTTGAAATGCTTTCAAGATCACTGACCAAAAAGGTAAATCTTAGTTGCGTGTCTGCTTTTGCAGGACCTTTTGTCTCGAGAATGCTGGAACCAAATTGACTGAATTTGTAGAAGTCGTAGAATCTGCAAGTGCTTGTCTCGACTCAACGTCCGAACCATGCAGCTTATGAATTTTTGTATTTTTAACAATCTGCAGAATATTTTAAGTTGTGAGACCAACATGCAGTGTCTTGCTGTTTTGGTGTCATCAGAATGGTTTTAAGTTCGTGGCAAAACGGTCGATAGCCCCAGGAAAACAGTGGCTGATGTTATGCTTTTTCCATCAGTATTAATTAAGACTATTTTAGTTACGACTATAACAATGTTCAGAGAACTGACACTAAATTTGCTTTAACTGATACTAACTCCTGCTTCTGTCCAAGTTTTGTATTGAAAAGCAGGTTTTATTAACGTTTCACGTTGGTGTCCGCTGAGACAGTTTAAGAGAAAGCAACTATTCTGCCTAAATACCGAGATGATCATAAGGTAGATTTTAGTGAATTCAGCAGGTTTCGATTTCAAAAGTCTCAACAACAATTTCACGGAAGTGGGGTTCTCATGCTGCAAATGAATGCCTGGAAATTTGTTGCCACTGTCGTGTGTGAAGCTGACGGTGGAGCTTAAGAAGTGAAACACTATTCACGCTTACAGTGGAATAATTTCATTTCTTGAAATTAACTCTGAAACTGCTGTAAAGCGTTCTCGTGATAAACGAATACTTTCTCAATTTAATCAGTTTCGGAACAACAGCATTTTAATTTGGACTTCAAATGTCTCGACCTTAAAATATTCGCCAGAATGAATTCTGTATATATGATCATAACGCCGATTTTAGTGGTTGTGGACGTCAAGTGCGTTTCTAATCTATTCTGAGAAACCGTTGATAAAATTTGAAAGACCAGTCGGTGTCTCGAAACACGTTGAAAACACTGCTGAAAAGTATTTTGTTGACAGTATGGTAAAAAAGGCAATGAATGCGAACAGGAATAAGTCATACTGGTTTGTAGCTCATCACAAATAGCTTAGTATGCGTGGAGACGAACTAGCAGTTTTTCAATGCTCTTGTTCTTTGCACAATGATTAACTTGAAGGTTTACGTTCAACAGATAGCAGAAATTGTGATTTCATAATGGCTTGTCAGTATGGCAAGTGCCTGCAATCTGCATTGCTTTGCACAGTTCGCTTTCACTCCATCAAACCAACCCACGTGCATCAAAGGAAGTGCTTTGGCGAGAGAGGCCAACTTTCAAAGCAACGCTCTCACTTACTGGCGATAACTCATCCAATTATCGCACGAGCAGCCACAGCCTCCTCCAACGCACTCGACAGAATGCATCCGAAATATTAGCCCACCCAAACAAGTGTTGTGCAGTGAAGCGTGCAAAACGCCGTTCAAGCTCATGCGTCGATGTTATAAAGATTAGACGCGGAATGAGACACTTGAAAGTGGCAACGTAATATATTTAAATGTTCTAAATTCAAACAAACCGTTGTAAAATGGTTACCGGTATTCTTCTTTGAAATTTTCATGATTCCTTCTAGTAATGGTTTATTGTCAATATTTTAGAAAATTTGTACAAACATTTGTGAAACTCTTTAAATTTTCCCGCAGAAATTTTTAAATTTTTTTTAAATTCTTTAAATTTTTCCCCACAATAGCTTTAGTTGCAGTTTAACGTCAAGAGTGAAAAGAATAAAGTGAATAGCATGCTTTTGTTGAAGAGTTTCCAGAAGCCTTTGATACCACACCCTGCAACAATATTTTTATATACATTACATTTTTAAACAGACTATTCTTTATTTTGCAACCTGCAAAATGTTATGTTAAAGCAGTGGTTTTCAACCTGTGGATCGCGACCCGTGGGGGTCGTTTTCCCTTTTCCAAGGGACGCGAGAGCTTCTGATAAAAACATTCATACTTCCTTCTATATTTTATCTTTCGTATATGGAACCATTCTTTATCGTAGCCAACATAATAGGATCACCTGGCAAAATTGATAGCCCACGTTTTCATTCAAAATTGTTTCATGTGTGATTATGACAATTACAAAGTTTTGAGTGTGATTGTGACCTTAACAGTTCTGTTGCGTTTGGCAACGCACGAATAACTTTGTGACGTAAGAATGTACTGTGTTGTAAATTAGAAATTTGAATGCGGTAATATTCAATGAGTTGTGCTGTGGAGTGATTTGCATACGTCTCTGGTCCCTCTCACTTATGCCGCCGTATGCATGAATTTAATAAATGTCTTTGTTCAACATAGTGATGTCGTATACGTTATTTTTTAGTCACTATGGTATTTTATTGTGCAAACACAACTGCATTTTCATATGCCTGAGTGGAAATTTTCTGAAGGGGGTCGTTAGGTTAAAGAGGGTTGCAAAATGGATCGCTGCATGAAAAACGTTGAAAACCACTGTGTTAAAGTAATTATCCCAAACTTTTCATCAGTTGTTCATCACAAAGTGACGTAGGGTCCTGTCTAATCGTGGCGTTCCGCGCCTCATAAACAGCTGAGGCGGGGGAGACGCACGCCTGCCTGCAGCTGTGCTGGCAATGTTCTTGTTTAAACAGTCTATTTGTTGAACGTGATTTTTCTGAACAAATGAAGCAGAATTCACAAAAGTTTGAGGTTGATATCAAATTCGTAGTGAAAGTAAATCAACAATATCTTCCTGTGGAAAATAAGACGGAGGAAATTTAACAGTTCCATCAAGATTGAAAATGCTACACCTGTGATTTTGTTCTCATCGTGCATTTTTTCTAATCCCAAATAGTTTCTGCAAACGATCGATCAAATGAAGAAAGTAACAGAATTTTGAAGCAGCAACAGTCGTTCTTTTAAAACGAGCGAGACGAAATCATCACTGTTGAAAAGTTAAATCATTGTCTTGAGAACCTTTTAAAAAGTTTTTTTTTTTCTGGAAACAAACAACGTTATAAAATCAGGTATTTATCTCCCTAAACCACTTCTCTGCTGAGCTGATTGTTGTCTTTTAACAAATTATCCGATTAATGGCCGCTCGGGAATTTGTTATTTTCACAAGAAATTCCATGACTTTTTTCAAGAACCTAATGATTTAAATGTTACATTTGAGTAAAGTATGAGGAAAGTTAAGGACACCGATTATATGCTTTTTAATTTTAGTTGATAAATGTCACGCACGAAGAATTGATATCTCAAAACTTGTTCATCCGCTGAGGAAGGTTTTGTTCAACAGAGCAAACAAACTTAAGTAAACGTTGGTCGCGCGTCAATAAAATGTTCTCAGATCTTTTAATTAGAAACGACACCTGAGTCTGAAAATTCCTTCCCGTGAGATTTGAAGTGATGATTCGAATAACTAGTTTGTGTGGCATTTACTCAGTGACAGGATCAGAGTTAGACTTACTTTAAATCAATTTCCTTCAAAGCTACAGCAGAAACTTTTACCAATAGGAAAGCCTGGAACGATCTTTGAAAATGTGTTTTAAAAGAATTGGAATTATTTTCTCATATAGCAATCAAATCTAAGTAGTTGGTGAGGTATAGCATATTATTTCTTGTCACAACGTTTTAATATCAGAAGTAGTTCAGATAAAAGACTTTCAGCATTCTGTTTTCCGTCAACAAATTCGTTGCCAGCATTTGTGCTGCTCGATTCGGTTCAGTAAGTTTTGCGTCTTTTGCAGAATATGGTCCCATCCCTTTTGTTGGTTGCAGCGATCTTGGAAAACTGGCAACCATTTGGATGACGTATCACAGTCGGGGGCGTAACGAGGTTAGGTGGCGCCCGGGATAAGAAGCAAGTTTGGCGCTCCCATGTTCGAACAAAAAGTCTTTCGGAAGCAAATGTGCTGCACTGTAGAAAGTACTTGCGACATTGTTGGGACTTTTCGACGCCCCCCGCAGTGATTCGGCGCCCGGGGAAATGTTACCCCCTTGTCGCCCCTCGCCCCTGATCACAGTGTTAAGAGGTGTGAGAGAGTTGTCCGCAGTAGCGAAGATAAAATCACATTTGCATCACTGATGCGTTCTCCAAGTTGTTGTTACATTCATACTTCACGACACTCTCAAGCTGCAAATACACTGCAATTTAAATCTACTGCAGCAACTGTTGGCTCAACTGATTTGTGAAAGATCAGCATATTTCTTATTCCGCTGCTTCCAAAAAGCTCAGCAGAAATTTGCAAAAATCTATCGGACCCAATGACAACGCACAAACATCAAGATAATTTTTCCAACAACATTTTTCACATGAAGTTAGTAAAAAGTTCAATAAGCAGAAAGACCAAATAAATTTTGTCTGGAAGGAAGATTAGATTAATTAAAACCGACCTAAGATCATTTGAAAATGAATTTTTTCTCTGAAAGAGAAAGAATCGGTGTTGAAACAGTTCAAAAATATAGAACAAACTTCTCTTGGATGTTTTGCATTTCCTACAGTTGAAGCAATTGCTATGTGATGCTATGTGTTTATTAAAAGCGAATGGTTCTTTGAATAGAGTTTGAAACTTTTCAAAATTGGAATAATTTGCCGCCCGAGCCCCACTCACCGCGCAGACGATGATGACTAATCGACCTCACGACGTATCAAGGTAAGTAAATATGACGCTTTGCTTTTCTTCCGTTATAATGCAGCGATACATAAATATTAGTTATATTATGCACTTTTCACAATTATGTTTCACACAGTCCAACTTGAATAAAATCAAAGTTACTTCCGGTGGATTTTGTGTTTTGTCTTTCATTTGAAGAAAACTTGAACTTAAAAGCAAAAGAAACGCAAAGTGATTCTATCTGAAGAAGGTTTCAGAACTGAAGATGCGTAGTTTTACGTGAAATCAATTTCCTTTTAAAAAATTCTGATTAATTCAACTTCGTCGTCTTTTGGTAGACTAGTTACCAATTACTTGAAATCAGCTTAACTTACGAACTGCATTTTCCAATATAGTTCATAAAAGTTCTGCCTTTTACTTTTATGGTCGAGGTCATTGTTTCGCGGATATCAATTTATATCAAAACATGTTTGCAAGTTATTTCAATTTCATCACTGATGGTTTATTAAAAAATAAAGAAAAACGAAGCAATTTGTAAGAAAAAGAAGCTCAATTTCTCAAAGTTTTGTTGTTAAGTCAAATCTTGTTTGCATTGGTTTGCACGAAATTGTTTGAAAAACATTAGTCAAACAAGCGATTGTTGCATTTCCACTTTTGCAAAAGTTAAACTTGTGTATTTTCAACACATTTGTGGATCTCTTTTAAGCTTTTACATTTTTTTAATAGTTAAATAAGCGACCCATCAAAATTCTCTAACAAGTAAAGTCAATTCATGTCCACCAGTAGGAGTGGGTCAAGGGCAAGCACTCATTCAGGAAAGTTTGTATTTGCCTGAAACCAATGCTTCTCAACATTTTTTGGCTCGTGGACAATCTTTTACAAAAAAATATCCGATGGGTTTTTGCTGTGCTAATGCCTGTTGAACTGCTTGTCTAATCTCGCATAATTTATTGTGCAGTAAAGATCACAATTTTCAGGAACGTTTTATCAAGGATTTATGGAACTCACTGTGGACCACCATCAATTCCAGGTGGACCATTGATGGCCCTTCTGGGCCAGGTTGAGAATCACTGCCTTAAAACAACGATTATCTGACCACATGGGTCTTATTTGCTCGTTACTTTTGGTGGTGAGAGAAACAAAAAGCAAAGTACCCCGTCACAGGTGTTAGAAAAGTTTTTAAAAACCTGCGGTTTTCTGTGTGCAGCGTCTCATGGATGATGGGGACGTGACGTAGAATTTAACTAAACGGGTAGAAATAGTGAACAATCTTCATTCATCTGAGGTTCAAGGCATTGATTTGTTTCAAAAAATACTTTTAGTAAATTTATTGTAAAGGAAAAGAATTATATTGTGTAAGTGCAAACTTTACTTTTATGCACAATGTCGAAACTTGGAAATCCTCAACCGCGGCTTTGTTTTGATCTCAAATCAGTGTTGAGAATTGTTTGTTTAAAAATGTTTTTAAGTTGTTATTTTTGACTCAAGTGAGGACATTTGGAACAGTTCATAAAATTATAAAATTGATTTTAAAATCGTTTTGCGTTTTTTGATGCAACTTCTGCTGTTTAAGCTGTGCTTTTTTCTATGTATTGAAGAGAAAAAATCGTTTTAAAAAATATAAACGTGTAAGGTCAATTTTTTTCTAAAGATGTCTGGTTTGAACCAAGTTTCCGCAATAAGAAACAGACTGAATGCAAAAATACACTCGTTATCTGTTCATTGTTTAATATTTTGTAATGTACAGAGCAAAACTATTGAGCATAGGATAATAAGGATCATAAATCATCAAACATATGATATTTAAGCTCTTTTTCGAATTCTTATGGTTGGGACCGTTTAAAGTCATAAAATTCATATTTTTTTCTGTGCTTCAGGAAGCTATGAAACGAAATTTTAAACAAAAAAACACCCCTACAAAGTCTATAACAAAAGTTATGAAGTCATAAAAAATCATATTTTCCATCTTAGGTCATAAAGTCATATTTTGTACATTTTTAACCGAATTCAATATGGAAACCATTAAAACAGTCTAAATATATTAAGTGAAACTATTATATCGCTAGATCTAAGCTGCATCCTAAAAATTGAGCCCATTTGGGCACCCTATGAATGTTGGCGAATACTTAGGTGAACCAAGTTATTTGGATGAAATTTAATGCACTGCCTAAAAATGCATCTTCTTGCTGCCCCAAGGAAATAAACCAATGTCCATGCATGTTTTCAATTTCCTTAAAACCAAATTATATATTTTGCTCATGTTTTGAGCTGTTTATTTTAGTGGGGCTTCCACAAACCATGGGGTTACCATCCCTTGTGCCTGTTTTGCTGGCAATGCTTCTTTGTACAGTTAGTTATACTCGTATGTTCTAGTTCAGTCACTTTTCTTTGGACCCATATATAATCATATTTTATTAAAAATAAGGTCAAATTATCAAGTTTTTAGGTCATAAAATGGCCCTTTTTATGGTGTATTTTGGACGTTTGAAACAGCACTAGTGGTGACGAATCTTATTCTTAACATGTGGAATGTTTGTTTAGTAGACATGTTTATCAAACATTGTTTTTTTCCTTGAAAACCATTATTTTTGATAACTTACGCTTATGTTCCGGAAGAGCATAAAACCAACACCAGCCACATAAGATCTGGAAAAATTTTATGAATTTCTTTTCAACTTCTTCTGCAACTCCGATTGTTGAACACAAAAGAGATCTGGCAACATTTTGAACGAAACAATCTTTGAATTTAAGTCTTGCTAATCATGCCAAAATATGCTTTGACATACAAAACTGGAAAAAATGGTTTTTGAGCACGTACCTCACATCTTGAAAGCTTCTATTATTCTAATAACAAAACGTTTCAATTTTTTTTGCTTTGAAAATAAAAAATGCTTTTATTTGAATTAGACTTAAACGTTTTTGCTGTTTACGTCTTTGATCAAAAAGGTGTTTATCTACGTTCCTTTCACTCCAAAAACTAGCCTTCATCCTCCTTTGAAAGGAAATATGATCTATATTTCGCAACTATTGTCTTCGAACACGTTGTGATCAACGTTGGTTTTCTGAACTCTATTATTTGAAGTCGTTCGTTAGTGGAAACAACATCAGTCTCAATAATAATTTAAAAATATAATCATTATAACACGGTAATTAATTATGGCTCAGGACAACCTTTACTGAACATTTCCAATGAATTACAGTACAATTTTTACAAAAGTTGTTGAATCTTTCCTGTTTGCGGATCAACAGTTTTCACATCGCTGCCAGCACTTAGTGGAGCACTTGTCTGGTTGATACAGCTTTTGTGCCACATTAATAGTTTGCTTTTAAACACGTTCTATTCGGTAGTTTGCGAAAGCATGTTTGGATTTTGTTGTGCAAATTTGCTTCATGTTGCAATTCGACAGCGATCAACCAATTAACATTTTGCATAAAAGCATCGCGAGGGCACAGCTTTGGTGCACATCCAGGTTTATGTATTATAATGGTAAGCACTGTATGTTTGGCTGATGTGTGCGATTTTATTCAGTTCAATAACCAACGACATCGCTTTTTGAGTCCACAGCAGGGTAAGCGTTTAGGAAAGTAACTTTGTGAAGCTTTTTCGAACAAGCGGAGACTATTTGCAAAGTTCCGGCGCCTGGACAGTTGACATTAAACTGATCTCGGAATTGATAAATAAAACGAACACTCAGAACTTGTATGAGGCTTATCTGCGTTTTGATATAAGTTCTTGTTTTTCTCTGTGCCGGAGTAAAACACTTGCAATCATCTCAGGCTAAATATTTACACAGCTGCTGCGACCCTGCGACGTAGAATCACTGATCCCATGTTACGATGGCCGACAAATTGTTACGTGCGCTGCTCGTGAACAAACCCAGCAGTTGGGTTCGTGTCGTAAATGATAAAATTTAGCAGTCACTATGAAACTTTCTCAATCGATCTTGTTTGCTGTTGTCGAAGCAATCACTGCATAAAAGCCAGGTTTGTGACGATGGGAAACTTTACTGTCCGCGAGTTAATAATGACAGTTGTAAAACTCTATTCGTGCAAGGAGTTGAATGGCTGCCTCATTTAAAAGCTCGGACGTAATGATGTTGGTTGGAATGCATTTATCTCATTCAAGCCACAAAACCAACCACACCTTGGTTAGGAATCAAGTGAAACAGCTGGTTTATAAAAAAAATTGGATCGGTCGAAAAGCAGGTTGAAAATCGCTTGTGTTGTTCGTTTCTTTAATGGTGTTTTGAAGTAAACACGTTTTAACTATGCTCCCATTCTATTCAACCTTGAACATTTTCTACAAATGATTTGCGCCATAATCGTTTGTTATAAAGTTCTCTGCAGCCTTTTCAGTTGAATGAGTTTCTAATTCTTTAGTTAAACCTGTGGTAAACAGAGCGGTATGTTGAACGTTGGGACTTCCTTCAACGCAAGAGATTTCGAGCTGTCCCAGGAACGTATAAAAACGTTAAACTTGATTCAAGGCTCCGAGCGACGTTTAAGTTATTTTCAAAGCAATCCCTTTGCCTCTCTAATGAGAAAAAGATAATTGGATAGAGAAAGGAATACAAAAGAGAAGACAATAGACTAAAATACAAAGACGCACATACACAACTATCAATATTCAAATTATTCTTATGCTTTTTAAGAATGATGTAAAAATTCTGCTGCATGTGATGCACTTTTAGGCATTGACAACCTAGTTTTTTTGTATTTTCAAAAAATCGAGAACAATTGGTTTGGTAAACAATCTACAGAAGATAATTATTCCATAACGATAAACGCGCAGCAGGGATGCAGATTGTACATCCATATTCAAACAGTTCTCTTGGAAGCAACAGATGAAAAATAAAAAATGTATTTATCTCCAATGGTTGATAATTCCATAAAAGCCATTGTTTTAGAATACACGAGCTATGTTGATGGCTATCAGAGAATGCGGGTGAATTAAAACAATAAGTTGAAATTGAGAGGTTTCTTAAACCTATCTCTGATCATCCTTTGCATTTATATGGGCGACAGCAATTGGCGGTTTACTTGAACATGCGCTTCTTTCCGGAACACTTTCTTTTCTCGTCCTTGCCCGTGGAACTCGTCCTTGCCCGTGGAACTCGTCCTTACCCGTGGAACTCGTCCTTGCCCGTGGAACTCATATACGAAGATCCAAGATTCACGTAACTTCATATGAAGCGTTGCTTGAGATATTTCTGGTATCTTTAAAGATTTTAAGCAAAATTACCCCACGTTTTGAAAGCAAAACTCGGTATATCGCGGGTAAACAAAATTTCGTGCATAACACATATGAATGCTGTGACAAGTCGTGTTTAGACAGGCGATGTTTGCCAGTGATTGAGTTGGCCTGGATGTTGGTATTTTACACAAGAGCAACCGCTAATCGGATAATCTTTTGCGTTTTGATGCTTCGCTGTCAAAACTCTCGCCCCCGAAACCACTTCATGCTTTCCTGAGTGAAGTACCTGTTGCTTTTATGCAAAGCTACCGGAGACTATAGAAAAAATTAGATATATTGTTTTGTGTTTTCAGGCCGTTTTAAATTATATTTGCAAAATACTGTACATTTCATTTTTGTTACTCTCCTGGCCCGCGTTAAATTTCCTGATTTATGTGAAACTCATATTTTGTCAACAAGCAAATCGTCAGTGTCTCTGGTGGAGCGTCGAGCCAAGCAGTGAGCAGCGAAAATTTGATGAAAAATCTCACTTTCAAGGTCATCAGCTGTTCCTGTCAGCCATGTGGACATAACGAAACTGCTGCTACCTGTCGTGGTAATCCTACTTACAGATGGCCAGTGATAAGAGTGCTGGAAAGCAAACACTCTCAGCGATGATCGTTCTTTGGTTATTCGGTCGCGACCGACCAACCGAGCGATCGGGACTCATTCAATGGAAGAAAAACAACTTGCTTGCTCTCCCCGCTTTAACGCTGTCTGGCAGGAAAAGAAAAAAGAACTTGAAAGGTTCAGAATTTGCCGCCCTTCAGTTTAGTTGCAGGTCCAGATGTCAGCAGATGGCAAGCTTCCCTTCGTGGTAATTGAAAAGTAGGTGAAGTTCAGTGATGCTTTAGCGGTGCAGGAGACTGTCAACCTGGTGGAGAAAAATGTAAACTTATGGTCGAATTTGTCAAATCTACAGTAAATCAGCTGAATATCGAGAAGATAGGTCCGGGCTGGTTGTCTTGCTGGCCGCGTGTAAGAAGGCATTTTACCGCAGACAAAACCTGATATCCCGATGTGTGTAACATAGCATGCACTTCGAAATGTAGAACAGCTGTACAGATTATACACAATGGCAATATCAACATTCGAGCGATGCATTCTCACATGTCCTGGACAGTTTGCAAGGCTTGGAATTGAAACTTAGTTCCATTCCAATTCTGTTGTCGGATCATCGCTGTGTTGCGCTCCAGCCAGTGATCAACAAATGAAATATAGCTTTGCCAACAAGCAGCTTAAATGTGAAGCAATCGGATTTTGTTTACTCCTTCAGGCATAACGAGCTGGGAATCGAGGAGTAACAACATATAAAGTTGCAAGAAGTCTTAGCGTAGATTGAGATGTGCTTCGACACCAGTAGGTCTCTGGGGTAAGTGGTACTCCAGCAGCGATGAACTTTGCAGCATAATCGAAAGGTTTCAGCTGATGAAGTGTTTGCAAAAAGAAGCGATGCCTTAAAACGTGATATGTAAACTTGTATGGTCAGTGCGATGATGAACAGCTCACTTGTAGTAAGCCAAGCACAGGGCACAACCAACATTCATAACGACAGGTGTGTTTCACGTTATAAGAACACGTTATCAGAAAATGCAGGCAACAAAAAGTAAAGCAAGATATTACATAAAACAGTAGTACATTAGAGGTTTGTGAATGCAATCATCAAACAGACATGAATGAAAACACACATCAACAAACACAGCACACAAAACAGAAATACAGAACAAAGCCGAAACAACCAAATCATGAAGGCAACATCATTAACATAACAAAGATGATGTTAAGTAAGTACATATTGCTGGTGTACTCATTATATGAACAAAACGATGATAAAATAACTTGCTTCTATAAAAGGTTATTAAAAACAGCTGCACAGAATCGAACAGGTGGTAATTGCTGCATGTGGTTTTGACACTTGTTTTGCTGGAATATCGAAGAACACTTCCCTTGTCCTACTTATCGTGTCTTTCGTGGCAGGCCACTTTTCAGTAACTTTCACAACCACTCTACCCTCAAAGGGTGTTTGCATCAATTTTGTTATTCCGTTTTGAACAAGCTTTTGTGAAGACACCTCGTTTTCCAAAAAGTGAACAACTCTTTAATCTGCGTAAAGCAATAAGTGAAGAAATGTCAAAGAATTGTTAGTTTGGATCTGAAAAGAGAAGTCAGCGGTGCCGTGTTGTGTTTTCCGTGTGATCGTAGTTACCACGTTACTTAAGAACAGAAATTGGAGTAACAGGATAAAGTTACCCAAGTAACTTTTCCACTTTGTTGGTCTTGTAAAGGAAATTTATGAGAAAAGGCAAGGTTGAGTGAATGACGCTTAACTGAGAGTGTTTTTGTGCTATTCCACCATTTCAGCAGCTCAGGCGTAAGTTTCAAGTTCAGCTGGGTATTGCTTCGTACCGTGCGTGCCACCTTCTGTCATGGATCATTTATGAGACACGATTGCTGGGGTGCTGTTTTGAAAACTGTCTGCTTAAAACCTGAAAACGACTGTGAGTTTTTCGATCTAGTTCAATGAACTGTCGTAACTCTTCAGTGTTACACAACAATAGCAACTCTTGGATTCGCCGAATCAAAATTTCTTACTAATGTTTCGTGCGTTTCAAAATGTCTGCGGTGAAATGAGAAAGGCAGGTGTAAAGTAAAGGAATTTCAAGCAGAGTTTGTCACCAGCATGTCGCCCCTTTCAACTGTTTTTGACAAAAGTGAAGACGGATTACCGGAAGCACGGCAAATTTCGTGACATTGTGCCGTTGCTTGATCGCGGTTCGGCTTTATACTTCTCACTTTAAAACTCTCTCTGACATCATAAAAATGATTCAATTGTTGCTTAACATTGCATAGAAGCAGAACACTGGATTTTAGAAAGCGACAAAATCAACGCAGTTTATGATGAAATGTCTCACGTTTGTCTTTCAAAGTTGTGCTGTCAAACGCAGCATGGAGATAAGTTCTTCAATATGCAGACGTATCTTTTTTTGAAAAACAAAATATGATTAGTTAATGAGATGGTATAGGGAACAAGAACAGTTTCAGTTCATATATATTGCCATGACATATCCCCACTATCACACAAGTATCATGGTCAGTGTTACTGTGTAAAAATGACAGATGAAGTTCATCCAAACAACACAGAAAAACAAAGCATCAGCTTGAAAGGGGAGCGAAACAATACTGCGCAGAGGGCTTGCTGCGCAGAGGGCTTGCTGCGCAGAGGGCTTACTGCGCAGAGGGCTTGCTGTGCAGAGGGCTTGCTGTGCAGAGGGCTTGCGGAAAGCATGAAAAAGCAGACGGAAGACAATAAAGCTTACAAAAAACGTAAACAGTCTTGTTTTGTAATTAACGCGAGTGCAGCTTAATGATTTGTACCAGATATAGTTCGTTGCGAAAAGGTGTGACGTTTCACAGGTCAAGTCAAGCGCGAAGTGTAGTTGCGCCCTTTTCACATTTACTGAGACTTTTATCTTAAAACCGAACACGTGAGACTGCGATGAGCGGAGTGCAAAGCAACGCTTTCGCACACGTGACTAGCCTGACGTAAGCCCAGGACTTGTCACAAGATCGAAGCTTCCATTAGCGATTGCTACAGAATAGTGATTGGTAGGAGGCGGGTGTTATGTTTCAGCCACTTTTTCAGCAGTAATTCAGTCATTGTTGATGCTTTAATTGAAACACCCCCCACAATGGGCGCCTGCTTCAAAAGTAGATTTATAAAAAGGAAGAAAACACGGGATGTTGAATCAGAAAGTTGTGTTTGCCGCAATAGTTGTTAGAATTCTACTTTAAAAGCGGATCATATTTGATCATTCAAACATAAACATGTTGCAACCCCGCGCATAACGTCCATAACTCTTTCACTGCAACTGCAGCCAGATGTGTTGCTGCTTCTTTCATGACTTTGAAATCGAGTTCCTTCTCGGCAGTTGATCTTAACTTATTTGAAGCCACCAGAGAAAGTAACATCAAATTCCAAACAGCTTATCAGTGACAAACACTAAGCATGCTGCAAGCTTTCGAGGAGCCAGTCGACTGTTATCTGCTTCCTTGTTTTTGCGAAAATTCAAACTTTCGCACATATGCGTTCAAGTAATTAGTCAAATTTATCAGCAAATGCTTTAATCTGTAGTGACTTTCAGGTTGCATTGCGCGCATGTTTTGTTGCACATTATGATTTGGGCAAAAAGGACTTCAACTGTAGCATCGCGAATGTTCGTTAAAGTTTCCGTCAAATTTATTTTTTGCCTCAGATGTTTTTCAACGACTTGAAAAACAGTCGCAGCTAACGTTTTAATTTCACGTTGCGCCGGTTTGTTCCGGCCGGGAAGAAAGGTTTGGGCTGGTGGAGAAGTCTGGCTCTCGCCGACATCGAATCATCGCAAATAGTTTCTGGCGTGCGCTCAATACAAATGGGAAGCGTGAAATTTGAGCAGAGAGATTGGTCGTAATTTTTCGCTGATAATTTCATAGTGTCTGCAGCCGAAATGCTCCCTGCTGCTGATTGAATAGAACCCCCAGCTGTGAACCTAACCAGCCGTGAACGACGTTCGGCGGCTTCGCTTTTGTTTCATTTAAGCCAAGACTCCACTTCGCGCTTCTGTGGTTGTCTTTATGATGTCACGTAGCGCTCGCGCCTTTGTACAAGGAGTGGAAATAAAGTCACTGCGAAAAGTCGAGGAGCAGCCACAGCTGCGGCGCAGGTGTTTGGAGACTGTTTACAGCTGACGGTGGTGGTTGTGAGGTGTGGAAATAGGATGCTTGAGGCGTTGACTCAGGCTGCGTCTGTGAGAGAAACCTGCGCGAAAGAATCCATCTGCTCATTTTCCACATCAATCCGATTTCTCGACACGTATATTAGTCATTATTATCATTTTCAGTTTATTTTAGTTCATTACTTGGCTACATTTTTTTATCATTTGAAGCGTGTTGATTTTCACGTAACTTAAGTCAAAATTCAAACTGAAGTTATATTTCAGAAATAAATACCTTGAAATGGTGGCAGATTGGAGCTGGGCGTGAAGGGCTGATTGGCACCTGTTGAGCGATTTTATACGAGAAACCTTGGTAGCAGCAGCAAATTCAAAACCTGCTTTTAATAAAATTATGTAATATTAGGAGACACATTTTTCATTTTTGTAATTAACATCAATAAAAGAATTTCTTTCATAGCTGTGCAAAGCTTCATTTCTTGCCTAAGTTAATACTTCGTTCTTTAAACCATATACTGAAAGACAATGGGAGGGGATTTGAACATCACTTGCACTCATGACGTATGATGCGTCTCGTGCGCTTTTTGTGACGTAGAGCAGGTGTCGTTGAATGGGCGTTGCTGAAAAGATAATCGCGGTTAATTTTGCAATTTTTTTGCTATCTTGCGGTTGCTCGCCTCGAACGGAGCGCGCAGTGCTCCATGGCCTTGAAACGGCCCGGGACCGTCGCAGATTAATATTAGTCTTGAGATCAAAGATCATTCGTCGTTGAGTGATAAGATCAAATTGTATCCCACCATTAATCATAGCGTTCATTGATGGCAAGCGAGGCAGACATCCGCAGCAGATGCCCAGTCATTGTCCTCGCACACCTGCGTTGACCCGATGCTCGGAGGAAATACATATATTTGTGTCTTGCCACCTGTAATTCAGAACTGGCTTCCCATTGCTTCACAGTCAAAGTACAGGGTGGGGCTTATCTCCTGATATTTCGCTGTAACTCAGGAGTGGATTCAACGTTGTTGGTCGTGAACATTTACAGCAACAACATGCTCGACGATGTTTCATGCTCGATGATGTTTCATGCTCGACAGAAAACTTATGGTATTCTGAACAAACTCCATCGGAACTGTGCGATTAAATTTTTACCTTAGGCAAAAATGGAGTGCAGCAGCAAAAGGCGATAAAGTCTGTTGAAGAGGCGCTCGCAACCTGTTGTTCTTGCACCATCTTCAGAAGCAAAGCCGTTATTGGCACCAGGGAAGATAGCGGCCGGTGGAGACAGATAAGCATCCGGTCACGCATCTTATAACCTAACTTTTAATCAAGCCAGCATTTCACGGGTTGTGGTCGTGCTGCGTAGACGCTAAGAACCTTAAGGGACGGAAGTCCCAGCTGTGTTCGCTGATGATAAGGTTCACGCTCCCATTGTCGCGTAGCTGGGCTGTTGACGAATGATTTAACGGTTAGCCAGGCATCAGCCCGCGCGATCTTTTTTATGAGGGAGGATGAGATGGTTGTGAAAGATCCCAGAAACAAGATGCAGATATTTCTTTTCGTTCTACGGTGTGGCCTCAGGCAACTTGCTGATTTGACGAACGAAACGCAACTTAACAAAGTGGCATTTAAAACTGGGAAAGCGAAGTGAAACTTGGAAGCAGCAAACACCAGCAATTTGAATGAAACCATGTCTGACTTGTAGAAAAATAGTAACAACAGCCGTTGCCAGAAAAATTCCGTGAAGGAAACACAAAAGACTTGGCCGACCGCCGTTGTAGTTTCTGATATGATTTTGTAAGATTTCTAAATTTCAACCTGTTGAAAAATGAATTCGCTGAAGGAAAGAAAAGATAATTTAGTGCATTCTCTCCTTGATTGAAAAACATTTGCAGTCAAGTCGACTCGGAGGAAATAAACGCGATTTGGTGCCAAACTTTGTTAGTTTTATACAACATTGTTTTTTGCAAAACCAGGCAAAAATGCAACGATTTGAGTTCCTGTTTCATGCACTGTTCTCACCAAAGCAGTGTTTTGCTATCAATCTGCTAATGTTGTCTTTGACGCGAGATCTGATTCGGAGAACTGATGGCGACCAGTCTTTAAATGCAAACCAAGCGCTATAACAGGTCTACTGCTCCGTGTCTGAGCAACGCATGACATTCGTCAGGTTGAGTTTGTTATTTTAAGTGATCGTTGCTCGACGAACATAGAAAGGCGGTGCCCGAACGCTGTGAAAATGAACAAAGTGACCTTCGGTAGCATGTCTGCTACCAACAGATCGCTAAAAGTATTTTGAGAAAACTTTAAGAGGCAGCTCATCATCCGGGGGTCGCGTCAAGTAGCAGGAGTTCGTAATAGAGTCGCTTCTAGCTTATTGTTGTGACGTGTGTTTTGCTGTTCTTTGTAATCTTCCTTTGCTCTTTGTTCCTTCATCACTGAGGCAATTACTTGCACAATAAAACGACAGCAAAAAAATTAAGTCTATTTGTACACATATTATTTCAATCATTGGTTGTTGAATCATTGTTTCTCATAATATTTTGCAAGAATTCGCAGTTACGTTATTGCGATTGTTGTGCGAAGCGAACTACTGAACAGTAAGCGTTGTGTGGCAGGGCGCGCTTTACTTGGGTGAAGGGAATTTCATTTCAACTTTTATCAGCAGAAACAACAGCAACCTCCCATCAGCCGTTTCGCAAATACAGCACCTGTCGTGACTGCATTTTTTGTGCTCATGACATTTAATTTGTTTTGCAGTTCTGGCAGAATACATTCAGCTGCAGCATTGTTACATCATAATATTCTATTGTGTCGTGGCAAAACATTGTCCGAACCTTCTAAATGGACGGGGATGGGGTCAAGTTGGTCGTTTTGTAGGCAGGGAGTCTTTTACCGGCGTCTCTGCAGCTTGGTTCTTTGTGTGATCTTCGCCGCAGCACTGTTACAACAAGGTGAGTGCACGCAGTGTTTCTCTGCAGGAAATGTGTTCGAAAATGGCGTTTATACGATGATTGAATGCTTAATGGTGTTTCGCCGTCGTTTCTGCCGGTTTTATTGATCGGTGAGTGACGTTTCACTTTTATGACATCCCGCTCAGTGTGGGTCGTGCTTCAGTGAACACAGCGTCGAAGCGTTTCACACAATTGCAAAATGACCAATTCCGCATTTCAAGGTGGCATTATCGTAGTCTAGTTTAAGTCAGATTGATAGAAGGTTTCTACACGGCTGGTTGAACAATGCGCATCTAGAATTTTGGCGGCTTTTCCGGTCCATTGCGCCCGCAATGGAACTTCTCTGTCGCGTTGATGAAGACCCTGCCGTCGTCCACAATGCCGCGGAAAACATGTCGTAGAGTGAACGGCCCTTTCCATGTCGTTTGAGTTAAATGTAAAAACAATTGCGTTGTGCAAATTTAAGGTAATGTCGCTACGAACGCTTTGATTAGAGTCGACTGTTGTTGCGTTTTATTATCACTTTAAAAATTATTTTTCTAACACTTTATACAACAGTGAAGTATTTTTGTAATACTCTGAAAAGAGTCGTGGTAGATGGTTAAGATGAAGCTTACAACCTTCAGCTACCGCGGCACTTTGTGGCGAAACAAGCTGCTGACTAAGCAAAGACGTCACTACAGCTATGGTCTGTACATGGGAAAATTTGTTTGCACGGCAATGTCACCCACGCGTCAAAACTTCTCCTATTCATCGACATCCACGTAAAAAGTTCCCAGAAAATTTCAAAAGTGTCAACTTCACTTTATTTTGTCGGCGTGGTTCAGACCCACTCAGCAAGGCAGCAATGGGTGTAAAAATTTTGCAACCTTTTGCTAAACACAATAATTTGAAAGAAACCTTGCACGAGGCTATTGTGTGATTGCGACATCAAAATATAAAATTCGTAATTTGCTGATTATTTAGTTTCCTTAAAATCTTTTCATCATTTTCATTCTTATCTTCGCAACTCCGAAAACATCGACTGACGATTCTTTATGAAAAACCTTGAACAACACAATGGTAAATTTTTGGCCAAATACTCTCGCTTTTTCAAGACATGAGATTTTTTGATTTTTTGTTTGAAACTATGAGCTACGCTTCGTGCGACACATTGCGGGCGATGAAAGAAAACAACAAGCAAAGGATAATTTTGTTGGGAGGTAGTTATTGTGTCATGGAAAATTTTCTGACGCTGTTTTTTTGCGGGCATGTAACAAAATCCCGAACAAACTTCGCTTCAATTGTCCCTCCACCCCCCACTCAACGTTTGTTGAAGCTGTTCAGATTCTGTCTTTAGCTGAAAATTCAGCTGCAATCTCATTTTCCACGTGGTTATCAAGATACTGCAGATATGTTGTCTGGAAATAAGTGGAACTCTTCATTGTCGAATGCAGTGCGGAAAACGTACTTTGATCCCAAAATCGGGTTTGTTGCTCACGAACGGAATTACTTGGACAAATATTAGTTTCTTTGAACAATTCCAGTCTCTTTAGTTTGCACAACGATTGGAGTGGGAGTATTATCACCGTCGCCACCAACGTGACTTTTACCGTTGGTTTCTGTGAAAGCTTCGTCGGGTCCGGTTGAGTTAAGCCGCGATGGAGAGCGGGGTGACCGGTGTTTGCTCGGCGGCGCATGGTCGCACAATGAACTGCGGGATGACTGATTGAGGGAGGAATGGGTGCGGCGCTGACTTCAATAATGGCTTCGCTATCAATGATTTAATAATTTAATAAAACCCCGGGGGCGCTTTTTCAAATAATGTGTCAGGTTCCTTGTTGCACACGAACTGATCACGTGACGTGATGACGCTGTCTTTGCTGACCTTGCTAAATTTTCATGCTGATTACTTTTTACAAAGCATTTTATGATTGACTCTGTGCAGATTTTCCTGATTATTAGGAACAATTTGCTTGAATCAAGAAATTTGGGCTTCGCATTCCGTTGTGTTCAATGTAATAAATCGAAAACAGGAGAATTGATAATAATTGCACAGGGATTGTAAATTTGTTGTAAATATATCTGCGAACTTTTCAAAGAATAATCTACACCTCGAAAGTCCAGACACCGTTTTGCACTTCGATAAATTTTTGTCTTCATCCTTTTCGGGAGAAGTGGAAGTTTTCATCACTTACCTGACGCACGTGCGCATCTGTCGCTCGCGAGTGTTTGCAACCCGCTTGACTTCCACGTCGCTCTTCACCGGCGAAGCAGTCATTCAGCACACCGGCCATCTTGACGTGATAAACTTACTGTTCCAGGCACGTGCGGGTGTTTGTGCCCCACACGCTCGACCCAGCTGGACCCAACAATTTTAAAAAGCTTTGCTGTTCTCAAACTGGTCCGATATTCCATTCATTGCTATCAGCGCTCAGCAAACAAATGACCTGTTTTTTTATGGGCAGTGAAACCACGCGTGGTAGATTTCGTGCTGAGCACCTGTGTGGCCAGAGGTTCGGATATCTTGTTTGAGAAAATTAACGTATGGTTTTGATAGATCTGTGTTTGCTCGGATCACTCTGGTGCAGTTGCTGATAGACACTGTAAGATTTCTTCTTATATTAAATTTTTCGCAGCACCTTTTGTCGAATAAAAACTATTTTAGGACACAATCGTCACTTTCTCAAACATGGCCGCTTTTATGTTGCTTAGTAACAACCTGACCTTGTTTTATTTCCAGTTTCTGCGAAAAGATCATCGTGCAAAGTAAACGAGTGCATTCGGGCGTATCGGAGGGCAGTCAAGAGGTTGGACCCCCCCGAAGAAAACATTCCGGTCGGAATTTTGAAAAAATTGTGTCGTTCGACCAGGAACTACAAGCGCTGCCTCCGGTCCACCCAGCGAACCTGCAGAGGCAACCTCCTCTTCCACTCTCTTGAACGATTCGCTCAGAAGGAGCTGAGAATACTGGATTGTCATAATATCAAGAACATGGGGCGACCATTTGCGGGGCAGGGTCCGACGGTGATTCCAGATCCAGAAACTCTCATAAAAAATGCGACAACGTCGGTCCCTTCCATGAATGCGAACCATGTCTTTGAAACTCAAGTCACGGAAGGAAGTGTTTGTTCATTCCACGGCAAGCATGTTTACAAACATTGTGGAATATTTGGTGACCCGCATTTGCGAACATTCTCAGATGAGTTTCTAACTTGCAAAACTGAGAACACATGGTCACTTGTTGACAATGACTACATGGGTGTCATGGCAACTAATGCTCCAGTTAAAGAAGGATCCAATGCAACAGTCACAACAAAAGTAAGAACTTTTATTGTTTCAAATATATTTCATCATGCGTTTGTTTGAACGCCTGTACTCTATGGTAATGTTTAAAATTTTTCCCTGGAAAGGTTTTACAAAAAGCTCTTACACTAATGTCGTAATATTTGTCCCAGGAAACATTCTAGTGGATATCTGATAACTTTATCTTGTTGTAAATTCAATTGTGTTTCTGTAAGTCCCAGGCAAGGTTACGTCTGATTTACTTGTTGTATAATTTAGAATACTACAATACTGATCATTCAGATAATATCAAATACAGTCTTTCATAATCTTGCGACGATGGAGTTGATACATGGCGCCTTCTATAACTCACTATGAGTACCGGGTCTGGGAGGAGGTACTTCCGCTGTGTTTGCCTTCGATAGCAGCGGCACCATAAATAATTCTGTAAACATTGCAAGTTTATCTGCTGGGACAGAAGGTGGAAACGCGTTGCATCAGCCGGATGCATCCGGGAGAGGGGGGGGGGTGCTGAAGTGGCGACGTGTGTGAAGTTAAATCAATGGATTCTTTATAAATCACTGTCCAATTAATTTCTCATTTGGTTTCTTCTGATATTTTGGTCTTGGTTCGCTTTCGTCGTCACCGTCAGCAGTTCCTCATTGTGCGGGGCGATCATCTCTGATTTCTAATTTTCGATTGTTTCTAAAAGTTAAACTTCCATGTTGTTATTTTCATTTTATGAAATTGTCCTAATGACCAGGAAGTTTTCAGATTACATTATTGTCAACTGCTTAAAATTTAAGTTAAACTTTCAAACGTTCATGTCTGACTCTTGCTAAGTCCCCAAGGCTTTGACTGTGCTGGAAACTAGTAGAAAAATTATTGTCATTATTTCTTTCCCTTCAATGCAGTGTTCGACGAATCTGGTTTGTCGCTTGGGCGTGTCTGCCTGGCAGAGTCTTTTCTTCATACGGCCTTCCCTGCGTCTTGCGACTCTGTTTGCCTGGCAATAATATACGAACAACAGGTCGTTAAACAAAAAGATTAAATATTAACCTAAAACCTCTAAGTCTTTTTGCGTTACGTTAAGTTTGCTTTGGCAAGTTTCACATTCCTGATCGGCAGAGATAATTGTGAAATTGACTCCAAGGCGTCGTTCCTAAACGACTTTACGATGTTATCTTTTTTACACCTCCGGGATCGCCTTTTTGTAAGATTTTTTTGTTTTCCGGGTATAAAAACCGCTCTGAACATGCTTGACGCAACTTGTCCATAGTTTTGCAGCCGTTTTTTGACATTGATCACACAAAATGTGACCGTTTTTGTCGGAAACGCCCGATGTATGTTCGATTTAAGGTTTTGGCCAAAGCTGATGAAGGTGGGGGGGTCGGGTGGTGGCGCAGGTGGCGTGGAGATAGTTACGTCTTAAATATGAACCGGGTGTGGAGTTATGTTTACGTAGCAAGTAACCATTGACAGAGAATGTGAACCAATATCATCGTTTATTACAACGCAGTGGAGTGCAACTTTTGCAGCTTGCCCTTTCGAAGTGGTGGTCTTTGCAGATGCATCAGTGGAGAAAAAGCCTTGCCATTAGTTTCAGTTTGTATTGTGCTGAAACGATGTTTCGCTGAGATTTTATAAGGTGCCTGTTGAGGAGAAAAAGCAATATCAATGATTTACGTAAAAGCTGGTCAATTGCGTTGGAAATGGTAACTGAAATATGGTCTACGAAGGCGATTTCGTGCCAGGGCTTCAACGTCTCTTGCCTGAAGTCATACCTGACTCAGGGTGAAGTACTTACCTCCCTCAAGTCCGAATATTTGCAAAGTTTTTTCCAAGAGATGTTTTTTCTGTCTCAGGAACCTTAGACGTGAAGCTTGTGTTTTAGTTGACCCACAACGCGCAGGTCAGTCTTGTGCTTCTTGATAGTTTGCGAAAAACGTCAACCCTCAACCGGATCTGTTTCGTCGTCGTCCAAGCAACTTGAGACGCTTATGTTTTTGAATTCAACATTTCACGTCCATTTCGTTCGGGTTAAAATTTTGCGTAAATCAGGGCAACTTTGATCACTATTTTAGTTGGGTTTGTTTGTTTTGTTGTCTCAAAAAGTTAATGTGGACGCAGAAGGATACTTTATGAAAGTTTTTTTCCGAGGATCCTTTTTTCTCACCATGCTGTTCTTATTTAACCTGTCACTGCACAATCTACTGTACAAGTTTCCCAACAACCTCAAATGAGATTGGACCGCACCTTTGACACGATGTTCCATCAACACTAAGAGCATCTTGTTGCCGAACGGAACATGTATTTTCGCGGAAAGAGGTTGTTCATCGAATTCTCTAATCTGCTCGTGCTTCGCTGACTAACGGCAAGAACATAATCACACGCTTTGCGAATGTGTCCACTTGACATTGACATTAAAATTTGCCTGGTCACTGGCAACCTGTGTGGAACATTCAATTATCCTCATCTTCAAGCTTCGATCAAGTTGCTCGAAGAGGAAAATGACCGGCGGTGATGTCTTCATCATCACCCTCCGCAGGCCATGGAAGTTTAACGCCGACGTCATCATCGGCAACAAGCCACGCCCACAGGGCTTGGGTCTACGAGGGTTGCGGGTTCAATTCAGTTGCACGGTTGTCACGCCACCCTGATCCAACGAATAGCAAAGAAAACGGCGCAAACGCACGACTAGCCAATGAGTGACATACAGGACTTGTCGCTAGCTTATTGTCTGCAACCAAAGCATTCCGTTATTTTCCGTCTAAGAAAACGAAGTCCTTCACAGTAATATTTTATGATCATATTTTACTGCATATATGCTAAATTTATGGATATGATGTGAAAGGAAAATGATGATCAAAATTTTTACTCATGAGAGAAAGTCTGTTTTTTCTACAGTTTGTTGATAAACGCTTGCGAAGCGACGGTTTCGACAACAAATTTTGAATACTGGAATTGAGCGGTTTTGGGCAAAGTTTTAATACAAGCGTTGGAGGTTCCACAAGGCCCTGTGAAAATTGAGCCGCAAAACAAAACTTAACCAACTTGGTGTTTATTTTTTTGAGCTCAGTTACTAAGGAAAATATTTTGAGAGCAGCATTTTCTTTTACGACTTATATTTGTGTTGGTTCCCGGATATTTGCGACACATATTTTCTATTCAATGCATCTGGGGCTGAGCTTTGAAACCCTTATGACGTCAAGAGGACTCGATTTGGTAAACTATGACGTTCGTTGGTCAAACAATTGCATTGTTAACAAACAAAAGATGATTTGAGGTGAAAAAAAACACTGAAATCCAACATGTGAGACAAACCAACTAACGCTTAACATGGCTTATGGATTAGAAGCAACTGGAGGATTATATTCGAACAGCAACGTAATTAAGTTGTTTGGCGAGCAGCAGCTGTCAGGCTGGTGCGAAGATCAAAGCTGGTAATGCCGCATTCGTCGCCGTTTGATCAGGTTTCTGTTACTGCTCAATCATGAAAGGATTTGTTTCCAACGCGCTGGGATGAACAGACGGCCTCGAGCATCTTTGTACAAATTGCAGCGAATTTTGCATTCGAGAATCTCTCACACACACACTCTGCCACGACACACGCACACACACACACACTCTACCGCCACAGGTTTTGGTAAAAAACTGGTTGCAGAGAATCACACGAGTCATTCTGAGTTGGCGACGCAGGCAAATGTGGCGATTTTTGCAAACTTGCCAGTGAAAATGTGGAAATAACTTATTTGTGACAAAAATTAATTTCCAGCGCATGGAAAGAATAATTGGGAGACGTAAATATTCCACACCGAGCGAAAACGTATGATCATAAAAAAGAAAGATCGTGATTTGTAAATTTGTTGAAGTTATGCGACGAACATAACAAGACATCTTGGTTTCGACAACGAAACAAACCACGATTCTTGAGATTGATGATCGCGATTGTAACTGCATGACATTTTGACAAAAGTAATTTCGAGCAGATGAACACGTGTGTTAAGCAAATGCAACAGATTCCATGGGGTTCTCTGTCCTGAGATGACGTCACGACTTTGGAAGCTGGTGACAGAAGGTTAGGCGCGAAACCTAGAGCGTTTAAAGCCATGTTTCTGAAAACTAATACAGCAGTACAACTGTTTTACGATGTGCGCTATAGTTTCCTCGATTGTCACGAAAAGATAACAGATTTTTTTTCAATTTGATGCCCACTTTACTGGCCACACATACTTTGCTATGACAACAATCTCGTCAGGCGGTAAACGGATACTTACTGTGTCTCACGTCTCTTCGCACCCACATCCTCGATTACTCGGCACGTGAATGCGGTCCACGGCTCTTAATGTTTGAATGAGCTGCTTGAGTGGCTTTTGCATCGGTCGCGCTCAAAGCTATTTCGACAGCTCATCGAGTGGAGTTGAAGTGTTGACCACTGTGTCAGCATCGGCCGAAGACTTCGAACGGTTTAAGGCTGAGTTGTTTTACAACCAATGCGAGAGTAAACCAAATTTAACTTCCACCACTACGTCTTCCTTCACAGAGTTTATTGGCTTTTTGTCTTTCTTAATTAGCCGAGTTTATTGGACAGAAGTGCAGAAGAGCAGCCATTGGAGATGGTGATATTCTCTAGGATTAAAGTCGACCGGGAGAGGTGGAGTGCTGTTGAAATGTTTCAGAGATACTTCAGCTGTTCTTCCAGTCATTTATCATCATTCAAACCTCATCGACGTTCGTCTGAGGCTCTTCCTCATTGATCTCCAACCATCTCCCAATTAATCCTCGGGGTTGGGAGGTTTGAATCAATGGCGTAATCTTACCAATGTGTTTGTGCAAAAAAGTGGGGAGGAAATCAGACAAAACGAAACAGTGGGAGATAAACAGAGTGAGAATGAGCCACACGACAGATAGAAGGAAAAGAAACAGCGAGAGAAGTGTGCATTGACTGACTCTAAATGTCAGAGTTTCTAGCACTGAAAAATCAAAGCATGTGATTTGTACTTGGTCGACTGTTTCTAGTAAAATATCTGGCGAAGTTAGTGAAGCATTTGCACCGGTTTTGGTGAAAGTTGTCCTTTCTACCTTTTCAAAATATCAAATCCATACTATTTTACTTACAGTGAAATTCCACTTAGAGAACTTCTTAACATAGCGTTGTTGAATTTTCTCATTCAGTCATGCGTGGAATAGTTTCTTCCATCACGTGATTTGCGGGCGGAACACCAGGATCCCTTTTTACTTCAACCTTGTAATCACAAATCAGTCTTCGACGGAAAACTATTCCTAATAATCTGTTTGTGATCGTCGACGTCACTCCCTGTTAAAATCATCAGTTTAATCCGGAAACTTGTTTCTTGTTTGTTTTTTATCCGATTCAACTTTATATCCAGGCATTGCATCAGTTCAAATCACCGTTTGCCTCCGCCGTTGATGATACTTTAGATTTAGACCAACAACGGTCGGGGGGTAATTCAACCCTTCTGGTAAACGTTCCAACCATTTGTGGGAACATTTCCTGCGGTGCAAAGCATTGCGGGTGGTTTTGCAAAACTTGCGATTTTTTTCTGTTAGTTTCATTCCCCCCAATCAACCCCTCTTCCTTTTCGCAGATCACTGTTGTCTTCAAAGACGCTGGGGAGTGTGCTGGTCGACGGGACTACAGAGCTACCAGCGACTACCTCCCCAGCGCTTTCGTGGACGGAACGACCAGTTCCGGAAGTGTCGTCATAGAAGAAAAAACACCAGGAAGTCACGTGATCATCCGAGTGCAATTTATAGCAACGACGATTTCAATCAGAAGAGTTGGCAGGTAAGTCAGTCAGGGCGTTCGTAGTTAAGTAGGAAATCATTTCTTTTAATTTCGAAAACCAACTTTCATGGCCACAATTTCAGTTGGGAATTAATCGCTTTTGTAATAAAAGAGAGTTAACATCTCCAAGCAACAGAAAAAAATTGATCGTTCGAAGGTGATCGATAAAAATAACCCAAAAAAATTTGTGCTTTGATAACAGATTTAAATAGTTGGAGTAAGTTATTGTTTGTACATGTCGTGACCGCCGAAAATACATTGTTATTGACAAGTTATCCATTTCAGGTTTCTTAACTTCGCCATCAGGATGCCTGAAGAACTGATAACCGGGGTCGAGTCTCTTCCACAGTTGTGCGCCCAGGGATGTCCTGCCTCCGATCGGATATCAACCTCGCAACACCTTCAATACCTGAGGAAAATCGCGCGGAGTCAAGCCAGCGAACCAGGAAAGCTTTACAGCAACGAGATAGATGCGCGCTCCAAATGCAAACACATCCTCCTCTCGTCGCCAGGGCAACAGCCTGTTCGTGATGGACTCACTAGCAACACAGCGCCACCTGTTGACGAGAATCACTCTCCGCATTCCTCATCATCATCACTGGCTTCTTCAGTCTTTTCATCCTTGCAATCAAAAACAGACAGCATCAGAATGGCTGCTGCGTCCCGTCCTTTGCCGAGCAGTGATCGCACTGGATCGCTGCTGGATGTGCAGCGAAGCTCGAGGCGTCGTCGCCGGAAACGGAAGAAGCGACGAAATGGCAGAAAAAGAGACAAACGAAACGCGGATACACAGGACGAGGGTTCGAATCCGAGTCTGCACAATTTTTATTTTGAATCTTGCGTTTTTGACCTGGTGACGACCGGCGATGTTAACTTCACTCTTGCCGCGCGAGCAGCTCTTGAAGATGTGACGCTCTTCCATGAGCAGCGCCAGGATGCTCCCGGTGCTGACATGGAAGTGGTCAGGAGGTGGGACCCTTCTCATCTGACGCCTGAACAACCCCCACCGGGCGAGAGATTCACTGAGCCTCCCCCCAACAAAGAAACAACCACGAACAACGCGGCTGCGAAACACACGTCGTGGACGCTTTTGCTGATCTGCGTCGCCACGAGCTTTTTTTGTACATTCTACGCAAGTTCCTTCAATGCCTCAAACCGCACTGTGACGAAATTTAACCCTTGTGTCGTTGTTGTTTCTTCTATTACGTCATTACGCGATGATTGTGATTTAACCGCCCGAAGGTGTCGCGCGGCGTCAGCGGCGTAGCATCGCTTTGATGTATTCCCTTCTTTGTTTAATTTTCATCCACTACGAAGGGCTCCTGAAAAGTCGAACCTTTATTTCAAGTGGAAAGTTTTAAACTGGGTCGAAATTTTACAAGGAAATTGGTGGAACACTATTTTTTTGCAAAAATAATTTTAAGAAGTAATTCATAAAATAAAGACGGAAAACTGTGATGAAAAGATGTCAACTATGAACCTGATTTTGCGGCGTTGACTTTGAACTTCTGTTTTGGTTTTCAAGTGCACTTTGCAAACAACTTCTAATTGCTCGATTTGGAAAACTGTTGGTTAGGGTCTCTTTCCACTGTCTTGGTTTGAATGAAGGTTTCTGAAACCTTTGGTATTGCTTTGATGTTTAACGTAGAGTACAAAACAATGATGGAAAACTCACTCAAACGCTTCTAACAAACATAGATATCCTGGAGGAGCAAGTCGATTATTTATTTTTAATTTGTTGTTTTTTTATAAAAATCTAAAAGCGATGTAATGAGAAGGTGACGTCACGTATATTTATTCAAAGAAACCAGTTCGTTGTTTCGCTATTGACGTCACAAACTGGTTGATACGCTGAACAATCCCAATTTTTGCAGCTTCGTTTGCGCCGTCCCCCATTTTTGTTTCTTCCCTCCTTTTTTTTTTGCTTTGTTTTTGGTTTGATAATGAGATTTGTGTGGTTTTCAGCTAAATGACAAAATCGTGCTTTTTGTAGATAAAACTTTTGATGAACGAGTGGGAAAAATTTTGTGGAGCACGAAAAGCTTGTTTGATTGTGAACGATGACCCTCAAACTTGATTGAAATTTTAAGCGTCTGGGCATTACCCCAACTCCCCCCAAAACAACAAGGTGAGCCAATCTCTTGCGGTCTTAACTTGCTCGTCCACTGGGTGCTGTGGACACCCACCATGTTATTAACCAAGATTCATTGCCTTGGAACACTCGAATATATTGCATTGTTTGATTTGTGTCGGGGGCGCGCGTGACGTCAGCTGCACTCAGTGACGTCAGCTGCAATACATATCTGTGGAGCTTGGAGTCGTGTAAGAAACAATGACGCAGCAACCATTGAATTAAAAAAAGTCGGATTTGGGCGAATTCATGAACAACATCAGGAAATATCGCAAGGATTCTTCCCCTGCCTGTCTATTATGATCTTTGCTGTCACGACAAAAGCCGTTTTTTAAAATCCGGTGCGATTTTGTTTTGAATCATCGATTGTTCCGTTATTGTCTTGTTTTCACGTTTTCGAACTTTTTTCTTTATTTTTGTGACTTTCTGCAAATTGTGTCTTCATTTCAAAACATTATATTAAAAATAAAAACTATTGAAACTACAGTATTGCCAACGAGGCGGTTTGGGCAGAGGATGCGTTTGCTGTAACTGATCTTTCGCTTTTAGAAGAGATCGCTGCTCGATCGGAGCGTTTTAATTGATGGAGTCCATAGTATGGTGTGTTGATGCTAAGAAGAATATACTGCAGTGAAGCAGTTTCTCATTGGCAAGGCTTACATGCACCATAATCTTGGCAGACACGAAATACTTCGAAAAAAGACAGTTCAAAAAATGTAACTTCGATTTTTTCTTCATATTTCTCTGTCAAGAAACCTCAAATCAACAAAATGTCTGGTTCAATTGACGGAGTCACAATGCTCGTTGAAAAATGTTTGTTTGATGACCACGTGACAGAAAGTTCGTCGTCTGCCTGTGGTGGCAGCAACCTCCCTCTGTGCGGCGTGTCTCCTGCTTTTCACCAGGAAGTGTTTGATGACGAACTTGCGAGATCGCGGACACACAACAGCGACATGTTTTTCAAACAGATAATTTATCAACGATGCCTATCTTGCAACGAGGCTGGTGCCGCGTTCTGTGCCTCGCCCCAGGATGGGGTCATCATCGTTGAGGGCAGGGGGTCAAAGATCAAGGGTGACAGTTTGACTATGACTACTATTGTGACGTGCTGACGCAAGAAAACGAATTGCACAAGATTTACGGCAGGGCATCTTAATAATAAAAACCTGCGGTGGCGCAACAAACGCTATCAATGCAGGCTTGTCATAAAAAAGCTTCATGACATCACAGTGGTCTGCGAGTGACTTAACCACCGCCATTTATGCAAAACTTTTATCAAAGCAGTGGCTCAGGAACCAGTATGAAACAAACTATTATAAACCTTTCATGTTGTCCTGTACCCTGAACGGAAAAGTCAAATGCACTTTTATTTATTGAAAGATGAAATCCACGCAACGTTAACAATAAAGCGCGCTCATGAATTAAGTTTACAAAAATGAAAACAGACAATGTTATGAAACATTGGTGCAAACAAAGGTGTTTACCTTGCAGGAGCATCACACGCTTCGACGAAGTCCGTATCGGTTGTTTGGGAACTTCAGCAAACGACGAAATTACCCGCGATAAGACAGCGCCGGACGCGCGGCGGCTGCGAGTCTGAGCAAACGCAATTATCACTTTGGCCGCCGACCTTTCGTCTTCGTGTCGTCACAAACAAGAAAAAAAAACGATCGGCAACATCTTCATGGAAATAGTGTTTGAAAGCGTTCCTGTTAGGAGACCGCAGCAACTTGCATGTTCAACTTTGATGATGGACGTTCCATCAAGTGCTTCGAGTTGGCAAAGACCTCCAGTGACTGAGGGGAATCCCCTATGCTTGTTTGAAACTTTGAATACCTTGCAGGTCATTATTAAGGTCTTTAGATGCCGCAATCTGGCTTCCTCGCTTTATAATCTTGTGCATCCATGCCCGTTGAATTGCTGGTTGCGATGTTCTTTGATCTTGGTATGGCAATCTCAGTCCAAATGTTTTTCTGTGTGAGCATTAGACTCCGGTCTGCCAAGAAATAAGGGGGATTTGCTTCACACAATATTTTCGACAAATTTGTGCAGCTTGTCTGGAAATAAAAGAAGAGTAGCAAATTAGAGAGGGTTTCAGGACCCAGTCAAGTAACGGAACGACCTACCAAGCCTGCACTTTAGGATAAATTGAAGCACTGCAAACGTCACTTTTAAACAAGATTTTTGTGATAAAGCCATGAGGCATGTTACAATTAGCTGTGATTGCTCCTATTTAACAAAGCGAAAGCCCTACTTGCTTGGGAAAAATTAGCAGGTCTTTATTTAGAACTGGCTTTCAAATGGACAAATTTCTTGAATGCTTTGGAATTAAACGAATGTTTATTTTTTCAATAAAATAGCTCATTGGACATAGACTAAATGTGTAGTTTTTTGTCTTTCTTCAAAGCATAGGTTCATTTTCACTTGACCTGCATAGGGTAGCTAGGACCGCGATATGCTCTTTGTTCGTTCATATTAGTAAATCAGAGGGTGTTACAGTCCTGGTAAGTTGTTGGCGGCACTGGGCGCGGAAATGATCTTGCCAGGGATGTACTGGCCGCGCAGATTGGAAAAGGTACAAACATTTGTCTTTTTCCACCAAATATCAATGCGAAAGTAGAACAAAAGTACTGAGAACTCCCATTCCTCAAGAAACAAATGTTTAGTATAAATCCACTGTATGTTAATGGCAGCGAAAATATCCAACAAAAAGAGCAGCCTATGTTTGAAATGCAGGAAAAGCATCGGCGAATAAACAAAGATAATTACCATAAAAGTCTTTGACTTTTGGGAAATAAATTTTAGTTCATTGTTTTGTTCAAACTTTCATTCACGCATTGAGTCGCATTAATAACTTCACTCGTTGATTTCATCCGGACATGAGAGCAGTATCCCTATAAGTTGGCCTTTCAGCAAAACATGCATTTCAATTGGTCCCATCCTAGTCCAGCTTGGCCTGGCAAGGCCGGTTGCGAGATCATGCACCCTGGTGTCTTGACCGATGCTGGGGTCGCTCCCAGGGCCACAACCATCTTTTTTTCTTAACAATGAACCTAACAATGAAATATGTTTTTGAAAATTTCGGGGGGTGGCGGGTGGAAATTGACCGGTTGTTTCCTGGTTGCGGGCTTGATCCCTCCCCTTTCTTGCCGCCAGCAGATACGTCCTCTTGACGGTTACAGAAATACTCAGTCCACGATGCGTAACTACCATAACTAGGATAACAGGATAAGAAGCAATCCTGTCTTCAAGGTTTTGAAATATTTTCCAAGTTTTTTCAACCAATTCCGCTTCTTGGGGAGGAAAAGATTCAGTGACTACCAGTGTCCATTTCATTTCTTAACACCTTGTACACTTTGTGAACACTTATTTATTTCAAATAACTTGTTTCCTTTTCAAGTTCACGTGAAGGTTTGTGAATATTCATGTAATCAATAAATGACTTCTACAAAAGCTACGAAACAACGGATGCCGCTTTCTTTTAGTTTGAACAACAACATAACGAAATCAGCGCAAAAAGATTTTCAAATGCTTGTTGAATATCTGATCCATCACTTTCTGCAGCTCCTGCGTTAGCCTATTACTTGAGAAATTAATTTTTTAATTTTCTAAACATTTGCTTTTCTTCATAAGTCATACGAAATTTTCATTTTTTTTATTGTATGTTGGTATTAAACATTAGAATAACCAACTGTTTTTAATCTTAGGCAATGTAATTTTATGACACAGTCTTGTTTTTCAAATGATTACATTTAATCTCAACTATAAACATGTAATCTAATTTCAAACCATCATACAAATTTTTTAACACTAGTCATACTGTTTTCAACAATTACTTTCCTTCAGTTGGGTGTTGCGAAAGGGTTTGTTTAACTCCGCATAACTCTTTTTCCCAATTTTCCTTTTTCGTGTTACCCGTTGTTTTTCAGCCGGACGATGACACTTCAAACTGAACCTTCCGGCTTTAACGGCAAGGAATGTTTTTGAAATGTCGATTACCGGCAATGATAGAACCAGGGAGAGAAGCATCACAACTAGGCTACGATATTTTGCCAAAGAAAATCAATTTTTTTACAAGGTCTTGCACCAAGAACGTCATAAAAAGCTTATTTAAAATTGAAAGTAGGGGAATTTGTTGTTTGAAAGTCAAGCTAACAAACAGTGGCAGATGCCCAACTATTTAAAATCAGTCTTTACTGTTTATTGTGTCTAATGATCATGCATCAAGGAGGCCCATGTCATCGCTTCCCGTCTATAGCATGACTGACAGGTGTAGTCGCGAGTCAGCATATACGAAAAACCGCTTCATAGGTTCTCTTTATTTTGCGACGTCGTTTGATGACGAGTGAAGATAGTGTTTGCGTCAGACGTTGCTGACTTCTAAGCAGAAACACTAATGTTGGGTTTAGGGCGGCATGCGACTTTTTCTGTGAGAAACATTGACAATAGGATCGAAGGGCTTATCGGGCAATTTCCACCAAACTGCTGCAGACAATTTAAGATTGAAGACGCCAGAAAAATGCCATCGTCTCCAGTGTTCCTGAGAATCTGCACATAAATGTACCAGGCGATTATATACAGTCGCGGCTTTTTTCTATTTTCCTGAATTCCGAAGAGATTTTATGACAGGATCCGACACTTTGCTCTATCGACCAAATCATTGAACACAGTTGTACTTGGTTAGGATCAACAAAAGCGATTGAAGCAAAGTTTCGAAAAAGTGTCTGATAAGTTTAGAAACACTAAATACATGTGGGCCATTCGATTGCTTGAAGTGCACGGGTTGTTCAGGTGTTTGTCCCTCACATATTTCTGGATTAGATCTGCGTTTTTGCCAAAATCCTGAAATCAGCTCGGATTCAACCGATCCTCCCACGCCCCCTGAACCACACGGGGCGAAACCTGTTCATGGAATAACTCAAACATCAATTTTTACCAGACATGGGAAGCAATGAACTTTTAACTAAACAGATATCACGTTCCCAGTGATTGTGAGCGTCGGTGTCTTGAACACATTGACTGTTTCCAGTAAAGACCCAGCGTCTTTCATCGATACAGGAACTTTGCAAATTTCAAACAACAATGTCTTCACCAGAAAATTGCTACAACAACAATTCCTGGCTCGAGCAGCGACTAAATTGCCAGTAAATGCTCACTCAGTGCCTGGGCTGGCATGAGTCACCAGCAGCACCACAGGCCTAAAATGTTTCGAGTATGTTTTTCTTAAACGTCGTACATGATGAGATGTTAAGGAAATTCTGATTTTAGAGATATCAGCTGTTGTTAGCATGTTAACAGTTCGAAAGATCCAATATTGGAATATTAACATAGAAGGTGCATCAGGACCGGAAACTCTTAACAAACATGTTCTAGATACAAAACATTTGTAGCATGAATAGTTTCAATTACAGCATCACTTCCACTCAGGACAGGAACATAAAGAGCACTCGTAGGTGATCAACAAACACAGCCATGACTCAGCCATCGTGCTTGAAAGTCACAAAAAAACAAAAACAGCCATTTTGCTTGAAAAACAGGCTTCGTCTATGATTTTGTTCTTCACATTTGTTTGTTTAATTGAAAACATAAGTGATAATATCAACGGCATTTTTTAAGAACGAAAGTAGATTTTAAAACAAATATTGCAATATGGTTATAAGAGTCGTTGTCTGCGTTGCAGTATCACATCAAACCTCAACCTTCATTAACGATCTCAGACACATAATGTTTGTTGTAAAACCACGCTGCGTTTTTTCTCTCCATGGCGGTATTTGCACGACATCCAGTTGATAAGATCGCTACATTTACCAAAACGTTTGGCACGCGCTGACTATAACCTATTATTTTATATTCCTAATATGGTTCCATCGCTGGAAAAATCCGCCGAATGTAAACCCGTCGCTTAGTGGTTAATCCTACTCAAATGGAAGTTCAGTACCCTTTGTTTCGCACCACGATACATGAGGTAAGCAACTCCTATGAAACTAATAAACTTTTGTTTTGATTTTTGAGCACATCACCTCATACTTCCCTTGGCTGGGGAGGGTTTTGTTCTGGTGAGCATCACAGCAATTGCAGCAAAGGAACTTTCTGGTGACCTTTGCACTTCTTCCCACGACCGAGAACGTGATCACGTGATCAAATAGCGTGTTCGTTCCGCTCGGCTGCCAAACGAAATCAATAGCTTTTCACGAAACTCAAGCTCAGCCTGTAGAGTGACGAAACTCAAGCTCACCCAACCGGGCGTGGGAGCGGTGGTGTTGAATGACATGCTGTCCAAGAGTGAAGCTGCGGCAGCAAACAACTCAGGCACTTGCCATGCAAGTACTTGCCGGTGTTGCAATAAGCTGGAAAAAACTTTCGTTACACGATCCTTTGCCGTCTTGTCACAATTGCTTTAACTTTGATCGATAGTTGTGATCATTATGACGCGAAAAGTCTGTTGGTTTTTCTCCCCCCCATGCAGCTGCTCTTACACTTGTTCCCAGATCTGATCCTATTTGACAGAACTTTGCTTGACCCGAGCACCATGGAGGCTGAGCTCGCATCGAGGAATAACCAGTTTGCTGCTGGGAAAGAATAAATGACGAGCAAGAATGAAAGAAATTATTAGTTTAGTTGGAAACAGTCTATTTCCTAAAATATAAAGGCATAATAACAAACGCAGCGCGTTGTTGTCTGATAAGTTGTTTCATAGCACTTCGACGTGATAATTCAAAATTTAAGCAGTTTTTTTCAAAAATATAATTGAAGGTCTGTTTTCCCCTTACGGTTTTTAACAACTGTAGATGATGTTTACTACGAAGCATTATTGCCCAGTGCCCATCAGAAGAGATCCATGAATTACGTGACTGGAAATGATAAAGGTAGGGCTTCTCTTAAGGTGATTTAGGGACCCGATTCGGGTCGCTAGAATCAGATAAAATTATCATTGGGTCCATAAAATCAGAGACGTCTGGTCCCTACAGGTCCATACCGGGTACCTGCAGTAACATTTTCCTTAAAAAAAACTGGATAAAGGCATAAATTCGCTCGACATTTTTTTGGTAACAACAGAAATATGAAATAACTTCGTAATTTTTATCCATTTTTTGTCAAGTGTAAGCGAAAAAGTTTGCTTGAGAAATCTTTAACCTTTTAAGGCAACGCTACAAGTGGATAAAAAGGTCAGAGATGAGCGAACTCGGTGACAGTAATTTATGTTAGAGGACAAATTTTAATAGGCTTACTCCCATTTTTGTGATATTTTCAGCAGTTCTCTTTTCAGAGTAAAGCTTTAGGTCCAGAAATGAAAACAAAAAATGGTGCACAGTTAATGCGTATATCCAATCATGTTTTTGCTCAATACGTAAAAATTTTATTTCTTTATTAATTTCTTTTTCAGGTTCGGAGTCAAATGGGGTCGAAGTTGTGAAGAAGAAATGCAAAACATTTACTCAACTCACAGCACGGAGGAGGATTTGCACGTGGACGGCTGCATGGAGAACTAAGGCTGAAGCAACGCAATAGACGTTACTGCAATCTCTTAGCACCTTACGGAAGCGTTGAGTAGTGGAAATAAAGTGAGGGATTGTAAAAAGCATCAGACATTTGAAGTGAGTGGGTAAACGCGGTACATAAAGATGTGCATCGTTGAACAAACTCATACAAACTGTTTCTGATCAAAGCATCAAATATCCTGAGGCAATGGATAATTTGATGCAGATGAACACTGACATTTTTGGCGACACACCTGTGGACACTGATACAGATGCAGGATATGCTTACTTCCAGACAGTGTGCGTTTGCTTCAAATTTGGCAGGCAAATCAGTGGCATGCAATAGTAGACACCAAAAACACTATTTCATACTGGAGTTCAGCACTGAGCAAAGGTACCGCACCTCGGAAGCACATCCTTGAGATACGAAACACGATAACAAGTGATAACTTGCTCAGTAAACTCAATCCTAACACATGTTCACAAAATTTATGTGAAAATTCACGCTCGAGCTCTTGTGCAGTTTTGGAGAACAAACATCATCAACTGTTTTGCTGTTGAAAACAATTTTATGTTCAACAACATATTTCCAACAAATGTCCACAAGTCGATGAAGACCACTTATGCTTGAGTTAAAACATACGTATCTTCATCAACAAATACTTGGCGGTTCACAAACATCTTTGCAAACAAGTTTTCCCGAACAAAGTACGTCCCATTCTGGTTAAGCTTCAAATCTAAAAGTTTATCAAAAGATCAACAGCGATAGATTTGAATTCGAAACCCTCCCTTGCTTGACCCTAGAGTGAAGGGATGATCCCAGCGCTCCACTTTGCAATTCCTTTGTCAACTCGACAAACGTTTTACCATGCTCACAGATTCGAGGTGTCCAAACTTTTTCAGAGGCTGAATTTAATGATACGAACTGCCCGTAGGCCAGACTTTCCTTCCAACATTTTTGCTGCAAGGTGAAGCTAGCATAGTCCAGCCATTTCATTTAGGTTTTGAAGCAAACAACACTCATGCAACCCTGTTGATGTTTATATTCGTTCTCAACACATCAAAACACAAAGGGAAAGGGAAACGTCTATGGCGGGTCATATGAAAGATAAATCTAAATAAAATGAAACCAAAGCCGTGGGCAATGAAATGTGCTTACGGCCGTACTTTGGGCACCCCTGTCGTAGGCACGTACGTTGTCCCCACGCTTAATCAATATGCAGGTTGTGATTAGTTCTATCATACGGCTTAGAATCTCAGACGTTTCCAAAGACACTAGAGGCAATGGCATGCCTTTATTCGCATAATATCAAAACCCACTGTTTGACCTAAATAGAGATGTATTTACAATATACATCCACTGTGACTGGAAGCCAGATATTTATTTTCGTTGATGGCAACGAATGGTGGAATGCTGAAAAAATGTTGGTTTCAATAGTCTGGAGGCGTGGCTAATGAAACAGGTGTGTAGTCATCGGTTATGTCATTGAGTTAGTTTTGAAACAGAGTCAGTTGACTACGAAGCATGTGCTATACTTTGAATGACACAATACCGGTTCTAACGAACGTTTTTTGAAAATGAGTGAAGCTGCGTGACTTCGTTTCAAATCAGCAGGATGTTCAGCAAAACACACACAGCTTGGATTGGGATGCTGATTAATAAACTTTTGTCCGCATAAAGTCACCTCTGTGAAACTCGAGGAGTACAAAAGAAATACGAGCCGGTGGAAACTAATATTCTGAAACGTCGTGTAAGTTCAGATGAGCGACAAGCTTCGAACAGGATACAATTCGCAAAAAAAAGTAATTTCAAAATACCTGAGACCAATCAGTTAGTTTCGAAGTAGTGCGCAGCAGGCAAGCAACAGGAGTCGCTTTAGCAGGAAGTTCAGCTGAAAGTCTTGACTGGCATGACGTGCGCAGTGGTGGCCGTCACGCATCACTAACCCTCAACACACCTGGCGGTAGCAGTCTTTGTCAAAACAAAAGCGATGGACGATCTTATGATTTCAGTGTTGTCATAATATTGCTCGATTGTCGTCGCATAATTGGAGAAGGCTTTTGCCTGCTAGCCAGGCGTGCAAACCTTTTGTTCTGTCGTGAAAAGTCGTTCCACCGTTAATACACTTTCCCCTTCCCGTTCATTTTGACAAGCAAGTTCCCGTTGGCGAAATTAAATCATGAAGTAAATTTAAAGAGAGAAAAGAAAGCAGTGAATTGCTGTAAAAATAAGCAAATACACGAACAATATTAGATGTGAGCCTCCACAGAGCATCTCTGTGTAAACCAAACGAATACAATCATATCTTGGCCAATGTTTGGGAAACGGCGTTTCCTGCAAAGGACAAAGAGACCAGTTTTGCGAGTATCTCGGATTGCCACAAACAAACAATGCTGTGGGATGGGAAGTCCATAAACACTTATAGCACAGTTTAAATGCTGATAACGATGAAGTGATTTCTGTTTTTCACTTTTGCCTACATACATCGCACCGGCAGGGATAACTCTTTTTGTAAAAACCATCTGCATTTTTGATCGTGCTCAGCATTTGTTTCTTATTTGTTATTTTTTGCAAATAAATGCTTTTTATTCATTCACACAGGTCTGCTATTAGTGAAACATATTTCCAGCCTCATCCACGGAAGCTAGGGAGGTAAACAAAACATTATCTTTTGAGTTCGATATTTCATTAACAGTTTGTCTGCGGTTTGCTCTTACATTTTGAAAAAGTGACAATGTGCAAAATTTGAAGTTTCTCAACATTAGCTGAAAATGCCAACAACCCAATAGATTGAAAGTTGCTTTGTTGTCATTTGCTTACGACAACAAAGTGGGACGAGGTGAAACTACTGCACACAGCAGAACGATCAGGTGTTGGAATAAAATGATTCGCTTGAAATGTAGTCTTCTCGAAAGCCTCACCTCTTAATTCTTTCTCCAGAAAATCATATCATCAACCTACGCAGGAGACCACCCACGACCAATATTTTGTTGCGCTGTAGGTAGCTTTCGGTGGCAGCAAGCGTCAGCTGTGCTGATCCTCAAACTAAAACTTGCAGCATGCGAAATGCCTTGCAGCAAATTCAATTTTGCTCTCGAAAACTCTGGCTTTTGTCATTTCTCTGTCGCACCCATGAAGATTTTCAAGAACCAGTGTTGTCGTGCTGGATTTGTGGAGAGAAAAATCAGATAATTCAAAATAGCATCAAGTGTTAGTCTGTTCTTGAACTCTTTTTTTATCCGATCATACAGTTTTTTCGCTCATGTACTTTGGGAAGAGTCAACGCTAGTCTAAGTCGGTTTCACGCGTACTTGTGCCGTACACATGAAATAAATAAATGTTGTCAGGTTTACTTTTAAAAAGTAGTTTTTGTATTTTGCGCAAATTGAGCTGACACGTTGTAATTTGAAAAACGGTTGAGAATTACTGAAAACAAACCTTGATGTTAAACGTAATGTTAAATATTTGAATGGAAACTGATTTTGTACACGCTTTAACCATAATTTGTTGTTGAATACAGTTGGTTCTAGTGAAGAGACATCCATGTAAAATAATAGCCAAGTCTTCTGAAGTTGAAAAATAAATTAGAAAAATGTTTGATATTCGGTGAAGCTGTGTTATTATCAAAAGTATGTGGGTGAACGTTTAAAACAACCTAATTTAAAAAATTGGTCGATTATACCTGCATTTCCAAAAAAAAATTGACTGGGAGGAGTTTAAAGAGAATTTTTGCGTGAGACAAATAACATCATGGACAAACATGCTTTCACCCCATGCAGCAGAAATATTATTTTTTCTAATCAACAAAACTTTCCTGTGGTTACACACCTGTGCTACTACTTATTTACCAAATATGTGTTGTATCAAGTTTCTGTTTCCTTTTTTAGCACAAACTTTGGTTCTCTTGTTGAGCTCGAAACCTCGTATTGTTCCCAGTTACAGAGGTGTCAAAGTACGTGCTTGTTCACACTTTTCAACAATGTTTCTTTGACACACATTTAGTCGTTCTGCTTTTCAACAGTGAAATAAGATGCTCGCGAATGTCGAGACTTGCAGCGTCCATGTATTTCCCACGAATCTCAATTGCGAAACAAAACTAGAACTCTTTGAAAGAGAAGATTCTACAAAGGCTTCGCCGGGAATTTTGAATCGTTATCAATTTAAAGCAACACTTCTTTTTTGTCAGTTGTTTGAACTGTGAGCCCCTTACCGTCAGAAATAACTTATGCCATTGCTAATTTTTCCGCAGAAAACCGAGAGTGGTCGGCGATCTGTTCAACGCTTCGCATAAAAACATTTGCATTTCCGACACGAATTTCCTGGTTATTAACTACTATGTATAGATTGATAAAATGTCAGTTTGATTCAAGATAATATTTGCCAACTTTGGAATCATGAATGACTGAAAATTTTCAATCAGAATTAAAAAGGTGATTTTGCCTGTTAAACAATGTACTATATAATCTGCACATAATATTGTCTCACAAAAGTTCTCGGTGATGAATAAATGTGAACAGAAATGAAAAAACGAAAGTTTTTGCAACGAATGGGAAAATATGAACTATGTTTTAGATTTTGCAAAAAATGTTCCACAAAAATCGCGATAAGAAACCTTCTGGTTTTTAGTTTCCACACATACAATAATAAGTTGATGAGCCAGACAAACCGCTTTTTATTCACTACAGCGTTCTGGTGCTTTTATCATTAATTTCAGCGTTTTTTTACTTTTTACGAGATTTGCCTGTTTTTTTCTTCTGGAAACTGTGACGCGTTTTAAACCATTATTCATTGAACTAACAGCAAAAAAATCCTTCCTTGATCTTTTAAAGCTGCGGCATCTCGAGATGTTCATCGCAATTGGAAGAACGCTGCAATTGTTTTTCAACATTCTTTATGACCAATAATCACCTTTTTATTGATTCTTTTTTATTAACGGTGCAGTTTTTCCTTGGTATTTCCACTTCCACCCGTTCCCTTCAACATCATCGTAGACATTTATACGGGGAACATAGGGGGGAACGGGTAACAGTGGAAATAGAAAGGAAAAAAACGCCTGTCAAACAAATGTAATTGAAGCGAAGTTTTCCACATGGTCATGAGCATTTTGCGAACAACTCAGGCGAGCATCAAAGTTTTCCCAACTTGGGAATAAAAACGTTAAAAAATCATCTCGTTCACTTTGGAATTCGGAGCTGTGGTTTGTTGAAATTGTGCGAACGCTAACAAAAATACAAACTCACAAAGTGAAACACATCATTCGTGTTTTTTGGCCATTGTTCGACCAATGCAAGTTGGGCACATGCAAATGGATGTAGCACTTTAGTGGAAGGAGAAAAAGCAATTGGTTGGACTGAGCTTTTACTACAAAAACCATATGATTACCTGCGAAGCTCTTTGTTGAAAGTTCTGTGTATCTCATTCAACTGCAACCAGTGCTTTGGTTGCACTTCGGGAGTTCTACAGTTTTCATTTTTTATTTGGAAAGGGCGAAATTCTTGTCAGGGTACGAAAATCGTTTTTTTGGGGGTCACAAATCTTCTTGAATAGATTATATTTGGATAAGGTTGTACGACTGGATATGCGTATTGTTACGTTAAATTGAAAAGATTGCCGATGGATTTAAACCCTTCACCTTTGTGCAGACTAGTTAGTCTTTCAAAGCAAATTCATTTTGGGCAATCAGTTATCAAATAATTTATTTTGAAGATATTTTTTTTGGTTAAACAGAGCTATCGCTTGTGTAGCTTTAGCTCCTCTAGCGGTGCTAGGATGCTTAAAACCTTATCGTTGCCTTAAGTTCAAATTGCTGCCATTGCGTTCGGTGATGCGTGTGATCATGTGATGCATGTGACCGTTCAACCGGAGCATCTGGTCGTGATCCTTAATCAAACAAACCTTTGAAGGGACAATAGCCACTGTTACGTAATTATTATTTAACAAATGCAACGACCACTCAACAAATTGATTAATCTGCTTTTGGACGTTATAATGCATTTTCTTCAGAACAGTTCAGTTCAGTTTATTTATGCATCCCGACCAAGCACGGAATACTTCATCAGGAATACAGGGACAGGAAGCGACGGCCGTAGCTGTCATTTACGTCACTGCCCCCACAAGTTCACGCAAGACAACAAAATACAAATGAAACACCATAGCAAAAATGCAACAAAAAACATGCATAGTAAAGACAGTTATTCGGCTGTCAACAGTCGTCACATAAACACATTTTGGAAACACTTCCACTGCCAAAAGTCCATTCCCAATCGTATTC
>Ga0210059_1000413_pt1 | contig 53247 bp, 30 predicted proteins | sample Ectturendosymbi2_FD_188042 | JGI IMG/M metagenome (GOLD analysis project Ga0210059, IMG submission 188042) | Ecteinascidia turbinata endosymbiont from Florida, USA - Sample 2 (SPAdes) (version 2) | ecosystem: Host-associated > Tunicates > Ascidians > Unclassified | place: Key West, Florida... | reverse complement strand
AGCTCGAGTCCCATAAATTGAATTGAGATACAGTTGATGCACTGGCGCAGTGACAAAGAGTATAACGTAAACAACAGCATTGCCTGCTTATAGATGACTTGGCTCGCTGTGCCACATGAATTGGCCGTTTTTTTGTCTGCTTGTTTAACCAGAACACTTTACAACTTCTTAGCACAGCGCTGGTGGTCTTGCATTTGGTCGTAACTTGTAAGGAAAGGAATGTTACAGAAAGGTCGTACCAAGGTTGAATGAGCACGATGACGTCATATACTTTACGGTTTTAACACGGGCCCCTACAACAGCGATTTGACCCCCCTGGCCCAATGTGCTAGTTTCGCCACTGGACAGAACCCTTTGCACGGCAGGTACTCACCATTAAAGCCGATAAAATATCAAACACTGTCACTGCAGGTCTCAAATGCGAGTGTTTTGGAATAGGCAACAGCCTACATTTCCCTTGTAACGTTGCATAGTACTATTACGAAACAAAAACGTTACTGCCATGTCTAAATAGCGCCTGCGCAGTGACATGAAACAATCCATGTTTTTGAACACTCGAAATGATATTGTGTCGAACGCACGTGTTTCTGAATTTCCTCCTCTGGCAGTGCCGACTCTAATGCTGTCAGAATCTCATACACTGCCACGTACACGCAGGAGCTGTTTTGTATAATTTCGCTTCATGGCGAGAGGACAGTCTCCAATCACGATCGTTTCGTTTTGCAGTTTCGGGATTATTTTATCTGCTGTTTACACCCACTAGGTTATGACGAAACTAAGTAAGTTTAGGCTTTCCTCAACGTCACGCCAAGTAACGTGAGTTCGTTTCAACTGAAACTATATTTTCATAAGCAACTTTTCATACTGAAAGGCGGCGCGACAGCTAGCCTCAAAACTTGTGGCCGCATTATCTGAACAAAATATCAGTCAAGCGTCGTATTTGGAAAATAGCCTTTTCAGAATTAAGCAGTTGACGATGTTGTTTGCTGCGCAAGAAGTTCTATATTGATTTCGAGTAATTCACTTTTACATTACGATGCAAAGTAATCAGAGCAATTTCAATTCAATCGTTCTTCTCCGCAGTGATTTTGCAAGTATATTTATAACACCGCCATCTTGACAGACAGCGCGCTCCACGGACGCAGTTGCGCAGCTGGTTGTCAGCATCGATTTTATAAGTGTATGTACGTTTGGACAAACAGCTCTCATTGTTGTACGATTGCGAAAAGTGCTAGACCGAATCTTGCGCCTACACGCTTCACGACGGCAGTGCGAACTTTTGCACTTTGGTGACATTTCAAAGAAAATACATTTCACATTTCATCGCCGAACTGTCCCATTCCGATACACACAGAAAACATTGAAGATGAACAAAAACTAACACAACGCATGAGTACCTATTGAAGGTACAGCTGGTTTGAATAGTAGCCGCTCCTCGTCTAGTGTCCGCTGCACATTCTTGAAGCTCTCGGGACAAGGACGATACGTTGTCTGCAGTGGCGTAACGAGAGGTTTGAGCCAGGTTGAGAAAGCTTAGCTGAAGGGTCTCACTGGCCGCCGTATGGAGCCCACTAGCCAACACCCAGAATTATGATTGGGAAATGAATAATAATGAATCCGGATGTGGATATCTATACTAAAACCTTTAATCACTGGAAAGCACTCTGAAAACTACAAAAAGCAAGAACGTACTAAAAACGAAAAGAATAGTAAATACCGAAATATAAACTAAATGGGAGCCCGGTTTTTACATTTAGCTTTCCAGGGGGCGGTTCGCACCCTTTTTCCCTATCAGTTATGACACTGGCTGTCTGCAAATGTCTTTCTTGCATACTTGTCCACCAGAGCTTCCCACTTTATTGGATAAGGCTTCCAAATCTCGCAAGTTGGGGCAAGCCTTCTTTGTTTATCCAAGCGTAACTTGAAGAAAACGAAGTGTTGATCCGTCGACAGTTCTGCACCCCTTTTGACGCGAACGTCCAACACCATTGGAACAAGTCAGCTGAAACGCTGAGTGGATTGAAAATGGATTGCAAAAGAAATGGTTGTGGAAATAAATGAATGTGTCTTTCACACAGTTTCAATCGATTCTGATTTGACTTAAGCGTCGGTCAAGAATGGAGTCCGAGATGCGCTTCTGGAGCCAAAATTTCATTTCCGCTTTGCAACGAAAATTGCTACATGTTACCAATGTAACAAGTTATGCGTATGAAATCCAAACCGTCCCCAGAAACAGCATTTCAGCTGACAATAGGGCACTAAGAAACTGCGTTCATACAAGAGGAGGTGCTAGTTATTCTTTGCTACAGGTTTTTCTTCATCTGGTGATTTTTTGAAAATCAGAACTCAGTATGTTGATGCTTAAAACAGGCAAAAGGTACCCGCTATTTGAATAAAAGTTACTTTATCAAGCAAAAGGTTATGAAACCAATTCTTGATTAAAGCTTTTTGCACTACAAATCCAAAGTTAGGAGACAAACAAAATATCACTTCGTTTATTTTCACAGTTACATAAAGTTGGTAATGTGGTATTTTGTAAAATTAGTTTTTTTTATCACTATATTAAACCAGTGGCGTATCTATGCAAAATAGCGCCCATGGCAATATTTAAATGTGCGCCCTTTCTAATAGTTTAAATATTCCATATAGGCACAATTTTTACGAAAGTTAAACCATGAAGAAAATAAATGTTTTAAGACGGAAAATATTTGTGTTTTATTTTTTCTTAATGAACTTTTCAGCAAATAAAATAGAAGTTATCCCTATGGACCATAACTTACGTCTGTACTCATTTATTTTTAATATGAAGAATATCAAAACATCCAAATGATAACATTATCATAATTTACGAGCCTACATAGGGTTGCCTGACAAAACTGGATATCTTACAAAAAAATTAAACAACATATTGCAACTGCAAACGACAATTTTTTTTAAAAGAAACGCATTTAATTTGGATTGTGCAATAATTTATTTAATGGAAGTCGTGTATCACTTGTGTTCGAAAAACAATTTCATAGAAACATTGATATATCCAGCCTTTTCCGATTAAATTACACAAAATGCCCCTTTCTACACTCATCAAAGCTAGATCACATAAACTGCCTTGACTTATTCTTAGTCATTGAGGCTCGGAGGTATGAAAGGACCAGTTTTAGTTTACTGAAAGATCGCTCGCAGCTTGTGATATAGGGTATACTGCCGTCGTCAATGCTGACGATTCGCCAGCTTATTTTCAAAGCAATTCGAAGAATGTCACGAGGGCTTCAGGACGCGATAATTTTGAGTTACACGACTTGAAACTACCGTTTTGCAACCTAGAATATTCTTGTGCAATTGCTTGCCATCTACATCTGAACTGTACGCAACTTCTAAATTATCACACATAGATTTTAGTTTTTCACAGTCAGGAGTCAGGACCGTACAAAGGCCTTGACATCGAACAGAAAGCCAAATTTGGACAGAAAAAGCTAGCTCTGAACACGTCTAACAAATTTCTTTTTGCATGAGTTAACATTTTTTGCTCGACCGGTACGGTTACAATACTATTACTAATTGCTGATTTTTCGAGGACTAACTGATGTTCTCTACTTAGTCTCTGGATTGGGGCATTGCGTTCAGCTTATTTATCGGATAATAGTGGCCATTGAAGAAGTTTCGCAAAGTCGGAGTGGGCCGCACTGTAGGACCTCAACTCACAACCACGGACTTAAACTCGTCTCAACCAAATACTGACTAATATCTTCTTGCCTGAAATCCAGCAGTACGGACTGACTTGGCCTTTCTTATAGCGTGAGAAAGGTGAGGCCTTGCAGATATGGCATGCGAGTGCTCTTGTCTGTTCTTGTCTGTCACAATGTCTGACCGTCGTGTTACGTCACAATACCTCAGTTTTGTCATAATACTTGGTGGTGCTAGCGCAGTACGCCCGACTTAACCCTTGAGCTTTAAGTCCCGCGTGTGCCACTTTTTTGCAGAACTTTGCAACACCATAACTCGCCAGCCGATTGAGCTAGAGAGCTGTTCAAACTCTCTATCTTCTGGGAAATCTTCTAGATAAGGGCATAGGTGGCGGAACCGGGGGGGGGGGGGGGCGCATGGGCCTAGGCCCCCCACTTTTGAATTTTGTCAAAATAAGTTTAAGTAACGCAATTGGTATTGGGTCCATTGTTAAAGTAAATTGTTTGATGAGAGAAATGTTGCAGAATTTTAGCAGTATTTTGTCAATATTATTTGTAATTTGGCAGTTCATTTGGCAGGATTTCATGATTGTTTGGAAGAATATACCGTGCACAGTCTGTCACCCTGCTATGGCTTGCTTAGTGCTTATCGCATTGGTGTTGTTGAACAGTGTTGCCAGATGGTGTAATACAATACAATTGTTTCAAAAATAGTATAATTTTACATGCTTGTGTGCATGGACGTCGGCAGGATTTAATCCAGGGGGGACTAGTGGATTGTTCCAAAAGTTTTTCTAGGGGGGCCAAAAGTGTTGAAATTTGTTTTTTACCACTCAAAACTAAGAAAACAGCGTTTTTTGCTAAAATTTTGGAATTCCCTCTCCTTTCGACACCCACACTTGTGTGTAGGAATAAGATCGTGCCACACCATTAAAAATTCGTGTAATTTCAAGCGTTTTAACACCATTCTAAATAGTGAAATTTTTCTGAATCTTATACACAAAATGAAATGTTTGACACATCAATTTCAATTGTGTTTTTGTTTTTGCATTGGCGAGACTGACGAGCTATGTTTATTTCTACATTGGCAACACAATAATTGGCATCTTTGAAGAGTGCAGACAGCTTGCTAGTTGCTGCGTATGCTTTGTCTTGTCTTTGCATTCCTGTATCTAATGCGGTTGTAGAATGAGTTTTTAGTCTTGTTACTTCTGTGTTCGAGATGCGGAAAGGTTGTGATTTTGAATGTGTTTAAAACAGGTATCAATGCTGCGTCATGTTTGCATGTTTTTCAAGCTGTGTTCGCGGTGTTTTTGACAAACCAGTGGCGACTCCGGTACACGGGCTCCTCGGGCTGTGGCCAAGTCTTCGATTACGATTTATGTAGGAGAACGCAAGCTTGCTTTGTATATTTGTGGCTTTTGTGCCACCACCACCTCCCACTGCCCCACTTCACCAAGTTGGGCTCTTCTTTGGAGCCTTGTCGCTGTTCATACATTTTCGTGCTATGTCTGGCTTTTCCCGTTAATGTTGCAGGTGACCTAAATAAAAAAATAGCGTTTGTAGTAGGCGCTCTCTCGACTTTGTTCACTAGCGCTTTACTCGAGCTCATCCATTACAGCCCGAGCTGCCCTATGTAATCAAGTATTTTTGAAATATAAATCATATCGGTCTGAATTTTTTTTGAAGCAATGGATTTGTATTGAGAACATTGGATTTGAGACCCAATCCAATGGACAGGTTTCCATTTCGAGAATAATTCCAAACGAACGATAAATTGTCCAGCAACTCAGGCTATAATGAATGAGCCTATAGTACACAGCACGGCTGTTGATTCGCGTCCCGGAGCCGAAGCAATTTTGGATGGCTGGAGTCGGAGGCAAAAACTTTTAGATGATTGAGCCGGAGCTTGAAATTTGGGTTCCTGTTCCGCAGGTATAGTTTGTGGAGCAACTGAGTTATGTTTTTTCTGATTTTTCGGATCATGTTGATTTTTCGAACAATGTTTTTTCTGATTTTTCGGACCAAATTGTTCTGGAGCTGGAGCCAAAAAATGTAGATGCCCGGAACTGAAGACGGAGTCTGAAATTCAAGTACCGGCTCCGCAGCCTTGGTACGCAGAGGACTTACTGGCGTTATCATTGCTCTGTGACGTACGCTACTCAATAATGGAGACGTTATAATGCGAATTTCTCATTTATTGTTGCGTAACTAATGACACAGAGCAACAATAATGCCAGCCAAAATGAAAGCAAATGGAAATTTCAGTCACGCAGGTGTCGAACGGTTTTATTCAATCAGAATAAATCGTATGATGAGCCCGAGTAACGCTGTTGACCTGGGTCGCCCCGGTAACAGCCTATTTGCATTCCAGGTGATTCACCGTAATTTTTCATAGTGGTTTAATTTTGTCGAAAATAGTATAATTTAGACCTCCATATGGTGTATAGGTAATGACGTCATATTTCAATGCTTGTGACGTCACAGTTGCCCATTCAAACCACAAAAATGTTTGATAGTTTTTTGACGTGCGCTTGTACCTCCCCACTTTGGAAAAGGTTCCGCCACCCATGGATAAGGAGATACATTAGATAAGGGCGCTATTAATTAAGCTTTCCAGTTAATGGTTGTAGGTTGCAAAATGAAACTTGAAGAAACTGTAAATTAAAATTTAATTTTGCCAAGCAATTTTTGCGCCCCCGTCAAAATTGCGCCCATGGCACGTGCCATGCCTGCCATTCCCCAGATACGCCACTGTATTAAACGTCTTACTGGTAGTTGAAGTTCGTTTTGGTAGACTTACATCCTTATGTACTTCAGAAACACAAATTCATTTTCACCTAATCTTGATGACGCAAGAAGTACACATTGCATAGCGTTTATTCAACCAACAGCCAGTGGCGTAACTACACGTTTGAGCCAGGGGGACCCATTGGCCACCGTTTGGGAATGCAATAATTAGTCCCCAAAAACTCACATACATTACATACAGTATATATGTGCTTTAGTCTTCGCTTGTTCGCGCCACATATGTGGGTGTGAGTCTTCATGCACACCCGGTTGGTGGTGAACCGCACATTCAACGACATGCTAACCGAGAGGTTGCAGCAAAGGATACTCGAATAACACAAAAATATTTTTTATAGCGCAGTACAAAGCAGATGTTACATTATAAACATAAACAACACAGGCATGAACGTTCACATAAATTTTTCCAATGATCGGCAAAGTCGATATTTTGCTTGGCCATTCAGGCTGCTGACGACACAATGCAAATGGGCGTTCACACAAGCTTTCCCCTTTTTACATCACAAAGAAAATGGCCCATGTTACGGCAACAGTCCCAAAAATGCGCTTCGTTGGCAGCAAGGTGCAATCAGCAGTCATTGTCTCGCTGCATTACCTGCCACTGATGTCTTCAAGAGCCACATGCGACTAAACGCCTATTACCGCAACTTGACGTGAAACTTTGTTGCCATGTTACTGTTACGCAATGAAGGCCAATTTTAGAACTATCCGCACCCAAGTTTCGCAACCTGCTCTGCAGGTATTGTAGCGGACATGAGTGAACTGTAAGCTCAAATTCGCATGATACCACTACAGTGAACCCGGCTCTTGCGCAGTGTGAGTGTCATATCGGAAAATAAAACTGTCATTGCAAGAATTAAGTCAATTAAGCTGCTGACTTCAGGTTTTCTAGAAATGTTTGGTTCTTATTCCCAATTTTCAAGTGGTGGAAAATTCCCATTTTGTCCCTCCTGCGGACCCCCATGAACACAGGGGAATGCCAAATACTGAAGCAGCGCACCAGCTATATCTACTTTCATTTATCATCACATAGTAATCCGGCAGTCGGAAAAACTGAAGACATTTTAACATCGGTTCTTAAGTAAATGGCTAAAAATGTCGGATGGGGATGCTCAGTGGCATACAAAAGCATGTAAATTGTTTTGATCAAGGTGTCAAATGTTTTTGTGAGATATTTTTAGCATGAGGCGGACAAGTTTGTATTTATTTAATTTAAAGCACGATTTGACGGATGGCATTAATTATAAAATCCATTTAATTACGTATTTTGCTTGCGCATATCCTCAACATGGCGGGGGTGAAGAAGTAATCATAAGAATTAATGCAACTAAATACTGACTACTTTTTGAAGATATTAATTGAAACTGTGCAACAGCGTTGAGCATACTAGACATAAGTGTGAAATTTTCAGTTACTGCTACATGTGTTTTTTATTTGAGTCGACCCATAAACTGAAGTTCAGTTTATGAACATCTCCGTGGACATTTAATTGTTGAAATTCAGATCACAAAATTGCTGACCTAGAACATCTCCAGAGCGTTTATGGCGTTTGATATTTCCTAGGTTAATACATGAGGCCTTTTAAGTTATATCATTTTTTTGACGAAATATTCATTAAATTTGCAGCAAAGGCAAAAAAATTTTGTCTTTGAAGTTGGATATTTACTAGTAAAGTATTGCAGGCTTTTTCAGTTAAATTATTGTTAGTAGGGGTGATGGAAGCATCAAAAAACTCCGTCGGCTCTCTGGACTTTGCAGCAGAACTTTGAAATTGCTGTTGTGCTTTCTCTTTACATTTTTGAGCACCAGATTTCATATTTACTCCTACTTCGTATATTTATATTACGCATATTCGTATGTCGTTGTCAAAACTGCAATCTGTACTGCACAATCAACATTACAAAGACTACTAATAAAGAGATAAGATACACACCAAAATTTTTGATTGATAACGTTAGGGCCAAACTGCCATGTAGAGCGTTCGCAATACTCAGAAAAAGTTGAGAAATGATAATTATCATAATCCGGATGTGGGTGTTTATCAGACGACTCCAGACAATAATTGCATATTGCTTAATTAACCAGCGGTTCCAAATCTTTTTCGAGCGTGACTGAAATCTGAGTTTGGTGAACATCTTGCGACCCAAGCCTCAAACAGCGTATGTTAACATGACAAAAATGTTGATTGTATGGATGATTTTTCGCAGTAGGTTGCTAAGTTCGTTTTCAATGTCGGCATTCTAGTCTTTTCTGAAGTACCTATGCTACACTGCAAACAGACACAGACAAGTCTGAAAAATTACAACTCAGGCTTAAGGTTTTTGATCGCCTCGTCGCAACCTATTTTCTGACCCTTTGCGAAATCGCAACCTTTGTTTGGGTCGCGACCCATACTATGGGCTTAATCGCATACTTCAAGTAGGTGTAAAGTGCGCTGCGTAGACGAAAGCCGCAGTACCCGCTGGGATGGCCAGAAAACGAAGTTATCACCTTCAGCCGAGATGCTAAAATCAACACAGCTAGTTCAACTTCCAGCGGTGAATAGCAGACAGCTTTCTTATTTGGCTTTGCAAAACAAAAAAAAAGGATGCAGTGTCACTACACAACTTTCTCTGTATTCTAATGTCAAAGTCACTGCCTAATCTCAAGGAAAAGTACATGACAGCTTTCAGACATAAACTTATCCACTACTCCATCACACAGTCCACAGCAAGTAGGAATAAAATGGCCGCAAATGGCGACAACGTTCCACACCTATGTGCGATTATTACATTGCACACAGTATGCACGTTCAAGGTGATGCATTGTACAATGCACGCCGCTGCACTGCAACAACTTTGAATTTACGATTCATTTGATGATTGTTGGTTTGCTAAGCACTGCACTATTTCAGTATTTAAACTGTCAAGACAAACGGATCTCCAAAAATTGTAAAAGCACTTTCATATTGTGCAGTTCATGAAATCTCTAAGGGGGGCCATTTTCTACATTTAGCTTGCCAGGGGGGCGGCGCGCACCCCTGCCTCCCCGTCAGTTACGCCACTGCCAACAGCCATTACGTTGGCTATGGAAATCAGTGCAGGAGAAACGCGAAAGCCAGGTAAGCTATGGCTTAGAACTTCATAATGCAAACAGCGCAGGCCAAGTGGCCTCGAGAAATGTTGCCAACTGTCAGAACTTTCTGTTTTGATCACTTCAAAGTTCAGAATAAAATTGATCCCAGGATATAAAGTTCGACGAATCGAAGGAAGACTAACTGTAGAGCATACTTTATTCGAAGCGAGCGTTATTATAAGAGAGCATAATTTACATAGCAGGTGTTTTTCAGTTCTGCAACCTGCGATACAGGTATAGTACAGCTGTTAAGCAAGCCTACTGTGCAAATTGTGATAAAAGCATGAAATTTTCCACAGTCATTCCATGTATCATAAAGTTAATTTTCAGATGTGGAGTCATCTTGGATTTAACCTTTGATGGCCTTAAGAGGTCAATGACCTTGGACGAATAAAATATACCAGGTAGCGCTAGTTGTTATAATACCATCTTCAGTAATTTAGCATAAACCATGTCAAACAGCATATCAAATGAAAGATCTGAATGCGTAGAGTACATATAAACAATAAATAACACACTTCTACGTGATAGTGCAACAAAACAGACTAATTTATTACAAAAACAACAGTCACAAACTTCTTACGTTTAGCGTACATCATAATAAATTACAGCAGTTTCACTAGTGTTATCCAAAAATAGCATAACAACACATTTATAATATGGTCCTAAGTTAATGGTTAACTGAAACAGACAAATTTGTGAAAAATTACATCAATTATATCATGATACTATAAGCAAAATTAGTGGCTCAGGTCCTATGAGAAGGGGGTGGCGCCGGTGCGCTGCACCGGGGCCCATTAGACTCTAGGAGGCCCATGAACCTCAAAAGTTTAATTAAAATGAATGGGTAATTATGCACAAAGTGTTTGCTATTGTAACTTTATTTATACAATCTTGGGCCAACTCATTGAATAAAGTTGTTGTTCAAGTCGATATACAATATATCGCTATTTCTTTTGGTGTGCAGTTGGGAATCTCTCAATTGCCGCTGTTGCATTGTTGCCCCAATGCACTAAGCACTGCATTAAGTGTCCGAAAAGTCGAAACATATGTTTCACCATGTCACATAGGACTTTAATCAGCTCAATAGTGTTATACAAAGAAACCAGTTGCTTCTGCTGAATATATTTAAGAGCAAGGGTGGATATTATGGGAGTAACGAGGTAGTCGCCTTAAGTCCTCTTTTTTCCCGAGATGCTGTGGAGCCCCTCTTTGACAGTGTCGCATTTAGTTTTTGCATTGTTTTTTTAAGCTGTTGAACCACTCTAGAGCCACATTTCAAAAAACTCTGAAGTAAGTCGTATGGTTTTCAAACTAAAGAAAAATGTATGTGCAAATGTGTCAAAGAGGGCCTCTCAACGATATGTAGACAAAGAACAATTTAGAATAAAATGACTTCAAACAATTTACAAGGTGAAAATTCCTCACACGCAGAAACAAATTCCCAGACAAATAGAGAAAATCAACTTGATTTCAGCAATAAAGTTTTTGTATAGCAATTGCAAAATACAGGGGCCCCATAGTGCATGGGGGCAAGGGCAGTGGCGTAACTGACGGAGGGGCAAGGGTGAGCGCCGTTCCCCTTGTAGGCTAAATGTAAAAATGGGCTCACCTGTTAGCTTGCATTTCGGTATTTAGTATTCTTTTGATTTTTAGTAGGTTTTTGTTTTTGGCGTTTTTTTTAATTTCTTGGAGTGTTTTCCGGTGACTTCGGGTATTAGTACAAACCAATCCAGTTAATCGCATAACCAATTGACAAGATTTTTTGTATGTGTTTAACCGGAATATGCGATTATCCGTATCAGACAAACATCCGCAAATTTTCCGCCAAGCGACACAGGGGACCTAAAATTCAGTCCCGTCGCCACGGGGGGACCTTTATGGGCTTATCTCCACTAACAAAGTTTCAAACCTCAAATTGAAATGTGAAACACCATAAATCAGTGCAGTTTTTATCAATACGTATTCTCTTTTGTCCTGTAATTTATAGACAGAGCAGCACCTGCAGCTGTTACCTAGAATAACATCGCCTGATCATTTTTGGTACGCTTGTGAGGCAATAAACGTATTTTAGGCTTGAGCATAAAGCGTCACCATTCATTGCTTGGAGTGTTGAATGTGAAGCTAGCCTATGTGCCTAGTTGTAAAAGTCCAGAATTCAAACTTACACCTGATCAACGTATTTTGTGTAGTGAATGTTGTGAAAAAATGCATTGTGGCTAGCTCAGGCAGTCTTCTCGTATTTTGTACTCAGGGGCGGATCCAGCCAGTAAATTTAGGGGGAGGGCGATTTCAGTAATGTTTGGTAGTCAAGTCTGATAACGGCTTCGCTACTGCATAAAGAGGGATGAAGTATACTTCACAAGGCTGCTGTGACAAAACAATGGACGACAAAATGACCTTTAATCGCCAATGTCGTTTCCTGAATTGCACAAAAGCATGGTGAATAAAGTTGCTTTCGTAGGTTTTAGGGGGGCGATCGCCCCAATCGCCCCCCTGGATCCGCTCCTGTTTGTACTGCACAGAAGCAAGATATCTTTGGTTCTTACGACCAAACTTACACATTTGCGCAGTCTGCTGTTCAGACAGCAAGATAAAATTAATAGTGCTGTTAAAAGAGTTTATTTAGCAATCACTACTAAGCTTATCCCAACTGAGTAGTGCAGTTAGTGGATTATGGATTCGGCCTCAGGTTTATTCCTACGGTAACAGTGTTTTTATAACTGAACGATAGGCTTGATTATGATTTCTTAAATTTTTGTTAACATTTACATTTCATTGCAACATCTCTAAATAATCGTCGTTAATTAAATGACAATGATTAAGGCCCATATCCTTTTGTTAAGCTCTATTCTCAAGACATGTCTTGATGAAGTTCATCCTAACGTATTTATTGCAATTCGGATTATGCTGAAATGCCCCGATACTGTTGCCAGCACTGAAAGGAGTTTCAGCAAACTGAAGCTGATCAAAAATTTCAACAGGTCTCAAATGACAGATAGCAGACTAACCTCATTAGCCATGTTGTCAATCGAAGCTTCATGTGTGTGCTCTCTAGATTTGGATGGTGTCATAAAGGTTTTTGCATGCCAAAAGGCTCGCTCAAAGTTGTTTTGATATTACTATAATGTGACATTGTCTACGATATTGTCATGGTTATTGTTATGTAATATTTTTCATATGTGGTACTGTCCAAACATACAGTGATTTCTTTTGTTTTGCTGTATGCCTGAGGTCCACCAGTTGAATAGTCTTGCATTTTTTTGGGAGGGCAGAGTTAGGCACACAACCACACAACCACAATCTACTTTGATTTAGCTTTTTTCGTTTCTAATTAAGAGTTGACACTTTTTGAAACTGAAATGAAATTTGTTTGTGAAAAAATATTTTTAATAGCATTTGCACCGTTTCCAGTTGTCGTGTTTAAATACAAAGGATATAATTTTTTCAATTGCAATGCTTCTCTAGTTTCATGTAATTTGTAAGTTATTTCGTAGATACAGAGGGAAAAGCGGGTATGTTTTAACGTAAATAGTGTAGAAGTGTTAACGCTGAGCAGTCACAAAACAGTTCTTGTTCTTATGCACATTCGTAGCATTCATATTTCGGTGTTACGTGAACCTTCAGGTGACGGTCACATGCCAAAATCGACAGCATTTAATCTGTCTTTGCACATGAGGCGAATAAAAGTTTAGCGCATATGTGGTTACAAAATAAATTCTGTCACTCTACGCTTGGCATGGTTGTGTCATGTTTGAATGTAGATAAAACAAAATTTAGATCGTTGTGAAACATATTTTAAGGATCTATTGATAACTGAACATGTGATTTTTGTGTTTTTTAGTTTAGAAGCCTTCAGGTGAATTTGATGTGATTTTGGACGACTGAAGCTGAATCGAATATGGCATTTTTTAAGTAAGTTTGCTAGATCCATGACATGTGTGTTACCAGAATATAAGATATCAGTTTTCTTATTGGAGTTATACCATGGTTGGGATAAGGCAGTTTCGGAAGCTTAAATCAATCGTGGAAAATGATGAAATCTTGTGTAAAACATAAGGAAATAAAATGCCGTTAGCGTTTTTACTGTCAAGCAATTAACTGTCAAGGTACTGCTGACACTGCAGCGATAGATATTTCACCTTTCAAAACTGATGTACCGAAACAACGTAAACCACCTTTCACCCTAACACTTTTATTGGTGGCAATAACTCGAGAGCAAGATGTTTTCAATTTGCTTGCTGCCAACTACAGGGCTGCGGAGCCGTCGTAAAAATGAAAAATGAACGGGGGGCAAAAGGGTGAGCCGCCCCCTGGCAAGGTAATGTAAAAACTGGGTTCCCTTTAGTTGGCATTTTTATATTTAATATTGTTTTAGGTTGTTGTTGTTTTTTTAGCTAGTACAGACATCCACGACATCCAGTGATTCACTATCATTTCTTAACTTTTTTCCGAGTTTTGGATAGTGGCCCCCTGCGGTGACCGATGGACCCACTTCAGCTAAGCTTTGCCGCCCCTGGTTCAAACCTCTTGTTACGTCACTGGGCAAGGGCCAATTTGACCACAAATTGTACACATGAAATATCACCCACTGTGCAGTGTTTTGGACCACTTTCTGTGATTTTGTCTCGGGACCCTAAATGCTAATATTCACCGCTGGTGGAGAGTCGAACATATTGAAATTTCTGTGATTTTTAACGGCAGATACCACACCTAGGAAACGTACTCGCATTTTTACGCTTACGGAACATTGAAACTATACCCAAACAGCCATTGCAAATTGCAAAAGCTATGCAAAAAAGACGAGGCTTGGTTTACAGAAGAATTTGATGCATGCTGGAGTTCAAAAAAGCTTCCGACGACACCTAATGGAGGCTGGTAGAAATACTAGTCGCTTAAAAGCAGCTTCTTACTCAAAAATTGAAAACAAAAAATTAGATTGGCAAAAAGAATAAATATTAGACAGGAGAAGACTGGAAGAAAGTGCTGTTTTCATATGGAAGTCATTTTTGTTCAAGGTAAACACAGCAGAATTTTCAGGATCAGGAAGGGTGAGCACTAAGCAGTTAAGTTTTGTCTATTTCTATTCAATGAAGTAGTAAAGCACCGGCAAAATCAGATGTTCTGGGAAATTTTTAGCTTTTCTGAAGTAGGTTCACTTATGCCAATTGAGGGTATGGTGAATTTATACAAATGCATCGATGTAATTGAAAGAAAAGTCATTCCAAATATGTGAAGGGCATTTGCTGATGGTGGAGGAAATTTCCAACAGGATTATTTCGCGTGTCTTTCATCTGAAAAAGGTGAAGACGGTTTTCAGGAAACAAAAATTGAATGTGTTAGATTGGCCTCGAAACTCGCCAGGTCTTAACTCCATTAAGGATTTGCGATTAGTAACAAAACCTCGGTTACAAAATTTGTATTGGATGCATCATCATGACTAAGCCAATAGATGCCAGAGATGATCGGATAGTGTTTTTTTACTACTCAATCCTATCCTGTTCTGTTTTAAAAAATAATATTCGTATCCAATTGTTGTTGAGGTTCAAATTGTACTATCCGCATCCGAAAAGTATCCAAAAGTGTGTCTTTAATAATGCATAGATAGACTGAAATGGAACAAAAAGTACAATTTGGTTTACTTTATAAGTCCTCATTTGGCCCTCGGACAATTATCAGCACAGCTTGTTAAAGGCGCGCAGCGATGAACTGATTTCACCTGTGCTTAGCGGCTACGTGGTCTCCAACCTTTTCATTGTCATGGACCCTTTTAACAATTTGGTTGAAAGTTGGGACCCCTTTAATAAAACCAGTTAATGCTGTTACGCACAAGTGGTTTCTACTAGAAAAGGTCATCATCCGCTTTGCGCGCCAAAAATCATGAATGTTTCATGGAAATTATCACGTAACAAATTGACATTGTTGCATAACAATCGAATTGTTTAAGGAATGGCGTTGCTAAGGACGGGATTATTGCAACTTGCATACCTTTGATAAAGTGAACAAATATGTGGTGGGTCAAATTAGCCAGATCTTGTGTTGCCCTGTGGCCTGGATTCTATAGTTGCGCTCGATTCGTTGTCTTTTGCAAACTAGACCACCACGGCGGGTAGGTTGGTATTTCGCTGTTTTGCGAAAGGTATTTCGCTTTCATCTTATACATGCAAAGGATCTTACACAAACAAATTTCTTTCATCTTATACATATAAAGCATTCATCTTATACATACAAATTTCATCTTATACAACATTGATCCCTAAAAATTTGTCTGTGCACCCCCAATAGGGAACCATTGGGCTACACGCTGTGTTTCACACCGTCACCGAATGCACTCTTTCTAGGTTCAAAAGATTTTGTTTTATTTTAGTGCCGCCTTAAAGTCTTTAACTGACAGCATTTGACAGATAGTGCCGCACTTCCGGGCATCTGCCTTTCTCCGTTTCCCTCAGTGAATGCCAGCGGAGTTCCTGGCCGGGTTTTCAGCGAGTTTTCTAATCCCTCTCACAGCTTTGACTAACGATCAGTTGATTAGTTTTTCCTGTTGCCTCATGTAGCGCAGTAAAACCCCCACGCGATCTAATTCCGAGTAGTGACCTTTTCGGCTTTAAAGTGTAGCCCAAAATTCTGCCATTCGAAACAGCGAATTTTCTGATACACTTAAAGACCGAACATCTGAGCTGTGGAAGCCACATTATTTGCTACGTACGTTTCATTCCTATTGTTGCTACGTGGACATTGGGAGTTAAGTAAAGTTAGATGCTGTGTCTTTGAGTTCGTCTTCCGATAATTTTCAGGAGGGAAAACTATTGTAACTTGTTATTGCACTGGATAATTTTCGGATGGAGCTATTGCCGCCTGGTTGCCCCCTGGTTGCCTGATTGGCAAGAAACACATGGATGGGTTTTCCCTGTTATATGCTTTATTACTGGCGTTCGAATGTTCCGCTTGATTAATGTTTTGTTACAAGATTTAAAATCACAAAGTGTATCCTGCAACCAGGGACGCAAAAACCTGATATTTATACAAATATTTGCGATTGCAACTTGTTGGTTTGCCTAATAACTAAAACGTTTTTGACGTTTTCACAATGTTTTGAAAATTTGAGGGGTAGTAATTGCCCAGTTATCTCCTGGTTTTCTGTCATGGAAGAATGTTTTCCGGGAGTAGAGTTGAAAGGTCGCTTCTTTAACTTGACCCATAATATGCAGAAGGTTTTGAAGCCTGTTCTCACCCTACTTAATTTTTGTGACCCCATTGTAGCGCTGCACTAGTTTATGACTGTTGTGACGCAGTTCCATTACATGTGAAAACTAAAAAATTTTTGTGGTGAAGTTGATTCATTTTTCTGGCGGTTTCAACTTCACTCCAACGCATATTTGCTTCATTTAATCATGTTCACACATTGGGCATATGAAACTTCTACTCAGAGCAACAGACTTTACTTACTTCCATTAACTGTTCCCTTTACACTATGAGAAGCTTTGCATTCGCTACATCTGCATTCCAAATCACCCCTGTTGCTGCGTGCCTTCCGCTCCCCCAGGTATTTTATAAATCGGTCTGCGTGGTACTCTTCGCAGCAATATGAAACGGTGCTAAACATTATAACATCCGTGGTGGCGCCATCCATGCGTATGCTCATTCTAAGTGTCACATAACCTACTGTTTTTTGTATATGCTTGCGTTTTATCAAAGTAACAATGTTAAAACCATCAAACGGATGCTTTTCTCTTGACTCCACATACCTATCTTTATGCTCTGTCAAGGGAGTCTGCGGAATCTTGGTGTGCCTCAAGTTTAATGCAAAATGAAATATATCTACTATCTAGTACACAAACTAAAAAGATATATCACACTTATTAGAGTAGGTTAATCTAATAATTTTTTATATAATCAGCGCTCTTAACATGATAAAATTTAGCGAGCGTTTACCAACAGCAACGTTACTCAAGTTAGTGGTAACTTAAACAAATTCCGGAAGGCCAGTCTCTGGTTTTGCCATTAATGCCTGAAGACCTTTTGTTATTTAGTACGACCAGAATCAAGAAAATGTCTATTTGGAAATCTAGATTCGTGTATGAGTATTTTGGCACCGTCTAGTCCCAGGCTAGGGGTGTAGTGGGTACAAGCTCTCCCCCGAAATTTTGATTTGTCAAAACTTTGGGCAAAATCTCAAAAAAGTGGGCAAAGAAGTTTTGAATTTTTAAAAATTAATTAAGAAATCATACTTTTTGTTATTAAGTGTATAAATAAAAGTATGATGTCATAGAAAACTCATTAAATATAAAACGAAAAAACTTTTTTCCTGTTACTTCGTGTTTTAGTTTGTGTGAGTTAATGAATAACCAACTCATATGAAAGTTTGGGCAATAACTGTATCGCAGGTCAACAAAAAGTTTTTTGTTTTAATTGAAGGTATAGCATTACTTTTTTAGACTACTTTTGGATGCTGATTCTAAATTTGGCATTCCTTTTCTTTGGGCATATCAACTTTTGAAGTTACGGTAAAAGGCTGTTTTGCGCATACAAACAATTACATACTAATATGTTAGCTTCTATGGTTTCCAGTGAAAAATATCTTGGTAATTCCGTCTGTAAGTATTATGAATAGTCAAAGAAATAAGTTGGACAAATGCACAAAGTACTTCTGCCTTGTTGGTGGAACTAAAAACGCTTCTAGAAGTGTTTTGAAGAAGACTTTCTTTTATGAGGCTTGGCTGCATCATCACGACACAACATCCAGCAGTAGCCCCTCATCATTGATTCATTCCAATACGTCTGGCATCTTGCTTCCATAGCTACTGTATAATATTTTGGTGAAATCTTGCACCCTGCCCGTCACTCACAGCACCAAGAGTTCCGGGAAAAAGTCAAGGTGCGAGTGACGAAAATGCATCTTAAAAGACATACGGCAGCCCATATCCTCGCAGTGGCGTACCTGGGGTTTCCAGCGCCCGGGGGCAAACTCAGTTATGGCGCCCCCACCCAGCCTGTTCATGGCAGCATAGATGCGAAAAATGAGTTGGGAATAAAGGGGCATCGAAAGCTGACTCGGGCCCTGCAATCGCCTGTATATACTGGTTTCTAAACCCGTGTGTAAACTTCCTGTGATTGTGACGTCACATAATTGAGGTCAGGACCTTTGAATCTTGGAAATCATTTAAATACCGTAGAGTTTAGAATCTAATCGTTTCGCGTGAAGCTATTCCCTCTAAAATTTTGGTCACGATTGAACATTCAAACTGTTGTCATGGCGACATTCCAAATTGCGGTAATGCATTCTCGAATTGTAGCAACTAGTGAAATAAAATGCAAAAATTAACCAAAAAGTTTCCTGATGGTCTGTATAAAAATGCATGAAGTTCAATGACAGCCTTTTATGAGCGCAAAAATCTTCTGATAACATAGGATAAAATTGGCCAGAGCTGTACCTTAGTTTCTAAACCACGGGTTTGTCAGAGCCTTTTGAAGATGCCAAATCCAGCCTCTTGATCCACTCCCTGGTCAGGTCTGGTTACAATCACCGCTGATGCAAGCTGTAGGCTCTAGGGGTTTCTGGAGAATGCACTCTCAGAGTTTTGAGTAATAAAACATCATAAAGGACTGACAGAGGGAGACCCACGAATACATAAAAGTGAACAGACAGAAGAATTCATATGAAAAACTGAAGGCAAATGATTTTATACAAAACTGCTAGACAAATATAAAATTCCAAAATCCCAAAGCATTTTCTTGCATATAACACCCCGAAAAGTTGACGGAAAATGAATGAAATACTGCGATTTAGTGGTTTATTTGTAATTATCTAACTTCAAAGAAAAAGTTTCCTTGCGTTTGTTGTAAATTTGTCGATTTTTCCTTCAAAAAACCGCTATAAATGAAATGTGTCACATCCACTAATCTAAGAAATATCTAATGTCAGTGACGCTCCGCGCGAAGTTTCAGGTTAGCAATTGTGTGACCTGAATTTCGACAACTATGTCTATGGAAATGGTCAGTTTCTACGCCAAAGTGATATAGGCCTAAAGCAGATTGTAGCAGTAACTTAAAAGTTCACAATAACTAATATACTCAACGTAGCTACACAGCTGCAATAAGAATTTTGTAAAAGTATTCAGCATTTATGTAAATATCCCCAAAATAAAAATCATCATAACTTCCTTGAGAACCACACCAAATCCATTTCAACATGAAGTTTGTCAAACCATACAAGCTCAAAAATTTTCCTAAACATCAGATCTGTAGTCGTAACAACCAGGGGCATGCAAATAGGTCTGGTGATTCCCGGGGCAACTGCTTTATTGTATGCCCCCACCAAATTCTCGTATTGAGGAATGTGAAAAATACAGGCATTTGAAATAAGTAAAAACTAGTTTTGACTAATACAGTATACAAGTTTTGAAAAATTGAATTAAAATGAATTCAAAGTGATTTTTGTTTTTAATGTGTTAGGTTTTCAAATTCTTTTTATTCTGTGGGCTTGAGACATCTGTTTATAAGTAAATTTCTTCCACTCATGGGTAAGCTCTGCATTGAGGAATTAGATATTGCATTTATTCATGCAAGTACGTATCAGATAGGCCCACCAAAAGATGATAGCACTTACGGCATGATACGAGTTAGAGTTGTCTATTGTTTCCCTTAGAAATAGTATCTGAAAAAAGTAGTACAACCATGCAATTCGATGCATTACCGCCCTTCATATTTTTCTGAACTATAAACAAATTGCTAAGGATGTTTTGTTCAGTAAAAACAGATGAAGGTAACGATGCGTTGCTTCATCTCTCTCTCAGGTCACTTAACATATATTTGCATGCCCCTCAGGCAAGTTCCCATCGGATCCATGCAGCACGTTTAAGTAGCAAATTCGAAGCGTCTAGTTCAGGGGTGCAAAATTGCGGTCCAAAAAACGTGGAGTCCGCGAACGTTTTTTTTACCTTTTGTACTTCATGCATATGAATGCCGTATGGCAAAGCTTATGTCGTATGTGTGCGCTACTAAAAAAATTGCTGCGGACTACTAACTTTCACAGAAAATTTTGCACCGCTAGTCTAGTTGCAAGATTTTGATAAAATGCACTTTTTGTAGTTTCGCTCTTTGGATGACCCACTGCCTTGGATGTCCGGGTCAGTCGCCTCGTTCATCCCCCTTCTACACATCCCTGGTAACAACACTGTGTAAGTTTTATCGCTGCTCTAAAAGCATGCGCAATATAGCACCCTGCATGCACTGTGAAAGTTGGATTCCCGTCCCATTGTGACGCAACTATAAAATGATAAGGAAGTCTGAAAGTTCGCAACCCTGGCTTTCTGAAAGCGTTGTGACGCAGCCATGAGTCAAACCACAAGCGGGCGCTTATTGCTGGCGACAGAAACTCCGCCTTGAAACGTCACCAAGGTTCATAATTGCTCGCTTTGAGAACCTTCATGATCTCGATGAGATTTCGCAATGACATTCGACATTTTGTAAATTAATTGCAATTATTAGCATCCGCTGACATTTGGCATTTCGTAATTAGTACGTAACATTCAGGCCTCAATTTGCAGCCCCCAAAGTGTTGCGCCCGGTGGCAGATGTCCCCCTTTTCCCTCCCTCGTTACGCCACTGTATCCTCGTAAGCTGAAAGCAATTCTGCAACTCCTGATTGAAACGAAGGAGCCTTAATGCTTCCTAAAACGCTCAAGCACACTCACATGCAGAGGTGATAGAGTCACTTTTTTGACTCCTGTTCCAAAGAAGTGACTCCAGCTGCTGCTTGTGCTCTGGGACTCATTGAAAATTTGCACTCCGACTCCTGTTTACACTCCGAATATTGAAGGCAGTGTCTATTTTGCCTCATGAGGCAAAAGCACTGCTGGAGATATTTTGCCTTTAGCCGAAAATGATTGGTTAAAGTGCTCCCTTATTATACTGTAAACTTTCCAGATAATACTGGCATGTTTAAGAATAGCCTGAAGTACTGCACACTGCATTTCTGCTGGCTTGGCTGAAAATGTACTACTGACATATCTACAGAATTAAAAAACTATTTCCTGTGATACAGCAATTGAGCATTGGCTATGCGCCAGCCATAGCAAATCCCTCCAGCCTGCCACCCTCCCTGCTGATTGGCTCCTGGGCAGACCATAGCGTTGACTCCTGATCCTGCTCCTGGTAGAACATCAATATTTGACTCCGGCTCCTGCTCCGTCGTAAAACACAAACTCCTGCAGGAGTCCACTCCTGACTTTTGCTCCATGATCACCTTTGTCCCTCATCCTCAGAAATCTGCCATGGACTGTTCACTTTCCAATTTAACCAAGAGAATAGAGTTATCATGCTAATCTAACAATTAGCCTATAAGACAAAATTAAATTTAATAAAAACTATTATCCGGCTCCTGTATAAACTAAATATTTCACTCCAGCTCCGAGTTCAGTTTTTATTCAAGACCGGACAGCCGGTCCTGCTCCGGCAAAAATCGTAGATTCCGGCCGGAATCCACTACGGCACTCCGGCTCCGTGATCACTTCTGACCCCTCATCAGCCACTAAAGTCTGCAAAACGTGAAAACAAAACTGATAGTTAATGCGATAGAAAGATATGTGATTACATATCAGTGCGCTGTAGCGGCGCCCTACCTCACTGCTCTATTCATCACGACAGTCAGTCGCAGGGCAAAGGACAAGAATGGGCACATACGTGTAATACGACAAAACCGCACATCCAATTTGCTGTACGCATTCATCTGCAACCTTGGTATTATGAATAGTGCTCAGAAAAGACATCAAAACCATGATAATGCGTTCTTGTAGTTGATTTTCTTATGAATGTCCAGTAACACCTTGCTCTGTGCTTTGAACACGGTTATGACTAATCTGTCTACATTCACCCCTGCTTCGATGTACAGAAGTGTCCATGTCGTGCATGGCAGATGCAATTGTAGAGAACAAATATCAATCTTAAACAGTGATTCTTTGTACCCAAACATAAACTTTGTGATTGTCTGTCGCCATTGATGATGGTTTACGAGCTCTTGGTTAAGATTTTATGTACCTTCAAAAGTAGCAGACTAATGAATTTTCGGAGCATAAAACTGGGATAGACTTGACAGTTTCGTCAACACTAGAAAAGCTTCCAAAATACTATACATGTTTTATTTTGAGACGTTTCGGATTATTCTTAATCCATCTTCAGTCAAAAAATAAAGCAAAACTTGGCAATGTCAGCAATTCAAAACCATATGGCTCTATGGCGCAAGAAACGACAGTGCTGTGACGCAAAAGACGTGAAACGCAAAAACAAAGCCGCCAGCCATGTCATTCACGGTGGTTAACAAGCCACGTTAACCACCGTAAATTATTAATTAAAGAGACGCTTTTAATACAAAAGCAGCAACCCGAGATTAATGTAGGCAATTTTTTCACCTTTTTATATTTCTTTAACACGTAGATTGTTATGCCAAATATTTGTCTGACACAGAACCGTCGCCAGAAAGTTTTCAATAGGGGGGCTTTGCGTTTCTGCGGTGGGCTTGGGTGTGTGCGGGGGGCTTGACACTGAAAATTGACAAAAGCACAACCGATTTATAGTGTTTCATGTCTCAATTTGGGGGGAGCTTTGTTTGGGAGGACTAAGCCCCAAAACCCCCCGTGGCGACGGAACTGGTCTGATGCTCAGTTCTTGTGTTGATACATGCTTCGTACGTTTATCGTTGGTGTTGACGTGGACATTTGGTGCTGGCTGTAGACTTGTAGTACTAATTTGTTAAAATTTTTTTTTGCATCCTTAGCTTACAGTGGTCTGTAAATTGCCTCTCGCTGCTGGTCTCGGCTTGTTTTCGTAAATTACGGCCTTACGTAGATTTTGTTTTAACATTCTCTGCACAACTTTTGGCCCTGCATTTGCTTTTAGCGATCTGGACGTGGCTGGCGGTCTTGGTTTTGCGTTTCACGTCTTTTGCGTCACAGCACTGTCGTTTCTTGCGTCATAGAGCCTTATGGTTTTGAATTGCTGACATTGCCGAGTGTTGCTTTATTTTTTGACTGAAGATGGATTAAGAACAATCCGAAACGTCTCAAAATAATACATGTCTCGTTTTTTGAAGGCTTTTTTAGTGTTAATGAATTTTCAATATGTAGGCGAAAGTTCGCAGCCCGAACATTCTACTGATGAAAGAAATCTATATGTGTCTGTATATTAAAAAAAACGACCAAATTTTTGATGTTTTCTTTCTATATCTGCGCAACCAAAGATTTTGTACAAAATTGTCTTTTCAGTTTATTTAAAAAAACGTGATGCATCAGTGCCAGAAAAATTTATCTTCAACAATATGAGCAATGGAGCAAGATCTAGGTTTTGACATTTGCCAATCGTCTCTTTGCCATTTACACAAAGCAAGAACTTTTGGAGAACAGATTACGAAAACTTTCGAGACACCGCTGGAAGTTTTTTCACATTGTGATACTGTTACCAAACGCAAAGAAACTCTACTAAAAATTTGATGCTGTCACCAAGCGAGTATTGCTAAAAAATTAAGTTAAAAATTTTAACTTGTGATGATTACTGGATGTGAAACTTGACACTTAGGGGTCACGGTCATTTTTGTTTCGCAATTAGAGATTAGAAACCGTTTACATAAATATGGTTGAACCCAGTTATTAAATTTTTTGTGTTTCTTGCACATTATACTTCTTATCAGGCACTGTCGTCTCTAGAGAAAAAAAAAACGAAATAAGAAAGTGAGAAGGCCGCTTTTTATCAATATACGGGCCGGTGTAGGCAGCATCCACTTCACTTCACCTAAGTCAGTAATCATTTAAGCAGTTCTTGCCACGGGGAGTGACTATGACTTTGACCACCCCTGGTATGAAATTTAGACTTGAATGCCCCGCCTCATACGGTCGAAGTCTTGTTGAAGCCAAGGTTGCTTAGCGTGAATCTAGTTTTTGTTTAATGCATATACGTTGGAATGATTTCACTTTTTATTAATGTTTGTGCGTAGATCGTATAATTCCACTTACTATTATTATTATTGTTATTATTATAATTTTTCTTACAGGCTAGGCATCCGTGATCCACACAGTAAGCAGTTCTAACGTCAAACTTTCAGGAGTCTAGTGATTGTATGGGCTTTCGTGGTTCCACTCAAAAACCCTGAGGTTTCTGGTGAGGTATTCTGTCTCCATTTGCGTTTATTAAGCACGTACTCTTTTTGTGAGTCAGGCAAAGTGGATTAGCTTGCGAATAAATGGATTCGAGTCAAATGAACTTAACTTTGCTTAAATTGTCTCGCACGCAGATCAACTAAAAATTTGCTCGCGTGGCTCAAAATATTGTTAGACCTTGATCAGACTGAACCACAGAAACATTTCTAATGAGAATTTTGTAGTGAACAACAGGTGATTGTTGCTGAAGCAAAGAGCAAAACCCCACCTTGTATGGGAAAAGATAGAAATAACTTCACTCCGACTCTTCTTCATCAGGTAAAAACTTAACATTATTACTAGATGGAGAAAAGCAATTAGGTTTTGTAAGACACTTTGAAGAGCATCTACTTTTCAGTTAAGGATTTTGAAATGACATTCTGTACATACCATGCCTTTATTAAGTGGGCACCAAAATAAAATACTTCAGGATTTTTGTCTACAAAAACATCAAATGTTTCTCTCCAGCTGCACTCCAGGTTTTCTTTATGTCAGATCAAATCAGTTCAGTGAAATTACTAAATTCCAAAACTTCTTTCAATACGGACTTTATAGGAACTGATTTAAACACCATTTTAAACCTTGAAGCATGCTTTCATAAATAAAAAAAGATCCTTTTTGCGGTTACGGTTGGTTTCTTTGAATTGCTGCATATCGGAAGTGGGACAGTTTTGTCCCAACAGTATTGTACTGTGGGATCATTTTGTCCCAATAGTATCTCACAGTTGCTCAACCGTTGCCTAGTCAAGCGTAAAACAGTGTAAACGGATCAATTTATGTTACAAGCAGCACCAACTAACCTCTCAATACTGAATTGTCCCATCTCAAGTTGATTTCAATACAAGATAAACGCAACCATATTGGAGGGCTAGTGGCTTGGGACCAGTGGCGTGCAGAGGGGGAGCGAACGGGGCGACGGCCCCCCATCCAAGAAAGGGGGGCCATCCAAAGGGTGAAATTACAAAAATGTAAATGTTGTAACTTGATGATTTTTCCTATTGTAAGGCTATTAAGGCATGCTGCATGGATTTAAGTTTTTGAAATTTTTTTGTTGTCAACGCTATTTTTTTATGTATTCAAATGCCAGTAATTCTCAGCTTCTTCAACACCAGGGACGTATACTGTGGGTGTGCGGCGCACACCCATTTAAACTGATAGTGACGTCGCTTGTTCCAGAACGTGCGATCAAAGGAAAATCACAAAGAAGATTGAAAGATAATCAGGGTTGAGAAAACCCGTTTTTTAGAAAAAACGAGCCCACCTGATTTTTTGCTTTTTAATCCGTATGTTTTTTGTTTTTTTTTAAAGAAACAGGTTTTTGTTGTTTAAAAAAACACAAAAAACCCATTCTGTATTGTTTATACTGCATCATGCAATATCACCATTTTCAGAATTACACAATAATAACTTGTTATACCTATTATGGCATTCAAAACTGAGAGTAAAGAAATGTACCCCATCTCTGTTTTCGCAAGATGTCCTCGGTCAATTCACTCCAAAGTGGCAAGGCTTGGCAAGCATACACACAGCAAACAGAGAAAAGCCACTCGCATAAAAAGTCTGCTGTTTCACGTCACGTTTATGCACATGCCCTTCTACTTCAGCATCTATATAGTGCATTTTTTCAACATATCTTTTGGTATGGTCCAACATCAGAAATAGCTTGTATGCAGAGAAGGCAGAATAATTGATTAAAATATGCCGATTTTACCGAGCTGAAGAAGATAACCAGTAGAATTTACTGAAACTGTTCGAATTATTCTTTTCTCTTTTTCAAGTCCTTAAAATTTCGTTGCTGTCCGTTTGCTTCATTAAAAAAAAAATTACAGTTAACTGTACAAGTGTGCTACTTGTTTTACTTTTTATTTCAGGGTGCATTTTTTAAAGGAAAAGAAAAGAGTGGGATTTTTGGTGGGTTTTAATTGTTTTTTTAAGTGCACTTTTAAGAAAGCCGTTTTTTTGGTTAGGTTCGATTACATGAACCTTGAAGTTAATTATGGACATTCAATTGTTTTCTGAGCCAAATTTCAAAACTGTCCTATTTCATCAACACTAAAAAAGCCTTCAAAAACCTATACATTTTTATTTTGAGACGTTTCGGATTATTCTTAATCCATCTTTAAGTCAAAAAATCCATCTTCAGTTTTTTTTTTTTTTTTGTTTTGACTGAAGATGGATTAACAATAATCCGAAACGTCTCAAAATAAAGATGTATAGATTTTTGAAGGCTTTTTTAGTGTTGATGAAACTGTTAAGTCTATCCCAATTTTATGCTCCAATGTCCTATTTCAACGTGATTGATTGAGCTGATTTTATGATGAATCACTAGTTTCCCTTTTCGTTTTTTGTGCTAATAGAGTCACTCACATGTGCTTGCAATATGTGCTTCGTTTCGAGCTTCGTCATTAATTGGCATTTCAGGTGGATTGATCATAACGGCTCACACAAGCCCGTATCTGTTCTTCCCTCTTAGTAATAGTACATATAACAGCCACATAATGAAAAACAAAAATTATCTTGCGTACTTTATGCGCATTCTCAATTCTTGTGAAGTTTAGCAAGTTTCAAACTGTCAACCCTGGGTGTCGGCCATCCCCGCTGCATACCTTCTGATTGACTGCTATTCGACGAGACATTCGTCCAGCCTTGTATTTTCGCAGTTGTGAACTGCGCTGACGTAGCACTGAGTGTGTTCTACTCCCCTGTTTTAACCAAGCCCGTAGCCAGGACTTACGTTTTCGGAGCAAAATACGTTTTCAGTGAGGCTACATTTTTTTATTATATATTTTGATGAAAGATTTTCTGGGAACGACAAAATTTCGAAGGGCACAAAAAAATTTGGGGAGCATTGCCCTCCAATTCCCCCTCGTTGCTACGGGCCTGGTTTTAGCGCGTTGCCGGATACTTTTGCAGTTATGAACTGCTCTGTCTTAGGAGACCGCTGATAATTTATATTCATTACAGCGACACTTTGTAGCCTATAACGAGTAAAGAGAGTGCGTGTAAATATGCACAGGGACGCCGGAGGATGGAGGATGAAGGCATGGTGGGGGCATTGCCTTCTGCCCTTTCAAATGGGAGCAACGTGGGCGGAGGTGCCTTTTCATAACAGGATCATTGGTAATTTCATGGTTTATCAAGATCGACTTGAAACAAATTCATTGCAGCTTTTCGGGCACCCAGAAAATTCAGAATGATTTTCCATAATCTCTGTTATTATTTTTGAGTCAACATTGTTGATGAACAGAAACAAACATAAGTGGTAACAAATTTTTGTTTTTTATAAGTTTCCATTGACCTCCACTGTTTTGCTGCTCCCCCTGCCTACCACTGCTCTGGCATCCCTGAATGTTCATGTTGCGTCAACAAACTTCGCAAAAACGTTGGTTTGCAAAAGTGAATATGACGTAATATGGTGATGATACAAACAGCGTATATCCAGTAACAAGACCGCCATATGCCACTGCTCAATACTAGAATTGAGAAAGGGGGCATCCAATCAAGCAGTCGCCCCGGGCATCACCAGACCTCTGCACGCCACTGCTTGGGACAAAAATGTCTCAACAGTATCGAAAGGGTTAAATTCCAAAACTTAAACCCTCGAGTCAGTAATCTGCAAAATTTACGTGAGTGTACAGATTTTTGAATGCCGTTGCACAACTCAGTTTAGAGCGACCGTTACGAAACATCCCAAATCTACTTTGTAATTTGTTTCTACGTCACATCGTCAAGCACGCTCCGCATGTTGCATTAAGCATAAAAGGCAAATGTGTAGCACTTTTTAAAGTTCGACTGTACCATAATGCAGCGTGATCCGACTACTTTTGACCTACGGGCCATTTTACAAAAACGTTAAACTTGCGGGCCACTTCCAGAAAAATGATGCATAAAACCAGGAGTTTAGTGCTAAAAAGCAGGTATGGGAATGCCGTTCCCACCCCACTACACCCCTGATTTAGGTTAAAGCCGAACTCTAACACCAAATATTGCTCAGATGCCCTCACACACAAAAACTTTCTTTAGTTCTGGCAATCCGCTACACGTAGGAATTCAAATGAAATATCTAAATCACCAAGTAACATTACTATAGTTCAATAAGGTGTGGGAACGCGTTCCCATCCAACTAGACCCCTGTATAAAACAGATTCACAAAATTTAAAACTAAAACAGGGAAGATAAGTGAGTGCGTCATTGAAATTATTACACAAAAATCTCTATCAGTGGGATGCTTGTGGTCGAGGCTTCTTTGACACCATCGTTCCTTTATCAGTACCATGCTTAGCGGCAGCAAGTCGGTGAATGTCGTCCAGTGTTTCGTCTGCCATTCGATCTCTGTTTTTAAATTTGACTTGCTTCATTGTAGAAAATGTACTCTCACACGCATATACATGTGTTTCTAAACATCGAGTGCATTTTAGTGCAAAAGCTTTCAGTTTGGTAAATCTGTCTACGCTGACTAATTTCCAGAAGCTATTGACAGCCACTAACGCCGTTAGTATTGTACATTTTTATTAAAAGTGGTTATGCTTGTTCTAATTAAAATTACCTACTGCAAGGATCAGGCGCGTAGTCAGAAAATTTGATGGGTAGGAGGAAAATAAGAACCAAGTCTCAATATTTAAAAATATAGTGCCCCTTGTTTTTAAATCATCATCCACAAAATATGCTTTTTTTCTGTCGCTTCCTTTTCTGAATAATTATGTTCCGATTTAAGCTGGCAAATAGAAAGTTTGCTTTCACTGAATTTTTAAAAGTTTGTTTTTAGTAAATTTCCAAGTTTCTACTTTGACTGAAAGCCACCATTCTCTCGCAAAGGTTTCCTACGAAAGCGTTTGTGAAAATCTTGATGCTATAAGTGCAAGATCTGCAGTATGCTTCTTTCAGCCAATATTGCAGTTGAGCAAGGAGTTATCGTGGCCGTCATTGTGATTGCTCTTTTCATATTTGCACACATCTGATGTACAACAGCATACATTCAATCGAAGCTGAGTACCGACCAGTGCTGCCACTTCTGATGTTTCAACATCAGATGTGATGTGCTCAGATAAATTTCTGATGTCTGATGTTTTGGCGACAAATCTGATATTGAGTGGGCTGTTGTTTATGTTTTCCATATTTTCTCTCTTTTGAGGATGAATATAAATTAGATTCATGATTTTCAAGTTTGTTTCATAATATTTTCACCCTAATGTGTATATGGTGATCGTTCGAAACTGAGAAGCTCTATTTAATACTTCGCCGTTCGCCCTGGTTCGAATTTAACGAGGTCGTCGCGCTTTATTAACAGTAGCGTAGCCCAGTAGTGCAGGGGGCGAGGGTGCAGAGGGTTCAAACGCATCCCCAAAAGTTTTGATTTGTCGAAAATCTGGGCAAAATCCCTGAAAATCCAGAAAAAAATCCCTAAATATCTAGGTAAAGTCCCTGACAATCCGGGCAGAAATGACACCCAACGTTTGCAGAAAAGCAAATGAAGACCTTTTATGGAGGTCACACCAAAAAAAAGGTTTTCATGATCTTTGTGGGAGAAATTTTGTAGGCAAAAGTTGCAGAACAAGTTTTCGGGCAAGTTTGGGGAAATTCGGGCAAAAATCCTTTGCACCTCCCAAAATTTGCTTGCTCCTACATTTATGGCATAGCCAGCCTTAAATTTGAGGGGAGAAAAATATATTGAGTTTAAGCGAGCAACAGCATTTGGTTGGGGACACTGCCACTCGAAGCACAAGACAACAACATGTGCTAGAAATTTTGGGGAACCATGACCCCTTTGGTCCCCCTGGCTACGCATATGTTTATTAGGTATTAGTAATAGAAGCATTTAGCTGACATGAAACTGCAACGTAAAAATCTGATGCTGAAAAAGGCAATCATCTGACGTTGACGAGACTGACCCCAGTGGCAACACTGGTAGCGACTTTGCTCTACCGACTCATGACATAGGTCTACAAAACGTGCGCGCATATAGCCTAAGACGTGGATCTTGTCTAATTCTTTAGCGGCTGGTTGACGTATGCAACTGATAATGCAAACACTGGAGTCCCTCAACGCGTTAGAAAAATGTATTTTTGTTATTGAAACGCTATGAAATGCTACTGCGGTAGCATTTTATTACACTATTTGCACTGAGCCTGCTTCCCATAAATGATCAGGTATTTATCTAGCTTTTCAGAGTTAACAATAAAATTCACAAATATCATAAAGACAATTGGGGAAAGTTATACATGGCCCCCAAACAAACCTGCGTGTGTTCGGCACAGGACTTTTCTGTCTGGCCGTTTCGGTCTTGCCGATTCGATCTGGCTGTTTCGGTCTGAGCCGTTACGGTCTGAGCCGTTTCGGTCTGGCCGATTCTGTCTGGCCGTTTCGATCACAGGACATTTCGGTCAGACTATGAAATCTTGCAGAAATCTTACATTAATGCAACCTCGAGCCGTTTGATTCAACGCGCACACCATACATCATCATACTGTAGGTTACCTAAGGTCGATATAGAGAACTTCAATTAAATATGCAGAGTAAAAGCACGACTGCGCGCAGTGCTGCAGATCACTAGTGCGCAACAACACGCACCAATTCACTTCATCCTCCCCCGCCTAAAATTAAATTGAACCGGAGGTTCAACGCACTGGCGAAGGAAGTACAAAACACGTTCGATACGAAGCACGAAAAGCGATCGACTCAATACAAGGATACGATGCGGCCACAAGCAATCAGAAGCAACACGGAGCACATTTGCACGACTATGTTCATCCGTAGGCGTATCTTAAGGGTCCTCCCCTTTGTTACTAGAATACGACAGCCTCACACCGACAGCATCCCCGGGAGCTTCATTCGCCCCAAAACGCACATCCACACTTGGAAGCTTGAATGAAGCAACTCTGTCAACACGTCTGCATACAGCGCGGCAGGTCAACACCGCGCACTGGTGCACAGCAACACTAACCAATTTTCTTCACAAACTGACTAAATAGTACTGGCTGTTCGCCATGTAAAATAAGCAAACATGAATAAATGGAAACAGGAAGAACAACTAAAAAAATATAGCAGCGGCTCGTCAGTCATTACTCACATCATCAAATCCCAAGAACGCTTCCTTCACTTCACAAGCCACCTCGCTTTTAGCCACATAATGACAAGAGATCTGAGCTTTGTTTGTGACATCCGTTGACTCGTCTACTTCTGCAGCAACAAATGGGGCTGCACTTATCTCCTTTATATCATATCTAACCACATCACCTATTGCTGGAATTAAATCGTTCTGAATTATGTTTGAGAAGCCAGAAAACACAGTAGTTGTCTATAAACGTCTAGCTAATCTTTCGCAGCAAGAGTGTGTAAAAGTTTTACATAGTTGCCACGATTAGAGGAAATCGAACTATCATCGTTGCTACAAAATGCTAATTGCTGTTTGGCTGGGAAGCAATTTACCTTAATGAGGTCTTTCAAAATCTCTCGGTTTTCCTTTACCTTAGCATTGTGAAGCTGATATTTAGTCTCCGCTGTTCGTTCAAAGTCAAAGTATATCATTGCACTTCCAAAAGTTTTTAAAGCAACTTTGGTTTGGAATGTTATTTTTTGACCTGGCATGTCTGCTGAGTGCTGAGGCTTCTTGGTAGATTTTTCATGTCACAAAATCCTGTTGTAGTCCAAACATTTTCATAGCAAGTTTTCCCAACGCGACTTGTCGGTCACGCCAGTGCTGCCATATCACTAGGATAGAATTGTCTAAATATGTGTTAACAATCAAACGTTTTCATTGAGGCAGAGATATTGGCTGCCTCTGTGGCGGTCGGAAGATGGAGCCACATGTAAATAAAAGATCACCGCTAGATGGTGCCCATGAGTAACAAGTCACTGTGATAGTCACCACAAGCGAATTATCGTAGTTCACTTATCCCTATATAATGATAGTGCAACCTAGTAGTAGTAGAGTGAAGTCAGTGATGGATCTCTATTGCTGCTGGTTCCTTTCCTGTTAGTATTGCCCCGAATTGCCATCTTTCTCTTGTGCTTGCCTCAGTAGTTCAAGGCGATGCAGTCAACTGCAACACCTCCCTTCGCCGCCTTACCACTGAAGCTGCATATCTGACCAGCTACTGATGTGACATAACGTTGCATATTCATTATATTATGCACAACGTCAAGTAAGTGCCAGTCTATGGAATACGAGAGCATATAGTAGAAGAAGTACACATATTAAAAGTGTATACAAACATTACACTGTTACTGACATGAAAGTTACAGAGCTGACATAAAGGTGATTGCACGGCAAGCGCTCACCACCACAGTTTGTGACAAACTGCTCGATGCGAATGCCACGCTGTGAGAGGAGCACAAGCAGTCGCTGCCTCCCTTCGTGACTGTCTGACTTGAAGAAGAAATACGCAAATTCAGATGTATTGACTATGAAAATGATTAGAATCATACAATAATTGCACCTTTTCAACATGAAAGGACATATTTTTATTTTGTCCTTCAGTTTGTTATTTTGGATCCCTAATTTGTTTTGCACATTTCATGATTATGCTAGGGGAGGAACTCCCTTCCTTGCCTCCCCTGACGGCCCGTCACTGATTTTTTAGCATTCAGATATTTGAACAACTTTCTTGCTCTGTAAAACAGCGTTTCCATAAAACTTTTCACTGTGTTGAAATGTTCTTTATCTTTCAGGACTTTTGAGCAACTGGTGGCTTGCCCTGAAAAACAGAGTGTGCCCTGAATTCACTGTATTGAATATATATATTTTTAATCATTCAGAATTTTGAACAACTTGCGCATGTCCTGAAAAATAGAGTTTGCCCTGAAAATTTTCACTGCATTGAAACATTTTTACTTTCAGGATTTTTGAGAAACTTGCGCTTGCCCTGAAAACAAAGTTTGTCATGAAAATTTTCACTGCATTGAATATAGTTTTTACATTCAGAATTTTTGAGCAACTTGTGCATGCCCTGAAAAACAGAGTTTGCCCTGAATTCACTGTATTGAATGTATTTTTTATCCTTCAGAATTTTGAACAACCTGCGCTTGCCCTGAAAAACAAAATTTGCCCTGAAATTTTTTACTGTATGGAAATATTTTTTATCTTTATGGATTTTTGAGCAACTTGAGCTTGCCCTGAAAACAGAGTTTGCCCTGAAATTTTCAAGCCGCCACTGTGTGCAATGCAGTTATATGTTTTATTGAAGCAAAATGCGTTGCAGGCAAAGGTCAAACCACCAGAAGAAAATGGTTTAAAGTTGTCAGATTAAACATTCACTGTTTTCACATATTACGAAATATTCGTGAATCCTAAAGAGGAATTGCGTCAAAGTTATAAACTGGTACAGCACTGTAATGGTGTCATGAGTTTGAAATAGGTTGAGAACTTGGCGTCCAATTTTGCATTGTGGAAAAAAATTCGCTGTCAATGCATGCGTGAGAACAGAAATTCGTTTGAAGTGCAGTAAGCGTACGAGTTTGTTTTTGCTTTGCACCTGTACACTAGAGGCATCCCACTACTTCGTACAAAGGTTTGATGCGACCAATTTTGGTGAACGCAACGAAAACCAAACGATATAAAATATAATGGAGATAATTCATGATTTGACAGTTTCTACTGTAACAGCGTTAAAATAATTAAATCAATGCACTTGATTTATGTGCACCAATAAGAACACAAAGTATGTTTGTAGTATCCGAGTAGTACATATTTCTTATACTTTGCTGCAAAAAATGCCAAACACGTTATATTTTTAATTTCTGAAGAAATTTTTGACGAGATTTCTATTGCACTGTATTTTATCATTTTAGCACCCAAGTTTGAACGTGCTTTTGGCAAAGAAAATTGTCGAGTTTTGATCTGTCTTGCAGAATACGGATAAATGATTATCCTGCCTAGATATTCACTTACATTAACAAATTTCTCAAATTTCATCAGTTCCTTATGTACAGAAATGTCGCGACCGACATGTCCCGTGACCGAAACGGCTCAGACCGAAAAGTCGTGTACCCTCACGTGTTTGGCCGACACGATACGCAAAGTGTGAAAACGGTTGTGTATTTGCCAAAACGAGGCCATAATCTGTTATTACCACGGCTCTGCACTAAAGCAAAGAAATACTTGTCGCCGCTTAACACAACGGTTGTTTAGCTGATATAGCCCAGTGGTTCCCAAAGTACTGTATGAGTTGAAACCCAAAGAAGGGTGGAGAAGGGTCAAGAAATGGGTCGCGCAGTGGCGATCCAAACCGGCGTTGTAGATTTTCAACGTTACCACTGCTTGTCTCTCTGTAGCGTAGATATTGAGAAAAGAGTAGATTGCTGACATTAAAAACGAACTTAGCAACTTGCTGCCAAAAATCATCCACACAATCAATACTTTTTTCATACGTTGTTTGAGGCTTGGGTCACGAGGTATTCACCAAACTCGGATTTGGATCGTGCTCAAAAAGTTTGGGAACTAAGTACTTGAAGCTTTCTTTAAATCCTTTAGTGTTTGAATAACGAAATCAATTCGACTGGGGAAAAAATCAATTTGGTTTCATTTTGGTCACATGCGCTTTATCGAGAAAACAGATTACAAGCTATCTGTAAGTAAATGGCAGTGTCAATGGCCTCAACACTTACAAAATCAAAGGCATCTTTCTACTTTAGTTACATTTTTCTGCTGACTCCTTGTGTTGCAGCTGAATGCTGCTTTCAAATTTACTGTAGGATAGGGTGGCAATTAACATCAGGTGAATGTTGAAACATTTTCGTACTATGTACAGGTCGGATTCTGATTACTTGAACAAAACGTTTTTTACTCGCCGGCAAGGTAAAAGGAGATCATTGATGAAACCATTAAGGCTCCACATATTTGTGATTGAACCGTAACAGTAGGTCTATATGCCATCACAACTAAAATTTAGAATTCTAGAATAAATGCTTTTGTTGCCCAAACAGTCTCTATGGCCTGATTGCGTAATACAAAGACTGAAAAAGACTTTTAAGCCAAGGCTTGAGCTTCGTATATATCGCCGAAATGTATATCGCCGCCATATTCACGCATTTAGTTGCAAAACTATACAAAAAATCTACGATGTTCATTTAAAGCTACGGCTGATGCTGCAGTCAGGGGCAAAATTGTAGCATGCCAGAGTTATCAGAGAAGAATTTTTGCGATGGTGTTGAAATGAAATGTGCATCACCAATAGGTGGTATACAGCAAGCTGGTGCGCCAGAAACAGCTGCCAAAAGCGTTGCTCCTTATTTTACTTTCGGTTGGTGATTGCAAGCGCCTGTATACAAATCTTTACTTCATTATGATTTGGCTCTGGGGCCGCGTTTAACGAATAAATGGATAGATTCATTTGGCGGTATTGAGTCAATTGCACCAGATGTATACTCTTCAAGACAACGAACACCGGAGCACCGAATAAAATACAGACTTTATCTGATCAGGTGCCCCAGCGGAGGGATAGCGAAGGGCCGTACCTTCCAATTTGATCTGAAAATAATAAATAAAACAAAAACAATAATGTTTCACACAAAAGGCATTATTCATTGATCTTGTGCAAATGCACTTTATTTAACGCAAGCAATTCAGAGAGACAAATGTAATCTCACTCGCTTTATTAGATTTCAAGATTTGAAGATTTTTCCTGAATGCTTCCGTGGACCAATGAAAACGCTGTGGCGGGCCACATGCGGCCCGCGGGCCTGTACTTGGATGGACCACACTGGCATAACGCTTTCACTGTTCTCGGTGTACGCATAGCGTTCAGTTTCACTCAGTCATTGATTGTCATACCCGCTTTTCTCTGCAGAGAGTCGTGTAGGCAGCAAACCCAGGGTGTCTCAAAATGTCTCACGGTCATGGGCATCCGCAGGGGGGAAACGGCCATTTTCCTCCCTGAAAGTTGGGACTATGAACCACAGTTTTCTAGAAAACCTGAATTCAGCACCTTAATTCCGAATTTCGAATAATTGATTTAATTCTTGCAATGACTGTTTATTTGCCGATATGACAGCAACATTGCGCAAAACTCGGTTCACTTTTCTGGTGTCATGCTTTGATGAGCTTGCAGTACACTCCAGGTCCGTAACCAGGAGAGGCGAAGTCCCCCCTAGAAAATTTTTCGACCCCACTGGAAAAATGTGTAGGACACAATTTAAAACTATTGGACATAGTTCAAAATTTGGGCCCCTCCAGAAAACTCTTCGCCCCGTGGTGTCCCAAGCTATGGTTACGGGCCTGTTGCATTCATGTACGTTCCTTTGTCTGCAGAGGCAGGTTGCAAAACTTGCGAACGGATTGTTTTATTTTTGGTTTTTATCATTTCGTAACAATAGATTGGCAACGAATCTTCAAAGTTTCACTTTGATTTTGCCGCATGTGACTGTTCAACGCAGACATTTTGGCAGGTAATGCAGCGATACAGGGCCGCAACCAGCTTACATTTTCGGGGCAGGGCAAAATGAATGCAACTTGTGGTTTTACCTAAAAACTCATAAAATATTTGGCGCTTTTCAAAATGTTTTTAAAACTGCTGGGTAGGTAATTGCGCGGTTGCCTCCTCCGTGGTTGCGGGGCTGCAGCGAGACAGTCACTGCTGATACCGCGCAGTTTTATATTCTGTGTGAAAGGAAGCAAGAGTGCAAAAAAAGAATTGTTTTTTGGGACTGTTGTCGTAACATAGGTAAGGCATTTTTTGTGGTGTAGAAAGGGCAGGGGCGTACAGAGGGTTGGAAAAATGGGGCGATGTCTTCGGGCATTCAAGGCAGGGAGGATCCAAAGGGTAAAATTTCAAAGATCACATTCCATCCAAATGCTGTAACTATGCGTCTTCGTATTGTAAAAGAATAAGGCCAGGAGAAACAGCAAGATATAATGGACACACACCACAATACGAAATAAATGCAGCAAGGGTAGTGATTGTGAATCTGTGAATCGATCAAAAACTAAAATTGTAGATCGCCGGGCTCGCCTTCAATACCTCAGAGATCGTTTTTCATTTAACCTTAAATGAAATTAATTGTCATTAAGCATGAAAAAGGAAGAGAAGAATTAAGGAAGGAGTGTTTGGAAATTATAAATTATTGTGACAATGATGTGACAGCCATTCAGTTGTATAATGACAATATTGACTTTCATGTGGTATTTCGAGCTAGAAAATGTGCAGTTCCCCCAAATCCTAAGCATACGCTCTGGAGTGTTTAGGGCAATTTGGAAGGGATGTGTATTTCCAACATTATGTACTGCATGTACTGTAGATCAGGGCTACAGCCAGCTCAAATTTTCGGTGGGGTCAAAGTGATGACAACTTGTTATTCTACCTAACAACTAAGAAGTTATTGGTGCTTTCAAAAGTTTTTGAAAATTCGGGGAGGGGACAATTGCCAGTTGATACACCCCTGGTTTCGGGCCTGCTGTAGGCTACTGCTGACAATCGGATTTTAATTTGCAGGTTTTGAAATGTCATTTTCAAAGTTGAAATTGTTAAAAACATGTCAAAGATCCTGCAGGTTCCAGAAACTCCTAACCAACTTGGCTTTAATCAGCGTTGAAAGAGAATTCGTTTCATTCAATGTAAAACATGAAGTTGTGCAAATATTTTCCAGTAGAAGAACTCATTTGGGAAAGAAAAAGTAATAAGTATATGTGTATAACAGAATTCTTTACATGCTTTGCTGTAGTTGAATAAAAATGTTACTTCTTCATCTGTTTTTACTAAACAATATCCTTAGCAATTTGTTTATAGTGCAGGAAAACATAAAGGGCAGCAATGCAGCAAACCGCATGGTTGTAGAGTTTCAGATACGGTTTATAATAGAAAAAATAGACAACTCTATTTTCTATCATGCCTCGCAAAAGCTATCTTTTGTTGGTGGGCCTATCAGATACTTGCTTGTATGCATAAATGCAATATTAAGTTCCTCAATGCATAGGCCTACCCATTACTATAGAAACGTTTTTGTGTATTAACAATGCTTCAGGCCCACAGAAAAAAATATCAAACACTAACACATAAAACAAAAAATACGCTTCGAAATATTTTTAATTTAATTTTTCGAAACTTGTGTTTCTGTCAACACTAATTTTTACTTATGTCAAATACTTGCGTTTTTCACATTCCTCAATACTAGACGAGTATTTTGTAAGGGGCATACAATAAAACAGTTGCCCCGGCCATCGCCAGACTTCTGCACGCTCCTGAGACTGAGTAAAACGTTATTTGAACTTCCTTTTGGATTGCATCGCCATCGACATGAAAAGGATAAGCCAAATATCGATCGTTGCCCTGCCCCTGGAAGAAGTTATGCGTTTGACGATATTCACCAATCTCGGCCATGCTGACGATATTCACCAATCTCGGCCATGCTGACGATATTCACCAATCTCTTATAGCTCCATTAGATCCACACCAAAAATAGACCAAGCCAAATTGGTCCATGTTCGATCTCTGCCCCTGGGCCACCACTTGGTCCTTGGTCGATCTCTGGTCCTGAGCCGTTTTCCTGTGGGTATGGCCAAGAGCACTCGGCACGGCAATTTTTGTAGGTTTTTCTAGTCATGTGGCTGAACCATCATAGCAGCTAAGATCTCTCTATTCGGAGGGGAAATGCCTCGAAATAAAATGTTTTACAAATTTTACAGCTGCGCATTTTCCGCAAAGTGTCACACCGCAAACTCTTCGAAAATTCCGATATCTGGCGCTCATGCAACTCTTTCAGTAATTACCCAAGATTCATGACCAAAAAGTGAGGATCGGACGAAAGACTGATTTAAAAATTGACAGATTCGCGGTGTTTAAAAGCTCCGGTTTTGTCACTACGGAACGATAAATCACACATAACGTTGTGTTTGCTTTACTAATCCACGTACCACTTTCCTTGTTCTGTCTTGCGTCGCTCATGTATACCACCTTTAGGTAAGTGATGTTCTTGACCAGCTTCAGTTTGTTGCCGCTTACTTTTAACATACACTGACCAGGGTTTCTGGCATACACTGACCAGGGAGTCGAAACTCAAATTTCAGGCTCCAGTTTTGGCTCCAGGTCCAGGTATTTAACGTTTTCGGCTCCGGCTCCAAAATGATTTGGTACATTGAAAACTGAATACCATTGTAATGCTTGCACAACTCCCTGGCCCCACAAACCAGTATGTGTAAATAGAAACCAAATTTCAGCCTCCAGCTCCCGCTTTGGCTCCACCATCTGAAAGGTTATGGCTCCGGCCCAGCTCCAATTATCCAAAATTGCTTGGACTTCGGCTCTGACTCCATAGCCCTGGTTTCTGGAGAGGCATAATGCTTCTTTGTCTATGGTTCAATTAATTCGCGGCAACTTTTCTCAAGGAACTTGGCATCAGGGACACCGGAGAGTGGGGCATAATGGAAGCATTGCCCCCATGACCTTTCAAAAAGGGAAACAAGCGCGGAGTTGCTTTTTAATAACATTATCATAGGTAATTTCATGGTTTATCAAGATCGACTTGAAAAGAATTATTGCAGCTATTCTCCCACCCAGAAAATCCAGAATAGTTTTCTATAGTTTCGGATGTAGTTTGTGATGTGAACACTGTTGCTGAACAGACACAAGCATATTGGTCAGGTTTTTTTAAGGTGTTTTAGGGATCCGATTCGGGTTCCTAGAATTGAAAATCGAGTCTGTAACAAATTCGTGTCCCTGATGGGAGGCGAAGCAATGTATTCAAACCTATCATTTAAATATTCTAATGGGTTCGAAATGACTAGGTTTTGGACCATTATCACAAAATCTGGGTTTTGCTTAATTGCTGGTCCCCTCCTTCAGGTTTCTCGTTTCCATATGTAACAGTTGGTGCTCAAAATCGAAGTTTCCAGAAGCAATGGTTAAACGAATTTACATGGTTAGCGTGCAGTAATATTTACAATGGAGCTTTTTGCAAATGGTGCGTTGTGTTTGCTCCTCAGACTGTCAGTCGTAGCGCAAAACCTCCCGGCTCATTAGTTTCGGGACCACACTGCAATTATAAAAAGGCAAAAGGACATTTCAATAATCACCAAAACTGTCACTATCATAAATTAAGTGCAGCCATGTTCGATAACTTTGTGCGGACAGATGCCGACAAATCCAGAGATGTACGAAATGCTTTAAACAGCAGTCGACAGAAGTCTGTCGAGGAAAATCGAAATCATCTTTCCCATATCATCAGAACTATTGAATTTTGCAGTCGCCATGAAATACCATTGAGGGGTCACAGAGACGCTGGTGCATTTTCACTGAACGAAACTGATTGCAATGACGGAGTTTTTAAAGCTGCCTTGAGACTGCGAGTGGAGGTTGCTGACAAGCAAACACCTGACCTCTCTTTAAAGGCTCCCCGCAACGCTTCATATTTAAGCTGGAGAGTGCAAAATCAAATTATATCTTTGATGGGTGATGCCATACAAAAGCAAATACTTTCCGATTTTTCCCAATGCAAATACTTTTCGATACTAGCGGATGAAACGACTGATGTAAGTCAAACAGAGCAACTTAGTTTATCCATTCGGTTGATCAAAGATACCAAAGTGCACGAAGAATTTTTGTGCTTTGTTCCAGTTTCTTCAACAACAGGCAAAAACCTTGCATCTACGAGTCTCACTCAACTATCTCAACTTGGGCTTAATCTGGAACATATGCGTGGCCAAGGTCATGATGCCGCAAGTAATATGAGCGGAAAATATCGTGGTGTTCAGGCTAGAGTAAAAGAATTGTACCCTTTGGCCATGTACACTCATTGCTGCAACCATGTTCTTAACTTGGTCATTAGTACTTCATCGCAGTTGCCAGTTATTAGAAATGCGATGGCAATTTTATCGGACGGACATATGCGTTTTTCTGTCGCGTTCTGCACAGCGCGTATCGATATTTCAAGACAATGTTGAAAGAGAAGTTTCAGGCTCGGCTTCTTCGCGACAGAAGCTGAAACCAATTTGCACCACACGCTGGGTAGAAAGACATGACTCGATCATCATTTTCGTGACACTATTGCCAGCAGTTGTTTCTACACTTGAGGAATTGCAGCAGGAAAACAAGTGGAGGTTGCGACCAAAGCAGCAACTTTGCTCAATTCTGTACAGAAATGCTCGTTTTTAATCGCGGCTTTAGTTATGCAACACACTTCTGGTATAATCCTGCCTGTTTCAAAACTGCTGCAAAAGAAAGAATTGGACATATTTGCAGTGATTGAACTCATTCATAGTGTGCTGGATATTCTCCGACAAAACATAAGCAATTGCGAAAACGTTTTTCATAAAATATTTGACCAAGCTAAGAATGAATGTGAAAAATGTGATGCTCCACTATTGATTCCCAGAAGATGCAAAAGTTAAATTTTCAGAGATACGATCTGTAGTGGTACTGCAGTGCACTTTTCTTGTCTGCAATGTTGAGAAAAGTGTTGTTGATAATATTTCGTGACAAATAATAGCCGACTGAGACACCAGAATTTTCTGGACGTGGTATGAAGTAATGCTACTATACAACATAAGAGTGCTTTTAAAAACAATATCTCGGGATACTGAGCATGTTACAAACTTTTATAAACAATGTCAAAATTTTGCAGAGAATTGCCACACTACATCGCATCGTACTTTAACAGATTAACAAAATCACGGTAACGGGGGAAAACGGGCAAAGAAAAACAGACGTCGCGGCTGGACCCGGTCAAGAAAAGTGTTGATGTGTTAAAATTGAAATAGCATATGTGACATAATGTTACAGTAAATAAGGTAGCCTGCACTTTAGTGAGAGCAAAATATTTTTCTCAAAATTTCAGCCCCCCCCTTAAAAATTTCCTGCGTGCGCCCCTGAAAGTGTTCAGCGCTAACATTCCACTGTCGCAAATGTGAATGTGTAAATGAATTGTAATAAAATAGCTTGTTTACATTTCTTTAGTCTTTTTGTAGTTTTTAATTTTTTATCTTCCCAAATAAAAATCTATATGAACCTACTTACTCAACGCATTTAAAAAATTTAAAAGTAAATCTCAGATATCTTGAAACTCTTAATTACACAACTTTTCATTCAAATCATCTGTGACATGAATTCCTTGGTAGTGAAATTTATTCAAAACGTATTAGTAAACACAACTACTTTAAACATAAAAGACGTTAGCACTTGACATAAAAGCACAATAGTATGTTTTAGAAAACAACTTTCACCACAATCAATCGTTATCAAAAACTGCTTGAAAAACACAAATTCTCTAACGCAAGTGCAATTTAGAAAATTGTTACAGTTTTTCCAGAAAGTTATTTAAGCGTAGATCACGTTGCAATGAACTGGGCGCATGTGCATAAAGCAACAATGGTGTACATTGCTAAGAGAAAATGCAAACGGCCAACCCACTATACCGTAAGAGCAAAACCAGCTTAAATACGCTATAAATGCAATACCAGCATATACGAGTAATCATAACGTACCATTGAATACAATTCGCTAGCAGCGAATTTTTAAAAATAAAAACATATATATTTTTCATGAGTAGACGCTAGATATGCAGCGCATATTCCAGAGTGCTGGATATCACCAGCAGACTCGCAAACGATTTTGTTCTCCGCAATCTTCTTGCTGCTCAGTGGAGCAAGGTCTAGGTCTTGACATTTGCCAATCCTCTCCTAGTTGGCATTTACATATAGAAAGTACTATTGATGAACAGATAAGGAAAGATTTCAAGACACCGTTGGAAGTTTTTTCAGATTTTGTTGCTGTTAGCAAAACCAGCAAGCTTAGCCAATTTTGGAGATGCCGCGAACTGAAGATGAAGAAAAACTGAAAAACGGGAATTGAAGATTCCGCGAAAATGGTGAAATTTATTTACTTTTCTCTATCACCCATGTTTGCTTTAATCATTTGACAGATGCAGGACAAAAGCTTTGCCAATGAGCAACAGTCTGCTCAAATTACGAAAGTCGGCAATCATCTAACTTTTCAAGTGCAGAGTTTTCTTCGTCAAAATAATGTCACAAAGTAGTTATGCATGGCGTTACAAATTTGTTGGCAGCTTTGGTTGATTTAAAAACTATTCTTTGTTTTTAGTTAAATACTGATGCTGTTTTTATCCCGTATTGTAGCTATGTTTGTTTTAACTGTTAGTTTCTCTATCTAAGAAGGACTTCATTAATTTGCCATGTAAACAGCATTTGACGCGGGATCTTCCAAAACAGTAAACTTTTGGGTGGTGACCTTGTTCGAAAAACTTTTTCGTCCTTTTTGTAAAGTTTCAAGCAGTTAAAGATAAAAAATCGAAATATACCTTTCATGTGTGTCTGAGTTTCAAGCAAGATAATCAAATCAAACAGAAAAAACACCCATCTGACTTTAAAGTTTGAGAAAGTATCTGATTTACAAAGTTTTTACCAATGTTTGAAACAGTTAAGCTTTTAAACAAGTAAAGGCTGAAATGCATCTTACAAGTACTTAGTTTGTAAACAAATAATGAAGTTATACTGTCGATGTGGTCCAAGTAAATCATCAGCCACAATCGATTGAAAAAAGCTCAAATTGAAAGTTTCACATATCCAATCTTTTCTGGTAAGCTTCCTTCATCCAGCTGTAATTTAGTATATGGAAGAAATTTAATCCACGCTGATTGATCAGTCGCCTGTGGAGAAAGCGAATAAATTTTCTATTAATTTCTCTACCCTATAAGATGCAAGTGTGAGGAACGGAAGGACTGGCAGTAAACGGTCACTGGAAAATGTCAGAGTTGATAAGCTTCAATATTCACAAAAGCAATAGCAACAGTTTACAACACATCAGGTATTAGTTACGATACAACTTCACCTAATCTAGACATTTTTGTAAAGTTAATTTGAAATTCAGATTTGTAGACGTTAAGTGAAGATCTGTTTTGAATTTGTAGCTGGTTTGTTGTGTGTTTTACATTTATAGCATTTAGTCTTCGGATCTATATTTACATTATGCTCTTTAGGGGGCCGGCTGAGTGGTACAGTTAGTTGAACACACGCCATCACACCCGGTCGGGTCATATCGAAGATATGAAAATCGAAACTTGCGACCTCTCCAGCCTGGTGCTCGGCGTTATAAGTGCGTACAAGGAAACGGCTCACAGGCAGAGCTGCCATTGACTCGCCACCAATGCAGCATTCACTGCGAAAGCAGCCCCGTGTCCCACGGCGCAAGTAAACCGAAATGAACGCCACAGACCACTCGTGACACTCCGAAAGGAGTAGAAAAGTGAGTGTAAGTGAAATAGAATGGATTTGCTGATCTACTATTACACACCGCTGGTAAACAGGCGTTTTCAAGGTTTCAGTTGCTGGAGGTAACCTCTGCGTGCTACACCGCACGTTGGTTACCGTACAGCAAAAGTTCACTTCATACCTGTGTCTGAAACAGGCCCAGGTTTGACGAACATTTATTTTAAAAAATACAGCATTGAAACAAACTGCACTTGGCCAAAAAAATTTTTCAGACATCAATAAATTTAAATATAGCTTTTTTGCATCAAGTTCTGGCATTTCCTGTCGATAAAATCACTTGTTACCAGCTAAACTTGTTTGTCTAGTTTCCAAAATGCTAGATTGTGCCGTATAAATTGTCTATACGACTTGTTGACATACTTTTTGTACAGAGTGCTCAACAGGTTATAAGCACCTACTCACTATTAGTCGTTCCCAAATATGCTTTAGTAACAAATTTAAACTGATTTAATGATTTTATTCTTATTTTCGAGAAGCATGGGCTTATGAATAAAGTTAATGGAAAATAAGAAGAGACTGTCCAACAGTATATCAACATCCAGCATGGACACAAAAAGCTGTCCATGTGAAGAGGATATAAGTACTATTTTACCTTTCCGTTTTGGTATCCGCTCGTAGCAGTAGTTGATTTGATACCGAAGCTTGACCTGAAGCAATTAAATTAAATCAATAATTTTGCTTGTTTTCTTAGAATTTCTTTCAAACATGTGCGAAAACGTCTCCATCAGAAAAATATGTACATCAGTAAAACCAACGCCGTGTATTTTGGAAAAGTTTTTTTCTCAGGGTCTTGTAAAAGGTTCTTACGTGATAAAATCGATACCCTTGATGCTTTCCATCGCATGGTATTCTAATTCGTTGGAGGAAAGTCCGAGAGTTCCCTGATCCACTTCGTGTTTGGCTTCATCAGATCTCTTCATTCCGGACACTCCTGGTATCTGTGTCTTTATTTATAGAAGAACCACTTTAAGTTAAACTCGACGTAGTCATCTTTTTGGCCCCATGCCGAGCTTCGCTTTAAAGTGACAAATAGACAATTAAAAAAAAAATTCTATGGACAGGAAAACGTGTTGAACCTTGTGAAAATGACAAGAAAAAATTAAATCTAGTTTTGGTGAACCTGTTTTTATCTTTTTTGACATCTTATTAACAAGAACCTTCAGAGCCAAAGCATTTCACGTGTTAAGCATTTCCGCACCTGCGCCTGCATTGACCCTTAATCCTCCTTTAAAACTGAAATCACATTAATCCTTCATATTTTTGTAATTCATAAACTTGTCATAATACATGTGAACTAAAACAGCTTTAACCGGGGTGCATATCTGCCTAGTATGGAGCGAAAGCGCCGTGAATCTAAAATCTTTAAAATGGGACATTATTTTAACAGTAAATCAACTGTCAAAAGCGGAGCAAAGCGAAGCAAAGCGGCCCAGTATTAAAACAAATATTGTAAACAAGCATTTTTCAGTTCCAGGTATTCGCTGCTATATACCTTAAATACCTCTGGTATGGGGTAAATTGAAGAAAATTAATTCATGTGCTTAATTTTTCTTCAATCTACCCTTTGGTAAAGTCAGTAACGTGAAGGCATGCAGTGTGTTGCAAAATCAAAACAATGTTTTACCAGAAGGAAAATTGTAAGCCAAATGCACATACGACCATGAGTAGTTGTGTCACAGCGGAAATGAACCTTTTGAGAAAGGCTGAGTAGCTTTGTTTTTGCAAGATGGTATGCAAGTCTTGCTTGATTCATGCCACACAAATACAAAGCACGGAAATCCATGATTTTTTACTGTTTTACTTCCTGTCAAGTAAAATTGCGAAAAAAAAATACAATCTGTAAAAGAAACACAAAGCCAATGACAGATAACGCCGTGTATCATGACAGGCAATGGGAAGTACCAAAAATTTGTGCGCTGACATCAGTTTTTCTTGTATGCAGTTTCCTGCTCGACAGACGCAAGATAATGTTGGGGTCTTTATTTGTTAAGTTTTTCAACAAAATGAAAGTTTAGCTTCAACCACAAGTCTTTAGGTTTGCTTTCAAACACCCTATTTAGGACATTGATATACGGTCTTAGAGGGTCATACATGTTGTAGGAAATGAAAACTCTTTGTTAATCTGCAGTATCTTTACATCAAAACAGAAAGTAGTGAATTTCGTATCAAAGCCTGAGTGTGACTTTTTTGCAAAAAAAGCATTGCAAAAGCGCTCCAAACACAAGTATCCTTGGTTTGAGAAACTCGTTCCATTTTTGAGTATCAATTGTGTTATAAAATAAGAAAAACATATAATTTTTTAATTTGCCTTTGATGATTTCTTAAAGCTATCAATTTTTGTTTCTGTGCAACATGACTTGTGTACACATAACAACAATAAAGGCGAAACTAATATAAAGGAGAAGACAAACTATTTGCATATACAGCAGGAAAAAGCAAGCACGATTACTAAAATTAGGAAAACTTTGGTATAATCAACGATCGCCCAAGTCATGGCTGAATCTTTGCTGTGAGAGGTCTTCTTCAGATAAACAGTTGAAAGTTTACCTCGCACCATAAAGTCAGTGATAGATAAAGTGTTGTCAAAGGCAAAGCCGACACTGTTATCTTTCACTTCCGTATAAGAAGGCAAAGGTAGATCATATGAAGCTTTACTCGCAATGTTCGCTTTTAGCGGTTTGGGAATGCTTGCAACGAATATTTAGTTGTAGCACTTCTCTAAAATGTATTCATTATCAGGGGTGCTGTGCGAAGTGTGTACCTTGATTTCTTATGGATGCTTAAACAAACTGGTTGATTGCAATGTTTCCCATTTTCTTTAAACTGCACTGAAAATTTTTGTTTAAATCGATGTAATATTTCCAAGAAACATTGTCACAAACTCATGTCGTTAAACTTTCCATGTGTGGATCCCATCAGACAGTTCTTGTTCAAAGTTAAAACACTTCAGGGTCCATGTGAAGTTAGGTTACTTTAGTGATTGTAAATATATGCGAAAAATATGAACTCCTATTAAAGTGGCATCTTTATGTACATTGGTGACCACATGGGGTTTCGAAATCAATATTTTTTGTCAGCTGCTGACGGTAAGTTAGTCGATGTGCTTTAACGCATTTAATATTTATAACTGCTTTTACACTTCAGCTGTCTCGTCAGTTGTAGAAAGCCACCAATTAATTGTTGAAAATGATCAAGCCAACAAAGTTTTGGAATGTTTTGAAATGAATCTTGAAATTTTGTGGTAACTTGAAAAATTGTACTATCATTGTTTTGACACAAAACAGGCAATACGTATTTATGACTCAAACTTTTGCTTTACATTTGGTTTTGTGCGTGACAGAGGGTGTTGAGAGACTTGTCTGAGTTGAGAGAAGTGAAAAAAGAACGTTCTATTTTTGATGAGAAAGATTGAGTTTCAGAGGTGTGTGCTTTTCAACAACCAATCATACGCTGCCGAATCGGCTTTATGCCTGATCAGGTGAATCTCGTTCAGACGTTGTTTTACTCGCGCAATCAGTGGCGGTTCTAAGAGGGGCTGGGTGGGCCATGTCCCCCCAGATTTTTGGCTGGCCTCCTGCTTGGCCCCAGTTTTTTGGTTAATTTCACGTTCAAGTTCGTTTGATTGACATGTACAGCAGATAACTTTCAGCCAACAAAATTTTTAACGATTTGAATACTTTTTGGCGACGGTTCTGACGATATTCACAAGCCTATGTTGGGTTTGATAGGGTTAATTATAGCAAATCCATCTTCATTACAACGGAAAATCACCATGCAGGAAAGACATTTATGTTGAGCCCCCTACTTTTTTTCTTGCCCCCGCAGTGGACCCCCAGTTTTTTCATTCTAGAATCGCCACTGCGCGCAATGTGCGGTTTTCTTCAAGATTGTACAAAACGACTGAGAGAAACTTTTAGTAGAAAGTTGCGAACTTTGCGTCAAGTTTTCAAAGTTTTATGTAATGTGCACATTAGTAAATCCAAGTACCTTCGATGCGCTGTATTCATCAATGTTTCAACAGCGAACTTTTATATGAAAAAGAAGAAAAAGAGAAAGACTTCTTATCTACGACGCGAGGTCGGTCCACTTTACACCAGCTAACTACCTCATAAAAATTAAATGTAACATAAGATATAACTTTCAAATCCGCTTATGCAGTTGGCTGCCATATTGTGAGTCTATTACCGCGCACTGGCAAAGGTGACACTATTGGGATAACCCAGGTGCGTAACGAGGTGGGCAAGGGGTCACAATTCCCCGGGCGCCGAATTACTATGGGGGCGCCGAATCACTGCGGGGGGCGAATGACTGTGCGGGCGTGGAAAAGTCCCAACAATATCACAAGTACTTTCTTCAATACAATACATTTGCTTCCAAAAGACCTCAGGTTCGAACATGGGTCGCCAAAGTTGCTTCTTGCCCCGGGCGCCATGCGACCTCGCTACGCCTCTGGGATAACAATTTGGACTCAATCTAACCAAATATTTTTTTCTTTTTTTTCATGGCCAAGTTCATCGTAAAAATTTTGTTCTACCATCATTGCCTGGTAGAACTAGACTGATACATCCAAAGGGGAAAAACAACAGGTAACATTCTGCATTGCCACGGTATCACAGGAGAATAGCTCCACAGCACTCTCACTACAGTGCGGTTTGAGCCAAGGTACAATACACGAAACCACGTAAATCCTTGACAGCGAAGTAAGGTGTTCACGTCGTATTTAAACCAAGGCACTGTCGTATAAATAAAAGAAACCGCAATTCGGAGCACCTTTTTGATATGACATGTCAAAGGACCTGGCACGGAACTAAAGATTTGCGTAAAAAGGGCAATGAGATTCAGAAAACTTCATAACAAACTCCTCAAGGTTAACCGCAACAACCATGTCAGCTACAGAAGTTTTGATTTAACTGGCTGGAATTCGAAAAGTAATGGTAATTGCTCCATAACCGTAAGTAGACCACTCATAGAATACTGCAATTCTTTCTTCGTTCTTACAAGTGTAATTTACATTGCTTCATCCCGTTGAGCTAAATTTGATGTGACGCAAAAATAAGCTGTGACTGTTTAGGAGCATCCTGTGGTAATACAAGTAACTGCTTTCACAATTTTGCTGCAACTATAGCTTGAAAGACCACTCGGATTAAAACAAACTTTCTCTCGGGTTGCGAGTTATTTGGCATTAGCAAACTAAGATTTTGGGGAAAATAGATTACTTGCTCGAAAACCGTCAGAAGACAACGGAGCGAAATGTCTAAAACCTGTGTACTGTATGAAACAGGCATGCAAATATCTAGCACATGGCCAGTGCGGCATCAAGAGGCTTTGCAACTTTTGGTATTGCTATAAAAGTCACTGGTCTCTTTATAGACGAAATCAAGTGTACGTTGTTATGCTCCAGCAGCAGCGCATTGAGCGAAAACCCGAGGGGAAAACCCTACCGGTAGGCTGGTGGCGCAAGAAACTTTTCTACAGGCATGGAGCCTTTGACTGCTTCATTTGAGGAATGATGAAAGGCATTCCTCTTTCGTATATCTTTTTGAAAAGTTTGTGTGAATGGTGCTTCATCACACCAACTCTTTATTTGGAAAACGATGCATTTAGTTATGATAGCAGTGGTGGATCCGGTGTCAAGCGAAATTTCTGACTTCAGACCATGTACGCATGCACAGAGGAATATTCTAGATACCAAATACGTTGATAAAACTGATTATTAGGGCTTAGGAATTCGTGTTTAGGTAAGTATGTCGAGTTAGGGTATGGGTTAGGGTGAGAAAATAAAAAATAATTGAGATCAAGGACTAAGTCCGAAAATTTTCAATGGTGAAACATATTCCCGTGCTATAGCTTGTTGCGGGTACCTGAAATCTAATCAAAATGTTTTCATTTACACAACACACATCAAAAAACGAATTAGCAAACGTTTTTTCTTTATTCTGAGAAGCAAAATAACTGAAAAACAACAACAGGTCAGAAATTTCGCTCGACACCGGACTTGACATTTCTGCCACAGTCTGAAAAAGGGGTGTAAAAGATAAACTTTAAAAATTTCACATTTTAACGCCGTCATATCAGCGCACTCAAATATCTTAAAATGAATACAAAAGTTTAACAAACAAGATTAACTGCTTCAAATCTAGTCAAAATCATTTTTATATTGTAGTGTTCATAATAGAAATGACATAAATTGGTTCTCGACTTTTTTGAAAACAAGCCACATTTAAACCAAAATCAAGTTTCAGAAACCTCATGACCCCAGCATATGCGCAAATATTGACAGACATGCAATGAAACCTGTTAATGTCCACCAAATTAAATTACTAACAGGAAAACAAAGAAACTATTTTTATTCACCAAAAACTACAATCCTGCAAAGTCACGCTGATGAGAAGCTTGCGCTTACTTGCCATCTGTGAATTCTTAGAATCAGACTTTACTTGAGCATAGTCGCAATTCACTTTCAATTTCCAACCGATTTCGATACTTCGCTTTCAATTTACACATTGTGTTAAACCCAGTCGCACAAAGCCAAGCAATCCACCACAACATACGCCAGCACTACGAGATCAAATCGAAAGATAATATCTGGCTCCACACAAGCCCAACCCAGTAGCAGAGAACAACAACGTCAAAGTACTGTGGGACTTCGAGATCAGGACGGACAAACAGATAAAGCTTGCAGACCGGACTTAGTAACGACAGGACAAGCAGACGAAAGAATGACTCATAATCGATGTACCAGTACCGAATGACCACCACATAGTAGATGAGGAAAGGGAGAAGATAGAAAAGTACCAGGACCTGAGGTTAGAAATACAGAGAATGTGGAACGTCAAAGTCAGGGTAATAGAAGCTCTCGGAGTAAACAGTAGCAATCTGGAGAAAAACCTCCAGGAGATCCCTGGCAAAAACGAGATACATCAAGTAAGTGTATTGTTTTTTTGCGACAAAACAACGGTTCGCACAGTCAATAGGTCACACAGCATTGCGTATAGCATAGGCTAATGCGGAAACTATAGCATCATTCAAAGCAAACCTCTACACAAGCAACTAAGAATTACTGTTTCATTTGTCGCAAAGGATTGGTGAAAGACCATGAGGTCATCCAGTCTACCAACCCTGCAACACGGCCTTCAGTACCATCATAAATTGTCAATGAAATGAAAAAGTGACAAAAAAAACAAAAAAAAACAAAGAAAAACAACATATTTACAGATGAGTGCACGCCCATGCACACACAGTCCCATAATGAGATAATCAATTTCACAGGTGTGGAGAGAACACTGAAATTGATGTACATTTGTTTGACAATGCAAATGTTTATATGACATAAAAATATAAAAAAATAGCAAGGTGGAAAATATCAAATGACAGACATATGTAGAAGACCAACCCCATTATAAAGGGAAGCTTTGCAGTATCTGTTAAGTATAAAAGATCTAGCAAGACATAATGAAAAAAATTATACAAATCACAAAGAACGGACCATACAAGATGAGTTTAAACAAATTCCTTTTGTTGATTTGCACTAACAAGCCCAGAGAGTAGGCAATTTTTGAAGAGGTGTTTGAAATCAAAGTAAGATCGAAACTTGATATGGTCAGGTATTTCTGACCATACTTTGGGTCCAATGAATTTGAGGGAGCGTTGCCCTTGGGAAGAGTTTACCCTGGGTAAGAAGAAATTTTTTGAACATGCACGTCTGGTGGGGTATTTATGAACTGTCAAAATAGATTTGAAATATTGGTTAAAATGTGATGGAAGTTGATTGTTTTCATAAGAGTGCATAAACTTACCAGCAGACATTTTAAACAGATTGTTGATTGTCAGAATGTTATTTTGTATACATATTTCATCCAAAGTGGCTTTGTTGGATATTTTGAGAAATTTCACAGCTTTGTTTTGTAGATTCTCAAGAGGTTAAGTAGTAGTTTCTGGTGCCCTGCCCCAGTTCAAGACAGCATAATTTAGATAAGGGTGTATCAATGCATTATACACAGCTTTTAATACAGGCTGGGTGGTATAACGTCTTAATTTGGATAATATCCCACATGATTTAGAGATTTGTGTGGTTAACTTAGCAATATGTGGTTTCCAATTAAGTGTGTTGTCAAGGATGATGCCTAGGCATCTTATGTCATTTTTTTCACAAATTTGTTGACTATTAATAGAGATTCACAGATGGCAAATAAGCGCAAGCAGGTGCCTTCACGTGACCCTCCTGTACGACATTCACTACAAATGTCAACCA
>Ga0210059_1000412_pt1 | contig 53274 bp, 41 predicted proteins | sample Ectturendosymbi2_FD_188042 | JGI IMG/M metagenome (GOLD analysis project Ga0210059, IMG submission 188042) | Ecteinascidia turbinata endosymbiont from Florida, USA - Sample 2 (SPAdes) (version 2) | ecosystem: Host-associated > Tunicates > Ascidians > Unclassified | place: Key West, Florida... | reverse complement strand
ATTCAAAAATGGATCCTTTAGTTGAGGAGGTGGATTTGATCGAAGCTAATCCCCGTTACGCCTACATTTCATTTCCAGATGGACGTCAATCAACGGTTGTCAATCAACGGTTGACACTTGGCCCCTATAGGGGAGCGCTCTGCGCCCATGGACTTTGCGGTCGGCGAAGACAATGAAAGCTTCACTGACCACACTTCATGGCCACCTGAATCAGAGGGACAGTTACGAAAGAAGCTTGGTTGATCCGGCTTCATTGTCACCTGAACCAGAGGGTCAGTCTACGACCCAACGGACGACAAGCGACACTTCTGTTGACAGTCCGTCAACGAAATCATGTGATGTTGAAGACGTCACGACCGTTGATGCTCCAACACATTCAAACGAACGCACTGTTTTACGCCGATCTCAGAGAAAACGGCGTCTTGTTGATCGACTTAGCTACGATAAATTTTTCAATGTTAGTTGATACTCCAAGGGAGGGGTGAATGTAATGAAAATTACTGTTTGAAATTGTGTCTTGTGCACACACTGCGCTGATTAGTTTTTCGCTGATTGCTTTCGAGTTACATGCAAGCGGTTTATATTTTGTTTGGGTCATTTTCGCATTTACTGCAGTACTGTTAACATGTCTTTTCTTCCGTTTCGTTAGTTACCTTAGTTCGAGATGTAAGTTTATTAAAACCTTGACAACAGGTTTGAGGTGTCATTCTTTACACTGTACAACATAGGCTATATGATCATGGCACAGAGCAAAATATTTCAGCAAATTTTCATCACAAGAGTGTTACAACTAATTATGGACAAAATGTTGCAATATGTTGTAAATTAAAACTTCACCATTGCATATGCTTTCCTATCAAGTGAAATCGCAACTGCTTGCTGGGTATGGACTCTTATGTGGGGTATACATGTGATTTGTAAGATGTTTGAATCATTTCCTGAGCACATTTTTTGTTTTGAACTCATGTTTCGTACCTCACCTGTACAGTGTACTACTGAAATTTGGTAGTCCTTAAATATAGAATGGGCTTGAAGTGACTGATTTGGCTATCTTTCGCCCAACTCGTGCTGTTCGTTTGAGCATTGTCAATTGAAATGCGTTATTTGTTGCCTACTTGCAGCGCAAACATGGCATGACTGCGGGATGGTTGAACAAACGTCCCTGCCAAGAATAGCCCGGGTCCGAACTGGCTCAAACGCATTTCCACCACGAGCCGCTACTGCAAATGTGATCAAATTATCAAGACTGGATTTCCCAACGTGTCTGCACTGCATCCATCCATCCCTTGCAATATGTCCTCACCAACATCTCAAGGGTTAACAAATGACACGGAATCCTGACAAGCCTGAACTTTGCAAGCCACAACCAATGGATCACTGACAAGAGTTTCATCTTAATACCGGTAAAAAGTTTTCACCACAAAAAATCATTCCTGAAGTTTATTCGATGATCCGCAAACACGATAACAGCAAGAACGTTGCACACATGCCGCAATCGCTTGCGCGTTGACGCATGGATGGGGCACACGAAATAGCATCAAAATATGGCGTTTATGTGCATAATTAGCACTTAGGCAACAACATTGCTGGAAGCAGTTATGCCTTTGTTATACAGACCAACTTAAATAAACAATAAATCGTGTTGCCGGCACTAGCGCATGAACTCTTTTTTGCTGGTGAACAGCAAATGTTGTTTAACATGCGCCCAACTATCTTCCAGTCGTGAGTTCCTTTTTACGATGTAATTGATTCATGTCAGTTGCACACAATGGGGGAAAGACTACTCAAAACAACAATTAAAAATTTCTTTTAAATATTTTCAGACACGAGGTCCAGCGATAACAGCTCAAGTGCAATCATGTTTGGATCATGCTCGAAAAATGGCGATGATAGGCACTGTAGTCATACAGCACCTCCCTGACAAAACAATACAGCACTCGCACGAATCCAATGGGCAACGCAAACTACATGACATCTTTTCAAAATTCGTGCGTGAAAAAAAGATCAACACTCATGTTCAGTTCAGAAGTCACTGTCGCAGATACCAATGCTAACCCATTTTTGCGCATCGGTTGACGAATGATCACGCATGTTGACTTTTTTCAAAGACCCGTGTGTCGAGTCGGCGAGCAGTAAGTAGGTACGGTGTTTGACGCAGATGCAAAACCTGCGCTGTGTTGCACGTACAGTACTTATTGCGCGGATGCGAGCAAAGAAGGAACTGATGGGCGGAACGTGTTTGGCTTCGTCCAATGTAACGAGACGATCAACGAATAAGCATGACAAGCGGAGGTAAGCGATTGGTTGAATTGCACACCCTATCAGGAAAGGCGGTTAAGTAATGCAAATTAATGTGTGGAGGGCACTAAAGCTAAGCGAGAAGCAACGTGGAAAGCAATTTCGGTGACGTTAAATGCAACTTACGTACGATCAAGAACAGCAACGAACACAAATCACCGCTCAGTGCACGGCGAAGCGACGAGCGCATTTGCGGCGGTACTCTACATTGCATGCGCTACGATGAACCGCATAGTTTCATTATAGTTCGTGAAGTTTCGTTACAGTTCGCAAAATTTCGTTGAAGTTCGCAAAACACTGTCATCTGCAACGGGTTAATCTCTCTTCGGCTTTGACCACTTAATGAGAAGGGTCGGTTCTCTGTAAAGGAAGATGAGCTTGGCGTAGAGATCCTCCTCCAACTCGAACTCCTCTTCTTCTCTCACGAGGAAGATATCATCGCACAACTGCAGTATTCGGTCGACGCAAGGAAGCTCGCTGGGAAAGTTACACAAAATAAACATCAGCATGAAATTTAATCTTATGACAAGCGCAACGCTTCAGAGGAACAACGATGACCATAGCTCAGCAACGTTAAGCATGGGAAAATAACACTGCCCGGCATTTGACAGCATAACGTTGTGGAATTCTAGTGTGTTGGTGGTTGTGCGAGACACGTGTACAGTATCGCACAAAGATAATGAGAAATTCGTAACTAGTTTCGCATCCTGAAGTGACGTCATCATGCCCGTTGATCGCAACTTCGTCTCTGTGACGCGGCAGGCATAGATTTAAAAGTTTGTTAATAACGTCGCAAACAACTCAAAGGCCGAACTGTTTTGTTTTTGTGCAAAAATCAATTTGTTTTGATCATCCTGCACTTTCTGCACATAACCTTTCGTTCGTTTTTTTATGAGAAACACAACAGTGAGTTGTATTTCATACAATGCAATGTTTACTTGTTTCGTGATTTCCTCATAACTGTCTGGTGCTGCACCGAGGATAAATCGGGCAATTTTTTAAAGGAAAGTTTTTGTGACGACTGTTGCTTTTGACATGTAAATACAACTCTGTGCATTAGTGCATAAAAAGGTGATGTGAAGTAAATGTAAAATATTTTATTTTGAGGTTTTAAAGACCGCAATCGTTGGAGTACTATCAAGCAAGAACAACCTGCTAGCAACAAATAAATTATTTGCTAAGCTTCTAATTTTCTGACACACGTCGCGAAAATATCAGTATCAGAATGCTGTATGCATGAATAAAATAAAAAAAATCTCTTGTTTCCTTTGAGTTTAATCTGTTCGTTTTTAGTCAGACTGAGTATGGAAAATAAGTAAAAAATTCAAAACTGTAGTCTCGCGAATCACACACATTGTCGGTGGAACCAAATATAACTTTCATCGTTGGAGCCCATTTTTTACCTATTCATCTTAGCCTGACTAAAAACGAACAGATTAAACTCAAAGGAAACAAGAGATTCGAGGAATGCAACTCACAGGAACATGATGGTGGATGTCGTGCCGACAAACACTGAACGAACAACTCGGCCAATGACCAGGACGATCGAAACGTAAAGACCGATGATCCTGAAAAAGATCAGATCACCATAGAAACGGCGACTGTCGGAAACAAACTGCAACAGACGGCAAAACAGGCCGTAAACAATCTGTTCCAAAAATAAACATCACAACGTTTTCAATCTCGCAGTGATCGTGGACAGATGACGGAGACTGAACTATTGAAACGTCGTCTTCATGGATCCAGGAGAAATTTCGAGTGTTGTTGCCCTTTTTTGGGGGGGTTTCAAGCGCACCTGTTGACAATATAGAAATGATGTAGTTCTTACCCGTAGTTGACGAGGAAGCTGAGGCTTGCCGGCGAGACCTTGTCGCTGAAAATAGCCATGCTGAAGCGCGGCGCAGAGCCGTCCTGGTACAAGCTCCACCACAGGTTCGATGGATCCTGACGCAACATCAAGGACACGTTGGAGAATCCCTGGTTGATGGGAGTAGCTGCGGTACAAAAAATGGTAGGCGTTAATAACTGTTCATTAAGTTTTACTTCCCGTGATAACGCATTGAAGAACGATGAGCCTTAGACCAGAGCGGACTTACTTGCGTAGAGACTGGACGCAGCAACTGCGTGGGACGACGTCGCTCCCGAATATATGAACTGCGGGTACATGAACGGTGCCAGGCTGCAAAGCAGTACATGGTTTTTGCACATAAAGAATTCGGACAAGCTGTATATTATATTCGATAATAATGCGGCAAGCTTTTCAGTCAGATGAAGAAAACTGAAGGTTAAGTACGTCAACGGCCTGTAACTGACGACCTACGGCTGAAATCTCTTAAGGTAATACAGTTTTGTAAAAAGGATGTTCGAAGGTTAATGCCAATATGCTTGGTAGTACGAGCGGGAGGATTAAATAAAATGGAAACGCTGTTGATTTGTAGGCGTCAATTTGTTTCGTAAACAGCGTCGTTTGCCTTCGCCAAGTCGGTCTGAGACACTGGGAGTGGGAAAACCTTCATAAACAAATCGGTATAATTTCACTTACGCTTTGACAGATGTATTAGTTGTCAGGAGATTGTACATCGCAATTCGCGTGGTCGAATTGGGCTGAAGGAAAATGGTGTTGAATCCAGCAACCGATGAAATCGTTGTTTTTGACGAATCTCTGACAGAAGTAAAGCCCAATGTCAAACTTTCAACTGCTTATTTTCTGTGATGCCACATTCTTAAAGGTTAAAAAACAAGCTTTGCTTCTGATGCAAGCGGACTCAAACGAGCATTTAAATGAGATAACAAATTGACCGACAAACAAATGAAGAAGATGATCGAAGTTAATAATCCTGCAAGTCGCACAGTGTACTAAAAAAATCCGGCAAATCAACAACAAAGTTACCCCTACCACTGCACACGCGAGATCTCTGCATTTGAAATATTTTTTGAGCATGCCAGATTCTCCTGATTATTTAAGCTGAACTCTGTTATAAGAACATTTCTCTTCGTAGGAAATGAGCGCCAAGGCAGCGCAGAAGTGCAGGAAACCCCGCGTGCCTCGCAAGTTGTCTTAAGATGAAAATACTGTAAAGCTTCATTCGCATGAAAAACATCGCGATTTTGACAGATTCTCACGAGCAGTTAAAATTCTACGCAGATCTAAGGTAAAACAGTTGTAAATGCAAGAAACACGGTTTCGTCTCTTCAAAACGTACTTGGTCAAAGTCCAGTCGAAACGCAAGGAGACATTCTGCGTGTTGTTCGCGCTCAGTTTTTCTATCAGGAGCTGTTGCTGGGGAGGACTAATGATCCAATCAGTTTTCGACTGGCCATCAAACGTTACATTCACCACCTCATTGTTGGTAAAACGATTTAGAAATGACGCTGCAGCCTGTCAGGAAGCAAAATCAGCAAATCGCAAACTTTGTTTATTCATCAAATAGGTCGGGTGGAAAAGTCGGTTGACAGCCAAGTGCACTGTCTCTTCGTTGAGCACTTGCTTCGAGCATCGGAGTAAAAGCAATGTAGAAATTCATGCAGCAACGATTTTGTAAAACGACATTTGGAAATTATTAAAATAATATCCGATTGACAGCAACACGAAAAGCTGTTAAGTTTTGATTTTTCCCTTTGAAAGCAACACAAAAGTTAACGTCAAAAGGCCACTTTAAAATTGCAATGACATATCATGCAAATCCAAGGGTAGTAAACTCCGGTTAAATTTGTGTCTCAGCTACACTAAACCGATACCAAAAGTGCGCCGCTAAATGTTGCAACAAACAACCCTGCGCGTGCACATAGCATCCATCACCAAACACGATGCGTTTCATCAAACATCCACTAACCGGGGAACTGCTGTATGTTCTCTCGAGGTAAGCGAAGTCAGATTGACTGAGCACAGAAATCTGACTGGCATCAGAGGCAACTTGAAAGAGAGGCTAAAAAAATGGAAGTTGAGATAAGTCGCAAACTAAAACATCTTGTAGACACAGCAATGAAAGAACAACATAAAAACGCAGAAAATAAACTGACATATATGCAAGTTACAACTGTTTCAGTATAGCCATCAATGGCAAACGGAAAGTCGACCGCTTTAAGTTGCTTGTCGATCCGATAAATCTCGAACACGTTTAGATAAAAGAGATCAGGTGTCCACGTCTCGCTGCCGACGAACGCTGTCTGTTGACACAGCGCAGTGACGCACGTACCTCGAAGGCCCCGACGGTCAACTTGACGTCGACCTGGATAGGGTTGTTGATGACCCCGGCCACTGTCGTGACCACATTCATCAAAATAAGAGGAAAGAAGATAATAGCGAGGAGGAAGAAAACGTTTTTTCCACCAACCAGATACTTGATCCACCTCACCCTCGCTGTTCCCCTTGGCGAGGGGTACGCCTGTCCGAAAAAACGTAGATTACTTTTGCAAAATAACTGCTTGCCGATTATAACCTTTTCTCGATTAGTACCTGCTACTAAAACAATCCAGCGTCACTTCTGCAAAGTGATCGAAAATAGTGAGCAAACATTATAAGTTTGCTTGCGTTGAGACTGATCACAATTTTTTTCGTACTTGAACGAAAATCGTCAACGCTTCAATTTTTCTCGTCTAGCAAAAAGTAACTATTATACCAGCAGAAGAAAATCACCAACGCGCAATCACAGCGTAGTACCAAGAAAACTACATTAAATGGTTGCGGCCACATTGCATCTGTAAGATTTTCTTCACATCTGATGGTTTAAGACAGAGCTTAGCAGTTTGTTACAAACATCAAACTTTCCAGAACCTCCTCACTCACAATCGACGAAGCGCAGCTGACATTCGCAGGATTGAAAACACGTTTTCGCGGCGTTAACCGCTGGCGTCTAAATATAAGCCACTTGAAGAAAAACGCAGAAAACTCACGACAACAGACAAAGTTGCACGCCACGCAGGTAAGGCATCGCACGTGTACCTTCGAATATTCCCTCCAGCACTTGAGCTCGAAAACCTCGGCGTGGATGGACCACAACTTCAGCCACTCGCCCATCTCCAGCGACGTGTCGCTGTACATCCAGTTCATGATGGCCGTCACTTCGGCGAGAAACGGAACGGCTCGATATCTGAAGATCATACGAAAAAACGCCGCTAGATCAGTTACATACGCATACCTGTACATCACTTCAGTGTATGCGGTACTTGGCCGCTCTCAGAAGAAAGTCCTCTGTCCGCGATTTCGATTACGTGCTCACCCCCACCTATATTATTGCAGTTAAATGCAATACGTTTTCACAGTACTTGTGATGCAAGAGTCAATGGCGGAATGTCCACAACATGCCGTTCGCTTCGATATCTCAGGGGTTTAAGTCCTGTTGCGAACTCAATGCTGCGGCGAAGCACGCGCATAAAAATGTCCTTCGTTGTTCGAGTGAAGCAAAAAACATTGACATGTGAGAAGTACTGACTTGCAGAGACGAGCACCTAAACCCGTATCTGCTTCGCTGATGCTCTTCAACAATTCATTAAATTAAATTGTGGCCTACGCAGAGACTGATGCACCTGGTAAAAGCAATGACAAGTTCAACGAGCCGCTTGCTAGTTGTGATAGCTTACCCTTTAAATAGGAACAGATTGACAGTTCCGTAAGACTTCGTCAGGAAGTTGCCACGTACTCTTTTCGGGTAGCCGGCCCTTATTTGGTAAGCGGAAAGCAGGAAGTATAAGGCTTTGAAGAAATACCACGTTTGTGCGACGCGGTTCATGTAGAATGGCCTGGAAACATGGAAAAGATTCACTGCCAGTAGAATAATATGGAGAAGGAACATTTTAGTATACATCAACAAGAATCTTAACGATGTCCCAAAGGAAGTTCGTCAGAGATGTCCTTTACCTTTTGTTAATCGCAGGCAATATAAAAAACATCCAGATGTGGATGCCGATAATGAGTAATATTTGAAAGATCATCTTTGCAAATAAGCTTTTCCTGAGATAGATTGCTCGATCGATGAACATCATGCTGAACTGAAAACGGCAGAGAATGATGTTTCAAACAACACAAATCCAGCAAGCATGCTTGGTGCAAAACGAAAGAAAAGAAGCAACACTGCCCTTGCTTTATCAAGGTGTTAACTGTAAGACTGTCTTTTAATCATCACACAATGACGTTATCCCTCGTCGCAAGAGCTGCAGAGAAAAACATTTGGCAAGTAGTGAATCTTAGTATATCCTGGTCGTTATATCTCAACGTTAGGGTTAACGCTTTCTCCAGAAATTCGGTCGATCTCCCACCGTATTTGTCGAAACTAAACTAACTCATTTTAAACCATGCAAGCAAAAACAAATCCTAACGGACGGTGACTCACGACTGCTGGTTATCATTATCATTACCTGAAACAAGAGCATCAACAGAAAACCAGTCGGGACTCGATTGGACTGGATGTTAGAAACCACGTTGGCTTGTTGTGTGGAATAGGGCTGCAATGTTGACAAAAAAACACCATAAATTAAGAGAAACGAAAACTATTTAACTGCCTAACTTAACACCGTAACATAAATAAACGATTGTAAACTGACTTTTGCTCTAAAACAGTGGTTCTTAACCTTCTTAATACCGTTACCCCTGACAAAACGCTTGTGGATCTCAATTACCCTTTTTCAATATAACAAAACAACACAAAAACGACGTCATAATTTGGATTCAAATGTCCATTAAAAAATAATCAATGAGAAAACCGATGCTGTTTTTTGCTATCAAGTGGTCTAACCTGATCATTGACACTTGCAAAACCAACCTTCAAATAAGCTTCTTTTTAGCTGCGTTTGTTAGGTGGCATCTACTAGTTTTAGCTGCTACGACAGTTTTACCGCCCGAAGTCCGCAGTAAACGTCTCCACACGCATAAAATTACGGCAAAAGAAGTCAAGCGGAACAACGCGCCAAGCAATCAAGATGAGGACCTCACTTACGCCACGTCATCATCCGAAACCACAAGTGCATCCAGCGAACACGAACAGTACAAGGTGCACACATCGGTCATGGAAACGTAACAAGTTCACACGAAACTTCCACGCTACAGACTTTCTGATCGTGTTCAATAGGACATCAGGAATTTGCCGATCGAGTTCAGTATTTCACACTTAAAGATCAGACGGAAATACCTAATTTAACCTGCAGTTGTGTACTCGCTATAAAAGATCGCTGTATCCTGCTCAAGGGAGAATCGTTTTGGTTGGAATGCGTGTTGCCAGAAAAGAATTGCTAGCTTGGTCTTGATTTTCAGTAAAACGGTTGAGTGTTAGCTGGGCTGCCGCAATTTCGCAGAGTTCGTCATCGGGTTTGCATAAGTGCACAAGGGTCAAGGGTTGCATTTGCTTTGAGCAGGAGTGAGAAGTTATTTGCGTAGCGGATGCTGTCCTTTTCTCGCTAAGTCTTGCTTAGAATATAAGGTTAATCAGCGCACAGGAGTAACGTTGAACGGTGGATGATACTGTCGTCATGTCACTGAACAGAAACCCGTTGCCTATGAAATGTTGTCGCCGATCTAATGCCCTGTTAACATTTCGTCGCACACCTCAATCAGTAATCTGTGCTGTATCTTGAGTGATGTAGAGAGTACAGTTTCAAGAAATTCGTGTCTTTCATTCAGGTTTAACTGTACCACATGTATTCATTTGTCTTTTATCCTTTTTCTTGGACAAATACCCAACAAATTCGAACCTGCGAATGCCGTTATTACGTTTAATTTGACGCTCAGAGAATACATTCATGAACGAACCATAAATCTCAAACTGGCGTTTCATGTCTATTGTATTAAGGTAAGAGTGGCTGAGACAAATTCTGTCCTTCGCTGGCTTAGCCATGCTTTTCTCAAACTTGTCACAAATTGTTAAGCGAAACGGAGGCAACCTCCATTAAATAGCGTACACTAACTAGCCTACACTGCCAGCGACCACGTAGCCACTAGACCAGCGCTCTTCAACCGGTGTGCACGGTGCAACCCTAGGGTGCACCAAATTATGCGTGGGGTGCACCACTACGAAAGGGTTCACAAGGATGCATTACAAGCTTTTCACATTAAACAGATACTTCTTACAAAAACTCTCTGCTAGCAAAAATGAACCATTAACCAACCAATGACATTCGGGATTTAAACTAGACTTTGCACATTTTAAAGTGTGGTGCTAAGCATCAGACCATGTCAAGCTAATTGTTGTATTTAGTTGATTATTTGTAATTGATAAGCAACAGACAGTGAGCCATTATCAAATGAATTATGTACGTGAGTTACTGAATTACGGTACTTGCTTATTTAGGCCAGGGTACTTACAGACATGGGCCCAATTAGGTGGGGGACACGGGGGCGTTTCAGTGAATAGGGTGCATGAGTTCGTCAAAGCATCTTCCAGGGTGCACCATAACAAAAAAGGTTGAAGAGCACTGCATTAGACTACGATCTACGACACAGAAGGTATGGTGTTATAACTGAAACGAAGCAACTTAACAACGCACATGGAACTCCACCGCACATGCTACGAAGTCCAAAATATTTTTATGCAACGTAACCAAAAAACATACATTCATGGACGAATGCATATTACCCACTAAAAATGTAAATTACCCCTTTAGGGGTAATTATCCACAGGTTACGAAGCACTGGTCTAAATCATACCAACAAGCCACTTAACTGATCTTTTCCAATGCACGTTACTAGCGACAGATGTGTATCAGAATCAAAAGGAATTTGACTAAAATCAGTCACCCCGGCAGAAATGCAACACCGACACATAACACCCAAGCAACCACGGAAACACAGGTCAGTTTAAGAGAAGATCAACAAGCAAGTGGTTTCACAACACCCAAGTAGCTCAGAAACACAGACATAAAAACATGAGCAATGAGCATACCAATGAACCAGAACCGCTTACCCCAAACGCCCAGTACCCAAATATAATGATGATGAAATTGATGACGTCACATAGGAAGATGTACACGTAAATGTCGTCCACAGCCGTGAACCTCTGGTGTAACACCGAGGAAAGATGTTTGAATGGGCGCTTGCAGAAAGAGGAAACCCTGTAGTAAAGATTAAAATATTACCCAGAAGATGCAGTGCCGAAAAAGCTGTGACCACAAGCGATTACTGCTCTTGCTCAAGTGAGCCGCAAAGCATTGTCTTAGCTATTAAAAACGAAAATTCAGAGAGAAGTTGTTAATTCTTATATTCGACGAGTTGAAGCACACGAGCTTCATCTATCAAGGGCCATATTGCAGTGAGGAATACACAAGGTAAGAATTCCGCTGCTCCTTCTAATCGGGTGTTGAAGTGTTGTGAAATTAATAAACTGAATAAAAAGGTCAATTAGTTGAAATGGATGCAAGGGTTGCTCAATACAATAAAAATATCAACGAACCTTTTAGCCAAAGGTCTTTTTTGTGGTTCCTGCTCTTGATCACCTTTAACTTTCACTCTCGACGGTTCTTGCTGATCATTCTCATCTAAAAGAGCAGTCCGAGAAGTAGTTGCCTGTTCCTCAACGGCTTCATCTTTTAAAATAAATGGAGCAACATGTCTTTTTTGATCACCGAACTTTATCTAATTATTACAGCTATGTCCAACCCGCGGCCCGCATGCGGCCCAGTTTAGGTTTGCGCTGTGGTAAAAGCATCCTACATACTGACAACCTGTCCTTATGATAATTTTTAACATGACATTTTTGATGCAGTGATCCTCTTAGTGTCATTTTATCACGCCTATTACCATTGCCATAGGCGTTGCCAAAGGGGGGGGGCAACGGGGCCATGGTCCCCCTCAAATTTTTAGAACATATAGTCATTTTGTGCTTTGAGAGGCGGTATCCCAGTGTTATTCGCCTAAAGTCAAACATTTTGGCCCCCACAAATTTTTGGGCTGGCTACGCTACTGACCATTGCAGTCAGGATTCGAACACTTTCAGTATATTCGTTTAAGCTAAATTAAGTTTGCTAAGATCAAAGCAAGTCATGCAATGTGCGGCCCTCATAACCGTGTCATTCAATGTGCGGCCCTGGTCAAGATAGTGACATACTTTTCGGCTCAGTAAACCATTCGGGTTGGACATGGCTGATCTAATCGAAGGGCGTAACGACATATCTTTTTATGCAAGTTTTACTGAAATCACCGAAAAACTCAACCGAAATGAACCTGGCTACTACTACCATGAAACGCTACCTCAAAAAAACGTACGCTTAAAAATTTAAAACATTCTGCATTTTCACTATAGATTCAACGTGGGATTCTTTTATCTCAGGTTGCGTGAAGCGGCAAAAATTAACCGTTTATCCTCTTCTTTACCTTCTTGTGCCTCCTCTATTTCTTCATCGTCCGAGCTTTCAGCTTTGTCCCACAGACCGTGAACCTGTGACATGGAAAAAACTTTCCATTCCCCCGACAACAACCACAACCACTTTCTTCCACAGGAAAATACTAAGGTTTTGAAACGCACAACAGTTGCGACGAACAAAACATAGTTTATGGCAGAAAACTGTTTCATTTTGAATGGAAAGAGTTGCTACAACAACAGTGCACAATTGAAGGGTCCAAGCGACGTATGTGACCTGATCTTAACCACCATCGAAAGACGCATGCCTGATTTTCTTAGCAATGCTGTGCTGGAAGGTTGTGTCGGGTACCGTTGCCGTTAAATTATATTAAAGGGCGGAATCAGGTCCTTCATGGACGGTGGGGAGATGTGAACGTAAAACGGTTGTTGTGCGGTCAATGTGTAAAGCAACGCAGCTTAAAGGAAGAAGGCGTTTGTTTTGCTGAGAAATAACAACAATCTTCCGCATTCATTTGTGCGGAAATAACGACAGTGTATTCACAAAAACGAACATTCTTTGCCAAAATTTAGGCGTGTGTCATCCGCACCTGACAGCAGCAGTCTTAATGCAGCACGCTTTTAATGCCATACCACAGTCTCATTTAACCCAAACAGGAACTAAATATTCAAAAAAGCACTGCCCCTAAAATAAGATGCTTAATTGAAAGTCGCACGAAAAAACACGGTGGACTTCGCTGGTTCACCTTGATCACAGATATGTGAAGGAACACGGCCAGCAACTGCAGCAACTCCATGACCATCCAGGTTGACGACTGTTCAACGCCGATGAAGCGTGGCGGCCAGAATGGGTCGTTAGCGTTGATATTAACTGAGCTGTCGGAGTTCCAAGGGAAGACTTCAAATTGGAAGATGAACTTGATGACAATTATAACCTGTAGAAAAGGCACGTATGATATCTAGTTTTCAACTGCCTGTTTGGCCCGAACATGATTTGTTACAAGAAAATACTTGTCTCCACGCTTGTGAAGTAAAACTAGGTAACCGTACAGCTCCCCAAAATATACTAAAACATTTTAATATGCTTCAAATTACAATTTTGCGAGTTTTGCGTACCAGGCCACAAGTTACCACTTCGAAATCGGAATGGAAGACAATGCTTTCAATGGATAAGTCTGTCATTGCGAGCTGGGCTAGACAGCTTACACTTACAGACTTCATTTAACTTGTGGAATAAATAGAAAGGATTTCATTTTGATATTCAAATCTTGTATCTTAAAGTATACTCTCTAGTTGATGACATTATCTGCATTCCATCGCCGCAATATGATACCGATTATATCGTATAGCAGCTTCTAATGCAACGATCCTGCAGTAATCACATCAAAACGTGTCTAAACAGGAGATGAAACAGCGCTTGATCTACACTCGTTATTGAACTTCACACACTCTGGTCAAATATCTAATCTAAGTAACGCAAGGAAGTCCTGGATAAACCCTTGTGCTACAAGTTTATCACGACTCGAGGATCACGATTCTTGTACAAACAAAAAAAATTAATGAGTTTACTCACCTGTAAGTATATCAACGTGAACATCCAGAATGTCTTCGTCGGACGTGGAATAGAAAAGCAAGCCCACAGGTACATTGCAAGAGGTAAGACCAACGACATGAGAGTTGCCTTCAACATCAGGTTGAGGATGATCAGGAAGTAGCAGACCCAATCAGTGTGAGAAACGATAGTAAACCTGCGACCAACACCCGTGAATTTCACAAACCGGTGAATTTTACGTTCACTGCCAAGAATATAAGTTTGCCATCAATATTTTTTATTTAAAATAATCTATCGCATCAATTGCCAATCGAAAAACGCAAGTTAACATATCAGAAAATAACAAGTAAAAACATCAACGAACGAGAACGCGGCGAGTACACTGGTGCGGTTGAGCCACTGGTGCGGTTGAGCCAACATCACTTTTATCGTTTACCTCTTGCGTAGTGCGGAAAGTGTGCTCGCTACAGCTTTGCGCAATTTAACAACAGTATTATCGTCACCTAGCGGTGGGTGATATGGATGGTCCACAGCGTTCCTCAGAGGAGATTTTGTGAGAGAGGAGAATTTTCTGAGTAGAACTTCAGGACAACGATCAGGACTGAGGGCGTATTTGGCAGCGGAGGGGTAACAACTCGCACGTTTATGTTTACACGAAAATCTCAACAGTTACAAATCTCCGAAAAACACTTTGTTGTTGTTAAGAACTTCGACCATTCCTTGTTAAAGGTCTTACCAGCGTGCCCACGGATACAGTTGTATATGTTGTGAAGTTAACTGTTGCAAATAATTCCTCGTTGCCAGTTAATGATAAAATACGATTCAGAAAATAAATGAAAACCAGTTGTTATACAGGACATTACCAAGTGTCCGTGGTTACTAAGCGGTGTCTGCAAACGCCCACAGTCTGTTCACACAAAACTTGGTACTTCTGCTCAGACGCCGATTCCAAACAACCGGATCCATAAAGAAAAGAATAACCAGCGAAACGATGATGAAGTTGTTTCAATTTAACAACCGCATCTTTCTGGCTCCGACTTAAGCAGAAGCGGCACAACTGCTGCATGCGTGCCAAAAAATTAAAAATGTTTTGAAATTCCAAAAACACATTTACCATAATGCGTAGAAAAAACGAAGGGCACGGTATTGATCTTTGTCAAATTCAACAGCACGTAGGTCTGTGTGTTCTTCGCTGGATGACGATGCTGCCCTGAAAGTGTTTATACATCATGGATCAACTTAGTATTTTGAAATCCGTGTGCTTGAAACAGTATCAGCTGCTTCTGCATTGAAGAGTTCATGCGTTAATGTCGATAGCATTCCAAACCAAACGCAGTCAGTAACTGATTAAGTGCAAATCGACCACACAAACCCAACTTTTTTTAATGTCTTTAAACTTTTAAACGCAGACGTTCTGCAATGTTTAAACATTTAATGAGAACAGTAAGCACCAAAGCTATAACGCTGGCAAACAATTAACAAAAATAACTATCTGCTGAAAGCCGATGCAAAATCACAAAACCGCTGATGCGTATCACAAACGGCAGCCTGTCACATGAGCATCCTGCATTTCAATCAACTTTTTATTGTTCGCACAACTTTGCCCAGCGATGTAGGTGGGCGGGCAGTGCCAGCACATGAACAACGACCACATTCTTCCAGCTCCTCCTGGCCACAAATAATCTCTCTTGCGATATGAAATTACCACACACTGACTCGAAACAACGTTAACTTACAGGGAATGGCATCCTCCGTCAGTCTGACTTTCGGCTTCTCCCGGATCGTCAACGACAATCGCTACGTCACTGGGAGATGGCTGCGTAGCAGGCAATGCCTGAAAATGTACGTCAATTGAAAAAGCTTTTCTGTTTTTGGAAATCAGTGCACACGACTCAGACACACACGAAACGTTTTAACAGGTTACTTTAAACGCACTTTGACACAAAGTGGTTTTTCCTTACGAAATTGACAAAAGTAACAGTGGTTTCATAAAAATCTTTATTGAAACATCAACATCTCGTGCTATGCTCGTCGTCATACCAACTCCTCTCGTGTAAACTTCCGGCTCAAACGATCCTTCTCAGAACTGAGTTGAAGAGTGACGTTGCGATAATTGAGGTTCTGCTCATTCAACTTCAATGTTATTGAATCAATCAGTGACAGCCACAGCTCCCATACAAATTTCAGCCCAGCCACAACCTTGTCTGTATAGGATACAAAAGTAGAGAAAGCTTTTTTTTTAATTTTCCAGTGGCAGTTACCGACAAACCAGTACATAACACGCGGTTTGCCTTTCTTTTATAAGCTGCATATGGATCAAACAACAAGAAGTTTTGCTTTAAAAAATAAATATAAACACATTAATCAATTTCTTGTGTGCCACGCTACATCTCAAATAGCGAGAGAACATTACTAAACAAGAATACAAACGTTTGGACAAGGGGCAAGAACAGTTAATTCAGGCACCTTTTGCAGACTTTTCCTCTTCCGGTTTTACCTCTTCTTCCGGTTCTTTATCTCCTCCACTCTCAGAGCCACTGGACTCGTCTTCTTGAGTTGGAACTTTGTCAACACTGATCGTAGCAACAATTTCATCATCTGCAAATCACAGTGAGAGACGTCACGAAACCAAAATTCGTCCTCGACTGGCGGCTTATCACCCAACAGTGGAGGATGAGGTTAAACACAAACGTTCATCTGCCTCGCAACACTATTTCTTGATCAACAACAAGTTGAAAAATGCAGAGCAAAGCCAGACAATCTGTGAGCTCTGTTATGTACGCATCACACTCATCACCAGCATCGAGTTTCTTTTTGTCCTTTTCTCGCTCCTTGAGAGCTTCGTCAAGTCCAAGCGTCCCCGCTTTGTGCATCAGCTTGAAAATGAAGCAAAAAATCAGCGTAAGTGCAGAAGTGGACAGGCATATGAAGCTGCTAGCACTGCACGCAACAGGATTGCCATTTGCCACGGGAACAAAACATTAATGAAACTATCGGCAACAAAACTGAACGAGAAGCTCATATACCGTAACCGGGTCCATGATTTCGTCCGGACCTTTCGACAAGTCGGGTCGTTCATTCCTTTCATTGAACATGTAGTAATCACCGGCACGAACAGCTGCGGGAGGAGATACAGAGAGTAGTTACAAGTTTCCTGCAAACCGCAGACCATTCACCAGGAAAGAATTAGGATTTTGGAGCAGGAAGGTGCGTAATTTTTTCATACATCGTGATAAGAAATGCGATCCACAGGATGGAGACTGGAGAAGGGTCACTCAGAAACAGCAGTTTGCTAACGTGCACAAACATTTTTGTCGACACCCAATGGCGATTTGAGTCCGCGTCTGTCAACGTTCCAGGTTATTAAACAAGCTGTTTTGCGAGCTTACCATCTGCGTGAGACACGATATTCGCCATTCCTCTTCGCAAAGTCGCATAGGATTCCTTGATACTTTCCATTCTACGCAAGAAATTGAATACGAAATCAACAAAAAACGTATTTCCAGCTCGTTGACAAGCCACTTCACGAAAACACAGCTGCACAAATCCAGCGAGCGGAAATTTTCACAAAACTTGCGCAGACATTGCAGCACAAGTATGCATCACTTCATGCTCCAACATTATTAGGGATGAGCAATTATTCATAATAGCGATCTGGAGATTTGGAATTCTACACTATGTGTATCCAAAATACCAAGTTAATCAGATAATGGTATGATTATGTTTTTATCCTTCACAAGGGCATTAGTAATGAAAGTGTGCGTCATGAACAAACAAAACTTGCGCTTGTTTTGTTGATATCGACCAACATGCGATGCGAGCGAGTGACAAAAAACAAGAAAAAACTAGCGAAATGTCGCATTACTTGCACGCGTTGCACAGGCTTTTTTCAATCAACCACGTACGTTGTTCTCCCTTGCTGGTCGGCGTTGTTTGAATTCAAGCAAAACTGATTTAATACATTCGAAGATGCCTGGGAAGCGAAACGCTTTAAATGTGTGTGATTCATTGTTCCTGAACATCCATTTAAGATTGCGGCATGTAAGCACAGGGTACCTTCCGAACTATCTAAGTGCTAAACATGTGTTTTAGTGTGTGCTTCTGGCAGCAACAATAGTGATGAACCGGATCTTCATCTGACAGCAAATCCGTCAATCAAATAATGCTGACAGGCTAGGCCGTTGGCGTAAAAATACCGAACGGTTGCCTTGGCTAAAGCAATTAAAATATCTTCAAGATAACTCTGCACAATTGCCACGTCAGCATCTTCAAAGAAATCTTTTTCCAGCGCGGAGTCAACCGATGACATGAAAGGTTTTAGCTGTTCGTGCAAAAACGGGATTGACCGATGACGCGCGCTGCACCACGTTGGGAATGCGTTTAACGAGCAGACTTTTAGAACCCTACATATATTCTAATGTAATAAAATTGTGTTTTGATTGTGTTTTTGTGATTTTTGTGAATGATAACATGTCTTTATGCTGGTTTTGCTATATTGCTGAAAGCCAAAATATTTAGATTTAAGATTTGATCTTCTGCATTCGATTTAGTTATTTCGGCATACTTCTGGAACAGTTTATTATTATGCCGAATAGACCATCCCTAATCAGCAAGCGAAAATTTGCTAAATAATAACAGTGTATTACAAAGCTGTCTTTGGTTTGTAATTTCTACCCTCATTTAATGGCCAATCAAGAACGCTTGGTAAAGTTAAAGGTTGATCAAACGGACCTGCTATTTGCTTTTCACCACGTCCTATGTCAAAATTCCAGACACTGAGCGTCTTCTTTCACCAGAATAATCACGGATGGCAGTTTTTCATTGAAAGTTCAATTAAAATTTGCTGTAGAAGTGAGGCTCATCAACAGAGCTCAGGTCAGTTTTGCTGCTGCGGCCTTAACACCAGTAACCACCTCATTTTTAGCGCTCAACCGACAGAATATTAGACGATCTTCAAGAATATGCAAACACTTCGCATTAAAATTAATTTAAGGGGCATTGCATTTCCACAAATATCTTTCGACAAGAAAATAACATGGCAACTATTTGGTTGGACTCTGCGCTCCCAAATCCACGTTCAAGTGTTTTACTGTTAGTGCATGCAATACAATTTAACAACCCCACTGTAACGTTTACAAGCGTTTTGAAGTCATTATGAATCTACAAATTGGGAATTTAAACAACTTTAGAGCAGATTGAATTCTAATGATAGCTGCAAAAATTAGAGATAATGATAGTCTGCATGTAACCGAATAAAATTTCGATAAGCTTTATCGCCATTGCTCAAACTTCACTAAATACATGGTTCAAACAAAATGTCCTAAAATACTTCGGATTTCACAGATTTGCTTTCAACCCGGTCAAAGCAAACTATGTTCCACAATATTTTAGCATTAGCCTGCTTCGCTTCCAAACACCGCACAAGACGCCAGAACTTACGATTTCCTCACAACGCATAAGGTTTCTTCCTCTTGACTTTCCCGTTCCTTCACTTCATGTATTAGCTTCTCCTCAAACAGTTCGCCTCCCCTATAAAATCCAAAATCAGCATTTAGCAATTATTTCATAGCAAAACTTGCCACTGGCGTCGAAAACATACCACAAACGGTATTTCAAAAACGGAGAGATATCAAAAATCCTGTCACGGAACCGTCACGTTCGATACATACGACCAAGTTTCCTATTACTTGAACGACAGGGGCGCTTTACCTCGCTGCCAACTGCATGGACACGTACAAGTCGTTTTGGACATGCAGAAAATAGTAAGAGCGAAAGATCCGCCGCTGAATCAGGAGAAAGAGAAAGCAGACGAAATCCCATGTCAGGCCAGCGTTGTAATATCCCAACTCGCAGCTTGCTCGAGTTGCTGTCGTTGGCACTGCACAAAAAATGATTAGCAGGTTCGTGCAAAAAGCGGGCGCAGTCGACAACTCGCGCTGGACGATCTACTTCGCAGGAGAGTGCAGCGCGGTGCTGGTAATGACGCTTCTGCTGCCATGACACGACGTTTCATAAATCACGCGTACATGTACTCGTCACCAGTTTAAATGTCGGTGAATTCCGGCAGATAATGACCGATACAATGCTTGGATAGTCACGGTTGGTTGAAGAAGTGGATACAATCAAGGCCTCCTAGTGTTTTTGTAGGAGGCCTTGATACAATTGACCGGACAGATACGTTTGCGCAAGCGTTTCTCAATGTCACCCATAGCATGGTGATAACTGTTGCCATAACAATACTGCAAATAGCGCTCAGACGCATATAAGGGTGCGCTGTGTGGGCGACTGGTTGCGCGAGAAGTGAAGTACAATGTTTTCTGGCAACGGTTGTAAATCGAGATTTACACTCGCAACACATGGTCGTTATGTAAAAGAATAGCACGGCTCCCCTGAAAACTTCCCCTGATTTATGAAGACACGGAGTAGAAGAAAATGATAGATCAAAAACAATACACACCTGCCAGACCATATCCAGCAGGGTACGAGCACACTAAGCTCATTATCTGGACAAACGCGCATGCTTTTTGTTGCAGTACGTCGATGTACACGCATGAAGCAATCTGCAGTGTAGCTTTCAATGCAATCACAGCGACATTGTAACCTGCGCGAAAATGTATGTTATTGAATTGATAAGTCAACCAAGCTGCCATATTAGGTAAACCCACGCACTTTTTTCAAACATGCAAGTACTTGTTTGCGGCAGAGAAGTGTACAGGTTGGCCGTTTGAAACCTCTATGGCGTGACCCTCAGCAAACAACCTTTGAACGAAGTGTTCCGACCGTCTTGTAATAAACGCAAGCTGTTTTTGCCAGCCTACCATTTTTCGTCACGTGCTACGTGAATCAATATGTCATTTGAAATTGTTACCAACAACAAACTTTCTTTCAAGCAAAAAGAATGAGCAATTTCTACAGTGTACCCAGTTAGTTCCGTTTACCTTAAAACCGTACGTAGCAAGCTTTTGCTTACCTCGCAATTTTCAACTTCTACAACAAAAATGTTCGTGACATAGTTACGCTTGAGTGGCATACCGGGGATTTGTCGCGCACGCCGTTACCAAAATGTAATTAGCGAAAACAACAACAATGAGCATTTCCGTAAAAAGCAGAACACGCGAGGCTTGTATCAGCAAAGAAGGAAGCATGGGGGAGCATAACTGAGCAGCAGGAAGATCCTTTCAAACGATAAGTTCTTCCAAACGACGATCAATGCACAGCGATTGTCATTAACGGGAAGAGAAAACGCCTTTGTCACTGCCCTGTTGCCGTATCAAGCTTAACTTTCTGTGGCAACGGAAGCAGTTGATAGCTATGAGGCAAGCTTCAGCCTATCGCCTCCTGAACAGCAGGGCCTATAGCAATACTGCTTCAATTCTTTGAACTGTTTCGAAACTCTCAGTCTCACAAGCGTTTTAAGGAATGCTTGCTGCTATCGTAGTCAAGGTTGATTGATTTAAATCAATAAAAATCATGATTTAAATCAAACGATTAAAATAAAAAACTCATGTCGTTTAAGAGCTGTGTGATGTCTATGACACAATTAATTAGCATTCTAATAGGTTTCATAGCCTATGCAGTATTAGTGTACAAGGCAAAGAATTCTTATGAGTATGACGACACAAGTTAAAACCACTTGAAATTTTATCAATCACAGCAACTGTGAGGTCACAGATTCTATGTCATTTAACTGCAAAAATGACATGTGGATTGAAATCACTAACCCTTGCAGATTCAGAAGTCATAACTGTAGAATGCCACAAGTTTGAAAGTGTAGACTGGCATAAAGTGAAAGTTGCATTTAAATTCCCTCAAATATGAAGACTGTTGACTGTAAACATAGTTTAGAACATATTTTTGATTCATGAAACAAATATATTATTATAGGTTTTTAATATTTTATGCATGTGTGCCATGAGTGTCAATGAAATTACTAAATTGATAGTTTCAGTATGGGCATTTCAATTGATATTTCATTCCGTACACCAGTACTGGTGTTATGAACTTCTTTGCATTAAGGGATGTTGCATAAGCGCAAAAATTTTTGAATGATGGTTCAGCTATTTCTAGTCAGGGTTGATTGATTTAAATCATTTCATTTAAATCAGTGATAAAATAAAAAAATCAAGCAAAAATCATAGGTAGTTTTGAAGCTTTCTGTGATTTGTATGACAAATTTGATTGGTATTCTAACTGGTTTTACTCATTATTAAAGAAGGCAGAGACTTCTTGATGACAATACGACTTATAAAAGCAATTAAAGTTTTCTCAATCATAGCAACTGTGAGGTCACAGATTCTATGCCAACTAACTGCAAAGATGATATGCGGACTGAAATCACTAACATTTGCAGACTCAGAACTGTCAGAATGCCACAAGTTTGAAAGTGTAGGCTGGCATAAAGCAGGCCTGTAGGTAGGCAGGTTTTGAGGTGTGAAGGGCAAAATAACCTGTTAGGGGGGAAAGATTTGTTTTATTACGGTATATGTTTAAAACAAACTTTTCTGGGCACAACAAAATTCAGTTGGCACAAAAATATTTAGGGACACTGTCCCTGAATGCCCTCATGGCTATGGGCATGGCATAAAGTAAAATTTAGATATAAATTCCAGTAAATACGACGTGTATATACGCTGTTGACTGTAGAAAAAATAGTTTTGAATCATAATTTTGATTCAGATTCATAATAACACATATATTATAGGTTTTTACCATTTTATGCATGTAAGTTATACTTTTGCAAAAGCTGAACTAGTGAAAGCTGCGTTAAAATAATCAACTTTAACAATAGACTTTGCACCAAAGAGGCTGGCAAGTTTGTATTTTTGTGCAAGCTTCTTAACGTGCCATAAGTGTTAATGAAGTTGATGAACTGATGGTGTGAGTATTGTCATTATAATAAATATTTCGTTTTGTACACCGGTACTGCCCTGGTGTTATGAAGTGATTTGCTTTAAGTATGATGCATAAGTGCAAAGTAAGTTTGAAAGAAAGTTCAGCTGAATTCTAGTTGCTGTATAAAAGAAACAAAGCACAAAAAATTATATTCAAACAAACTTTTCTAAATTAAAAAATTACTACTTGTTAGGTGGGCACCCTCTACACATTAAATAAAAAAAATAAAAAAAATCTGATTTAAATAAAAAAATCCGATTTTTTTGAAAAAATCATCATTTTTATCAACCCTGATCGTAGTCCACATTTACAAAGTTATGCAACAGGCCATTAGTATGAAATTCTTACCTAAAATTATGTTCCATACTTTCAGCAGAGCGCTTGTTTTTCCTAAAGTTAATGAGTTTAGCTTAAACAACAAGTAAAAGAAGCTGATAAGGTATCCAAGACAAAACAGCGAAATCCGAGAAGTTCCAGCAAAGAAGATGATAGCCATGGTGAACCATACGGTGTACTTAAAAACACAAGTTTTAAGTTGATCCAGCAGTGTTCGAGATCTAACAACAACAAAAAAAACAACAGAAAACTCATGAACCACGTGACTTTGCAACAGCAAGCATAGATAGAACGGTCACGTTAAAATGCTGATACCTTGTCTTCAAAAAACTTCTCTTTGGATTCGATAAAATCTTGGTGTTGTCTAGCTTGTCGCCGGTTAAATAGCAATTGTCTCCACCGAACTTCAGCCCGACATTTGTCTCTATCTCGAACACCAACAGTTGACTGATGAGAAACAACAGCTGGAAGAAGTCGGCTGCGACGAACAGTTCCATGCGGATTAGTTGTGACTGCTCGGTTGACGGTACCGGGAGGTAAAAAATTTTCGATTGCCAAACGTAGAAAACCGTTTTAATGTCGTTTCCGACAGCCTTTACTCATTCGCATACATTAGCTCTTTAGCTCTACTGATCAACTGCGCCATTCTACGCATATTAAGACTCATTTTCCGAGGCAATCGCCATGGAGTAAAATGCAACAACAGCATCGCTCTACGTTTGCCTACGAAAACCACCAACAGCCAGCAACGGCTGCGCTTGATATTCTATAGCAACTACACGTTTTTCACAAAGAGACTGCACAACACAAGGATGGGTTAGTCATGTTTACGTCAAATTAAACAATGTTACCAAAGACAGTTTTCATCTTTAGACCAAAACAAAACACAACAGAAACAACTTGAGGTATTGACAGCGAATGCCTACCGATCAGTGCCGTGCTGTTTGGAATAATTACGTAGTCTGGCAAGTAAAGCCATCGGATGAGTCTGTAGCCGCGCGGGTAGTTGCCAAGGTGAGCCCAGGGGTATTGGTTGGCTGTGCAATACAATAAAAGTTTTCGTCATAAGTTTTGCTGAAAAACACAGTGCAGCTATTGAAACAATATAAATTAGACGTACAACATGCCACGGCTCACAGGATTACACGAATGATAAACGTCTGCAGTGTCCTTGCTTAGCACGAAACGTTCCCCGCGGTAAAGGCTTACAGCTGGTTACACCCATCAAGAACAGCTTAGTTAGGATCAAGTTTCACTCCAGGGAAAACTTGGCAAACACTCGTGCGACAAGCTTCTGCATGATCGCAGCGATGGTTGGCGTTGAGATGGTAAAAAGCACTTTGGAGAAGCGCTATGCAAGTTTACTTTAAACACATACGCAGTGCGAACAGAACCAAATTGCTGTTGGGAAAAGGAGCACAAAGCAGATAAACCTAACCATCAGGTTTGTTTCGCGTTTTGCAACTATGGCGATTCAGTCACATTACCGTAAAACAGTTTTTTTAAGGTTTGACCTTGCTGACCGCAAAGATAATTTGAGAGACAGCAACTATTTTGTCTGAATTCTGAGATGGTCGTAAAGCGAGGTTTGAGTGTATTTTAATGGTGGTGGTCAAGCGAGTTTCTTCTTGAAAAACACTGTCGTAAAGCTTTTCTGACCGCTCGAGCTTTTGCTGCCCTGACGCGGATTTGCCCTTAGCAGTTTCAATCTGGCCACATTTACAGAAAAGCCGAACTTACTTGTGCACCAGACAGGTGGCATTCCCAAACATATTAGGTATTGAAGAATCAACAGCAACATCAGCATAGCAATGTAGAATCTCCAGTACCTGAAATATCGTTTGAAAGGCTGAGCACGCATAATATCGCCGCATCCAAATCGTGAAAAGCAAACAGTTGGCAAAAGTCATATACATGGAATCAAGCATATATTCACACATTCACGACTGACCGCAACTTGATGAGCGAACGAACAATAGCATTTGGGTATCATTTTACAAAGAATATGCCACACAACTTTAGGCATAATGTAAAATTGCCGAAGTCATACAATCAAGTGCAATATAGCTAAAAACAACGAAAAGCGTTGAATAAATCAATGGTTTTCAATCTTTTTGTACCGCGACTAATCCACTATAACCCAACGACCCCCTTTTAAAACTCGAATAGAGCACATATAATACAGATGAGTACATAAAATATCTACTCGCGACCTCTCCAAAATGGTTCACGCCCCTCTGGGGGCGCGACCCCAGCTTGAAAACCACTGTACTAAATTATCCCGGTAAACAATGAAAAGTAATCAAATGAAAACATTTTTTAACAGAACCAACCTGTACATAACCTTCCGCGTTTTAATGCACATGACGATGATGAGTAAAATGGCGTAAACCGTGGCGTACACGTCCATTCTCACCCAAATCGTAATCACCGTCATCACAAAACAAGCCTGAAAACCGCAGAATGTATCAAAAATCAACGCAGCCGGCATGCGCGGGTGGACAGACGCTAGCAGCAGAGATTTTGAGAATTTGCAGAGTTTAACGATAGAGCGTCACTACGTTGCAACCGGCCATCACAGAGCAGCAAAGTCGAGAAGAGTAAGGAATCTATCATTGATTCAAAGGAAGAACCAAGCACAACAAACAAACGTGTTTCACCTCTACTCCGAACTTATAGAAGAAATAATTGAGGAAAAATTTTGCGCAATCCAGCAAGCTCTTGTCAACTTCCTTGTAGGTTGTGTGGGGGTAAAAAGCGGTAACGACTGGTCTCGGTTCATTCTTCCACCACCGCTGCCACTGTTGCTTCCTGATGGTCGTCCGCTCAAGACAAATCATCAGAACGATAGCAATGTAACCCTACAACGTGAGAACAGCTACGTTATATGCAAAAGTGTCCTGTCTCGATAGTAGAAGCCCAGTGAAGTGATTGCGCTTTGCAGCGAAGAGCCTCGCCGAGGTTCGTTAGAACAAGGTCCATTCCAGAGGCTCTAGAGCTGGGTTTCTTGAACGACTTAGCACGGACCACTGGTGTAGGAGGCGGGGGTGCAGGGGGTGAAAAAGTACCCCCAAAGTTTTGATTTGGTGAAAATCCGGGCAAACCTGTGGAAATTTGGGAAAAATGTGTGAAACCCTTCACAAAATTGCTGCATGTTATTTGAATTTACAAACCTGGCTCCCAAAATGAAAGTGCAGACGTTGTTTTTTTTGGAGGTAATGTTTCTTGGGCAAGTTAGGGGAAATTTGGGCAAGTTTATGTGAAATCTGGACAAAAATGGTGCTTGAAGTGGCTTGATTTGAAAAGATGCGCCCAACATGAAATGAAATGCAGTCGTTTAGTTTTTGGAGGTCAGTTTTTTGGAATTTTTTCGGGCTAGTTTAGGGAAATTTAGGCAAAAATCCTTCGCACCCCCAAAAATTTGCCTGCTCCTACACCCATGACACGGACCATTACGTATTTAATTGGTTTGTGCGGACAACCTGTGGCTAAGACCCAGAAAAATCTTGCAAACCCACTTTCTGAAATTGCTGCACAGATTCCTCGAAAAACGCATCCACGGACCCTGGAGGTCGGTGGATCCCAGTTTAAGAACTCCTGCTTTGGAAGCACCACGGTAGGACAAGCATGCTAAGCGGTGAAAATGGTTTAGAAAAAATTAGTTTCGTACTGGTTTGCACAGATACGAATGGCACAAAGCTTTTGTCACAGATGTTAATGTTTGATGATTTATGATCCATTTCTCACTATCTTTGTCTTCGCAAAATTAAAGGTTTTATTTGCGCCGTTTTGAAAAACAGCCCAAAGAAAAAAATGCTTCTTTTTCTCCAAAGCAGACAAAGTTCTGCAAAAATTAAGCTTTAATCTTAACACAAAGCATATGAAGTTAATTACAGCCTTCGTGGTAAATGGTAATACCTCAACGTGATAGAAGAAAATCCCACCATTTGCAGGCATCTTTGTCAGTCCGAACCAATCCAGGAAGTTGTATTTGTTCGTCTGCTGTCCCCCCTGCGATTCCAATATGTGGTAAAATACGCTTGATTCAAGTTAAGGCTACATAATAACCAAAGATAGTAAAAAAGCTAAGATGTTATATTCGGCGAATTTAAATCTCATTGCAGCAGTCACTTAATATTTAGAAGAGATGGATGATACGAACTAAGAAGTACTCAAACGGCTATTCATTTCCAGGCTTCAGTTTTTTTTCTTATCTCTGGGAAACACGTACCTGGACAGCAAACGTGCAATTGTAAATAACATTCTTCCCCGGACGTATGAACTCCAGTTGGTAAAACATAATTCCGAGCATGACAAGCGCCACGTAGATAGAGGTGACGACATACAAAACACCGCGGAACAATCGTACAGGAAGAAAGCAAACCCATACAATGGCGAGAATGGCATAAGCGACTGACACCTGCCGGAAAACGAAACGCATTAAATCAAATACAATTTAACTGTCGGTCAAACAAGTTTCATTGGTTTTGGTTTTCAGTAGTCAAGCGTTACTCTGCAACAACGTTGGGTATTCGATATATAAGCTAACGATTTTACACTCATATTTCGCAACTTCCGCTACTGCAAGCAACGGCCATAGGAGCAATGAGCCTCTACATGGACTGATATGCCGAGGTGCGGTCATCACAGGAAACATGCAGCCTATGTTGAGTTTAGTTGAAGTGTTCTGTCCATTTGCATTATTCCCCTGCTCGAATTTACTGCCCTTTCCCATTCCACCGTCCTGGTTTTCGTAGCAGAACCATAACGACGACCCTCAACATCATCAGAAACGAAACGAAACTGTATCACCAGGTGCAAAAGTCCATGAGAAAAACGAACGAAAACAGAAAATCTAAAAAAATTGTTACGAATCAGCGGGCGACGACGGACTGTTGCAAACTCACTTGACTGATATACTCCAAACAGCGTGGAGAAAAGCTCGATTATGTAAACATTGCAAAATGCTACCCGCGGCTCTGCCCAAATGTTGAATTAAAACTTCGGCACAAGCGCGTGATGAACAAAATTCCGCACTGAGAAAGTTCGTCCAAACATGAGAAGCTAGACGTTTGCGAAAGTTTATAAACGCAGTGGATGAACTCTGATTAAACCCAACTTGTCGGCAATTCTTGCTCATCACATATCCGCTTTGTTATATTTCATGATGCACGACGGCCTACGCCGGTAGACAATTGCGAGCAGATTGCAAACGACAACGAGGTTTGGTCGAACAACCCTTAAGTGGCATGACCAGCGTAAGAAGGTGTATATAATGTAGCCAGGGGGTAGCAGCGATTTAGCCGCTGCACTCAATTCGCTAAAATTATAAAAACTATACATTTCTCTTCTCTCCCGTGCCTTATACGACGTATTGCGCTGGGTCCAGACAAATTTGTGCAAAGTCGGCAAACCAAACGAATACTGCCAAAGCGATGTACAACATTAAAATCACGGCACAAAAAGCGACTTAGCCGCATAAATCGCCTGTGTGTTACACATTGAACTTTTGTATGATTTCGGATCTGATCGAGCGATTACTTACAACCATTGCAGCTTTAAAGAGTAACTTGCGATTTTACGTGGCGATAAGAGCAGAGGATGTGGACGTGGTAGAATGAATACTAACGACGGCACGAAAGTTTGAGGGTCTTCAAAAAACGAAAAAAAGCCTTTAAAAGGCTCTGAGCATCTTTGCACCGCGTATCCTCAACCAAAATTGCTAGCTACTGTACTAGCCTGGTAAGAAGGTATGCAACAAAAGCTCAAGTACCTGATGTGCGGCTGCGGCGAACACAGTGATCGCCACCAGTCTCCACGCATGGAACTCCAAGGCGCGCCAGGCAAACGCCGACAGAGCACAGAAGGCTTTGTAGGCAAATTGAGAAAGGTTGTAGCATTTGGTGACAAACCACCCGCGAGACTGCGCCTCTGCAAAACGTAATAATCGCACAAAGTCAACTCCGGGCACGCGAAACAGTCAAAGATTAATAACAAAGTACACCAATGCCGGTAACGCATGCAACCGGCCTTCATGCTGAAACTCACACGCAAACCTCGACCGACACGTATCGTCAGACAATAAAATCGAATTTCAAATAATCACAACTCAAAAATTAGAGAATGACAGCGGGTTTCAAGTCTTTGGCAGATTGTTGCATAATCACATCAAACAAGGTTCACTACAAACCAACCATCTTCCCCTCAGTGTTCGACAGGTAAATGGTTGAAGGTAGCGGTTTCCATTAGTTGAAGGATTGCACACATTTTTTGACAACCGTTTGAAACATTCAACGAACCTTTCAAAAATCAACGGTAAACCATTATTGTGTGTTTCAGAAGCTTAGCTTGCATCCGTTTCATGGGTCAAATGATATATAATTTTTGACCAAACAACCCTTAAATGCAAAACTGGCTGGTATGTCGACGTGGAAGATCAAATTACACATGGACAGCTGTCCGCACTTTACATCAGTCATCAATTTCCACAAACTCAGAATCAAAAACGAAAAAAGTTGAAAGCACACATCAAGGGGCTTTCCGGCAACTGAGAAGCTTTCCAAGTCTTTGCCCAATTATATTTAAAACAGTGAACATAACACTCAGTTTATGTGTAGCGCCTGCCATAAATTCAATGATGAAAGTAGTTTTGCTTCGATTTATCATGATCTTTCCTCCACATGACTTGACACCTTTATATCCCTGCAAGTACTAGCATTTTGACTAATCCAGGGAAGGAGAGATTATTACGCTAAGAAAAAAAATCACCAACGTCCAACGCCACATTACATTAAAGGAGAAATCACATTATTCAACGAGCCCTGAAACTCATTTAGTCAGAAATCAGGTTTGTTAATGGTAAGTTGTCCGTTGGTCACAAGGATGTTCTTGCAATGTACACAAAATAAGAATTATTCGCACCAACACTTGTGCAACTATTGACGGCAATGAAACTGAACGGGGTGGAGCGCATTAGCAAGGTTGAAAAGGCAGTTGCATTGAACGCAACAAGCGGGTACATATGAAAAAGAAACATGAGCATAAGGCTGCAGGCGTGATGGCTGAGTATACAACTGCGGCGAAGCAAGGACGTTGTCTGTAATCGGATCGCTTGTTTCCTTTGAAGTTTGTATCGCCTTCAACGTTTATGTTGATGTCGCAACTGAGCAGTGCAGATGACTTGAAACTGGTGGATTTAAACAGCAAAGCTCAATCGTAACTGCGTCTGTTCCCATGCGTTCCGTACACAGCGGGGTAAGCTTTGCGGTGGTGGGAACACGTGCACATTAACCGAATGAAAATTGTACGGTCATTCGGACACCCCAGCTATCGCTCTCAGCAACTAAGCCACCCATTCACGTGTCTGGCTTGGGATAAAAAAAGGTTCTCGCTTGTGAGACTGAACTCCCTGCCCACCATCAATGCAGTTTTGGGTTAAACGTTATCGTCACGCTAACGAATAATGGTATGTAATGTGTACTGAACAAGAAACAACCATTCATTTTGTTGGTAGATGCAATGAGATAAAACTTTCCTTTAAATACATATGACTGGGACCAATTGCTCGTAATTGCAGCAATCAGTTGCAGTGATCATCGTTGTATGGTTATTGACGCATTAATTCATCACATTGGGCGTAAGGATAAACTGCAACAGCGGGCAAATTTAAGCTACCGTGTCTACAGTTGCAAAATACTTCCTGCACTATTTAATCTAAATAAAATAATTAGGGTAAACACCACTAACAACATGGATGTATCGTATCGTAGTGCTGCAGGTTAACAAAAGACAAATATTGTTGAGCATACATAACAGTTAGCTTGGTGCACTTTTAAATAGAAGCTAAACCAAGGCTTTCTGAAGAACAATTCAGGACAGGGGTTCTTAACCTGGGGTTCTGGAATCCCTTAGGAATCCATTAATGTATTTTAGGTGGTCCGCAAACCAAAATCCAATCAAGAAAATCCGCTGGTTTTTATCGGCCTATTTGGGCCATTATTCTGCTTAATCGTACCACAACTGTCGTCTGACATGTTCATGTTGTAAGTCGACTGAACTTTTTTTTTATTTTATTTGGGTGGCGAACCCTGAAATTTGCTTTTTGCCGGGGCGGATGAGGTCCTCAGGCTCAGAAGCGACCAAATCTATTTTCTCGGTAATCGAAAATATGTTGACAAAACTGAGGGGTCTGCAGCGGTTTAGGGTGCAGTGAAAGAGGTCCGCAGCAACAATAAGTTTGAGAATCACTGATTTAGGAGGTCTTGCTTAAACACCCATTTATTGCTTATGGAGTCCGAAATAAAATCATCTCGCAAACCAAACGTTCGTCAGTCATAACCGCCTAAGAAGGGGAGCACCGGGTGGAGCGACTCGATTTTGATCAAGTAGCACTGATATCCTGACAACCAAAATCGAGGGCTATAAACTGCAAATTTACTAATCTAACCATGATAGATCAGCCTCTCGCACTTCTGTAGGAGAACTGAACTATAAGACAGCAATGTACAGCTCAGGTGTATTGACAGTTGCCTTATTTTGTTATTATACGGCCTCAAAGAGTTTTTGAAAAATGGAGCCCTAACGTTTTCCACCACAGATTTAAGGCCATTGCAACGAGTTTTGCAACTTCCGCGATGTCTGTTGCTTTTCGCATGACATCTGCAGTCGAGCGCTTTTCGACATAAAATAGATGCAACCTCAACAAATTCCAAGTGGTCGTTAATTTCTATCTTTGGTCCACATTTTAAATGCACGATAACAGCGATATCCAGATACAATTAATCATTTAATTAAAGAAGAAAAGCGGACAACTTCGCGAGAAAGGAAAATGTGAATGAGAAATGTGATGAACGGGAAGAGTTAGTGTACGGACGCTCAGAGGAATATTCGAAGCGTGCAAAGCATTGTCAACACACACGTTTTAACGTCAACTACGCGCGCCCGTTTCAGTGAAAAATCGAAAAAACCCTTCGCCCAATTTTCCTCAGCTTATGTTACGTCTCCAGCCAATGTTTCAATGCATACTTCAGTCAAGTTTTGCACGCGTATAAAGCCAGCCGTAATGAAGATCAGATGACGATTATGCGCAGTTTTGTTAACGGACGCACGGAACGGGGCAATACGTCACCGCATGGGTTTCCTGTTGCTAGCGCCTTTCAAACGAAGTTCAAAGGAAAACGAGAGGCTCTGTGAATGAAAAAAATCCAATCACTCCGCTCGACAATTGTTGTGTTACAGTGACGACACAAAAGTATTGTTGCAAAAGCAAACGCGGCACAGCATGCGCAGTTAGTCACAGCAATTGGCAAAATGTTCACAAGCAGGCAAATTAAGGGGATTGGAACGTGATCAACAAACCTCCCCTGACTGACGTACCACGGTCCAGCTCGTTCATTTCAATGTCCTGTGCAGCATCCGTACCCGGCGACGGTTCCGCGCCTTCATTGCCAATAAGATGCGTGGGTCGGCTTGTCAGCTGGTAAAGATAAAAGCAATATCTCTGGCTGTATTAAAATGGATGCGCCGCGCCTTGCATAGCTAGGCACAAACGTCGGGCCGTAACTTGCGTTGAGAGAATCGACCACTTCATGCACAAACGGAGGGTTATATAACGAAATCACACGAAATTTTACAATTTAGGAAAAAAGTTTAACAGTTTAAGCTCTACCACAGACCCTTAGTTAAACATTCTCTGCTTCGTTTTCCCGTGTAATGTGAAATTGCAAGTGTAAAATGCAGGATTGATGACTTTTTGGATTGGGCGAAAGTATCTGCTTGTTTTTTAAGAAATCGGTGAAACGTAGACATAAAACATTAACTTACGCTTTGCGTATGTTTGTGGTGACGGACAGAAAAAGCGACTCACGTTCATCAGGTTTTTAACAGTTTGTTTTTCGTTATTCGCCCGAGCGAACCCAGAAATCAAGACCAGTCATTTTAAATTCAGGAATATACAATACATGAAGCCAGTGCCGTGATTATGAAACTGCATAAGCCGAAGAAATCGTAGAATTGGGTCTGGTATTAACAATCGCAAACCCACTGCCCTCAGTGAATCGCGCTTTATAAACACTCATAAGCAACATAAGCAGTGTAATGATCTCCAGGAAATAGCACATTCGCGGCCTAAGTCCTGCGGCCATTATTATAAAAGTTAAATGGCAGTCACCCCCTTATTGCGCATAATGTCACTATATGGTAATCACTGCCGATTTCTATGTTTTACTACATCGTATTTACATGTTTCGTACAACAACTTTCGGCACAGTTCTTGCACAAAAAAGGTTTGCTTACAAATCTGCTTTCTTCGACCACCTTGACCTCAAGTAACGCGGCACCTTTTATCTTTTAACCAATCACAAACTGCTGCTCACCTCCAAGAACCTTTTGTTGAAATACTGCAGCTGAAACACGACGCACAAGAGGAAAAGTGCTGGCAGAAGCATCATCAACAAGAACTGGCCGGTGGTGTAACTGACTAGGCCTAAATCGGTAAGCCTGGAATAAAATCAGCAGTGTTTGAGTAATAACCATTGTACCGGAAAAGGTATTCGCAGCAATGATTTTTTTTTCAGAAAATATCACAACTTTACTCAATGTCTGGCTCATGTCTTCTACAACTTTCATAATGGTAGTACCGATAAGCCATGTTTCCAATTTGAACAACGAGGTAGTTGGAGCAAGTTGAGAGCTACGAAAGAAGCACACACAGGCATATACCAGGCGCATAAAGGAAATCTAAAACACACTAAAAGCAAGCTACTTTCAACACACAGAACTCTGTATAGGTAAAAGCAACGCACTGTGCATCACTGAAGTTGGTCAACGATTTCCAGTATCCAGGAAATGATTGAAACTGGTAGGTGTATATAACAATGAGCACAATCATAGTGTAGATCACCAATACCGTCCAATAAACAGTCAAGGTCTTTCTCCACACGGTCCACGAGATCTAGAACGATATGAAAAAACAGTTAAGTATGTTGAACATATTTTACAGAATCAGAGTCGGGTAAAGCAACAAACGCAACTCCGCGAGTTTTCAGCAAAGTCAGAAGTCACACTTTACCACAAAAAACTCTGTAATTGACCAAAAGTTTTAACTCTTGCGAATTACCCTACAACACTAAATAGAATAAGGCTTTGTAGGAGAAGCTTGTTCGCAAACGGTTCCACGCTTAGGTTTTCACACATCTCCAAGAGCCGGTCCTATTGGTCGGGGTTTATTATGTAGTAGTATACCCCAGTGGAAATGTATTGCATTGTTTAACAAGCTATGGGGTTAAAACATCATAAAAGCTAACGTTCTAATTATACAGATGAAAGTAGACCCGAGCTGGCGGCGGAGAGACCGAAAGAAACTTAAGGCTATTCAGCATATTTCCCCCAAGTTTGGAAAAGATCAATTTTCAGCATATTTCCCCCAAGTTTGGAAAAGATCAATTTTCACAAGTCAAATTTAGGTACTAGTAGGAAAAAAAGTGGGTGTTTGGCAATTCAATAGTTTAAACAGCGTTTTGTCTCAGTTATCATCCATAATATTCACACAGATCAAAAACGAGTAGCGGCGCATACATGAATTTAAAAACAACGACCAGGGAGAACCCACAAGCTCAATGCGTGATCAAAACATCAATTTTAAGTCAGACGAAACAATGGTCAATCTCAGTAATTGCAATGCGATTAAGATAGTTGTGTGGATTAACAAGGAGACGCGGGTAATTTAAAATTGCGAGTGTCATAAACTACATATGCAAAGAACACAACAGCAACATTCTTTCACCGTAACACTGACATACTATGTACGTGACAAGATTGAGAAGAAGTAACGTCATGTAAATCAGTTTCAGGCCATTCGGATGTCCTTCGCTACTGATGGCGATGTGAAAGCCAATAACAACAAAAATCCAGTATTTACAAAAAATCTCTCTAGTATATTCAACTGCGGTGTCTGTCCACGACTTTTCTTCGGGGTGAGCTGCGAAAATGAAACGTAACGACAATCATCTGTCGATCGAAACAGAAAACTACCCCCGCAAAATTCGAAAGACCGGACGGACGCTTGCGGTGACGAAAGTGATGATATTCACCGATCGTTTCAAGTGGGTAATTTACGTCAAAACAGAAAAATTCTTCAACTGAAAAGTTATTTTACAGTTTAAGAAAATGATAAACGCGCAAATAAGGTAACATTTGCAGCAGCACAATGAACTTCGCTGCTTTGTTTTACGTGGCAACTGCACGTTTTGGATATTAACCGTTGCAAGTGACCGCTTCAACCAAACAAGTGCAATCGACTGCGGTTCATCTTGCAACGTGCGATGAGTCAGGCACATAAACAGGATATTAAAGGTAAACTTAATATAGGGTAGATGCTTCACGAAACTGCAGCCAAAGCTGTATTGCATCATTCATTTCTCTGAGCTCAGCGCCAAACTTTACAGCCTGCTTGCACGCAACAGAAACGAACCACAAATCGCCAAATTATCACACGAATATTTTCTCAATAGGACGTCAGGCGTTGCATAAAAGTTGGACCGTGGATCAGGTTCGACACCAGCTGTATAACCATGCAACCCTTATGAGTTCACTTTGTTTGCACAAGCTCTCGTGGCTAGTCACAAAACAGAGAAAATCCATTTAAATCATGATAATCACGACAGTATTATGAGAAAGAAAACACGCACAGCAAAAACACCCTACGAGCAGAAAAATAACACAGTACTTGGATGCAGGCCACCCCGTCTCTTGATGTAAATCCACTGATGTAAAACAAGAAGAAAACCGCACAAGTACAAAATCTGCCAAATAAACGAAAAAGACTGATCTAACTCTGGCAGTCAAACAAGACAAAAATGACAGTAACGGTTTAAACACCGCAGTTACGCAATCTACTCGCAGAATTGACACCAATCGCCTATTACCTGCGCGCCAAGATGTAAGCAGGGATAAGTAAATCGTCGGCAACCAAATGCCGCAAGATTAAGGACTTGTCCATTGGTTTGGTTGATCTTGGTGGGCAATTCGCTCTCGCTCAGGTTCAATGAATAAACAAACTGCAAGACAAAAATATGTGTACGCATATTTGCTACAAGTGGCAATACCCGTAGCAATACCAGATAACTTCTATGCGCAGGTTTGGAGAAGCACCAGCACCGAAAAGTAAGAATGGAGTGGCGTGTCACCCGAGACCTTTTCCTGCAAACTTTTTAACGCTTCCCCCTGAATTGTTTGACAAATGTTTGGAATACCCAAGTTTCAGGATCTTTTGGGAGCGAGTGCATTGCCACTGCTGGTGAGAAAATGTAAAGGAAGAAGTTGTTCGAAACAAAATCACCACCAACCACTATTTTAGATCCACAGCGGCAAAAAGCATGCTATCAGTGGATAGCAAAGAACAAAACGCGCTACAAACCAAGGATTCAATTAACACCACGCACACACACACCCAGCCCATAATGCTCAACTGCTCAGCAACACATCCCTAAAGTTTGCTCAAAATGTCTTTTCCACCATCAACAAAACCTTACCTGTAAAAGTACCAACAAAACACCATATATGGTGAAAAACGGAGAGCAAAGCATTGTCCACCACGACCGCTTTTTGACCATCCACAGGATACATGACCATATCAGCAGGATAAATGTCAACCAGCTGTGGTACGTGACACTCCATAACTGATAATTAGAAATATGGGCTGTATATGGTCGCTAAATAGTTTTATGAATAGCAGATAAATTGGGGATAAAGAACTAGTAGCAATATGCAGTTGAGTCGTTGCGTAAGTACTCTTATGGAAACCGTGTAACCGTTCGCTGCCAACACTGAACTTGAAGCTTTAACGTAGTCTACTTTACATCGGGTGCGCCCACTTCACTGCATAGCGCAGCTACGCCAATAAAATCGCAGCTCGTTATCGCCACTTTAATAAACACCATGTGTCGTATAGTTAGCATCAAAAAATATTTCGATACAATCATATTCTACGCCTGGCAGCAAAGCGAACACGTTCTGCACCGTTGGTGCCGAAAACAAAGCAAACCTCAAGTCATTGCCGCAGCCCAAAATCATTCAACTATTTTAGCTGAAAGAGATTTGCGGGTTTGCGCGGGCGCTGCACGTAGTACTCTTATACAAGTCGAAGCAACGATGAAAACAAACAGAGAAAATCAAATGCAATAAAGGCGCAAGAGAACAAGGTGTAAGTGGGAATCGAATCGTAACAAGATCAGCTGAATTGAAAAACATCACTACAGCATTACTTACCAACATAAAGACAAGCGCTACAACATAGAAGCTGTAAAACTTGACAGAAGATATAGCGTCGGAAAGTTTCTTAAGAAAAGTACGTTTGGGTTCTGGCGTCGATTCTGTGTGAATTCCTTCTTCTGAAGTATCTACAATAAAACCATCGTGGGCATAGAATTGCTTGCCATTAACTCGGCGTCAGCCATACGTCATAAACGTTTCGACTACGTACCAGCAGCTAACGAAAGGTGTTTTACTAATTTACCTGCGTTCTCTTCCGTTATTCCATCGTGCGCAATACTTTCGTAGTTGGGCTGCTGTTCTTCGGACTGTACCAACGGCTAAATAAAAAATTACGCGTCACGCAACTGCGTTTTCCACCATACACTGAACTCAAAACTTAACAAAGCAACAGCCAACCACAAGCTTATGCAAAAAATTTGGGTGGATTTTTTCAAAACTACAGGTGAATTATTTTAATTTTAATAGGAAGTGTGTTAATGACGCTGGCAAAAAAACAATATTAAGTTCATGTCCTATAGTACACAGTACACACAAAGCAGTAACTTCACATTGAGAAACAAGTATAACATCCAGCACATGCAATCACGATGCACTAATTCTGATAGATCCGCAAACGCCTCTGTGCAAACACAAAAGATAACAACTGTAATCTACAAAACAATTTACGATATTACCAGTATGCCGACATGCAAGTCTTATGCGTAAGTCAACAACACCAAAATGTGGAAGTTACGGATTCTACCAATGACTTTACTCCGAAACATACGAAGACCAATATGAGAAAATGGCGGTGACCATCCATGCGCACTATTTTAAGTGTCTACGTTGAGTCTAACATAGCATCATAAAAAAAGAACAAAAGAACACTACACAAGTGCAAAGTTAAAAGATACAAAAAATATGTAGAGTGCCACAACAAGCCACGTAAACTTTTTATACAATGCTCCACTTCACCAAAAAATCACAAAAACAGAAACATAATAACCAATCGTTCTCACGATGACGACTTCGCCTAATCGAGAAGCCTTAACACAAAAACTCTTTGATATGCTTTTTACAGGCAACCTGGCAGCCTAACAGCACTGCTGAAGCCCAACAATGTCGAACAAAAAATCAAAAAACATAAAAAGATTTTTTGCGCTTGATCACTCCAAACTGTTAAACACAGAAATTAAACAAAAGCATGACGCAAGCATGGGTGATTTTTTGTAGTGTTGATGAAAACGTAAACATTGCATGCAAGACCCAACTCGCACTTGTAGATGAGGTGTTGCTGTGGGAGTTGATTCCTCATTATCACTTTTCAGGCTCTATACAACATAAATTCCCAGCTACGGATGTCAGCATATTCATCTGACCATTTATATTAAAGTAGACTTTCGCAAATTTATACCACGTGCTGCAGAATTACCAGTGAAACGCTGTACTTTAGAGAATTTCAATCGTTTCTTTAAAAATCTGATCGGACTCTGGCGCGTGCGCAACATTGTCAAATGATTTGGATAATACCGGTACTTCGTAAAATTAAAATCGCATTCTGGACAACAAAGGCATGTTAAGTTGTTAAAAAGAACTCAATGAACTCATAACGTTATGAGATTTTGGAATTACGCTTTTACATTATTGTTTGAAGTGACGCAAATCACCACTCTACAGATGGAAGAAGCCGGAGTTCGTTTTAGTGCAGATTCCCAAGTTCCAATCACTTCAATCACAGAGTTCCCTATCTTATCAAGAGCTACCTTTGATCAAAATTTTAAATGGGATTTAAGCAAGGTAAGCTGAATCCAACCATTAGTTTTTGATGGACGGCAAGAATCATATCATAAACCTAGAGGTGTTTATGGTTGCACCTGATATCAGTGGTTGAAACTGTTCATATGCACCACCAGTTTCAACAGACTCTTCAATGAAATCATTGTGCAACTGGTTTGTTCATTCTGCTTTCGGTGTTGACAAGTGTACGTCTTGCTCACACTCATTAGTGCAATGAACAAGAGCTCCTGACGACCGTCAAAGGAAAAATCAATGAAACAGCGATCTCCAAATTAATCAAACCAGCCCAACTGCGGGAACAGGAAGTGAGGTGTATATTACTCACATGTTTCAGAAGTATCAAAATGTATTAAGCATGGTCAACACACCATTAAGAAATATAACCTGTTGTTGCACAGCAAAGAAATACGTACTCACCTGCGTGAGACAATTCAGAGTGCGACTAAGTGTCAAGCGCACCAAAACTTTGGCGAACTGAATCTTTCAAAGTGTCGTGCATATCCTCGTAAGTGTTACATAATGGAGAATAGAAAAACATTCCAGACAAAACCAAGATTACAAAACATAACTAACCCTTTTTTCATCATTTGACTTCTTCGCTTTGGGATGGTTCTTAACACGTGAAGTTTCTTCCGGTGGTCCCGCAGACAATATCTACAAAAGCAACACTTTCGCACTCTAATTTAGCAACCAGGCTTTTTATTTGTCAGTGAGGTTCATCAACACCAGTTAAGTCAAGCACCAAACTGTGCAAGTCTTGTAGTTTTTTCCTGAAGTTATCGATCTCAGTGAAACGTCAATCTATTGCAAGTAGATAAAAAATTGATGCTTGCGAATCATTCTTATATGTTCGATTGCAAAAAATTCTTCTGCTTTGGCTCTATAACAAGTTTGCCATGAATGTGGGCCAGCTTTGCAGATCGTGGAAGAACAATGAAACATCCAAAAACACCGCGGTCCGACATTGTTTTGACTAAGCATCAGCAGGCACTTCAAATCAACACACACGATTCTTACTTAAGAACATTTCAGGAGTGCTCTTCATGATAAAGCATTGAGCAGGTAAAAAACAGTATGTAGTAACATAGCAACGTTCATTCTTCCCAGCTAGTCGCGATACAACAGATTAGAAACAGAATGATCATGCGACGTTGCGCAATGAGCAACACTAGAAATATCAGTAGTCGCGGGAGAGGGTTCAGATTAGAACTCAGTTAGTCTGGAGTGTAAAAGTTGAAACAGTTGTAGCTGCTACACATTTGCACACAGAAGATGAAACACATTAAACAAAATAATTTATCAATTTCCTATCAACTGTCTGAGTAAAAAAAAAAATGTTCCAACTCCCTTCACATAAATGGTAATGTGCTTTATTAAGGTATTCTCATTTGACGCTGAGTGTGAGCTACTTAAAGCATACCTTACTTAAAGGTTATACGTTCACTTACAAAACAAAAAAAATATTTCATCAATAGCGCCAACAGCGTTGTCACTTCTCAACCAAGGAAAGAAAACTACAGGATTTAAATTGCATTCTTTTTTTATTCAAAATACAGTTTCACGTTCTGCAAAAAATGATTCAGCAGTATCATGAACACTGTAACAAGCACATTTTCTTTACAGCTATTTACTACTTTGCGAAGTGAAACCAATAAAATAAAACAAATGTCGTGTCCGCAGGAAAATCTTAATTGTACAAACAACCAAAAAGCGCAAAATTGAAGTTGCACAATAATTAAAGACATAAATAAAATTGTCTTTTTAAACTTACAAAACTGCAGTGTTACTATTCAGTGTTTGCCAATAAACGCCTCTACAAATCCTTACGTGATGCTAGTATCAGACTGATCACGCTGATTAGAATTACATTCAAGGATGGTATGTTTAACTTCGGGCTTCAAGCTCATCCGGATACCAGACAAGAGTTCCTTTAAGTATTTTTAAAATGGTTCTGCTCTGATCAGGTTTTCGTCATACAGCAGCGCTATCACGTATCTTTATTGAAACCAACATGACAATTTACCTCATAATCCTCGGAGAATCTGACACATCCCATGGCTGAAAACCAATGCAAAAGAAGAACACAGACTGGATTCACGTAGACTGGCCATGGTTGATTGGGATAGAGAAGCAACTGATACGTTGCACTGCATTTTGTCCAAATTATATGCACAAGACCGAATAGTCTGCAAGTCGAAAAACTCTTACAAGTTTAATGTAATACGCAACACCGCGTGTCTCAAAGAACTGATCAGAAAATGCCGATCGGTTTCGCGCAGCCACTTTTCGAGGACTTGGAGGAGAGACGAATTGAACACGCCCGAATAAAAAGAAGTAAGCAGCAAAATTGCACTGAGTTTTTTGTGATAAGATAGCACATAACCTTGTTTTCAAGAGACGACAAACTTTCACGGGGTAAATAATTTTTGATAGAAAGCATCCACCACATGGCAAATGAGCACCATTACTTCATACATAATCACAATATAAAAGCCCCTTTAATCACAGCAAGGACAGGTTTTTCATATCGAACCAAAGGGTTAACCAAAAAAAAACATTAACTCTTGAGAAACACCTGTCGGTAATAACTGCACATGGCATAAAATTCACATAACATTGGAGAAACGCATCAAGGTTAATATATGCGACTGCAGAAACAGGCTGAAAATACTCTTTCAAGCAATGCACATACAAAATAGCAGGTAAATACTGTATAGTTAGCACCTTTCACTGATTGACCCTAATCAAATTGATGAAAGCATGATGCAGCGAAATATCAACAAGGCGACTGTCAAAAGCCTTCGCACTGTAGGTAGACTGTAGAGACCTCGATGTAGCGAATGAAGATGTATGAAACTCGTAGTGTCCGATCCCGACGTGATGTCCTACTAGTTGAGTTTAGTCGCTTTCCTCGTTAAGATTTCAGATATACAACAAACTTTTCAATACACTTGAACATTAAGCCAGAGCAGCGTAGCGTAAACGGTTTAGTAACGTCGAACAACCGTGCTGAGCGTTCGCAGGAGCGACCGGAAAAAGCGATCAAGGTTAGCAAGCTATCATGTCAACTGTTAGGCTGTTCACCAGCAAGTGCGTTGCATCAAACTACGACTAGAAAATGCCTGACGACACTCATTAGCAATGCAGGAAACACCGAAACATACATGCATCCACTGTAGCACCCTGTCACCAGCTCACTATTTATCTTTCACAGCAGTGTGAGGAATTGTTCTCATGTCGCAGGCCATGAATATTAAAATTTGTGATTGATTCCTTGCTTATTTCACCTGTGGAGTGAAGTTACTTGAATACAGATATGCGCAAGTTTGAATCATCGCAAAAAGATGAAAGCTGAGCCCGATTGGCTGATTCCTCGAAAACCTTCTAGAGCTTTTAATTGCCATGAATATAGTAAAGCATGAACAGGTCATGTTTTCGTTTCTCGCTTTTTAGAGCTCCATTAGCTTAAAAATGCTGTCGACAGAAGCATAATGTCGCTTTCAGGAAACACATTTCATTGAACTACGTCGCTGTTACCATTGCATTTTGTCCTTTCAACCTGAAGCTATCCATACAGCGCTCCAGTGCTTGTTCTTTCGCGTTACGCATTCCTATAGTCACACAGCAAGAAGGATGGCTGGCTGGTGGTGAGGAAGGGCAAACAAGGTTCAGCCATCGTGCCGGGGTAAGCAACATTTCACGCAATTTTCTAAGCCACAAAGATATTGATACGTCTGTTGAAGAGGGGCATCAACGTTTTGCGGTATCACCGCAATTCTTACGAGGCAAATACACTACGCTTCCGTACGGCATTGCTACAGCCCTCGAAACGATGTATCACTTACGCACTAGAAAACATAACCTACTCGACCATGCGAAAACAGACTCTTTTATAGGAAACACTTTCTTGACTTAGGAGCTCAGAGACACTGGGCTGAAAGCAACTAGCCAGAGGATGAGAAGTACAAACTTTTGCTAACTCTGTTACATGCTCAAAATAGATATTGAAGTTATAACCAAAATACAGAGGGACAAAAGACTCTTTATGAATGTAAAACATGTAAGTAGTAGGTGATAAGATGTGAATCTCACCTGGTGTAAATTGACTGCGACGGGATGTATGGTGATAAAAACTCCATTTGATAAACGTAAATCATCATCAGATGCGCAAAAGTGAGAGCCGACAATGTCGCCCTGGATGTAAAATGGAGCGATCAATAAGAGAAAATAAACACGTTTTCCAAAAAAACAAAACAGTGTTACAAAAAAATAACACAACATAAAGTCAAACACCCCGACGAAAACTCGCACGGCGTCAAGAAGTGCTTCTGAAACAATACTGCATGCTTTCTTCATCAAGAAACTCAAACTAAATGTGATAGTGACTCCGCTCATCTGTTATTTCATAAAATAATCGCACTAGAGCTCAGCTCCACCCATAGGTATTGGCCACTGTATATTTCAACCGCAAACTACGGACCGCGGGCCGCACGCGGCCCCCGTGTACACAGAATACTTACATATAATGAAATAGGTAATACAAAACAAAATAAACATGTAATAAAATACCATCCTCCTAATGAAATGAACTAAGTTTGAACAATTAATAACATAAATATATTTGAAATTGAAAACATTAAAATATATAACAGGGTTTATTTTTTAAGGTGTTTTAGGGACCCGATGCGGGTTCCTAGAATCAAAGAAAATCGGGTCCCTAGAATCAGAGAAATCGGGTCCCTACAGGCCCATACCGGGTACCTAACATTTTCCTTAAATAAAACTGTATATAATGTAGTTTTTTTTTAAATATAATTTGCAGACGCCGGCCATTCGCTGGGTACTGACAGAACAATGTGGCTCTCCCTGTAAAAAGCCTAGTGAAACCTACTTATTGGTCAAACACGCCAGAACCTCATCAGCAAGCTTAAAGAAAACTAAGATTTCCCCCGGATCAAGTGCGTCGATTTTAATGAACCAGATATTCTGGCCAACCCTAACGACTGAAAACCCTGGATATGACTGGAACCAGTGGCGTAATCAGCCCAAAATTGGGGGGGGCAAATGTTTTAACTTTAAGTCACCAACAGTATTTTGTTTGGAACACCGCCTCTCAAGGCACAAAATGACAAGATTTGCTAGAAATTTGGGAGCCATGTCCCTTGGCCCCCCTGGCTACGCCTATGACTGGAACCTCAGTTGATCCAGGAAAGTTGCCCCTCGCCAGATGTTGACGTAAGCTGCACACCATTCATTTTTAATGCAAGACTCAGGAGATTACCTGGTAATGCACAGCCTGGTTTTAAGACCGAAACGTTTTTAAAATGACCGAAAAAAATTAAGTAATTTCGGTCAGAATGTTTGAAAATATAGGCTAAAAAACGCTGTTATGGCGAGTTTTAATGCAACTGTGAGACAATTGACCGAAATGTCTCAGGAAAAATGACCGATTGTTTCTGCGAAAAAAAAACAGAATTGCACAGCCTATAATTATGATTGATTGTTACTTTTCCCTCCAATTTTTCTGTTATGCATGCTTCTACATTGGTTGTGGTGCCACGCTTTGTATTAACTCAGTGAAATTTGAAGACGATGAAAAGAATTTTTATTCGAAAGATCCAATGAAAAATTACATCATTTTTATTAGCGTTGTTATTTTTTTAATTCATTTGATGTCCTGGACGCCTGTCACCTTCCTCTCTTCTACACTGTCCGGCTATGCCTGGAGGTACCAAAAGTTTATGTGACAACCGCAGAGCTTCTTCATCGTTTGATCGAGTTCTTATCTATGGGGGCGCCGTTCGTAAAAAAATTATATCGGACATATTTAGCACAAAAACTGCTATCTATGCGCATATATAGCTATCTCTGCACATATTTGGCTATCTCTGTTATGGCGAGTTTTAATGCAACTGTGAAACAACTGTGATTTAACTATGTCTGTGCAGAGATAGCTAAATCTGCATGCATATATAACGCTGAAACGTGTCGGAGGAAAGCAAGGTATAAAAGAGAATGCTCTCACAGAAAGAGCGCGTTGAAAGCGGAGAGCTCACTTGGAGACGAGGACTGTATTGTAAAGAGAAAACGCTGTCACAGAAAAAGCGCATCGATTGAACTGCTCGGTTAGGCCTTATTGCCCGAAAATAACGTCGGCAAAACACCTTATCACTTTAGCAGCATTATCACAACAAACCTTACTGCTTCGAGAATCAAAGAAAAGAAAAATGCATACGTTCTAATATGTAATAAGCTGCAGTATTTACTAATACTTAAAATAAACAGCATTCCTGCACTGAAATGCGAAGTTCAGGTGCAAGATTTAAAGCAACGCAAGCTGCAGACATAAGGTGCAATGCGTACAGAACATGTACATTTCACTTAAATAGCATTCCTGCACTGAAGTACGAAGCTTGTAAGCTGTTGTTACGTGTCGTATCTTACCACAAAAATTGTACGACGGATTGGAGATTTAACACAATGTAGGCTATAACCTAACTACGATTCCTGCTTTACAATGTCAAGTTTGCAAACTGTGGCATCTCGTTTTTCTGAAGTTAGTCTATCACAAATGACTGTACGAGTTGGAGATTTGAAACACCGTAGGCTGTAGTAGCCTACCTGCATACATTTAACCCAGGGGTGTGCGCGCGTGTGCCCAGAATTATCAAGCCGGAAATATAAAAATTTGTTTGTACTAAAGAGAGAGGTTTCAAAATTTGTTTTTAGTGTATTTCCCACCTTATGTTTGCAGCTTGAGTTACTTTAAATCTCGCACCTGAACTTCGCATTTCAGTGCAGGAATGCTGTTTATTTTAAGTATTAGTAAGTACTGCAGCTTATTACACATAAGAACGTATGCATCTTTCTTTTCTTTGATTCTCGAAGCAGTAAGGTTTATTGTGATAATGCTGCTAAAGTGATAGGGTGTTTTGCCGACGTTATTTTCGGGCAATAAGGCCTAGCCGAGCAGTTCATTCGATGCGCTTTTTCCATGACAGCGTTTTCTCTTTACAATACAGCCCTCGTCTCCAAGTGAGCTCTCCGCTTTCAACGCGCTCTTTCTGTGAGAGCATTCTCTTTTATACCATGCTTTCCTCTGACACGCTTCAGCGCTATGTATGCATGCAGATTTAGCTATCTCTGCGCAGAGATAGTGAAATCTGCGCAGAGATAGCTAGCTATTTCTGCGCAGAGATAGCAGTTTTTGTGCTAAATCTGTCCGATATAATTTCTTTACGAACGGCGCCCCATACTTATTCACTGCTAGGCCGCATCTAGTAGAGCAGTTTGCCTTTTATGGCAACTAGGCGCAGTTTCCGGTCAGGCATGACGATTAACTGCAACCGGTGATGAGGCTATAATTCGGGAGTACTGCGCTTTTTGAGACAGTGGAATATCCTTTAGCCATCCTTATTCCCAGCTCCACTCTGGCCCGGAGTGGTTGACGCTTGACAGGGCTCCCGTTATGGATCAAATAGTTTGTTTTTTTTATAAAGGGCGGACTGATCTTTTTCAGCCATGCAAGGCAATCAATCAAGTTATGGGGAATCGATAGGCAGATGGTAAATATTTTTCACTCTGGCAGCCTATTCAGCTGAACCTGGACCTAACGTATTGGCTACGGCTTTTCTTGGGGTGTTCTAGGCGATGCGAAGTTAGGTCTGCTAAACTAATGAGCGATCAACTCAGTGACTCCAACCTTGGCCCAGGTTCGCTACAAAAATTTTCACAGCGATCATCCACTCCTGCAGAGGTTCTGCTACTGAGTGCCACACACACGTTTTTTGTTATTATCTAAAATACTATCTTTTTTAACTTTTTGCAAACCATCTCGTTCAACAAGAGAATATTAGATTTACTGTCAAGTTTTTATAAGTACACATTACAGTCATTCATTAACTGTATTCCATTCAGATTTGAGAAAAATTGGTGGATCGAAATTTTTCTGTCCTCAGAAACAGATTTCTTTTCTGTTACGCTTATAGGATTTCTTTGCCATTGCATGTGATCGCTTTTTACGCCTTTCATTGCAATACAGATGGTTCGGAGAAAAAACGATGTACAAGAATGAAAACGCTGGCGGTGCGAAAAAGGTGCCTGCCGGATGTTGCGTTAGCCTGGTGGAAAGTGTAGTAGCTGCATGCTTCTTGCTTGATCCCGCAGTGCAGCGCGCGAGAATGCAGCGCAATATTAATCTAACACGCCTTGCACGTGACAGCGAGGTGCCCTCGCGAGAGACGACTTTAAAAACTGGGAGGCTCGACGCGCGCGGTATGAGATGCTTCCAGTTTTCTATGAGACGCGAAAGAAAGTCAGCGAAAATAAAAACGTCGTGATGCAAGAATTGTGATGCAAAAATTTAAGTTTCGCACAGAGCCAGGAAATCCTACACAACAACAACAAGAGAGCAGTTTCTTACAGGTCGTACTTATGTTAGACTTGCTCTCAATCGTCATATTATCGACATTGTTTGGTTCACGTTAACATTATTATTTTATCCGTGCGTTGGCAGACAACAGAAATGCCTTGGTTGTTACCACAAATCATATTTCACGGCCCTGGTTTAAGTCCAGTATTATTTTTTAAATGCGTTAGCGGTCGCAGCTGTATAAGTTATTAGCGTAAACAAGTCGTTCTGCCACCAAAAGCCCAGTGCAGTGATTTTACGTTTTTTCCAAAGATACACACCAAACTGTAGCAAAGCTCAAGATGCTAAAAGCCTGTTGAAAGAGTTTGTTCTGAATGTTATTTGAAGATTTGCAGCTAACAGCAAAACCGACGTCAACTTGTACTTCTAAGCTTTTGCCATATTATATTACCACTAAACCGTGGGAACCAGAGATGAGGTGAAAAATTGAAAACCCTTCTCGACATTTGCACACTAGCAAACTGACTTCAGTATCCCGAACCTACGCTTTTACCGTTTTCAAAGAACTTGATCTTGAGGCGACACGCGGTGCTTCAATCGTATGAGCGGAAAGTGAGGTCTGCCGATTAAGAAAGTCAATACGGCTGCCGCTCTGGCAGCAATTCTTTCATTCCTATGCGCAACTCCAGTGATAGATTTGGTGAGCAAACAACGCAGTTACGCCCAAGACCTTAAGTCATCGTCCAAGAATGGCCGCCTATACCTCGGTGCCGGCACTCGATTACATTCGTGGCGACATTCAGACGCTCGTAACTTTTTTCGTACTCGTTTTTGTGCAACAAAAGTTTAAACGGATGTTCTAAATATCTGAACGGATTTGTCCTGAAAATTTCTGGTATTCGAGCGTGAAATCTGCGGGTTATATCTGCGGGCTATTTAGTGCTTGCATCGCGCAACTCACCACGCGTGCGACGCTTTTTCCAAAATGGTAAGATGCAATCAGTGTTTGCGTTACAACACGATAACTTTCTTGTAACGAACATAATTGTAGCACTTTAAAAATGCTGTAACGGTATTGCTTTAGAACTTGTCACCATCTTACCTTAACCACGCAACGGACCAAACAAGAATTTTCTGATTGAAAGCCCAGAGTAAAGCAAGAATCAAAAACAAGACCAAATACACCAATGAAATCAAACTGGGATATATGATTCCTGCAACAAAGCATCGTCTGTTACAATGGCTATAACAAATACTTATGCCACAAGCCGTTGTTGTGAAATTTGGTGCACAAAATAACTTCAAAAAATACCTGTGGATTTACAACAAGCTCCAAAACGCAAGCTCATGCCTTAACCTTGCTGGAATACACTTGATCAAAAGGTTCAGAATCAGAAAGATCTTCAGACCTGGCATGAATGCTTTCGCTGCATCTTAAAACGCACGACCGCGAGAGTATACACCGAAATTACTTCGCACTTTGTGCGCACCAAATAATTTTCACCAAATAAATTTTCGTCTCCGAAAAGCATACGCCAAGTAAGACGGTTCAAACTGCATCAAGGTAAGATTTTCGCTTGAAATTAGTTTTACATAAAAATAAAAGTTTGATGACCGATATGAGCGTGTGTGCAAGCGAGAGACAGTTGTGAAAGATGATTACAAGTCAACAAACATTATCGCCAACCACAAGTTCAAATGCCACGGAAGTGCTTTTTTTCATTTGTAATTCCCAGCTTTGTCTTAGTTTTCAACAAATTCGCAAAGGGTTTTCTTATTTTCACAAGGGGGGAGACTTTTGCAGACGGTTTCCATATTAAAAGTGCAGTAGTTAGAAAGTACTTCTCAGCCTGTTTTGATTGCGAGACAAACTAAAGTATAGCGTAAAACCAGTGGAGAATGATGCGAGTTGCAGGGTTTTGTCCTAATTTGCAATGAACAAATGCGAATCTAAAAAAATATGCTTTGGCCAGCACGTGTGAAATCTTCCAAGGACTGTTCTGGTTGCAGATCACCTGCATTGCATTATTTGCCTCCATATATGCGACCTCAACCATTTTCAGAATACTGAAAAAAAACGGAAAAATCGAACATGCGAGGTGTGTGATGGGACTGATTAAAGACAGAGCTTGACTGTGATGCGGTGGGTTGACAACACATTTGTATGTTGATAACACTTATAGAGACGATGCGGTGGATTGATGGCCCTAATATGTTTTTTGGTGACATGAGGTTTGTACAAAGCCTTAAATGCAAAGTGGAGGCTTTCAAAAATTACGATGAAGTTGCGAATATTACATAAAGTATCGCTAGAAGTAAAAAACAAAAACTGAGAGCACTTTGGTTTAAACAACGAACTACAGCAAAGCTAATGAGGATAAGTTCGGTTCTTACCTGCAAGAGCCATGAACAATATATTTAAACAAAGCAAGGTTGCATTTTTCAAACGCGCGGCAGCATATATTTGTATTTTTCTCTTTTCCTGTGACGAGCTTGGCAATGATTCAACATTATCCGATTGCTGCTGCTCATTCTGGTGTCTCAGTTGCGCTTTAAAAATGGTAAGAGTAATCTGAGTTTGTTTAGCTGGATCGCAAATGTACGAACACCAAACTTCAGTCTTTGTAGTACACCGGAGTTGTTTGCACCTAGTCCATTTTGAACGTAGGTTCCAGCTGATTACAAACATGATTTGTAACGACGCAAAAATGCAAATGCTCGCAATCGTACTGTTCAGCGCACACCAGCTGGCTGTAACCAAAATTAAGCATTGGTGACCCCACAAGGCCGTCTTGACAAGCTGTCGAGGCATCACTGTTTGTTTTACGCGCAGGTCTGCAAGGAGCTTGTTATTAGCTGCTCTGGATAATGTGACAAAGGACTGGCAGTCAAAACGCATATATCTTCCCAAGTTCCCGGAAGCGACGCGAAAAAAGTGGGGAAGAATGTTCTGGATTTTTTCTGTTGCGGAATTCACAAACCATACAACAAAATAGCCTACGTTTTGGTGCCACATGAAAAAGCAAAGGAATGTTGTTCCCCCGCAACGTAGGTAAAAAGAGAATATTTACGCACGCCCCACCGAGACAAAGGCGTAGTGATAAAAAACTGGGGAGCTACAGCATTTTGACCGAAAAAGTATGTTCGTGCCCAAAAAGTATATTTTTACAAAAATTTACAATTTTACTTCTGCAAGCAATGCAAAGACACAGTAATGCCATTTTCACCCCATTAATACCACACAAGAGTTAATTGACAAAAAACTCATTTTTGCTCTCTGTTCCACAAATGTATAAAAATTGATGTTTTAACACAAAACATTTGTTCTTATGTTTGAAATTATTTTGCCCGAAAGCTACACTCCCTACCTTCTATGCCTATGACTGGCCATAATGCCATTATCAGTTTTTCATTTATCCATATTAATTTGAGTCTTGTTGCGCGACGTGCATAAATGACGAAAACACGAGGATGAAAGATATCAGCGAGATGTCAGGTGTGTGCCGATTCTGTGTAGCGAAAAGCAGTCAATAATTGCCAACTATTGTCGAAAACAGCAAGTTTTGCAACCGTGCATTTATCACTCGAACAAACAATTGATCTTCTGGGACACATCTCATGAGAGCGTGCAGATGTGAGACAAAATCCAGGACGAATTTGACTCCATCTCAAGTGGTTTGTCAAGCGAGTACACAACGCCTGCAGGAGGTGTGCGTACGAAAACAGAGTTGAAGCTTAAGTTTGTCAAAATGTTTCGGGTCGATTTCGGGCCTGCATACTAATTTTTTTTATAACATTCAGAGTAACGATTTTTTTCATTTGTTGTGCTCACTGAAGTGATTGTGTTTTTTCTTCAGCTAATTCCATTTGCAAACACAGCTGCGTTCTTTTGTTCTCTGCTGGGATTAGTCTCACACTCCTTTTGAGAAGGCGACAGCCCTGAGGAAATTAGCACGCGATGGCATTGCGTCAAAGAAATCAATCACTCCTGCGATGCTTGGGTTGTTTCAAGAAACGATGGCCTTACACAGGCTTTTCATACCTATAGCGCTATACCAGATAGTTTCTTTTATGCCTATAGCGCCATCGTGGATAGTTTCGTGATAGTTACATTTTTTCTTGAGAAACATTACATTCTGCAACATTATCGGTGACTAACAAGCTAAATTTGTGCTTGTTTAAGCCAATGTTTTGGTAAAGGTGTGATAAAACCATGCACTTGCAGCTATTCCCGACTACCCGTACACTACGTTTTTTGATACTCTGCAGTTGCCCTTATCTTGACTCACTCGGTAAATTTGGTTTTCGGGCCTATATCGGGCTTCAAAAACAAATGTCGGTCTCGGGCCGGGTTCGGGCCGAGTTCGACCTTCAAAATGAGGCCCATTTACAACACTGGACGAAAAGCATGGTGACATAACATGGCCAAAGGAAACAGATGCAACTTCTACAGAAAGCACCGCATTGCTGCTAGATGTTGATTAATGGAGAAGACAATTCAGACTAACATTGACAAAACCGTTTTCGCATTGATCACCGCTTCGCTTACATTTCGCTTACAAGTAGAGCTCATGGCCAGGTTCCACACATTTTATAAGGGTGTAAGCATTTTAAATGAATGTTTTACCTGAAAATCCAACACGAAAAGGTAATATTTTAACAAGTTGTTATCGGTAAATAGATCAGTTACGATTAATTCTTAGTACATTGGTTAAGTTAGTATGAACAAGAATTATATTTGCTGCTTAAAAACATACTATTCTAGAGTGCAAAAAAAAGAAAATTCACTACATAATGAAAAAAGATTAAACCAATAATACCCGTCAGTTTTTTCAGAGCGGAATAGGCTGCAAATGCACAAAGAAAAACAACCACATCCGGAAGTAGTATCCTTATGATATTTCCTGGATCAGCTTGGTCAAGTCTAAAAAACAGGGAAATCATGAAATATAATTTAAACACTTTTGAGAATGTTGCCAGCACATTATTCAAGTTATGACCCAAAAAAACAAGAAATAGTTCAGTTAAGATTTTGTTGTGAGATAATATAAAATTAAGAGAAAAAAGGTGATCCACTTTCTCACAAAAAATACCCAAGATTAAAGCGAAGTAAGAAGCTTATTTTAAAATTCCTACACATAAACCATTCTAATTGAATAAGAGCTGATGATGCCTACCTAATACGTGAAACATGATACTCTGTTAAGATCTTAGTGTTTGATTTTTTAACTATGAAAAGATTCCTTTCAAGAAACAAGCATCGGTTAGCTTATTTAATCGCTTATTAGTCACAAAAATTGGCACTCAGTAAATTACACACACTAAATGTTATTATATATTGGTCTATTAACTAAACGGGACCCTGTATGACTGATGGAAAATTTGATTAATCTCACCTGTAATGGAGACACATCTCCTCAACAGCCATTCCCTGACAGAATGCTACCCGAAAAAACACTAAGTTTTTCATTGTCTCATTCTGGATTTTACTAATG
>Ga0210059_1000411_pt1 | contig 53293 bp, 35 predicted proteins | sample Ectturendosymbi2_FD_188042 | JGI IMG/M metagenome (GOLD analysis project Ga0210059, IMG submission 188042) | Ecteinascidia turbinata endosymbiont from Florida, USA - Sample 2 (SPAdes) (version 2) | ecosystem: Host-associated > Tunicates > Ascidians > Unclassified | place: Key West, Florida... | reverse complement strand
CCCCGTAGTCCCGGCGTATTGAAAGCAGTAAGAGTTCGCAAGCTGCTGGACAATGCCCGATGTCTGACGTCACAGTGGAGGTATACCTTGTTGTAATGTCAATGTACAATAGGTAACTGTCACTGTAACACAAGACCGGGAACTTTCATTGTGTCCAGTACAGTTTTGCTGCAAACTTTCCTGTCATTTTGCAAGGGCCTTAGAAGTGCAGTTGCTTTGCCTTGGGTTTCCAAAGCTGTGAAAGTTTTGGCGTAGAATGCACGACACAACCAATGCCTACATGTAAAGCAGCGAGTTCGAGACAACGCCCACCGCGAACAAAATCGTGATGGCTAACTCACCAACCACTAGTTCACGACGATAAGTTTCTGTTACTCATTTCGTTTGTGCTTTCGGATTACCAAACAGACAACCCCTGATTGTGATCTGGCCGCTATTTACATTTCTTTCGCTTCACAGATGATCGCCAAAAGCAGATAACTGCTGAAATTGTTGGATGTTTGCTATAGTGCTACATTGCTCGCTCTTGAATCAGGCTAATAGCCACGATTTTGCTCATGCGTGCGGACATCGGATGTGCTGCAAAGACCCTATGTCACAAAGCTCAGGACCACTAGAAACATAGCCGGACCTCAATTTGAAAATACCAGCACCCCCGCTGACGACTTGTCTGAATCTAGTAATCCCTTTATGTATGTAGGCAGTTGTGCTTGCGTACTTATAATAATTAATGGCCCTTTTGGCCAACGTGGCAGTTGATTTCATCTTTTGACTGCCAAATTGTTTTGCATCAACATTTTTAACCGAAAAAATAACGAAAAAAACGCAGGGAGCCGTATGCATCTGTCATTACCTACATTAGAACAAAGCCCAGATTTGCACTTCTAAAGAGCACACTTGCCGCAATACGAGGCGAACGGAGCGATGCTCATCTCCAGGGTCTCACAGACATTGACTTCATTTCCACTGGTGTAGCGTGATGTTCCTGCGGTAATGAAGATTATTTTGAAATGTAAATATTTGTTGTTGCGAACAGTATAGCCGCAAATATCGAGAATATTACTTTGTTCAACGTTTCAGCTTAGTCCTAAGCCAACGTCAGAAATGACGTAATACCGCACGAATGCATTCAAACAGCATCTTTGCTGTTCTTTTTCACTGTTGTATTTTAATAATGTGCCTGATGATGGCTTTCGACCAATGTTGCCTCTTCTGATGTTGTGATGTTTTAACATCAGATCTAATGTTTTGAGAGAAATTCCTAATGTCTGATGTTTTGGCGACAAATCTGATGCTGACTGGGCTGTGTTTGTTTGCCACGTTTCCCTCTGAGGTTAAAAAGAAGATCGATTCATAATTTAAGCTTCTTTCAATCTCTCAACCTCACGTGTGTTTGATCATCGTTCCAAACTGAGAAAGGTCACCTCGCTGCGTTGGTAACAACATCTTACCTGACGCATGACCGACTTCCCTAGTTAATCACAACACTTCTACCGCGGATTCAACGAGTTTTATCGCGCTTTGTCAGATATCGGTAGTGGAAACGTTTTAGCTCGGTGCTCTTCAACAGGGGTTCCACAAAACATGTAGTGGGGTTCCGTGAGGGTTCCTCGTTATTTGACGGAAATGATTTCCTGCTTCAGTATGTTGATGCGTCATCATGTAATTTTAAGATCACCGTGCCGGCTTCAGACTCCCAAGTAGGCCATGGTTTGAGGGGTAAAATACACAGTTCTACAGGAGGTTGAGTGCAGATGGTGGAACAAAAAATATTGAGGGTTGTTGCGTCACTTGTTGTTCGCTGTTGTGCATTTAGTCAAGGCGGATGAAACATAATAACCTATTTTGTTATGTGAAGCAATTTAATAACAACACTGAAGGTGTGGACGGTAATGAGCAATGCAGTTCGAAAGTAAAAGAGACACTTAATCCAAAGCGACCCAAATGTAATTCAATTGCCAAAGTTAGAAAATGGGACGAAACATATTTGAGATGCAGGTTCTATTTGCCAAATTCTGAATGTAGCAGATACATTCCAGAAACGCAAGAACAACCGAGTCATCAAGTTTCTTGCTTTTCAATTTCTGAAATATCTGCTTATTTGTTGAAGTGTTAACGAAAAATTTGATTTTCTTACAAGTGCTTCGTGTTTTTGTAATTTTTGTTAATGGGGGTTGCATGACAAACGCGAAAGTATAGCAGGGGTTCCACGATGACAAAAAGGTTGAAGAGCACTGTTTTAGCGTGTATGAAACTGTGTTAACGAGACTGATATCAGTGGCGACACTGCTTGCGACAAAGCTAAAACGTTGAATAAACGAAGGCAATATTTGGTAGCGCCACACTTCAGCGATCACGTTTTTGCTGCGTCCGAGAAAGTTGGTTCACTGACCGTTTCAAAATAGCGGAGAGAAACTGCTGGGAGTCTTCTTGTGCGAAGCTAATGAGTTGCGCTTCATATTCGTGCTTCTGCATGCTTCATACACCACCCGAGGTCGGCCTCATGTGATATACACGGCTTTGTGCTGATGGAAAGATGACTTTGCTTGAGTAAGCTTATTAAACTTGATTTGCACGTAATCCTGGGTTTTGAAGATCAGATGTTGCAGTCAAAATCCGAGTAGTATTTTACGTCAGTCCTATGCTTATCACTCGCGCTGCAAAGCAGACCTAGAACAGTGGTTCTCAAAGTTGGCAAAAACGCTTCACGATCATTCAAACTTCATTAGGCTACTATTACAATGCAAACAAACAACTCAATTTTTGCTAACTTAGTACATAATGCGATTGCCCTGTCCGACCAAAAAACAGGAGGGGCCATAAACCAGAAGGGGGGGCACATTTTCAACATACTGTATTGGATGTATGCAGCAACCAGGGGGCCAAACGTGAAATGGGGGGACCGGGCACTACTGCCCCCCCCCGCTGGCGACGGCCCTGAACTGTAGCATAACAGATTGCGTTATTACACTTTGGTTCCTCTTTCCTTTCGAAATTCTGTGAGTGTGAACAAGAACATCCATCACACTGAACTGGGGGCCATACCATGCGTTGATTTCTTTCAGTGAAATGCTGTCACCTTGTATCTGTTTTGATTTACACGGCGATTACGATATATCGAAAGTGATAAGGGGCGATAGGACAAAGAAGTTACAGAAACACTGACCTAGAGTAGACAATGCTGTGACAGCTGAGTAGTAATTCGCCAAGGATTATCCTGGTAGCCAAAGGTGCGTTAAGTTCACAGTATGCGCTTGGGCGGCGGCACTATGCGTGCGCATGGTAAGTGAAAAAAGTTATCATGACCGAAGCCAAACTTTTTACCGCCAAGTGACTCCGGTCGTGTACATAGGTTACTGTAGTTGATGTTGCTGCTGCTGTCGTACTGTCAACACTCCTGTCCCCAACACGAAGCACGTACCGATTGCGTGCATTGCTGGTGTGTTCATCAAGATCGATGTATTGGAGAAGTGAACTGTACCTGTGTGACCGTTCATTGTCGGTGAAAAGTTGGAGTCTTTCCCGATACGAACTTCAAATCAAGCGGCCGGGTGGGAACAGCAACCGCGAATTAACATTAAGCCTGTTATTTTTCTCGTGTACTTTCGCTGAAAGCCGGATCTGGTTGTTATCAAGCGAGTCGAGCTTTCAAGCACAGGGCTAGTCGGCCTCAGTGCAGCGGTGCCGAGTATCTCTCGCATCATATCATCATCAGCCGCTCAGCAAGGTGACTTACGATCTGGGCTGTTTTTTCGCTGAGACATTTCGGTCATTTGTCCCATAATAGCATTAAAACTCGCCGTAACGGTATTCACTAGTCTGTATTTTCGGACTTCATGACCGAATTGACTTATTTTTTTTCGGTCATTTAAAAACAAATTCCGTCTACGAACAAAAAAAATAGCTTACGAGCGGAATGGAAGCGAGTTTAAATAGGTGTTTTGAGACGTTGCTGGGTTAAAATATAGGGCTTAGCTTTATTCATCCGATCCCTCCTTGGTTTTTGTTTTGCCTGGTGGAATGCGCATCTCAAATTAAAATCAGTGCTGCATTTTGATTTTTTGCTGCGAAAGCCTTCGTTCCTGCATAAAAGATCCACCAGCGAATTACCTTGAAGATATGTCGGCAACAATGTTTGTGCAGCATGCCACGTCATAGGGTATTTCTGTTTCTTTGGAACTTCTGTATCGTGCTGCAAGCAGTTCTCGGTCTACAACGACAAGACGGTTTTCGTTCCAGCATCAGCCCTCTGCAGACTTTTCACTGGAGTACAGGTGTTGCAAATGCAAATGCCTGTTTAGGTGCAGCAAAACAAGGGCTTTGCCAGAAAAATTTTCTCCTAGCCGACTAGACCAACCTGTCGTATCTTGATTTTTCAAGTTGTCTACGTGCCAACATCATCGTCCGAAAAATCAAATATTTAAATGAAATCGCTTCAGTGGGAGTGCTACGTTTGTACATTTTCTGTTTCTACTGTTTGCCAAACTTTATGGGCTTCGTTCTTGCCTGCCGCTTCTTCGTCCTGGACTGAGCATTCAGCGGTTATTCATGAAATACTGTGCGGCTCGATACGCGCCACATTTCTAGTTCCGACGCCCCATCAGTTACCCATCAGGTGTCCATCCAAAGAGTCCGCTCCCCCAGAAGACGCCGGCTTGAAATGCCATACCAGGTGTTGGCCTCTCATCACTAAAGATGACCCTTCGTTGCCAAACCTTGTTTTAGCGTACGAGCAGTTTTTTCAATCCACTGATAGGACGTACCAGATCTCAGGGCAGGTGTGGGCAAACATTCGATTGTCTCGTCATCCGGAACCGTCAGGCCATGCAGTCCACGGGGAGGTCAATGGATTGGACAGTGGAGGACAACAGGGTCAACGGTCTGTTCTTCCGCGCCACACTCACAGGCCGCAGTAGGGGCCATGCTGACCGCATGGCGTCATCAACCGTTCCCTGCGAGGGATGCCGTGTTCTTCGCAGTCACTGCTAAAAATGTTAACGTGCGCACCGTGATCGATCTCCTACGCCTTGTTATCCAACCTGACGTGTTTCCATCGCGATCCGCGTATTATACGCGCCGGCAACGGCATTGCTGGATTCGGTCCGCGAACCGGCCGTGACCGAAAGGCATGAATAAATCATGCTTTTCGTGGCATTGCCGCGAAAACGTCTCACATAAACAGTCTCTGCCTGCCTGTAAACGACGTGCGCGTGCGACTTCTTATTGCAGACGCTTGTTTGAGGTCATATGCGAATGACAACAAGGCAAGAAAGCGCCCTGTTATTGTTCCCTTAAGCGTAATGCGATCCAAGCAGTTATCAGCAATGCAACCCGTAATTAAAGCTGGACGTCAGGCTTTTCACTACGAGAAACCGAGTAAGACCAGATTATCTGGCCATGAACTCAGAACCAAACAGTTGGAGCGTTGATTAAAATTTTAAATTATGACAAACGTATCAAAGAAAAAAAATTAAACGAATTGTAGCCTTAGTTAAAATCTGACATCGGAGATTGAGGTCGCTTTTCGTGCCCTGATGAACTTCAAAACTCTGTTTTAACAAATTACGCAACCATCTATATGAAAAGCTTGCTGCCACTCAGGGATGTGCAGAGGTCTAGTGATGCCCGGGGCAACTGCTTGACTGTATGCCCCCTACCAAATTCTAGTGTTGAAGCATGTGAGAAATACAGAGCTACAGCTGTCTTTCAAATCCAAATCCGATCCAACAATTTTATTTCAAAAGCCAATCCAAACCAAAAACCGACAGTTTAAAATTTCAAATCCTGTAAAATCCAAAATTCTATCGCTGCTGTCAGACCATATGATATACAAGATTTAAACAAGCACTCAAGATTTGAACAACCACGATGTACAATCCCCGCGGGTGTAGGAATCTTCACTGAACCAAACTTCACAGATTAATAAATACAACAATATTTAGTCCCGAAACTGAAACGAAAGTTGCAAAGAAATTCAATACAAAATGATAAAATCCATCAACACACTAAACTGCGACAGGATTTAAACCTCAGTCCATGTTCATCACTGAAACACAGGCGCTCAAGATGCGTAAAAACTAGTGTCGACGAAAAAATTTCGAAAAATCAAATCTATGCAAAATGTTTTAGTAGACGTACAATACGAAAAGCGTCTAGTTACAGCAATTGTAATTTATGTAACTTCACTGTTTGGACACACCGGGGCCGTCACCCCGTTTGCCCCCCCGCTCTGGACGCCCCTGCTGCCGTTCAATGATTTAACGTTTTTTTCTGCCCCGTATTTTCGTCGCTCGAATTCGTCTTTTTTTCCTAATAGTGAATATTTTTTCTTTATTCTTATTTGAAACACGAAAGTCGTTTCTAAAATCAAACGAAGTTACAAAGATGTTTTCAAAAGAGACAAAATGCTAAACTTTGAGTAAAATTTCAAAAGCGTTTGGGCATAATAAGCTGTTGTCGGGAAAAAGAATCATGTTCCTCGTGGCTGTGCGTTAAATTTCATGTGTTGCAGATGCATACGTAACGTTCTTCGATATAACTAGTTTAAAAATCCAGCATTCATAGTAAATGTCAGTAGGCTTGCAACAGCACTGCCACCACTCCCCTCAAACTCAATTGGAAATAATGAAAAATGTGCAGTGGCGACAAATATTGCCAAAAGTGTTCCAGAACAAACTGTACGAAAATTCACTTAACTTTTCATGCTGGATTTTCGTTTGATTGCAACCATGTCGCATAACGCGTGCCAATCGAAGTCCAGGGATCGTTCATGTTTTGCTGTGTAAGCGCTAATTCAGTGGGATCCAACGCTCAGAAAAACCAGTCGGTGAAATTTCCGAACTACGGAAGCGCGTTTCCCGATCGCCGACCTGGGACAGCGAAAATTGCGTCTTCGTCCGTCATGACAAACGCCAGGTGCCGGAAACCTACGTAGTTACAAGAACAGGACGCGGCGATTACATCTCGGCTTGGATTCGTGGGGATGGAACGTTTTATGTCGTACGCGGTAGAAACAGACCGCGGCGACGATAAATCGTTCCACTGTGCCTGAAAAGTTGCTGTCAATATTTCGGTGAAGGCGGTTTGCTGACGCATTCGTCGTTTTTTTGTTCATTTTGCATTAATCGTTTTATGGCTCATTTTTTAAAGTAAAAATTATTGAAACAGGTAAACAAACGGCTTAAAAATAATTCCAAGAGGATTTTGAGCGCCGTCGTGCCCATCGTCGCGCACGACGGGATAGGCTGGTGGTTCTTGACTTGGGTAATTCACCCCTCGGGGTTAATTTTCATCTTCCAAAGGGGCAGATTTACTGAATCATAAATTTTAGCGAATATACAATTTTATAAATCATTCAAAATGTAAGAGTTTGTTAATTTCGTATTTTTAATAGATGAGCATCATTGTGTGTATTGGGGATAAATCTGACAATCTTGTTTGATAAAAGAGTAAGATATGTAGAAGTAAAAGCCTCTGCATTTTAAATTAACATCCTTGCTGGTCGCGAACAGAAAGCTTGTGGAGAGATGAAACAGATCGCATGTCGAAATATCCCAAGTGCATCGGAAAAGCCTGCTGAACTGGAAAGGTTCGAGCTAAAACTTAATGTTTTGTGAATTTCAGACATAGCATGCACGAGCATGCTTCCCACTGACTACAGCAGGTTTTTCTTAAAAACTTTCGATCGTGGTGTACAACACAAGTCTTGCTCCATGCTGTTGTCTACAGCGTAAATTTGATCTGATGTCTTGACGGTGGGTAGGAATCAGAATGCATGCCCAATGTTTGTCGCAGTCATGGGGCAGTGAGAGACTTTTCCTGTGTATTGGCGATGGAGTTAATAATTTTTTGCACTTGCAATGATAGTTGTTAAGTAAATTACGTGAATGCTGCACTGGTGGCGAGTTATTGGCAGTAAACAATTTCCTGGAACTCACACATTAACCCCAAGCACGAGGCTGGACAGGCCGCAAGTACCCTTTTTCAAGTCTTCGGTAACACCCGATTTTGGGGTATGACCCGATCGGGAATCGAACCGAACCTACCAACTTCCGTGGCATGTGCTCAACCAACTGTCCCACTTAACGAATAATGTCGAATTCCTCAGAACGAGAAAAATACGTTAGCTGCCCTGCAGCTAAGTACAGCTGACACGTCGCCTCCCAACTAGCTGTACAGCTACGGAAAAACCGGGAAGCGTAAAGAAAACCCACTTTCGGACTGAAAAAAGCGGTAACACGGTGAGCCAAAGTTAACGTGGGGAAATCGCCTATGAGCACAAGCACATCAGCGGAGGTAAGGCGCGCAAACGTGATGGCTGAGCGGCAGAAGGGAGGATACGTATTATGAGGATGATGACGATGATCATCTCAGATCGAAATTAATTTCTTACGTAAATACAGCCTGTGTCTGATTTTCGTGTAAACGCTTTCCTTGTGACGACAGCGCAACAGTCGACCTATACATACGTTTCCAAGGACCGACGCAGAAAATTACACCGGATTCATCCAGACGGATGGCTGTTTCAGCAAGAACTCATTTTAACACAGGCCTGAATTCATCATATTTTATCATCATCAATGAGGCAACAGCTTGCCTCAAACTATAACATCTGCTCTAACAAGCATGTTGCAGATGGGTAAAAAAAACGCAAAGATTACAGAAACCTCATCTACAATTACTCGCCGTTTGAAAAATTGCATTTACAATTAAATTGGAATTACTTTTTAGCAAACTGTATTTAATTATATTCAATTACAATTTGACTCCATCACGGATGTGTAATTCCATTAGGGCCAACAGCAGGCGCATTGTCGCGCATCGTGTGTTTCAGGCATTGACAAGAATAACGACGCTGAAACCCGGATGTTCTTACATTCAGTGCTAAAAACTAAGGGGACATAAGTAGGCATACCATACGTCCCGTTTTAGTCGGGACAGTCCTGGTTTAAAGGCTCTGTCCCGGTCAGTCAACCAAAAAGTCCCGGTTTGACATTCAGTCAGCCAATATGAATATCATGTGGTCTGATAACAAAAGCTGAATGTGAAAGCCCTTATCATCTGTAAAAGTCAATTAATACTGACATTTCCTTCTGTGATTTTTACGAGAAAATAAAATCGAACAAAGACTTCTTGAAGAAAATATTGTCTACAGAAAAGTATGGTTGGGCGAATGTGTAAATTTACAAATGCTTGAACACTGCTTTGTTTCTTAGTAAAAAGTATTTAGTTTTTCTGGTGTCTTAACTATAGGAATCCAAAACAGCCATATACTCCAAGAAAAATATGAACCACATTTATCTGATAAGGCTCGTTGTTCTGAAACGTCTCGGCTTTCAATCACAAAAATATGGTATTCCTAGACATAAGTGGCTTTCAGGGGTTCCACAAGAATGACAAAAATTAAACGAATTTTGTTAGGAATATGTTAAACAATCAAGATGAAAATTCAAATGCCGCACAAGTATTCGCTTTCGATTCTCAAGCTTGCTTTTTCAACTATTTTTGGAACGAGAATCCACGGCTGTAATTGAATTCCTCTAAAAATCCGTCACCAAAAAAAACTTGGCTGCAGCTCAAAGCATGACGGCTGTGACTAAGTAACTCTTACCTTTTAGGTTGAGTGACAGGCCCTTTGCCAGGTTTTAAGATTTGGGAGGGCAAAATATATTTTTAGTGGGCAATATTTTTGTTGTTTGTTTAAAACAAATTTTTCAGGCCACAACAAAATTTGGGGGTCATTGCCCCCGAATGCCCCCGTGGCTTCGGGCCTGGTGGATGATATTCCGGAGTTACTGCGATGCGTGAAGTGTCTCAAATTCGTTTGAGGCAACCTAGTAACGAGTATTACCAGAAGATAAAAATTTTCTTAGAAATTAACTTTCCCAAAGGTTCGAGAACATAACCAGACAAACGAATGTATTGCAATAGCGTAGGGCCATTATACATTTTCTGCGAAGCATCGATGGTTATTAAGCGCAAAGCCGTTTTTCCGTTTATGTCATCCAAAAAAGATACAATGTGACTAGAATGAAAAGGTTTTTATAGTAATGTTTCTAGAAAAATATAGCATTTTTCAAACAACAAGACTCATCCTTGCACCGTCTACAGCCACTCTTGTTCCAAGCCCAAAGATATGATCAGTGTCATCCGCACTTGAACGCAGAAAACGCTGGTTGTGGCGCGAAAATCCTAAAGTTAGTGTGCAGTTGTTGCCCCAATAAACTTGCCGTGGTTTCTAATGCGATTTTCGTCGAAAGGCTATCTGAACCAAAACTTGGATTCTGCTGCGACTAGCGGGATCATTGTCTCGCCTTAACTTCGCAGCACAAGTGGCGATTCAGCAGAGGCGTTTTTCTGATTACATGGCATTTTAAGTGGTCTGCCGTTTCTGTTTTTACTGAGAAACGTTTAGAAAACACACATGGATCAGCATTTTTTCAAACGCACCGAGTGATGTTCTTATCTTAAAATTGAAAGAGAAGAGAAAAGAGAAAGACGTATACTCCAGGGCGTTGCAACTTTCGTTGTGCCGCAAGCACGTTGGGTTTTTCTCTTAGTCCATATAACTATTTCTCTTGGTGCGTTTTTCCATCGTATCATCAAGTCACCTGAAACTGGGTTCAGCTTCCAGACCAAGGTCATCTCAGAATTTGTGTCCAAGCTATCAAATCTATACAAAAAAAGCAAGAAGTAGTGCAACGCATATGTTCATTCCCGTAACGTAGCACGAATAAGATGAGAGGCTGTATCAGCTTTATGGGATGGCAGTGGCAAAGAATTGTTAAGTATTCTCCGAAGGATTTACAAACGTATTTAATTGTAAATTCTGGCAAAGCTTGCCCATAGACAATGGTGCTTTAAAGAATTTGAGGGCCCGAGGCAAATATTTTCAGTGGTCTATCCACATAAGTAGGGCTACTTGGAAAATCACAGCAATATGAAACTTCTCTGCGTTGCATGATTTGTATCTTGTATACAGGCCCGTAACCAGGGGGGCGAAGCCACCCCTAGAAAAATTTTCTCCCCTCCTGGAAAAATGTGTAGGACATGGTTTAAAACTATTGGACATAGTTCAAAAATTTGGGCCCCTCTCACAAAACTCTTCGCCCCTCCTGGTGTCCCAAGCTGGTTACGGGCCTGCTTGTATATCCTACTACTTGAAGCTACTCGTACATACAGTAATGACCTATATTTGGAAATGCTGGTAATCACACAGTGCTACTTCAAAGCGTGGTAGATTTTTTTCTGGCCGTCGTCGACTACGTCATTGATCTTCGCGTTTCAGATTGTGTTCTGAGTTAAAAATGACCTCCCTCTGTGTTATCACAAGAAAAACACATGTTATTTGAAGTACACGCTGCAAATTCATATGCACTCAAATAATTGCCATTTTGTACTTTTCAATGTAAATGACCATAAACGTACCATCGATATTTTAAGAAAGGGGGGACAGCATTTGGGAAAAGGGAGGCCCGAGGCAAATGTCTCATTTGTCTCACCTTAAATCCACCATTGTCCACAGAACGCGTGGTTCGATAATTTTGTGTATTGATGCAATTTATCTATTGATCTACCTGGAATGTGCAACCAGCCCTTCGCAGACGTTTACTCGGTTTGGTTATATAACACATGTGGAGTTTCCTTAAAAATGCTTTGACTGTAACAAGAAGCATTACGCTTTGACTGAATAGCCTTTGTGTTGCTTTGTGACAATGGAAACCATGCTGTTGCTTTTATATTTGTTTTCCTTATTGCCTGGCTGGCCAATAGGCGAGATAACCCTGGTCTGCAACCGGTCAATTGTTGTTAGGTTCAACAACACAAACATTTTGCCCCCCTGAAAATAGTACAAGAACAAGTTGCAGTGATTTCCTCCTCGAAAATATCAGCTGGTTTTGCGGCCCTGCTCCCTGGCTACCATCACTTTTATGCAAGAGACTACAGGTAACATTTGCCAACTAGGAGCAAATACGCGATGTGTTTACCAACCTCAAGAAACGTAGTTTGGTACAAGCAGCAAAGAAGGGAAGTCTTCAATTTTAACAACGTCTGGCGTTGTGACCAGGGCGGTCGTGGTAGACTACCCCAAAACGAATATTTGGGGGAGTTTCAGATTGAAGTGAAGACCAAAGACAAAACGTTCTTGCTTCCAAAAATTTGGGAAGGTGTCATCGCATTTCGTCTTCCTAACAGTTAGGCCCCTGCGCGAAAAACGCAATGTCATTCCAGTTCCATGCGAAAGTTGTTTTGTGACTATGAAATCACGACACTGAACCAACAGGAAAGGGTAACGAATAAGCATGTTTTGAAAACCCGGAATTGCTTGAACAGGCTTGTGCTTTCTCGAGGATAGAAGATAAAACACTTTTGTGCATAACCTCACGCTTAATGTTTTGGTCGTTGTTGGTTGTGGTAACGTGTGCTTTTCCTGATGACAAATTTTTAATGTCATTACTCAACTGCAGTCGCAAAATAAATGAAAACCGGAGTGATGTCGTACGCTTTGAGTTTGAGCAATCAGAATCACTCCGAACTTTGCAAACACGTTTTCGCCACTTGTTTGTTATAAAGAAAAAGTCTATGCATGCTTGCACCGCGCAGCAGGTGCTCACCACGCAAGCCTTTTAATTGCTGCTATCATGTGCAAGAGCATCACGCTCGTGCTCCTCGTGGACGTGTTTGACGGATGTGTTTTTTAGCCTTGTCGCACACCAAACCCGCGCTTGCTTAGACCTGTCCGTTGCCGTGACGATGATGCAATCAACCTGCTGCCAGGAAAAGTCACATTTTGCGCTGTTTGTAGTCGTTCACGTCGAGCGTAGAGACCTTTTCGGAAATACACAACCAACTGCATTTCTTTCTCAGAGCCATTTAGTTGGGCCAGACGTTTAAGAGTCGGCTACAATATGTCAATGCTCCAGATTATAAACGCTGCAAAGGTTTTACGCTGTAGTCAGCATTAACACGAAAATGCTACTGACGGTTGTCTGCCACGAGGCGACCTTACACGGACACATGAGTTGGTGCGATTTGCTTCGGTTTGCGCACGACCAGAACCGACGAGAATGTTGCTGACTCATGGACTGTTAACTTCAACTTACCCATGTTTTTGTTTTAGGTATATTCAACTTTTTTACAAAAGACTGTGCGCGCGGAACCAGTGACAAATTTCGATGAGCACTGGCAAATTGCTTTCGCTGAAGTATAGTGTTACGTATTCATTCATAAAGCTCGTACAATCCATTCCGCTGGTCAAACACAAACCCGGAAGCAGCCATATTGACATTTCCTTAAGATTTCTTTAACCTGTCACCTGATTAGCCATAATCTGAGGTAGCTGCACCTCGAAACCGCCCTACTTTGAACTTACATCGCAAAATATTTTTCGACTGACAAGCTGTGCGCTGCTCAGAAACAGCTGCTGCAATCTTGCTCTCGAGCATGGTGCGTATCGACACCCGTGTTATTGTAAAGAAAAGCATAAGCTATATCGTTTGAAGGGTCGGCGAGTATCAGCATTTGTACAAGAAAACCTGTGCATTGCACAAGTTATTTCAGCCCCTCAGCACGTAAGAAAGCACAGTCTCTTGCAAGTAGGCAAACACAAGAGGAAGTGGCTGAACCGGGTGGCCGCATGGGCCTAGCCCCCCCCACTTTTACATTTCGAATTTTGCTTAAATAAGTTTAAGCAACACAATTAGTATTGGGCACATCGTTAAAGTAAATCGCGTGCAAAATTTTACATACTTTTTGATGTGGACAGTGCCCCCCCCCCACTTTGAAAAAGGCTCCCCCACCACATGTATCAAGGCATGTTTCAACAAACCTGGTCTTGGAACTTAACGCGGGTCTAACACCGACAAAAGTATAAGCCTGCCGGCCTGTTCAGTTATGGTATTTTTGTGTTAAAAAAAGGCCCGAACGGAAAAATTGCGCTATGTTAATACAGTGCGTCAGATATTCGAGTGGGGAAACTAATTTTTACTGGGGGGCAAGAGCAAAAACGGGGAGAGTATTTGTTTTTCACAAGGTAGAAACCCTGCATGTGAGATTTCAATCAAGATCCGGTGACCCAAGGTAGGAAATTGATGCGTTGGAGCTGGGCTGATGGTTTCACGAACCAAATCTGAGCTAATCAAACCTTAGTGACTTCACAGGCGTTTTTGCCTTAGATATTGTGCTGCTGTTCAGGTCGTAAGCAGTGGGTTATTTCGCAGTATAAAGTTATCGTATCCGCTATTACATGTATTGTTTGCGTTGATGCTCGAGTTGTGGAAATTCAAACATACTTTACCTCTTGAACGCTTTTGTGCTGTTGGTATTGAGTGACACGTTTAAAACATGGTACTTTTGAACGTCATGGTTACGAACAAGCTCAGATACTTATTTGTGTAACAAGGAAACTCCAAGATCTACTTTGAAAGAAGGCGCTTCTGAATCCGTTGGAATAATGCGGGCTGTTGGTTTTCAATGAGGAAAACGCTCAGAAAATCGTCAGTGCCCGTTCTTTCCAACTGTTAATCGTTGCTGGTTACCACAGCTCGTCGCAATGTTTTGTTAAAGCTCAACGGGCAAAACGTTCTCGTAACGTGTGGGGGCTAAAATTTTGCACGTGTTTGGCGAAACAATGCTTTTCATTTTAGCGAGTTAATTGAACCGGAGCTCGATGTCTATTTTTGTGCTCTGCTGCGCTCACCATTACGCGCTCCGACAACAAAAGGTGGAATTGAATGCCTGGTTGGCTGCTTTTTTGAAAATCAGTCCGTAACGCGCTGCGCCGTCGTATTCAACTCCCAATCGGAGGTGGTTGATCAACCTGTTTATCGGCGAGGAGCAACCGATCGTTTTCCGCGTTCTGTTGTGCGCGACTGGATCTGCATCAGAATCAAGTGCTTCCGTCCCGAAAGGAGAAAGCGAATCGCATTTACAAGCAACTAATTATACCTGGAACCTACACGAAGTTGCTGGCTGTTGTACAAGTAGGTGCGTGGAAACAAATAGCGCGGCGCACGGACAATTTCCTGTCCACTGGCCTGCTAGCCACCACAGCGCTCAGAAATAAGCTTCCTGCTTTTCAAAACCATCAAAATGAACTCATCGCAACGCACGGTTCACAGTGCTCCCGAAAAGCGGCGCTTTGAATTCTTTGAAAGTAAAGACTTGAATGCACAGGGCGCAGCCAAAGCGCTTCAAGTCAATTTGAATGGGTGAAATCGTGAGGTTAAACTTGCCTGCTTTATTAAAAATTCTAAAACTGCTTATGAAAACTTTACCTTAGGAATGATAATTATTCGAACCCTTTCATTCATTCAAATAACTTTTGTGCATACCTTATGCTAAACGTCTTAGGTACCGTAAAACCTCTATTTGAGTGCCACCTCTATTTGAACGCCACCTCTAGCAGAACACCACTTTAAAGGAAGGGTTGAAAAATAGAGCGCCACCCTCAGTTTAATTGAACGCCACTTTGACGAATTCTTCTATTTTGGAAATAGTTACGGCTGAAATCTCCTTTCTACCGTGTTTTTCCAAAAATAAGACCTACCCTAAACGTGAACTTATTCAGCAACTTGATATTGATGTGGAAAGTATTGAAAATGACGAGGACGGCTTCAACAGCGACGTGTCACTTGATTTTCACCAGTGAATATGTGATTACTTACCAGTAATCACCCTGCATTCGTGTCTTTTGCTGATTATGTAAATGTGTTAGATGATTTTTCTTTTCATTAATAAATTTTATCTCAAAATTCTGATCAGCTAGTCGAAAAATAGAGCGCCACCCTCTAATTGAACGCCACCTCTAATAGAACGCCACTATGGGGGAAGGGTTGAAAAATAGAGCGCCACGGCGGTGAAATAGAGGTTTTACGGTATATTTTAAATATAGCAAGTACTTTCAAGAATTTCTTGCTTTGCATTTTTTGGCGAAACTACGTAAGAGATGTGGTCCAATGTTCGGAAAGTGCGACCGTCTAATCGGGGCTGCCATAAATGGAGGAGCGGGCAATTTTTTGGGGGTGCAAAGGATATTTTGCCCAAATTTCCTCAAATTTGCCTGAAAAACTTTTATGCAACAAACTTTCTCCTTACAAATTTTCTGCATCTGTTGGTACATTTATATTTTCCTCTACCAAGTTGCCATACACTTGAAAATATAGCATTTGGTACTTGAAATTTGGTTCTTAATAATCCAACTGAAAAAGTGCGCTGGGCTGTGCAAGAACAATATCAGAAACAAGCTCGTTCAGTACTCTTGAACATCTGCCTCACAGTTCTGACGTTTGATATTCCATTCACATTCCAGCTGTTGCTGTCAGCAAGGAACCTCATACCTAGCTGAGGTAGATCTAAAGCTGCTTCCTTCTCTGAAAACATATATGTGATGTATGTGGCATGTTGCCAGGGGTGTAGTGGGGCGGGAACGCGTGGGAACGCCGTTCCCACCAATTTTCACGTTTTGCTTTCAAATGAGTTGGAAGCTGTTTAAAAAAGGCTACTTTTTGGAATCGTTCCCACACCTTTTTTGTTAGCACTGCATACCTGCAAGTAGACTCTCAAATTATGACTATGCCGTGAATGTCTCAACATTGTCTGTTCTACTACACATATATGCAACAAACAGTATGCCAAAATATGTTCATGAAAACACTGTAGTTAAAATTAAAAATAAAAGCTTTTCTGTACTCAGGTCCGTAACCAGGGGGGGCGCAGGGGAGGCTTCGTCACCCCTAGAAAAATTTTCGTCCCCCCTGGAAAATGTGTTGTAGATAGTTTGAAACTATTGGGCATAGTTTAATAATTTGGACCCCTCTCAGAAAACTCTTCGCCCCCACTGGTATCCCAAGCTGGTTACGGGCCTGTCTATACTTGCCTGCATGGACTCTACATATATCAAAATGGTGCCCTACAGCATACTCCATTCCCTCAGTGTACAATTAGTAAAGCACACACTATACAGTAGATCAAATGCCTTCTTTTTGTTAAACTTTCAAGTGAGCCAGCTACTCATCAACTCTCACAAACTATAATATGAAGTTACTGGAAACAGTTTGTTGATTTTATATATATTTAATGTGCTTTCTACGACATATTAAACTTTTATTTACACACTCAATAACAAAGAAGTATAATTTCATTAATATTGTTAAAAATATCGAAACGTCTTTGCCCCAATTTTTTGAGATTTTGCCCTAATGTTTGACAAATTAAACATTTTGGGGGTGAGCGTGCACCCCCAGCTCCTACACCACTCGTGGCTGCTGAAGTATTGCTTGGCTTCCATCTATTTCAAGTCAACCCGAAATCGAAAGAACTAATGCTAGCTGGTTCAGCGACTGGGAATAATACCGACATTAGTTCAGCAGGGTGCCGTGCACTTTTCCTCGCTGTCCCAATGATATGGAACTAAGCTACGATTCCACTGCGGCAGGAATAACTTAACAGTAAACCACGACTGCAGCGTTAAGAAAATTGTCTGTCACCTAAAAGTAAAAATTTCTAGATGTTAGTGAGGACATCCTATCGTGTTTCGGTAGTCCAGGGGTGCACAAACTGCAGCCTTCGATAAAAATGTATGCAATCGTCCGCATGTAATTTTTAATATATGTCAGGGATGGCCAACCAGTCAGAGACCAAGAGTCGCATTTTGTTACTGGGTTATCGCAGAGAGCCACATCATATACATGGACACACATGAACAACACCCCGTCCCTTCATTACTAACACACATACCTTTTCTCAGCTAGACATATTGTAAATATCACACACCGACATGACAATGACAGAAGTTTACAAGCCATTTATTGTTATGCGTGTTAGTGGGACTTCTGGTAATTATGTAAAAGCCGCACGAAACCGGGCAAAGAAGCGCATGCGGCTCGCGAGCCGCGGATTGGCCACCCCTGATATACGCCATGGCGGCCGTGCATTAATATAAACTTTTTTTTCTACTCTGTATGAGGATACTTGGTAGAAAGACGGCCAACAGACGTGTGGAAGCAGGCTAGGGTCAGTGTGTGAAAGAAGAACAGGAACAATGCAAAAACATAAGAATATCCTGAACTAATTGGTAGGGTTGCCATATGCCTTTTGTAAAAATACCGGCCATTTTGTCTACAGTGCCATGCCAGATCCAGGCTGTGTCGTAATTCGTAAGCGGATATTTAACGGCACGGGATTCTCGAATAAGATTTTCTAAAAGAACGCTTTTGGACAATGCATTTATTTTGCGTGTTATGTTCTTCTCAATTTCATGACGCTCCCACAATGCTTCGTTAAAAATTGTTTCAAACAGGGTATAAACATGTGCTTTGTGAACATAGTTTATAGCCCTATGCTAAGCATTAACAAACTTCAGTGACCTACATGAAAGACGATAACTGCAGTGTTTAATGTGAACACTGAACAGAGTTTGTTTCTGAAGGATGCATTTTCGCAAATGCTGTTCCGTCACGTAAAAACAGTTTGCCTGCATGGGGAATCTGAAGTGAATGAATTAAGCGGTGGCTGAATGTATTAACCGGAGTTTTTACAATGGGAAATAATTCAAGAAGACTTCGTTCCAATCGATTTGGATGTAATAAGCGGTTGTGTTAACCGAGGATGTATTAATCTGCGACTACTGTATGACTAAGCAAAGAAGCAGGGGAAACAGAGACAATGAGCATTGTTAAATAAGCCACAAGTAACATTTTGCCCTTATTTTGGCTGACTCATCACATTTTGGCGTGTGTGTGACGTGACAATCGCATCGACGATTGCGCCATCAGCAGTAAATGAATTTTGCTACAAAGGAACTGTCCTGACAAAATTCACTACTAAAGTCATTATATTCTGAGAATTTCTGCATTAGATCTTTTTGCAGCTACGGCAAATTTTCGAAATACCGGCTTCAGGCACTTTTTTTTAAATACCGGCCTCTGCTAAATTTTCAGTACAATACCGGCCAGGCCGGTGAAATACCGGCCATCTGGCAACCCTACTCACTGGCGACCGTAATTCATAAAAATCAACGTAATGCGACCGGCAATAGCGAAAAAGTTGTGCACTCCTGGGCTAATCCCAGCTGTTTGACATGAACCTGCTCATAGAGAGAGAGAATTTTCATAATCAGTAGGTAAAACACAGAGAACAGGAGATTATTACTTTGCAACCATTTTACGAAGAGTCAATTCACATGCCACTTCAGAAGGAAATAAGGCGAATCTAATGTTACGGTAGTTTAAAAAGTTATAGCTACGTTTTAGCCTGTATTGAATTTAGGAACACAAGGGACTTAACGAAATGTCGTGGACTGTGTGCAAACTTTGGGCCTAAGGCATGATCCCAGTTTGTAACACATTTTTGTCTTTTTTCGTAACTAAAGCTTATAAGTTTATTCTCACTCTTTCAAAAACGCGTGCGCCAGAGATTGAATGCCATAAGATACCTAGCTCACAGAACATTTATGTGCCTGTAGAAAAGCATACATGTTTTCACCTATGGGAGATCAATGGGACCATACTTCAAGCTCACAGGTGTTGCCGTTTAAATGCACTACTTCATACCACCCATCAACAGTATCAACGTGTGTGTGAACGTAAACAATTTTGTGCATGAAGAACAGTATTCAGTTCAAATAATCCTTGCCGAAAACGTTGACAAGATGAACAAATTGTGATTGTTGTTGGAACTAGATTATTTTTAAATCCTGGCAAAAGTTCGATTTGAGATTTGGTCGGAACTATTCGGTTTAAGTGGAACCTGCTTGGGACTAAAACCGAAAAGTCATTGGAACAGCAAACATAAAAATATGACCCGGTTGACTATTAAAAATTAAAAGATCTTTTTGAAAATTGCTGTAGGAGGAGAGCAAAGTTCCCAGCTGCATGCGCTTTTTTTACCTACCAGCGCATTACACATAGGGCAAATGAGGAGTTTAAATTTTAGCAATGTTGGCTATACGCAAATATTTTAATTTTTTATTTTGATTGATTTGTTGTTTCATATGACTCAGCTAACGAGCAGAAGCAATACAAAGGGCCATCGCGAAAAACAGCATGCAAAGAAAGTGCCAATTGTCAGTGGAAATCAGATAAATGAAAACACAATTGCAAAGAACTGATCAATGTAAACAAAGATTGTCACTTTGTCACATGGGTTGGTGAAAGACCACAGAGGTGATCTAGCCATCCAAACCCATTGCGTTAATTGAAACGAAAAACAAATGCTTTTCGATTCACAAAAATTTTAACCGTCACCACTGGCTCTGTCAAGGAAACACTTTTGGGGCTTTCAACCAAATTAACGCAACAACTCCGCGTAAGTCGAAAAGTTTCTTTCTGTTTGCGACCCATTTTTCGATGAGGATAAAAAGGCGAGTAGGCATGACAAAAATGTCATGAAAATAGCTGAAATTTTTTCAGACCGTTTTTAAAGTTTGTTGAATGCCCTTCGAGCACGGGCGTAGTTTGATTAAATAGCTATATACACGCGTTCGCTTAAATAGTTGAGAAGACCTGCAATGTTTTCCGAAAAATGTGGCAATTTTAGAAAAGAACAAATCTCTTTTTTATGTCATTCAAGGTGTTCTCATCCACGTTTTGTGCTAGTCATACAATATTTTTTTCAATTGTTAGCAACGTTTCCATAAAGTGTGCAGAGCCACGCCCAACTTCTCCAGGGTTGAGATTGCAAAATGTTTCAGGGGATGACTGGGCCGATATGATAAGCACACTGTAACACTATCTTCTGGGCTACAAAAAGTTCTTCAAATTTAGATATTGAACATTTTGCAGCATTGGCCTGAGATGCATCATACATTCTTTGTTCTAAACAATGCGGAAATGACCGCGCAGCGTTGAAAAAAGACGTAGATAGTTGGTTGGGTAAAGAAAGATGTCCTGATTGAATTTCTCAGCTGTGTGTCAGCCCCCAGTTTCTTCTTCAGTATCGCGATATTTGTATATAAAATGCCTGAATTCGTTCAGTAAATTTCCTATGATTTTGAACCTTGTTTTCAAGTAGATAAAGATACGTCAAGGTGTAATTTGTTTCTTAAAATGTCAGTGCGGAACTATTTCTACACTGAGGCTACTGCATTAATTACATTGTTAAAATCGTGTTTTGGACAACAGAAGTCGGTTTTGCAAACTTGGATTAAAATTGAAAGAAAACACGCCGTCCGAAAAAAATTATAAAAATTTAAGTTTGATATCATGCTATGCATGTTATTCTGAAGTGGTACTGCTGACAAATTTAGAATAAAAAACAACAGCTTTGACTACGGCATTGCGATTTTAATTTCTAATATTCGATAACAATAATTCGGAAAATCAATTTGGTTGTTAAGATTTCATTTCATAGGTATTAACAATTTCACAGATATTACGAATTTCATAGTTCTCAACAATTTCATAGTTAAACGTGGCAATTGGATGAACGCTTTCCTGCTAAGCTGCTTCTACATAAATTGCTTTTTCTGCGCTAGCAGTATGCGCGGAGTTTGGCACCTCGAAGTACTGCTGATGAAGTAATCTTCACAAAAAAACATTCTTTGAATGTGAACGATTGAGCACGTTCAAATAATCCAGTTTTCAAGGCAAAACCTTTAGCTTTTCCTATGTCAGCGATCGAGATTTTTTTGCGGTTTTCGTTCCTGATTTGAACGACGATGTAATGCGTGCGCACCAGCGAGCGATTGGTCGCAGGCGTCCTTCCCCTCGCGAGGAATGTGCCGCAGACCATTTTGGGCGGAAAAAATGTGCTGCGTCTTCTAAACCACGACGGATCGCGTGCTGAACCTAACGTGGGAACGTCCTCTGCAGTCGAACACTTTTTGTGTGCGCACTGATGGACGACAGGTGGAACTTGGAGGTATGCAGCAGCGAAGCACTCTAAACGGGTTGAAGAAACTTTTTTCCTCGCTAAGCGGGCAGCAGTGGTTCTACCGCGGGAGAATCACATCAGGTGCACTTAGTGCAGTATGCCAGACCACATCACATGTCTTATCTCTTCACGTTTTCAAGATAACGGGCAAAACAACTGCGACAAAGGTTATTGACAGTTCAAGCAGCAAACACGCCAAAATTTAGGATTATGTTTTCAGTGCTAGTTGTGATAACATTGCATTGTTCTGACGGTTGGCCCTGATGCTGCAATCAAAGTTGTGTTCTCCGTTTGTTAAGTGTTCCTACAAGTGGAAAACATTCATTAACGGAAATTTTAAAAGGAAGTAGACTTCATCATCATCAGCGCAGCCAAGCTGATAACTTCAGCGTAAAGTGACGATGGTGCCGATGATAAACAAAGCGGTAATTAGGGTGAGTTAATTTTTGACGCGTTTGTTTCCAAGGCTGAGAAACGTACTTGAACAACCTGAACGATTAAGAAAAACTGGAACTTGGAATCACCCCGTTTAAAGTGTTCATGACTTTGGAGAAGCCGACGGCTGAAAATGAATTATTTCAAGGATCTCGGTTTCAGAAACACGAAACAATACGTCGCCTCGCGCGGCACGAACCTGCCAAATCACATCAGAAATCGATGCATTTGTAACACTGAAATCTACCAATCGCTTATAAAGTGCGCAAATTGTTTGGAAAAAAACGACGTCATGCTGTCGTTGCGGCTGTTGAAATAACGCGTGCAGTTGCATTTCGAAAAGAAAGAAGTCCAACAATTATTAGGCTCAAAGACCTGTGTCGGAAATCGAACGCGTCTTCTTGCATCGGAAGAAAATAGGTATATAAAGCGTCGAAAAGTGGGCAACGAAACATTTACGTGCTTCCAAACCAAAAACTCTAGCTCGGGAACAGCCTTGAAACGCTGCGGTGCACATGTACTCAACTGCGCAGAATATCTCAAGCCCAATATAACCATCTTCACGTCTTGGGAGCCGTGGTTGCCGCTCCGCGAACGGATGCTTGTCTTGAACTCAACCGGGCGGTGACCGTGAAGCTGGTGCTCGGCGGCACGTGCGCAGAGTTGGTTGTTCGAGCAAAAAGTACAGCCAGACGAGGATTTGCACAACTCCGGAAACCGGACAGCCGCTCTTGCAGGCAAGCTTGTGTCATTATCAATCCAAATTGCCAGCCAATGAGCAAAAAAGTGTGGTGTGCGATGTTGTAACGCTGGCGCCGGAGGCATACGAGTTCCGCGAATGATAGAACTGACTTCTTTGCGTCTGAGACGAAAAAACCGTTAACAAGGCGTTGGCAACGGTTGCATGTTGGCGTTTTCGGTGTTTTACTCCTGAAAAGAGTATTCCTTCCTCACCAGGAGTGCAAATTTATTTTCCAGACTGGGGTTTTGAAATCAATTACGCTACACAGTCCACGACATTATTCGAATTCATAAGTGCCACCCCCTTCCAGGCAGAGATATTATCTGATATCCACTCCTATTTCGTTGAAGTTTTCCGCGTCTACTTACCGCGCAGACGAACCTCACCTACCTTTGCCCCAAAAAGCGCTCACATGACGGACGAAACCTGAAAATGAGACGTGAATCACGGTTGACTGCGCGCATTGTTGGAACGCAAATAATTGTGACGTCAACCTACAAGCGTGTCACAGTCGACTGTACGTATTTGGAAAGAGGTACGATCGTACGAACTCCGCGTTTGCGTTTGTCTCGTTGAAGTTCATCGCAATTCGCAAACTAAGTGTTTGAAACAAACTACATTCAGATAAAAAGTCATGTCACCCTCTCTTGTGAAACATGGCGAGGCTAATATTTAGGGGCGACGAAACGGATTTTATAGTGATGGTTAGTGCCAATCTTGGCGTACCGCCTAGACTAGATAATGGTTGATCGATTGTGTGACACCAGCGATGATCATTAAACCATTGGATGCCCGTTTGGCAAAGATTTAAAATGCGAAAATGCACCTGATCTCTCTGTGATTTCATGTAATTTCATCGCAGGTACTTAGTCAGTACCACGAGCTGCTAAACATAGGTGGTTGCCAATTTTCGCGTAATGCCGGTGTCAAACAAAATTTCTGACTTCACGCCATCTGCGCATGCGCAGAGTGCTATTCCAGCCTTCCAGGTTGTGCATTCAGCAAGCGGTGGCTGTTCACTGAGATATCAAGTATGCTGAGAATGAGAACCGGTGGCTAGGGTTTACTGCTTAGGGTTAGAAAAGGAAAAATGATTGACCTCTAAGGTGAAGTCAAATATTTTTCAATGCTTATAGTTATTCCCGGACTGTAGCTTGTTGTGGGTATCTGATAACTCAACAAAAAGTTTTGGGCAAAAATGCTTTGGTCCATTAAAAACTGAAAACCATTGCATGTTTGTACAACTCACTTGACCCACGAACTAGGGCTATGGAACCAGAACCCAAATTTGAGGCTCCGGCTTCACCATCTAAAAGTTTTTGGCTCCAGCTCCAATCATCCCAAATTGCTTGGGCTCTGGTACCGGGCTCTACAGCACTGGCGATAGAGGTCAAAAATGCAACGGGACGAAAACTCTGAAACGATCATTCACTTAACTTCATTAGGCTCCTTATATAACGCAAACAATCAATTGCGCAGTTTCTTACTAAATTACATACAAAACGCTTCATACTGTAATACGTTTTCCGCAACCACGGCATAACAGATAACTTTATTCCGCTATGGTTCCCCTTCCTTCATAAACAGTCTCGTGAAGAACAAATGCAACTTTTAATTGGTTATGACAATTTGCATAAAACAAAGGGTCAGTTTACCGGAACTTAGCAGCCCAACTACAATAAGTTCCATTGTGACGATGACTTCCAGTGTTTTTTGCAATTTCTTGAATAGCATAGTTGGAGTTTTTGAGAACGAAAGCTTAGTTGATCAGGTGAAGAGTGTGATTCATTTTCTGGGCGGGTTCTTGCAGATTGTGTGACGGGACTGGGGGCTATACCATGTGTTAATTTATGTTATCTTGTATTTGTTTCGCTTTATAAGGCTTGAGGGGAAATTACGATATGTTGAGAGTGAAAGCGGGATGATGGGACAAAAAAATTGAGAAACGCTGCTTCAGATTCTGCGCGCCAATTTATGACAGTAATGTTTATTTGAAAAGAAGTAAAATTCTAAGTTTTATCGCTCACACGAACATCCCAAGCTTCGTAACTACAAACAGAGGGTTCAATTTGTCATATAGATGTTTTGTATCAGGCCAACAGTGAGCGACGAAGCGACATGCGGCATAGCGACACAAGGATTAGATGAAAATAAGTTTGCTTTATCGACAAGATCAGGCGCTCAATAAAATTTTGAAGATGATATACTTTACAACGAAACACTAGTCAGTAAAATGATGGGAGGTTCCTTGCGAGACGTGAACCACGGTTGGAATCCATCCATGTAGAGAGATCTACATCTGCATGGATATTTGCCTGTGACAAATAGCGGGGAGTTAGGACCTTCCATCACCTTAGTTCGGCCACCCATACTTGTGGTTGTGACTTCCGTTGTTTGGCAAAGTCGTGAGATTTCTGCCTCGCCCAATGCAACCAGCTCTAAACCAGGGTCATCCTGTGGCACGTGAAACACAGAAGCGTACGATTACCTGTACAAATTTTTTATCACATAATGCTTGTATAGAGAAGTGAGCAATCACCTCTGCCACTAGTTGTCCACATGTGTTTCCAATCAATTCAACTATCAACCAAAACGTGGCGACGCGCATGGGCGTCTGAAGGGGTCAGGGAGGGGCCAAGACCCTCTCGGGATTTTGAAATTTGATATATTGCTATCAATTTTTTTGCAGCAAAATGTTTTTCTCTTAGTTTCGAGTCGTTAAAATGAAATTTCACTACTTTTGCCCGCCCCCTGGAAAAATCCTTTTAGCCACGCCCTGGAAAAATGTACTGTTGTGGCCTGCGTGAAAAAATCCTTCCGAAGCCCATGGCAACACGCGTGATGTCGTCTTAACATCCCAAAGAACGGCGTTCTGTTACTTCAACCAGCACCAAAGTATTGGCTTTTTTTGTCACATTTTGTGAATTTTGGTACACGAAAACCGGAAGTGCTAAATAGCCTTATAATGAAAATCACGGCCACTGAAGGTGATACAAACGACATATTGCACATTTTGTGAATTACTCAATAGCAAAAATTCTCAATTAGATGCTGAATGCAGGACTGGGGCTCTCAACTTTATCGCTAAAGGAAGCAAAACCCAGACCTACAATTTTGTTGGAGAGACGCACTAAAGAAATTTAACGCAAGTTGAATTAACATACACAAGGAGACTCCCAATCCGCTCTTACACTACCAATGATTGTGCGAGGCATGCCTCTCAGAAACTAGTTCATCGCAGAGCTTTCGCGATCTACAGAACTCAACGTCAGAATTTAGAATTTTAATTAATCAAATTTCATGATATCATTGAAAGCCTGCTGAGAGTCGCACAAAGCGTGCTTGGGGGCCGCATGGGGCTCTAAAAACCGCGGTTAAGAACCACTGCTGTAGGAAAGGAAGTCGAACCTTGTTTGAACAAAAACTCGCGTCTTGTACTTTGTTGAGGCACAGTGTTGCTGATGATGTTGTCTTGGCCCCGGGCTGGCTGGAGCGCAGAGTGTTGATGAAGAAACGTTGGGAGGAGTGTTATAATGTCGTAACCGGGTCACGTTCTCTGTCCTACTACAGCATGTCAAACTTTCAACCAATGGAATAAACAAGCGCCACTTGTATGGATTCGTATAAGTTCTCGACTAATAAACTCCGCATGTGCAGTACATCCCACAGGAACAAAGTAGATGGCATTTTAAACGCTGCGTAGGAGTGCATAGCTATGATGTGGAATTGGCGAGAAGTGGCCTGAAATAAACAGCCAGCGAACTCTTTACGTCATTGGAATGACATCAGCGCGACCGTCCACGGCCATCCAGCACACCCCACGTTTGGCACTTACTTTAATCGGAGTGCATTGAAGGACCATTATACGTTGATTGAAACGAGTCGTTCATGATGGCGCCAAGAAGACAGTCATTGGGATAACAAACACCAAATTCTCATTGCGCTTGAGCAGCAGTGATAAGGGATGTGGGCGTATCACGGTTAACAATGATTCCCAACGCAAAAACGTGTGGTGAAAGTTTGAAAACAAGAGCGACAGCATTTTAAACTTCAAAGATATTTTACGGAAACAAAAACGATTGAGACGGCTTGATCTACGTCTACATGGATTTTTGGTCAAAGCTGCAGACCTTGAAAATGGGCATTCAGTAGTGGCTAATATTTTGATTCTGTTTTTGTTCGTTCACAGTTGCCAACGCGTATATAAAATAACACCTCCTCCGTGTAGCGATTACGCGTTTCTTGTTCTCTTCCCAACAGTATGGACCAGGGTCTTGAGATGAACACATAATTGAATAAATTTACTCAAAAACTCCACACCCTTCCACTCGTGGACCAGCGAGAGAAGAACGAGCATTATCTCAACAGCTCGTCTCTTCCCGACACTCCGTTCCAGCCGAACACTTCTCTCACTAGACATTACCAGTTGTCTACACTTTCCTCCCACTCAGACACAACGCATGCGGTGTTCGTTGCAACGAAAATTACTTTGTTTCGAAACTGACGCCCGAAGCTATGCATTCCACCAATACTTTTGACGTCACGTGTCGCTACTGCAACGCAAGCATTGGCTTAGGCCGGACGTGTGCGGCCACGCCCGTCAAGTTATTTACTTGCGTCCAATGTTCCCTCTGGTGTGCGCAAAAGTGAAGTTCCACCAAACCATTTGCGCAGTGAATCCCATTCTCGCGCACGTGCGACATGCATATTTAATATCGTCTATATACCGTATAGCCTTTTTACCACTTGAAACGTTTCACTGGTTGTGTGTTTACATGGTTACGCAATTGCATGCTCACTTAAACATTGCTCAATGTAAAATTTTCTTAGAGGAAACACTGATCGGGTCCGTTTTTGTAAAATTTTCTTAGGGGAACACTGATCGGGTCCGGTTTTCTTTCGTTGGTCTATGACGAGAAATGTGACAAAAAGTAGTCTTAGTCTATTCTAAGCACAAAGTTTCATATTCTACAGGGCTGAAGACGCGTAATTTTACGTGAAATCGATTTTCTATTGAAAATGTGCCGAACGATTCCTTGCTTACCCCCATCGTGGAGAATACATACTTGAATAATGTTAATATCATTGCTGGAGCAACCTGGGAGCGGGAAACTGGGCAATTCTACCAGCCGAAATTTTCAAGAGCATGTTTGGTTCACAATGTTAGGTACGACAAGTTACAACCCTTTCCTCCCGAAAATAGTGCAGCAACAAATTACAACCATTTTGCCGGACCAGTTACCAAGCCCTAGAAGCCCCCCCCCACCCGAAAATAGTTGTGACGATAAAAGCCAATTCACTTTTTTATAAAAACAATCCATGCATCCATCCGACTTTTGTGAAATTTCAGACCCCAATGCGGTCTGCTTGTCAAGACGTCCCCCCTTCTAGACCAGTGGTTCTTAAAATTTTTTACATATCTTACCCTTTTATCAAACAAGATCACCAAATTTACCCCCGATACACTCAATGGTGCTTATTTCTTAAAAAGACGAAATTGACGAACTCCTACAGTTTAGAATGTTTTATAAAAATTTGCATTTGCCGCAATTTATGGTTCAGTAAATTTATCCCCTTGGAAGATGAAATTTATCCCCAGGGGTATACAAACGCTTCAATGCTAGGGGGTGTGGACCAAATGTTTGTGAACAAGGCTCGGTATTTTTCGAACTCCTTTGCGTTCGGTGTTTCAAAACCGATTCAGGCGTTTGCTTAACCAGCACGATATGTCGTTGACATTATATTATGAGAGGGCATGAATACGCACATCATAACCCCTACTGCAGTGGTGGGCAAACTACGGCCCGCGGGCCAAATCCGGCCCGCCAAATCTTTTCAACACTGTAATCAATATCGAGAAATAAGAAGAGAAGCTTGGCGTGGCGGGTTTTCCCTGTTTATCCAGTGTAGCGGCTCACCTCCAGACATGGGGTAATCGTCAGTCGTAATCGATTACAGTTTCTTGAGTAATGGTAATCGATTGAACTGACTAAAAATGACATGTAATCGTGATTGATTACATTGCAAATTTAATCGTGATCGACGATTACTTTCGTGATTAAACTTGGATATCTTCACCTTACTACACTGTGCGATGAACCGTGGTTTTGGTGGCTGAGTTTCCTCCTTCATCATCGCTTGTACGTTTGTTATGATATGTTTCAGGAGAGGCTATGTGCTCGTCTGTGTGGGCTAGGCTAAATCCAGATAGTCCAGCAGAAAGCACAGCGTTTCTAGCTAATTCTCGCTTTGTTCCAGCTAGCCTCATGTTGGCCACCCGAGGTAACGTAGTGAGTCTTGTGTAGTGAGACGTAACAACAAAAATAAGAGCTTTTCTTAGAAACGGGTTGACACTTCGGCAGCAGAAGAGATAGCGGTACATCACGATGTTTTATTTGTATATATTCAGAGTGTACCTATGAATGTACATGCTGGAGTAGGCTATGCATATAATTAGTACAGTAATTTATATAAATTGAAATTAAACCCAAGTCAAAAGAACCTTTCCACAAAGCTAGGGCAACCAGAAGTCAATAGTCAAAATTTTTCTGCCTTTTTAAAAGTTTATGAAACGTCCACAAACCAAATTTCACGCTCATACCATGAGCCAAGTTATTAGGTCAAAAAAAGTCAAAATTTATCGTTAGGTCAAACTTTTCTTGCAGCAGTTTTTTTCTCGTTATCGATATTTAATTAAAGTTACAACAACAGATTTTGATGTTTTTGCAAGTTTAGTTGCACTTCTGAAGTACTAACGGGTTTGTTGCGACTTCTGATGTAATAATGTTGTTTAGCCCCTTACCAGGCGATTGAATATTAAGTAGACTAGGCATGGCAATGCAAAAAATCGTGATTATAGTACCTGTCTTGGCAAGTGCTCAATCCATTGTGCATATATAGTGTTTTAACTTGATGATATTCGCAGATTTGACTCTACTGTAGTTATTAATGTACTTATCAACATATCACGCCTAAAGTTAAAGAACCAATTCTTCGAATGTTCGAAGTACACTGTATGAATATGCTTCTGAGTTTACCTCAACACCTACGGATGAATTGCTTAGCAATTTCTGTGACTGCTCAGTGAAAAGTGACAAAAGGTTTATGGTGGAAGCACATCGCCGTTGTGCAAAGCATTAATGATATCATAACCCCATCTCGTCTTTGAAATTCTAAACTTTCGCCAAATAAACTTAACTCAACGACGTTCGTTTCATGAAACTGAAAGTATCGATTAGTAAATTTGTAAAATATGTCACACCGCATTTCGCAGATAAACTACCTTTTGTTTTATTTCAAGAGAACCAACATCGGTTTGTTTTCTAACACTGTATATGATTATGCTTTCCATTCCGCATTTCAATTGAAAACGCAGAAAATTGATGGGTCAAAATAATGTCAAAAATTGTAAATTATGATACACGAAAAGCGGAAGTGCTAAATAGCCTTATAATAAATACTACGGCCAAAGCAAACGATGTAAATTATGAAATCAAAACGTTACATCTTTAGGTCAAAAAAGTGATTGCCCTATTGATAACACAGGATGTGAGCAGAGATCATCCACGGATACTGGTAAAAAACTAACGAAACCAGTGAGGTTTTGTTGACCGTTGACTTTTGGTCCAGTGGACAAATGTGCGACAATATTGGCATCACTGTTCATTTCATTTCAAACGAGTCAACAAAATGCCATGCTGCACTTGCAGAAAATCCAAAGGCCATCACACAGTTTAAAACATCGTAACCCGCAGTTTGAAAAAAAAATGTAAAAATTGGGCCCCCACTTAGTTTATATTTCAATTTTTATATTCTTTTGGTTTTCTGTAGGTTGTCGTTTTTTTTTCATTTTCTGAGTGTTTTCCGTTGAAATTTTAGAGGTTAAAAGTATTGCCGTCCACATCCGTATTCACCATCAGTTGTCAAGTTTTTTTTCTACGTGTCGGCTCACGCCATCGCGGTCCTACGGTGGCCAGTGGCACTCTTTCAGCTATATTTCCCCCATGGCTCAAACCTCTAATTACGCCACTGGTTTTTTGCCTGCACAAACTTCTTAGTAAACAATTCATGTGATTTTTCTTTTCACCAGTGCTTCATCCTAACAGATTGGTAATTTCTTTTACTGCGTTTATTCATATCGTATGAGCATATGCTTGTATCAAACCATGCAAATGGATTTGTTTTCTTTCTGCGGATGTTTCAAGATAAATGTACTGTATCAATGTAATCGTGATCGACCACATTTGTGACGTAACCACCCCATGTCTGCTCTGCTCACCACTGCAATAGACCAATCACAGATAGGACTGTTCTGCCTCGTGCTGCCCTCACGCAGTAATTAATGAACCATCGAGTAGTCGCCAACCCGCGGCTCTGTAATGACTCGCATAAGTTTTTTTAGAACTCGTTTGGCCCTCGGTTTACGAAAAACTGGGCTTGCGGGTCCTCGTCTGGAAAGTCTGCTCACTACTGCCTTAGCAGAGGGGGTTGTATGACGTAGTTCTTACCCATTCGCAAGTGATGTTGATCTTTCATTATTTGTCGTCATCCCCCCCACCCCAACAACCAATATTTGGTGACGCACTTCAGCTCCACCCCGGTTATCGGAATTTCCCTCATTGCGAACCTTTTCATGTGACGAAAAATTGTAATTCCCCTCGCTGCGAACCTGTCCACGTGATGTTCAACTCCAGTTAGCGTCGATGCCTGCCGGCAATGTTTCAATGCTCGACGTTTCTTCAGAGTGCACATGTAAGGGACAAAATGCAAAACAAAAAAACTCAGCCACGGCCTGATAAGTTCATTTGCCACAACGTTTAGCTCGTGGAGTGTTTTTTTACTCGTTGCCTGTTTTTTTTCGGTCACAAACCGAAACGTTTTAGAAATGGCCGAAAAAAATTAAGTCATTTCGGTCAGAATGTCTGAAAATATCGGCTAAAAAACTCAGTTACGGCGAGTTGTGAGACAAACGACCGAAATGTCTCAACAAAAAAGTACAAACCAGCTGGGTGCCAATACAACGCAGTGGATGAGCGACTTGAGTTTCACTGATAGCTTTGTCCAGGACGAGGGAAACAGTTTTGCCGCGTCGACACACATCGGTTTGCGCATGCGCGTGCTGCTGTGACCGAACAAGACGTGAAACAAGCAGTTCCTTTAGCGACATCTTGCGGATAAACGCGAAAAGGTTTTTGGCCACGTTTCCGGTCGGGCGTTTAACAGCAAACCCGGTCCCTCCCATGCAGAGATGAAACACAACGCAAATGACGGCGTAATAGACCTGACGCTGAACACAGACAACGGAATGTGATTTAAAGAAGTTAAACAAACTTGCGATTCGTTCGATCGGACATGTGCGTGTGTGTGAGAGAGAGTTGGCGTTCACGTGTGTGCGGCGCGTTGCTCACCATTCACCGCTCGGCAGAGGTGGCCGCAGCCACATTTTCAGACTCCGACTCCGCTTCGAAATTTTTGAATCCGGACCCGGAATTTTTTCAAATTTGAGAATCTACTCCTGTTCAGACTCCGGCTGCCATCGATGCGACCGGAATTCAGCAATTTTATAAATTCAGCAAATTTTACACTGTACTGCTTTTGTAAGCAATGAGATTTATAAATAATAGGCAGACTCCTGCTGCCAGGGTTGCGCAGTCGGAAGTACAACATCCGACTCCAACTCCGAACTTTCCAAAATGTCCAACTCCTTAACATAACGTGCATGAAGTTTGGCTGTCAACAATTTTGTAGCAACCAGCAATCAATGGAAATCGTGGCACACACAGCAAGAATTCTCTGTTTGAACAAAAGTTTCATAAAAAATTGTACCGGGGTTTTCCGGAAGCCCGCCCTGGACCGTTAATTGGAAAAAAGACAAATTGGGAAAATAAGACGTGAACCAAATAATCGCCCGGGCTGTCATACGGCAGTAGCTGGGTTGGCGAAGAATCTTACTTTTGGCTCATTGTTGCATCACTATTGTATTGTTAAGTCTAGTGTTCTCATTTGCTTGGCTACTTTCAATTTCGCAAATCGTTTGCCGACCACTGGTGTAAGGTGAGAACTACAAATAGGATTCAAACTCAGTACGGTATAACGTTGGACGTACCGTGTAAGGTGACAGGTGCAAATACCTGTACGGTAGTATTCAACTCAAATATTAGCACCATATAAACGCCCGCCGAAAGTAAGCGCCCATGGGCGGACTAAAGGCTGGAAAACCCCGGTACCATTTCAATAGGAACTCCCAACCTAGGAGTGTGATATATAAAAATGATCCAACTGGACATCCGGAGTCGGACAAAAAATCCGACTCCGACTCCCAGTGTCGTTAGGAATCCGACTCCGATTCCTACTGCCCAAAATGAAAAGTGACTCTGGGTCCGGGTTTTTCACAAATTTTTGACCGCGGCTCCGAAAAAAACACAGAATCCTGCCGGAGTCGACTCCGGATCCGTGGCCGTCTCTGCCGCTTGGTCTGAACAGCGCATGCGCTTTCGAATTCCTTCGCGTTCGCGATTTCGCGCCAAGCGATGCCTGACCGGCGACGGAAGCCAACCAATCGCGGGAAGTCACGTGACATACAGCCGTTCGCGGACGATCACGTGACGTCCAGCGTTACAAAAACGATGCTATCGCCTCTGACGTAGAGCTGGCCGACGTGGCGGTGGAAGAATTGGGGTGAACCCCCGTGGAACGTAAGCAGCTCGAGCCTCCCGGTCACCTCCAGGACCCCGGGGTGTGGGTGGGGTTCGTTGCGGACACCTCCTCCTCCCTCGCTCGGCTCTTCCTGGCGCGGCACGAACGTGACGCCCGTGGTGGGTCTGTGACGCAACGCGCCGGGGTGCTTCGATCGGTTCGGGGGGGTCGGTTTTTCTGCGAAAAGAGTTGGGGTCACGTTAGGGGGTGTGTGTGAAGAACTGCTGCGGTCGAACGGGAGGGCAAAAAAAGACGGCTTTGCTGGGGTTGGGTTCGTTGACTGGTGTCGCCACAATCATGCGGTGAGAATTGTTTTAAAATAAATTATTTCTGAAGTTTTTTTGTTGTGGGGGGAAGGAAGAAGGTTAGTTAGTTTTTGGGGGACTGTGGAGGGAAAGAAACGACTGCGACATCCGGACACGAAATTGTCCAGAAAATTCCTTATGTTTGAATCTCAACTTAAACAAACTGTTAAAGTTGCCAGAGCTAATTTCGCGAACACCAACATAAACAACTCTGGTACCTTTCGTGGGATAACACACGTTTCAAGTCATTTACAGATATCTTTAAAATATAAATGACACCACTGTCCAGTTTTGAGGTGATTCAACCAAAAATCACTCCCAGCAACAACACGCTAAGCTCTTAACGAATAATACCAGCTCATAAAACGTCATTGACGTAACATGTCATTGTTTCGTAGGTAAGATATAAAACATCACGCAAATCATTTTTGACATGGTTTTAATTCTGTCTTAAGAGTAAAAGTCTGCAGTGCAGGTTCCAGCACTAATTTTCAGCAGCAGTGTTTCACAGCTTTTCACTTATTTTTAAGCGACATGACACGTTCAGACAACGGAGACTTACCTACACCTCTTCTCCGGACGTCTTGCAACGCTTGTCTGATCTGTTAGAGTAAAAGATAATCATCAACATCCGATTAGACCCGGTTTCTGCACCAGCAGAAACGTGATGACTGTATAAAACGTTCTTTTCATCATTAAGACTTTTCGTGAAGACGCTATACGATAAATTAATCATCAACTAGTTTCAACATCAACATATTTAAGAGTCGTAAACATAGCGATCCGATAGAATAGTGATTATTGTCAACGTCACAGTTCCGCCAACTATGATGTCATCCTAAGACCACAACGAATCTTTTTCAGGCGTGCAACCTACAATTGACGGTCTGGTTCGCCCTGATAAGGTAATCAAAGAAGAAACACGAAAGTAAGGATCTGCAAAGGAATAGCGAGATTTTGGACCAAGTAAGCCCTGAATTCTAAATTCCGAAAACCCAACTGCCGCCCGCATCAGGAACTAAGTGAAAGGATTGAGAGCAGCTGGCTTCACCGGAAGGACGTCATTCACCAACTTGTCCTGCTTTTTTGACTGTAGTGATGTCATACAGTGCGCTGAGAGCCGTGCGTACAAAGGCTTTATTCGTATCGGAAGTTGTACTTTATAACAAACTCGTCACAAACTATTTGAATCTAAAAACCAAAGACCTGGAGTTAAAGCAGCAATTTTGAATAAAAAATTCCAGACTTTTTCAAGACATTTTCCAGACCTTACACTTCTGTATGATCTAATAGGTCAAATACAGGCACTAAAATATTTAACACGATATCAGTCAAATTATATCAATCTTGAATAAAATATTATGAAAGTGTATGTAAAAAAAATCAAGTCTAGAAAATTATTTTCTTTCTCGGTACTGAATTTTTCCAGACTTTTCCAGGCTGGAAAATGACAATAATTTTTTCAAGACTCCCAGATTTGAAAATGACGAAAATTTTTCCATACTTTTCACGACTGCATAGGAGCCCTGGTTAAAAGCAAGCACCAAACCCAGCACCGCTTGTACCTGCGCAACGGTGACTTTGCGCTGGTGTTCGATCACGTGACCGAGCGGAGCTTGACAGAACGTTTCGTCGACGTCAATCATTGCCTGTCGACAATTTGAACATAAACAAGATTTCTTGATAAACAACAACCTAATGTATAGACCAGGGGTCGGCAACCTGCGGCTCTCTGCATTTGAAAAAACTTGGAATTAAAATTTGCATTTGCTTAATATCAGAAATAAGTACAATACAATTTAGCTCATGCTCTTATGAAGTCGCATGAAAAATAACACGTCATAAACGTTTTATGGCTCCTTGCTGCTGGAAGATGAAGCAGAATGGCTCTTTTGGTAAAAAAGGTTGCCGACTCCCCTGGTATCATCTGCTCAAGATTTTCGGACGATACCCTGGCTCTGCGTTTGCGGACCTGCTTATGCCGTCCGTTGCAAACAGGCATGGGCGTCGGGAGGAAGGGAGCAAAGGGTCCTGGATTCTGAAATTTGATATTTTGCTTTGCTATGAACTCGTTACTAGGAAAATGTTTTTCTCTTGCAGTAGTTTCGAGTTGGTGAAATTACGTTTCACAACTGCTGGACCCCTGGAAAATATACTTTTGGTCACCCCCGGGGAGAATCTAGTATTGACCTCCCCAGGAAAAAATCCCTCCGACGCGCATGCAAACAAATACAGGGAAATCTTGCACTTCTCGCACAGTCACAGCTGATCTTAACACAAATATTTGTGTCACGATTTTCGCATTGAAATCGAAGATCGTGCAAAGAAGTACGTTTTTGTTTAACTTAAATCCTGTCTTTATTGGGCCAGTGGCATCAGAACTGATGTATCGAAGGGAATATCGGTTTCACCGTTATAACTACATCTTCAGTCTCAGTGCGCTTTTGTATGGCAATATTCCACTTGCAGTTCATTGCACGATCAGCATTTGCAAGTTTTCTTTTTTAAGTGAAAAAGTTGATAACGGACGACGAAGAGGAAGGCCAAGAATCAAAGTAAAACACGTTCGTTACCATAAAGAAACAAATCGTTTTCCATCTCCGCTCCAAGCTTTGTCTGTTTTCGCTTACCAAGTTCATGAACCGATCAAAGGCAACGACGTATCCCACCAGGACACCTCGCAGGCCGGAAAAGTTCCTCGTGAAGACCTGACCGCGCTTACGCTCGTTGACCAACTTGTAAATGATGCTCATCGGTCCCGCGCTGAGCGCTGCAGAGATGATGTTCAGGCAGGGTATGTTTTACGCTTGCGCGACGCAAGAACTGTTGCAACCTCTCCGGTGGTGTTGCGTTGATTGTGTGATTCACCACGAACGGGATGTGCGTGAAGAACAACACCATACATATATGTGACGCGAACAAGCAATAATAGAGTGACCATGGCATGTGAAATCTATTGTTGCTTGCTGCCACAGTGCGAAGCTTTGCGCACATGCCGCTCGGGATTTCCGATCGCAACAGAACCACAACATCGTTCTACAAACTGCAAACATCATCAGAAAGATGAGATTCACGGGTGTAAACACTTAGGTTTGGGGGGTTCGCAGATATCTTCTGCGCGTATCGCAACGATCCACTGTTAAAAGAACTGGAGAAACACTGCCGCAAAAGGACACGTCACATCGCCGGGTACAAAACGTAAACCTGAATGATTTTACCGAAAAAAAAACAAAAAAGTGAACGCTTCTGGGGACAACGTGAAGTAAAGAAGGTGGCTCCAGGACGGCAGGACTCACTGAACATGTGCGAAAATACCGAAAATAAAAAAGATGCGCTTCGGACAAAAATTAACGCAAGCAGAGAAAAGGACGCAATGTCACGAGATTGACGTCAGAGGGTTACAGCTTCGGACGATAAACCTTTCGTTTGTATCTGTTGAATAAAATTAATAGACTCCGACGACGCACATTATGTTACATGAGTAAAACGGCCAATCGCAGATGGTTGATAAACGTTTTGGTCGTTTGAGGCAGAGGTCGGCAAAATACGGTACGCGTGCCACACTTGGCACGCCAAGAAATTTCTAATGGCACGCAGAAGCTCCACGTTTTACATATCGATTTTGTTATGGTTCACACAGAAGATATATTGACCTTGACTTGTACAAAAACACGCATGTTGCTGGCACACTGAATGGTTTGGAACCTTAAGTCGGCACACAGTTAGCAAAAGGTTGCCGACCCCTGACTAAAGGGCGCACTTGAACAATACAAGATCCTAAATGCACAGGGATCATTTTACACCTGGAAAATCTGCAATGCGTGACAAAGATAGACAAACAGAACAGACAGGAAAACAACTTCAATTGCTGCTAAACCAACATCGAAAAAGAACAGCAATCGCAGAAATGCAATACCTTCCATTGAAATAAACAAGTTCTTCCGGGGACGTCTCTTGGACTTCGACGTAGATTTTGCTATAAACGAAAAATAACACTAGACAGGCTGCCAGCACGTCCTTCGAGAATAACATCCCGACACAGTAAATGTGCATTAGAAGCGATACCGGCCATTGCTTTTACTTGGAAGGGATGCTTTGATATCAACAATTACTGGCAATTCGAAGACAAAGCAGGTAAAAAGATTAGGCCGCGCTTGGCAACGTGCCGGGAATTCAGTTTGTGGGGCCAAAAAACAATGTCAGAAGCCATCGAAAGGTTAGGTTGAAAATTTGCAGTATTGCTCCAAAATTGTACGCCAAAAAAAGTACGTTCTCCAGTTTTTCTTAACTTTCCAAGAAAATTTCTTATTGTCTTGAAAAAGCGAAGGACCAAAAAAATTTCGGGCAAATTTTATAAATTTTTTAGAAAAAGTTTGCTCAATCTGCACCAAATTTTGCACGACTTTTTAGCTGCGCAAAATGCAATTTTCTCCCATGCATAGTGCCTTCTAGGGCTTTGTAACCGGTCTGGCAAACAAAGAGACAATTAACAAACTCGAAGGACTAAATCAGTCGATAAAGCTGCGACTTGCTTGTAACGCGCGTGGGGATATGTATCGACGTAGGCCCGAAGCGAAATAGCTCAAATACGTATTTAGTCTATTTACCACAAAATAAGAATCACGACAGGGACGAGCACCTTCCTCTTCTTCTTCGTCATCAGCAACTTTGTTTTTCATCCGATCCAGCTGCTTCCGCGTTTCCATCATTTTGTGCAACTTTGACAAATCGCGATTGCGCGCCTCCAGCAGAAGCTTCTTGTTTTGTGAAAAGCTTTTGCTGCTTCGCGATGATTGGCCTGTTGCCTGAAAAACGTCGTCACGTGTAAAACGATGATTGGCCTGTTGCCTGAAAAACGTCGTCACGTGTAAAATGGTAAACTCAATGTTTGTTTTTATCATTATGAAAAGTGAAACAGCAAAATGTATATATAAAGCTAACGCAAGTTAAAAAACAGTGTAGCTTTCTAGAAAGTAAAGTCCTATTGTAGATGGATGTACGAATGCCACTGGACACGAAAAAGCATGTTGAGAGCGTTCTGACTCTTCTATCGCTTGCTTCACTTGCCTTTGCTTTTTCATTCTTTTCACTTCGATTGACGTTCGCTTCGAACACTGCCACGTTGTCATAAACCTTCACTCCTTCAACGAACGGAGGATCTTCGCTGGAGTAAAGAGCTAGCAGAGGATCGAAATCCGGCGAGGTCGGATCGGTAGACATGTTTTGATGCACTGGACCAGTCAAGCTTACAATTTTTTTAGTGTAAAATGCATCCGAATTGTCTGGAATTATAATAAAAATCTTTAAAACAATTTTTCCACCATGTACAATTCAAAGCTCAGGTAACAGTTTTTAGGTCAGCAAGATAGGGACTTTGTGAAGACACGCACAACGTGCTTGTGAAATGAATAGATTTGTTTTAATCCAAGCAAGTTCAACATATTATTGAAAGCAAAAGCCTCGTACCCAAGAAGTTTTGAAAGCATTTAAAAAATGAATATGGTACAGTAATTGGAAATTAAATTGCAACGTCAGGAAGAGCTGGTGGTGTGAAAGGTTCTGTTCTAGAGACTTTTCTTGGCTTTAAAATGCTGCAAACTACCAAACAAAAGGTCACCTCTCCGCAAAAACTGCTTACATCATTTGACTGTAATAATAAAAGTTAAAAGCTGATTGTGTCAACAGACGGAATTGGAATTGGAGTTGCCCTTATGCAAAATAATTATTTTGTATGAAAAATAATTATTTTGGTCTAGCCTTCAGTCCTGCACTTGTAATGGTTCATACATTTTGGTTTGATTTATTTCTTGTCTCAACATTCTGAATAGTTCATATTTCAGAAACTTTGGTCTCAACTACAGGCATACCATATTTTTGTGATTTAAAACCACGACATTTTAGAATGGGCCTTATAAGATAAATGTGGTTCATATCTTACTTGGAGTATGTAACTATTTTGGATTCATATAGTTATGACACCAAGAAAAACTAAAATAATGCATTTTACTAATAAACAAAACAATGTTCAAGCATTTGTGACTTTACACGTTGGAGTATTTCAATAAAATGAAAATTTGGCAATGGGTTTTGTAGAAGGAAAGGCAAAGAAGTACTGGTATGATACAAGTCCTTTCAATAACCTAACTGCAAATAGAACACCTCCTACTAGCCTACTATTACTGAACTAGCCAATGTGCTAACAATCAACCCACTACTGAACCAGTTATCCACTACAATGACGCAAGAATTACCTTTACATCTAACACAATGAAGCAAGAAAAAACAAAATCATACATCAATCTTCAGCAAGTTGGCTATACAGACCAGGCACAGCATGCTAATTTTCATGTGGAGCTATTCTGGCTGACTGAAGCCTAACTGGGACTTTTTGGTTGACTGACTGGAAAAAAGCCTTTAAACCAGCTATGTCCAACCCGCGGCCCTCATGCGGCCGAGTCAAAGGTTTCGTGTGGCCCAGTTTAGGTTTTCGATGTAGTAAAAGTATCCGACATGACAACTTGTCCTTATTTTGATAAATCTTGAATTTGACATTTTAGTTGCAGGTGGTCCTTAGTGCCACTTTATCACTCTGTTGCCATTGCCGTTAGGATTCAAACGCTTTCAGGACTTTAGCTTTAGTTAAATTTAGTTTGCTAAGATCAAAGTAAGTTATTCAATGTGCAGCCCTCATTAGTATGTCATCCAGTGTGCGGCCCTGGTTAAGATAGTGACATACTTTTTGGCTCAGTAAGCCATTTGGGTTGGACATACCTGCTCTAAACCAAGACTGTCCCAGCTAAAACATGTGTATGGTAAGCCTACTCAACAACATTATTACCATTTGTTAACGTATGACAGTTTGCAAAGGGTAATCTGTGATATCAACAATGCTTATTAAAAAATTGATTACAGCAAGCCTATTAGCTCTCAAGTCGCAACCAGTTAGATGACAAGCAAAATTGCATGTGCAGAAAAGTGGTGCTCATGGCACTCCTAGAACCTATTGTAGGCCAAATTACGATCAAGCACGTACCACAGCAGATTGGAAAATATGATCCAGATAAATCTTTATTTGGAAAGCCTACAGTCTAAAATCTAGGTACTTCAGAAAATTATAAGTTTTGAAAAATCTAGCCTGCAACACACATGATAGAATGCATGAGTGTCCATTAGCACAGTGTCTTTTGGTACATGAAAATCGGTCAGCCTATAGTGAAAATCATGGCCAATGAAAACAATATCAATGACATATTGCAAACGTTTCGATAACTCCTGTTATCATCATCAATGCATTGCAAATCTGCACTGATGATGATAACAGGTATATTGAAACATTTGCAATATGTCATCGATATTGTTCTCATTGGCTGTGATTTTCATTATAACATTATTCCTTATTGCATATCCAAATGAATTGTTTGCAGTAAGCAACATCATACCATTAGTAAAAAAAACATTGGCATTTACACCAAAATGAGGTATGTTTGGTAGACCAAATACTGTAATGAATAATACAATCATAAATAGCGCATAAATATATTTTTATGTACCGCCTCATTTAATGTTAGGCAGTGTTTATTTTACCTTGTGAGACAAAAGCTGTGCTGGGGCTATTTTGCTTTTAGTTGAACATTTATAAATTGGTCTACATGGAAGTCATTACAGTATTACATTATAACAAGCATGATGGGGTCATCCATACATGTGACCTTGAATATTACTACATATGTGCTTGTGTTTTATCAAAGAAATTGCACTTGCACCATTGAGCGTATGATTTTCTACTACTGCCGCATATCTACTTTCATGTTTTTTTCACATATTTTTTGTGTGTTCCTTGTTACTGCCTTGCATGCTAAAGTCTACTGTGTTGCATGTGGGAATGCAGATGTTATACAATACATGATTGGCTGAAGTGGTCACATGACAAGTAGTATAGCAAATAGACAATGAGTGGAGTTTAGGATTCGGATTTAGGGTTATGGTTCAGTTTGTGGTTATTCGCTGGTGATTGTCTCTTGTTGACTTGTCTGCAGCAGCAGCACTTCGCTGCAACCAAGGCTATAAGGTGTAAACAAAATGGTGTGATTTTATTATTATTATTGTACATTTTAACAACCTGTTTTTGCATAGACTATGCAAATCGTACTGTATCTGGCCCTCCAGTGGCTAGGCAGTCACAAATTCGGCCCTCGGGTCAAGATGTTTGGCCACCCCTGCACGACAGAGACCTCAAAATATTGACTAACTCAGTAACTGTTACCAGCAATGCAATGAGAAGCTCTGTTAAGTTCAGTAATAACGCATAAGATATCTAACTAGAAAACTAGCAAGTGATGCAACACAAAGGACTCATCAGAACTGGGCTACTCACAAAAACTGATGAACTATGCTAAATGTTAAGTAGGCTATATGTTTTGTGCTGCGAAAACTTCTCATTACTTGTATGTATTCTTCTACAATTTTGTCAAAAATATGTAGGGTATAACCTGGGTTTTTTCGCTGAAACATTTCAGTCATTTTTTGCTGAGACATTTTGGTCACTGAAACATGTCGGTCATTTGTCCCACAGTTGTATTAAAACTCAAAACAACAATGTTTTTTAGCTTATGTTTTCAAACATCCTGACCGAAATGGCTTTACATTTTTTCGGTCATTTCAAAAACGTTTCTTTCCAATGGTTCTATGACCGAAAACAACCCAGGGTATAGGCTGTCCAACCAATTCTGTAACTTTGATGACATAATTATAATACACAACAGACAAGACTTGTTTCACTGGTCATAGACAGTGTTGCCACTGGGGTCAGTCTCGTGAGCATCAGATTGTTGGTTTTGTCAACATCAGATTTTTTTAGTTTCCTTATGTAAGCAAACTACCTCTATTAGTATTACCAATAATACTTAACAAAACGCAATGTACGCCATTGAATCTGAAACAAGAGTGAAGTATTGTCATGTCATTACATGGAGAATTCAGATATGCTAACAAAATGTTAGGCCTATATTCTCAAGGCAGCGAAGAGAGCTTCTTCAGTTGGAACGATAACCAAACGAAACACACATGATGGGGGTGATAGATTGATGAAAGAAACTTAAAAATCATGGATCTAACTTATATTTTCATCCAAAAAGAAAATGGGGAAAACAAAAACAACAGCCCAGTCAAAACCAAATATTTCGCCAAAACATCAGACACTGAGACATCAGAAGTTTATCTCAAAACATCAGATCTGACGGTAAAGTATCAGAAGTACAAGTACTGGTCATAGACAAGGCTCAACATTTAAAAATCTCAACATTTAACAATCTCAAGTCTTATTTAAAACAGTAACCTCGCTAACCTGTTCCTGCGGCAGAGGTGAGCGGACTGTCATAGTTTGCGATCCAGATCCAGCACTGAATTTTTAAAATTTAGCTAAGTCCAACGACAGACCAAAATTTTTTTGAAATTATGAGTCGAAGTCCAAATAAAATGCAAAAATTAACAAAACACAGCTTTTTAATAACAAATATCACGCAATTCTTTTCCATTAACTTAGTCCAAATCAGGTTCTGATCCTAAATTTATGAAGCAATTTACAGACCGAATCCAATTCAGACTCAACAAAATTCCGTGTAGTCCGGTTCCAGTCCATTCCAAGTCTAGTCCAATGCTCATCTCTTACCTGCAGTCCCAAACCTGAACCGAAAGTTGCCAAGAAGTTCAAAAGAATGTGATCGATTCCAATTCAAACCTGGTAGCAAAAATGATAACATCCAAATCCTTCGAACTTATAGAAGTGTTCGGACTCTGTTTTTTTTAGACCGGATTCAATCCTGTTTTACAAATTTTAAATCCAAATCCGCTCCGGATCCGGTACCAACGTGACACAAGGAATCCGAATCCTGTTTGCATCCGGTTTACTATAAGTCAAACAAACAACTAGTAACGTTTTTACAGCAAAAACAAAATCCAAATCCGGATCCGGCTACAACAGATGAAACCTCACTCCTGATCCTGTTAGATCAGTAGGAGCCTGGCTTCAAAAAATCGAAAATCCAGTCCGTACACACCTCTGCAAAGTACTAGAATGCCACCAGATGTAAAACCAAATCCAAGTAGCCTACATGTTCGTCTCGGGTCAATGTCGTATATTGGGCATGCAAAAGACAAGGAGGTGTATTTCTTGCAGCATGGTTGGGCGAGACTTTTGGAAATGACTGAGAGTGAAAGAGGCAAGTAAAATGTAAACTGCTTTCACAAAAACTTAGATAAAAATAACCTGCAATCAAACTTGCTTAAACAACATTGGGTACCATTTTGTAACTTATCGGACGCCATTTTATAGCATGTTCGGTGCCATTTCATAGCAAAAAAGATATATGAAAAATGTGAAATTTTTTTTACTGGACATTGACGCGAGCTTGCAAACCAATGACTCGTAGTGACTCGACAGTTCTTGTGACTCGACTCAGACTCGACCAAGTCATGACTCGACTCAAAAAAAATTTTAGGTGACTCTGACTTGACTCCCATTCAAAGGGTTTGTGACTCTGACTCGACAAAAATGACTCTGGCGCATCACTGTTAATACCATGCTCCTACTTTCAAAACTATCACACTTTCATTTGATGCCACGAATTTTCAAACGCAGTTTGCCCATCATTGCTATATGTTTTATATTGCGATTTAAATCCTCAACAGTGCATCAAATTCGCTTTAACAGTTTGTTGTCTTAATGTGTTAGATGGCTATTGCTTCATACCACGATAAGTAGGCCTACAAATGTCAACATCATGACAGAGGCATGTAGCAAACAGTGGCGCAACCACTAGCCAGCCAAAAAAATTGGGGGGGGCCAAAATGTTTGATTTTAGGCGAGTAACACTATTTTGTTTAGAAAAACGCCTCTCAAAGTACAAAATGACTACATTTTCTAAAAATTTCGCGGGGGCATGGCCTCTTTGGGCGCCCCCTGGCTACGCCTATGATGGTACGTTTATCTAGTGATTGACTTTTGACTAATATATAGAGTTTTATAACTAGTGAAAACTTTGCAAGGGAAAAGGCAATGTTTGGCCAGGGTTTTTTAAGGAAGATGTTTGGTACACCGTATGGACCTGTAGGGACCAGATTTCTCTGATTCTAGGGACCCGATGATAATTTTCGCTGATTTTAGGGACCCGATTTTCAATTCCAGGGACCCGTTTCGGGTCCATAAAACACCTTAAAAAACTGGTTTGGCGTACGTGGTCTCTTGCTGTATCGTTAAAGCTAAAAAACCACGCTACTAAGCGTTTGTACTTAAAATATGTTCCTAATGTTTTATAGGAGTCAAGCCACAACGCTTTCAAGTGTCAAGCGTGTCAAGCCAAGCCACAGCGTGTCGTGTCAAGCCACAACGCTTTCGCATTTTACCTAGACTAGACAAAGTTAGGAATTAGCGCCCTACTTCGCAATAGTGCTGTAACAAGTGTTACGTGTTAGCTAATGTGTCTGTAACCCTATGGTTCTGTCTTCAATGCAGTTGCAAAAAGTGTCTGTAACCCTGTGATTCCGCCGGCTTCAATGTCTTGTACTACGTTCTGTATTGTCTGTTTTTATCAACCTGCGTTCCGCAGAGTGTGTGTGTTCATACTATGGACTTCGTGTCTGCTCATAAACAAATAAATTCAATTAAATTAAAGACATTCAAGGCAGACGGGAATTTGCACACAAAGTTTGATATCACAGAAAATTATCATCAATACCTTGACCTTTGAATGACTCTGTTTTATTACGAAGTACATTCGTTGAAGTGTTATAACGAGATCATCATTCTCAAAATTTTCCAAGGAACGTTGCTAAAATAAGTTGTGCTGGTGGTGAGGAGCACGTCAACTGCTTCCCGAAATGCTGGTGAACATTTCAGTTGTTTTCAAACGAACTGTTTTACACTTTGTTTGTCTTCAGATGATTATACGCTTTCTTTCAGGAATAGCCTACTTTTAGTAGTTTTCAGAGTCCTTTTGTCCGCACTGCTCAGTACCCGCAAGGTCCAACCAAGGACATTGTGAAATCCAAATTGTGTATTGCTATCACCGACCGTATCGCCACTTGCTGAAGTGAACAACATTTTGAAGCTCGGCACGACCTTCCGGCTCGTGAAAGACCAAGTCTCGCAACTGATAGGTTCCTGACAGTCTCTTGCTACTGATACTTGAGTTGCCTTAATGATAGTTCCCTGCACCAACACTTCTGTACCTGTTGTTGGCAGTGGCAATTCTAGAATTAAAAGTGGGGTGGCCAGTGCGGGACCAAAGAAAAAGTAGGGGGGCCCACATAAATGTGTATTTTGCATGGTGATATTATATTTTTTGAAGATTAAGTTGCTTTGATTAACCCTATCAAACCCAACATATGCTTGTGAATATCGTTAAATATGAACTAGCGTTATTATTCACTAAAGACACATAAACGCCACTGTAGATGAAATCACACACACGTTACTGCTGTCGAATATTCTGTGCTAAACATGCAATTTCCACCGCACTGCACATGTAAAACGAAACACCACTTCCCGCATACAATTGTGTTGGCCCCAACATGAACGAAAAGAGCTCCACGAAAGTGAATACAATTCACATGAAAGCAGTTTTTTTTTAAGGAAAATGTTAGGTACCCGATATGAACCTGTAGGGACCCGATTTTCTTTTATTCTAGAGACCTGATGATGATTATTTCCTCTGATTCTAGGAACCCGAATCAGGTCCCTAAAACACCTTAAAAAAATTCTGCATAAAAGCGAAATGATTCCAACTACGAATTCCATCTTGACACACACACTGTTGGTAGCCAACTAGTTTCGTGAAACTATTTTTACTACAAATCAAATTAAAAAAAATAAACCATCTGCCAACGGATTGGTGACTATTGACTAATCCGTCTTTGTGATGGCTTATGAACAATTTTTGGTTGTGGTGTAACCATAACAATGTTGTGCAACTACTATTACGAGTGTAATGCCAATCTGCAGCGTGGATAGGGTGAGGACTATTCAAGGCAGTATGCAGTGAATAGCAGCGAGGTTTCGGCACCAGTTGCACCAAAAGTAGCATAGCTTGGCCGCAGATAGGTGTACATCGGCATTTAGGGCGTGTTTCTGATAGCAAGATGTAACAGCAGGCGTAAAACGTATTTTGCAGAATACTCCCAACAAGGTTGTTCATTTTAATAGTCACACTGAATTTCCTCCGACTGATCCTCAAAAGCTGACTTTTCAATCATGTGTTAATTTATAAACAACTCTAGCTATCCGACCGACCATAAAAAAAACAACACAGCTTATCATGCATTTGGGAAATAGTGAATGCGGGCTAGAGGGTTTCTAAATTATCTACTGTATATGTCAACTCAAACGAACTTCAACAGGAAATAAAGAAAAAAACTGGGGAGGCCAAGAAAAAATCTGGGGGGCATGACCCACGCTGCCCCCCCCCCCTTAGAATCGCTACTGGTTGTTGGAACACATCCTGTTCGTTGTCTTCTTTAATTTCAATCCATGGTAAAATAACGTCTACGTTATTTACAGATGACGTCTGTACATTTGCATTTTCGAATGTTCTTAAGATGGGCGCACCCAGATCTGTCACTGAATCAGTGTCATGACGACATATGAGTTGTAATAAATCTGCATGTGCCAAACATTCTTTATTTTATTGAGGGCCGGTCCGCAAAATAATGCTTGGCTGAAGCCGGTCAGCAGTGCGAAACAGTTTGCCGACCCCTGATCTAGACCTTTCGATCAGGTAAAGAAAAGATGTAAGCCCCACCTTAATTGTAAGCCGCGCGAAATAACGAAAAAAACATACGTTGCGGTTGGCTCACAATCGAATAAATGCGGCATTAATATTACAACGCGAAAATAATGCCATAATTTGCGTTTTAAAAAAGCTAGATCACCCATTTAGGGGTAATTACCTAGAGGTCAAGAACGGTTGGAAGAAGCCACGCTACCGGCTGAACAACGAAGGGTAGCAAACAATAGTGTCGTAACTAGTGTAACTGCAGAATGGAAACGTCCTTGACAAACGCTGTTAACCTGCGTGGGTACTTAACCTTTTCCAAGACAGCAATCAATGTGTTTAAAGGTGTTTTGAGGGACCTAAACGGTCTCTCAAAACACGGTAGAAACATGGTTCACCACCGCCATCAAAATACACTAATACCTTGCTTTGTGACAGGGACTGAAACACAGGGGCAGCCAGGGGACCATGGCCCCCAAAATTTTAGAAAATATGGTCATTTTATAAAGAACCGCCTTGAGGCGGTATCCCAAACAAAATAGCGTTATTGGCCTAAAATCAAACATTTCGGGCCCCTTCCAATTTTTGAACTGGCTACGCTAGTAGACTTAAACTCAGCTTGTTCCGAGGGCCGCATTATGACGCTGACGCAACAATGGCGGTACCCGAACGTTTCACTAAGAACAGCTGTTACATCTTATTTCTGGCGAAAGGTATCGTGAGTTATGGGCAAAACATTTCTAGCCGTATCTACTTTAATTAGAAAGGAACTTGTTCACTCGCTGGCCGAGCACTTTTATTAGTTAATTCACTAAGTGACTTGAATGTTATTTGTTTGAAAATTCCCAAAAAGCATCGCGTACCGCACAAAACGTCCTCGCGGGCCACATAAGGCCTGCGTGTTTGAAACCCCTGGTTTATGACCATCCAGTGGCGTAGCCAGCCCAAAAATTTGAGGGGGGCCAAAATGTTTGATTTTACACTGTTCTGCTTAGAAAATCGCCTCTCAAAGCACAAAATGATTATATTTTCTTAAATTTTGGGGGGCCATGGCCCCTTTGCCCCCCCTGGCTACGCCTATGTGACCATCTCGGTATTCTGATAAAATAGTTGCAGCCTCTGAAATGCCTTTGCGGTCAACAAGGTCAAGCCTTAAAAAAATACCTTAACCGCATCAACATCTAACATCTGCTCTAGTCTGATGTCTTAAAACAGGCGACCCGGGATTCTGGTCACAAAACATGAGCGAGCCATTTTTCTGGTCTGCGGCACTGATGCTCACGTATACTGCAGGCGGAGCCTTATTTGAAATGCAGAGCATCCGAGGAAGTGTTTGCCAACGTTTGCAGACTCCGGAGCAGTGTTTTTCAACCGGAGTTCCGCGAGTGGCTGCCAGGGGTTCCGCCGAAACAGGCCGAAATTCGCCGAAACCGACCGAAATTGCCTGGGACGAAATTCGCAAACACCTTTCTATGCGGTTGTAGCAACATAAACGCTTGGATCAATGCATGGGATTCCGCAAGCAACGCAAACATGTGCGGAAAGTTTCGCTGCAGTCAAAAGGTTGAAAAGCTCCAGAGCAACAGAACACGAGTAACTTCAGGCGTAAATAACGTTTACTTTCAGCACAGACACCCTGTTCAGTGTGCGAGGACCGCAGCAGCAACTAGTAGAATGCTCATGGTAGCGAAAGACGAGTTGTGACTAGCAAAAGCGCAACGTTGAGAGAATGAATGTCCAACTCCGTGTTTGATCTGCACAGGTTTTGCGTAAGAAGGTGTTCTTGAAATAAAAAGAAACTGGAATTCGAAAATTTTCAAGGAATAAAAAATTGAAAATGTAAAGAAATTTCACCACTACTACAAAAGTTCCCTTATTTTACAAAATTCACCACACAGTGGTAGTTCAGGAGGTTGAGTCTTCCAACGAATTAACAACGATCAGTATGACTTCAGTTACCGGACATTTACTTCGGACCCTTTTTTTCACTGAGACATTTCGGCCATTTTGTTCGAAATAGCTTAAGCATTCTGTCATCTTTCATTTTTGGACATTATTTGACGGAATTAACTTATCCGGTCATTCCAAAGATACTTCGCTCAATGGTAAAAAAACAGCTTCGGAGGCAAACGCCCGCCCCGCCGCAAACGTAAGTAAAGCGCCAGCCCCCCAAAAAAAGACTTTCACAGCTTCAATTCGTTGAGCTTTTTCAGCACCTCCGGCACCCACTGGCTCTTGGGCACCGGCGGGCCTCGATTGTCCTTCTTTTGCGCTTTGAAAAAACTCGACCAGTTACTCGGGTCCATCCGCCTTGCCTCGTAGTTGAGCACGGGCTGGTTCATGTACTCGCTTAACTCGTCGTCGGGTTCGGTGTTGACGCGTCCGCTCGACGGCGACGCGAGTACGACCGGGTAGTTCTTGCGCAGAGGGTCGAACTCGACCACGTGGTAGCCGAGACGGTCGGCCTTCTGCTGGTAGGTCTCTTGCGAGCGCATGCCCTTCATGAAGCATTTGAGAAGGTTGAGCATTGTCGTCGAGCCCATCGTCTTCACGTAGAGGTCCTTGACCCCTGCGCCGAACAAATTCGAATGATGCATTTTAATCAGCAACGCATCGCTGCGAACAGATCAAAGGCAAAAACCGCTCTTTCGATACCAGCAAAGAGCCACCACTGCCTTTTCAACATCGTTCACTGCGTGCGACAAAGAAGTCTTTCATTGCAAAGCGTTACAATCTATTGCTTCCCTATCTTCATCGCAAGCGTTACAATCTATTACCTCCCTTATCTTCTTCATGTAACGCTAAGATCTATCGCAATTTTAAAATGGAAAATGTTCACGAACGTCACTTTTTGTCCGGATTCACAGAAAGTTAGTTTCCTTGTGACGTTACTTCTTGCGGACGAAACTGGAATTATCTGCGAACTACTCGCCGCAGACGCGCGGATTTATCCGGGTCGGAGCGTCGAGAATATGGGTCTGTTTTATATTTGAAGACAAAAACGCTCTATCAGCGCATAAACAGACGCTTTTAGGGGAAACGAGAACTTGAAAAAGGCGGGCATCGACGCAGGTCTTTTAAAGCCTCAGACACTTTCGTACGTGTTCATTCGTCTTAAGCTCTACTTCCGCGCTAATACAAATATGGAAGTTTACTCCATTTCCGCCAACGCTAGCCTAGCCCATCGCACCAAGCGACACTGAGAACGACGAAAAACGAACGGAAGCAAGTGCACGCAAGGGTGGGTGGACCTGTTCTGGGGCTTAGTTGTTAAATAAAATTGCGTACTGATTGTCGCCACGAAAAATTCATTGCATAACGCACTCTGAAAACAAAGGAAGTCAATCAACAAGACATAACTTTTAAACGATACGCCCATGGCAATGGCGACCAAGGTTATCGCGCACAGCAGCCTCACATTTAAAAGGCGCCAAACAAGCCTGAAGATGCCCGTTGGAAGAAATGTGTTGCAAAGCCATTATTTTATCATAAGCAGAATTTCAACGGCAATTACCGGCATACCAAGGCCTGAAATGTGCCTCACGGTGAGACAGCCTGAACTTACATGCTCATCAGGATGGCCTGCAGAGTGACGAGGAGCTAGCGGGACAGCTTCCTACTCTCCATTCTGACAGAGCAGCACTGCGTTGCCCTGGGCCGCGACAACTTTATCATTTAATGCTTGCAGGCTCTCAGTTAATCTAGTTTGTTTTCGCCTCAGGTATTACTCTGCAATTGGTTGAGAAATTCAAAACTGGAACAAGTTCACCGGGGACGATATCAACGGTCTACGACGATAAGTTTATTTTCAGATTCCACACACTTACAAGATTTCATGTTTTCAGGATTCCTACGCAATTCTGAATATAAATTTCCAGACTTTTTCCAATCTTAAACTTTTCCGAATGACATACCCAGGTCAAATACAGGCACAACAATAGTTAACACGGTGATCAATCTCAGAAAAAGTATTATCAGCATGCACGCCAAAAGATCAAGTTTTTTTCCATACTAACAGACCTAAAAAAGTTTTTTTCCAGACTTTTCCAGGTTGGAAAATGGCCAAACATTTTTCCATACTTTTCAAGACTCCGTAGAAACCCTGTATTTCTAACGGATACTGATGATAAATCCAAATTTAACTGGAAAAAAAGCACACCCGTTTGTTCTTGTGCGATGATGCCAGTCAACATCGTAAATGTTGCCTGCTACTCTAACCAGTGTGACAATAACGCCGACAGCACTTCGAAATTCGACTTCAGTCACATCGGCCCGACGCGAGAACTCCCTGGCCCAGTTGGCCAGCAAGGGCGGTCTGGGCAACAGGGCAGCCTCAGCGAGAAAGCTTACCTATGAGGCGACACATTTCAATCACTGCTCGGTGGCACCGCAGGCCGTAACCAGGTGGCTGCTTTCTGATTGACATCCACGTTCGGTGGTGATTGGTGAACATGTCCTCGTACACAGTTCTTTCGTCGCATCTGACAAAGGAAAGAAGGTCTTTGTGTGGCGTCAGTTACGCACATCTCAAATCTAGCCGATCACAGAGATAACGCGCAGCAGACATTTTTACAAAAATAAATTTTTTTCTGCGCTTCTATGGATTACACCTACGACGACGAACAAGAGAATGCACTGGATTGCTTTCGCCTTATTCATGACTTTCACACCTGTGCACCGACCTGTAGGACATCTTAAAACTCCCAACACTTCTGCTCAACAAGACAACCCACACATACCAAGAAGAGCCAGAACAGCATCCATACGTAATGCGAGATACGGCATTAGTCAATTCAGGGATGGGGAACCGGAGACCCTTATCAGAATTTTCATTACCCAAGTTAGAATACCACATCGCGTCAAAACGGAACTCCGTGACAAGCAGCCACGCGGACAGTAAATCAAGAGAAGTATTTCTCGATCCTTGATGTAGCTTTTTCTCTTCTCCCCAAGTAGAACTTTAAGATGAAATTAATCAATTTTTGCAGCCCGCTAGCAATATTTCACAATTTGCGGCCCGCGATAGTGAACAGGTTCCCCATCCCTGAGTTAATTAAGCACGAAACATACCTTTCAATGTACTGTAACCGATTGAACGCTTTCAGTCTGGCCTTCCGCACAGCGGACACCAGATCAGAGGCGACGCAACCGCCGATGCCGACTATTCCTTTGCCGTTGCCGACTGCAACCATTGCACGTATTCCATACACCCGACCGATCTTGCTGTTGCGGTGAGAAACGCGTCGCACCTCCATCAAAACACATTTGAAGTCGCTGAAGTCCTGGCCCGGTACGGGCTCGGGGGGGTCGAGGTGCACGCCACCCCACCGCGCACCGCTCCAGCCCCGCGTCGATTCGATGCCCAACCGTTTACGCTTCGCAATTACTTCCTCGCGATGTTGCAAATACTCCTTTTGCTGTTCTTCACCTCGCTGCGCCATCTTCCCTTCGGGCCTCGTATTTAGTCCCGGCCAGAGCAT